>Ga0272444_10003633_pt1 | contig 13807 bp, 12 predicted proteins | sample SSMForm13_FD_201033 | JGI IMG/M metagenome (GOLD analysis project Ga0272444, IMG submission 201033) | Marine sediment archaeal communities from Little Sippewissett salt marsh, Falmouth, MA, United States - SSM-Form-13 | ecosystem: Environmental > Aquatic > Marine > Wetlands > Sediment ...
TGAGCAGTCGGCGTTTCGAAAAGCGGGCGCTGAGGCGCCCGGACAGAAGGGAGAAGAGAATTATAAAGACTGCGGGCATGGTCAGGATCAGCTTGATCGACGTCTGGCTTGCGTCCGGGAAAGCGGCCGCGATCCTGGCCAGGGCCGGGGCAACTGCCGCACCTGACATGACGGTCAGCAGGGAGAGCGAAAGGATGGTCGGTTTGAGCATTCTGCTCATATTATGTCCTTTTCAGAACCGAGCGCAGCCGAGGCATTGTCAACCATACGGTCCAACAGTTCAAAGGCCTGGCTTCTCTCGGTAATGCTCAGTTTACGGGCCAGGGTTTCGGTCCATTCGGAGAGGATCTCGAACAGAACGGGTTCAAAAGCTCGTGCCTGGTCGGTGACATACACCAGATTGACGCGGCCGTCGGCCGGGGAGTGCTCGCGTCTGACATAAGCACGGGATTCCAACTGCTGAAGGGCGCGGGCGACGGTTGCTTTATCGCAACGAAAAAAAACCGCCAAGTCGTCCTGACTGACGCCATCATGCTTCAGTAGCTCGGCGAGAAAAGCGAACTGCCCGCTGCCGATGCCGTAGGGCTCGAGTCGTCTGCCGATATAGCTCTGACCGGTTCGATAAAGAATCGAAATCAACCGCCCGAGTGACTCTTCGTGGTTTGCCATTTTAGGAACCTTTTTAGTTGCGGACGCAACTAAATTAAATGATTTCGGTTGCCATAACAATCGAAATATGCACGAATAACTAGACAGAGAAAATCAGGAAACCGACTCCAACAGACGATTGAATGATGTCAACTGGAAACAACAGGGAAGAATCCAATGGCGACAACACTTGCTTTTGATGTTTACGGAACGCTCATCGACACCCAGGGGGTTGTCTCCAGATTGCAGGAATTGATCGGGGACAAGGCTGGGAGCTTTTCACAAACCTGGCGGGACAAACAGTTGGAATATTCCTTTCGCCGGGGACTGATGCAGAACTATCAGACCTTTGCCGTTTGTACCAGCGATGCTCTCGATTATACCTGCAGCTTTTACCACACCCCGTTCACGCCGGAGCAGAAGCAGCAGCTGCTTGAAAGTTATCGCACCCTGCCGGCCTTTGCCGACGCACCAGACGCCTTGGCCGGATTGAAGGCTGCCGGTTACCGGCTGTTTGCATTTTCCAACGGTAGCGCCGAGGCGGTGGAGACACTGCTTGTTGCGGCCGGGCTGCGGGATTTCTTTCTCGGAGTCGTCAGTGTCGATGATGTGAAATCGTTTAAACCGAACCCGGCTGTGTACAGCCATTTCCTGCGCCAGTCCGGGGCCGGAGGTGGCAATGCGTGGCTGATTTCGAGTAATTCGTTCGATGTGATCGGGGCGATTTCCGCTGGTATGCGCGCCGCCTGGGTGTGCCGCTCTGCGCAAGCGGTTTTCGATCCCTGGGGCATCGAGCCAACGGTCACGGTCACCAGCATGATGGAACTTGCCGAATCGATCGCAGCGGATGAGACTCAGAAATAAGGCTCTGATTCGACCGCTTGATTGTCACAGTTCAAAACCGGTCAACAATAACGGTTCTATAACCCAAACAAAGGCGATAGTCACAAAGACACAAAGAAGGATATTTTTAACGCAGGGGTGGAGAGGACCGCAGAGTTGGTAGAGAACGGCTGAAAAGCTTTTAGTCTTGATTTTAAAAGCTTAAAAATAGAAATTGCCTTTCTTCGCGTCTTGCCTCTCCGTCAAAGGGCTTTGACTGTGTTTTCCCTGGTGTGCTTGGTGGCTAAGCTTCTTTTGGCTTATAGGTCCGAACAATAACGGCCGGTAAAGGTTGTAGGATGCGGGCATGAACAGCTGGTTTGATACCCATATTCATTTGTTTGCTCCTGAATGGCAACAGTCTCCGCAGCGGTTATATGCCGACGCCAGAACTGCAGGGATCGGCGGCATGCTGATGCCGGGGGTGAGGGTAGCGGACTGGCCACGCCTGCTGGAGCTTGCGCGGGAATTGCCGGGGGTGTATCTTGCGCCGGGGTTGCACCCTATCTATGCTGACCAGTGGTCTTCGAGTACAGCGGAGCAGTTGAAGGTTTTGACGGCCGAAGCAAAGGTCGTTGCGATCGGCGAAATTGGTCTCGACAACGTTGCCGGGCCTGATCGGGCTGTCCAGGAAACGGTCTTTCGAGAGCAGTTATCCATCGCGCTTAATGCAGGTCTTCCGGTATTGCTTCACAGCCGTAAAACCACCGGTCGGGTGATTGACATCCTGCGCGAACTGGATATCGGCCAAAAAGTCGGTGGTGTCTGGCATGGTTTTTCCGGCAGCGTACAGATAGCGCGGGAGTTGGCTGGGCTGGGCTTCAAGATTGGTGTCGGGCCGATTCTTCTGCGAGAATCCGCGCGCAAATTGCCGCAGGCGGTTCTGGAATTGCCGGGTGAGGCGCTGGTGCTGGAAACCGATGCTCCGGATATGATATCAGGTCCGCTGGGGTTGCTTCAGGTGGCGGAAAAACTGGCGGGGCTCAAAGGCTGGAGCCTGGAAGAGACTGCCCGGATCACCGCTGAGAACGTTGGTCAGCTGTTTGCCAAGGTCACAGAAACTGCTCAGCCGTGTGGGAGCGCCATACCTATAACAAGGGACGCATAATTCTTTCCATGGAGCTTGTTGTCGCCATCCCACCTTCAAAAAGTGGACCCTTGTTTTCTCCTAAAAGTGAGAAATGAATGTGTCATTGAAGGAAGATAGATTCCAGCGTATGGAGCTGTTGATCGGTCCGGCGGCGACGAAAAGGTTGTGCCACGCTTCGGTCGCTGTTTTCGGGGTCGGCGGGGTCGGCAGCTATGCTGTGGAAGCGCTGGCGCGTGGCGGGGTGGGCAGGTTGACCCTGATCGATTACGATGACGTCTGCCTGACCAATATCAATCGCCAGATTCATGCCCTGGAGCGAACTGTCGGCCGGCCCAAGGTCATGGTTATGGCGGAACGCTGCCGGGAGATTAATCCGGAGGTTCAGGTTGTGCCGCTGAAAAAGTTCTATGAGGCTTCACTCAGCAGTGAACTGCTGGATTGTGGTTACGATTATGTGCTGGACTGTATTGACACGATTACGGCCAAGCTGGACTTGATCGAACAGTGTAAAAGCATGGGTCTGCCGGTTATTTCGTCCATGGGGGCGGCCAACAAGCTCGACCCGACGCTGATTGAAGTCGCGGACATAGCAGCGACCAGAAAGTGTCGTCTGGCGCGTACGATCCGTAAGGAACTCCGCAAACGCGGGATAGAAAACGGGGTTAAAGTTGTTTACTCGACGGAAGAGTTCCGCCCGCTGCAGGATGGAGAAGTGACCGAACGAACTCCGACACTGGGGAGTTCATCTTACATTCCACCGCAGTTCGGGCTGATGATGGCTGGTGTGGTGATTCAGAAACTGATTGGAGACATTGTCTGATGGATGCTTATTTCTGGCAGCTGCCGCTGCTCTTTGCAGTCGGTCTTGTGGCCGGCATACTTAATGTTCTGGCCGGTGGTGGCTCGTTGTTGACTTTGCCTCTGTTGATTTTCATGGGCCTGCCCAGTGCTGTTGCCAACGGAACGAACCGGATTGCCATCTTCTGCCAGAACATCTTTGCGATTCGCGGTTTCCGCAAGCGTGGAATGATGCCTTTACAGCTGGCGCTGCTCTGTACCCCACCGGCATTGCTGGGCAGCTGGTATGGAGCGACCCTGGCGGTGAGTCTGGATGATCAGATTTTTAAACGGGTCCTGGCGGTGATTATGATCGGAGTCCTGATTTTTACCGCAATTGACCCGATGAAGCGGTTTCGTCAGGAGGATGTGAAGTTCGGCATGTGGCGGAAGCTGCTGATCGTCATTTCTTTCTTCGGTGTCGGTATCTACGGCGGTTTTGTCCAGGCGGGGGTCGGCTTCATCATCATTACGGTGTTGCTGGTGCACGGGCTGGACCTGGTGCGCATCAATGCCATTAAAGTCTTCGTCGTCTTTGCCTATACCTTTATCGCCCTGGGCGTTTTCATCTATCATGGGCAGATCAATTATCTGCTCGGGTTCGCCCTGGCTGCCGGGAATTCGGTCGGGGGCATGATCGGTCCCAGACTGGCTGTGGATAAAGGGCATGACTGGATTAAGAAAGTCGTCAGCTTGACGGTTCTGGTTTTTGCGCTGAAACTGTTGTTTTTTCCTTAATTCTTATTGTCCTATTGTTGACTGTGCAACTGGTAAAGAGTTAAAATGAACTTGCCTTCTTCCGGGAGGCTTTTTCTATTTTAATTGAAGGGCAGTATTTGCACTGTTGGAGAAATAAAGATGGCATTAAGACGTATTCTGCATTATCCGGAACCCCTGCTGAAAGAAAAGTCGCTTCCGGTGACCGAATTTGATGATGAGCTGAAACAACTGGCTGCTGACATGGTTGAAACCATGTACGATGCTCCGGGAGTGGGTCTTGCCGCGCCTCAGGTTGGCGAACTGAAGCGCCTCATTATTCTTGATTGCTCGGCCAAGGACGAACCGGATGATCTGATTGTTGCTGTTAACCCTGAAATTGTCGCCGGCGAAGGGGAATCTCTTGAAGAAGAGGGTTGCCTTTCGGTTCCCGGCTATTGGGCCAGTGTCAAACGTTATGGGAAGGCGACGATGCGTTATCAGGATGTTGAAGGCAACACCCATGAACGGGAAGCCGAGGGGTTGCTTGCTGTCGGCATGCAGCATGAGATTGATCACCTTGAAGGGATTCTGTTTGTGGATCGCCTCTCCCCACTGAAGCGCTCAATGTTCAAAAAGAAATATATGAAAATGATGCAAGAGCGAGAAGCCGTTCATGAGGCTTGAGAATCTGCGTACTGTCTTTATGGGGACCCCGGAGTTCGCGTTGCCGACATTGAAGGGGCTGATTGCCGCCGGGGTCGATCTCGTCGGCGTGTATACACAGCCGGATCGGCCGAAAGGACGTGGGAAAAAACTGGCCGCGTCTCCGGTCAAGCGGCTGGCCATGGAAGAGAATATCCCGGTTTTTCAACCACAAAAATTACGTGAGCCCGGCGCTGTTGAAACTTTGCGTGCGCTGAAACCGGATCTGATTGTGGTGGTTGCGTACGGACAGATACTGCCGAAGGCGGTTCTTGATATCCCAACGCATCACTGTATCAATGTCCATGCTTCCCTGTTGCCGAAATACCGTGGCGCAGCACCGATCAATAAAGCGATCATCGAAGGTGAAACGGAGACCGGGGTAACGACCATGCTTATGGATGTGGGCCTTGATACCGGAGATATGCTGGTTAAGTTGAGCTTGCCTATCGGTTCCGACGAAAGTGCCGGCCAGCTCCATGATCGCCTGGCTTTGCTCGGCCGTAAAGCCATGGAAGAAACCCTGCGCCAGTTCTGTGACGGAACGTTGAAGCCTGAACCTCAGGATGATGCCTTAAGCAGCTATGCGCCGATGATGAAGAAAGAAGACGGCCTGATCGACTGGCAGAAATCTGCTGAAGAGATTCATAACCAGGTTCGGGGTCTCGACCCCTGGCCCGGTGCCTATACCCTTCTGGACGGGGAGGTGTTGAAAATAGCGGCGAGCGGTGTCGAGGAAACCTCCTTTGACAAGCCGGGAACGATTGCTTCTGCTGATAAAACCGGTGTCAGAATCGCCTGTGGCCAGGGGACCCTGGTGGTCGGCGAATTGCAACTACCCGGGAAAAAGAGACTTTCGGCGATGAATTTCCTCAGCGGACACCCGCTTTTTCCCGGAACACAACTGGCGTAAATCGGGCTGTACTCCCGGCGCTGTTTTCTGTAAAGAACAAAAGAGAATCACAAAGATAAAAGGAAAAAAGATGAACACAATGCGTACCGTTATGTTAATGACTCTGCTCACCCTGGTGCTGGTCGGTGCCGGAGGAGCTTTAGGCGGGCAGGGCGGAGCTCTGTTTGCCCTGATTATGGCCGCTGTAATGAACCTCGGTAGTTACTGGTTTTCAGATAAAATCGTGGTCAAGATGTATCGCGGTCAGGAAACACAAAGCGGCCTTCTTTACGACGTTGTCAGTGAGCTCTGCCAACAGAATAATCTGACGATGCCGAAAGTGTATCTCCTTCCCCAATCAACGCCCAATGCTTTTGCTACGGGGCGTAACCCACAGCATGCCGTGGTCGCGGCAACCCAGGGAATCATGCAGATTCTCAGCCGCGAAGAGCTGAAAGGCGTTATGGCTCACGAACTGGCACACGTTCAGAATCGTGACATCCTGATCGGATCTATTGCCGCGACGATCGCCGGGGCTATCAGTTACCTTGCCCATATGGCTCAGTGGGCCATGATCTTCGGGGGGCGGGATGACGAGGACAGTAACCCGATCGCGATGATCGGCATGATGATTCTTGCTCCGATCGCTGCCATGCTGGTGCAGATGGCGATTTCCCGTTCGCGCGAATATGGAGCCGATGCCAAGGGAGCCCAATTTTGTGGTAACCCACATTATCTGGCGAGCGCGCTGCGCAAGCTGGAAACCTCCAATCGGCGGATGCCGATGCAGAAGGTCAACGAAGCGACCGCACATATGTTTATCGTCAATCCGTTGAAGGGCGGTGGCCTGCGCGCTCTGTTTTCCACTCACCCTCCGATGGAAGAGCGTATCCGTCGCCTTGAAGGGCTGCGTGTTTAACCGGTGGCTGTCACAACGGGTCATTCCCGCCGTATTGCTTATGATGTTTTATTAAGGGTTGCAGATGGTGCCTACTCGGATATGGCACTTGACGCAGCCCTTAATCATTCAACCCTGGAACAACGTGATAAACGTCTGGTGACAGAGCTGGTTTACGGTGTCCTGCGTCTGCGGGGCCGGATCGACTTTGCTTTAACGCAGTTCTGTGATCGACCGTTAACGCGCCTGCAAGCCGAAGTGCTGTGGCTTTTGCGTCTGGGCGCTTACCAGCTGCTCGAGCTGGATCGTGTGCCGGATCATGCCGCTGTCAATTCGACAATTGAACTGGCAAAAGAATTACAGCAGGACAGTGCGACCGGCTTTATCAATGCAGTACTCCGTTCTCTGATCAGAGAACGGAATCAAATTCCCTGGCCCGACCCGGGTCAAATTAAAAACTACCTACAGCATGAATGCAGTCTGCCGGTCTGGCTGAGCAAGGAAATTATGCGCCAGATGCCGAACCATGATGCTCGGCTTCTGGGTGAAAGCCTGAAGCAGCCGCCACCTTTGAGTTTGCGGGTCAACACCCTGAAAATTGACCGGGCAGCGTATCTCGACAAACTTCAGGCCTGCGGGCATGAGGTGCGAATTGGGGATTATGCGCCGGAAGCGGTCATGGTTGAGCGGCGCGGGGAGCAGCCCCTGCCCGGCAATGCTGAGGGCTGGTATCAGATTCAGGATGAGGCGAGCATGATGATTCCTCATCTTCTTGATGTCCGGCCGGGACAGAGAATTCTTGATGCCTGTGCCGCCCCGGGAGGGAAAACAACCCAGATTGCAGCTTTGACAGGCAACGATGCGGAAATCATTGCCCTTGAAAAATATCCCCAACGCGTTGAGCTGATTCAACAGGGCGCCGAACGCCTTGGATGTTCCTCAATTGCCACCCGCCAATGGGATTTGCTCAGGTCTCCGGATTTTCTTGAACCGCGGAGCTTTGACCGGGTTCTGATGGATGCTCCATGCAGTGGCCTGGGAGTGATCAGGCGCAACCCCGAAGGCCGATGGAACAAGGGTCCTGCCAGTTTGAAAGAATTGGCCGTGCTGCAACAGGCCATCCTGAAAAATGTTGCCGGACTGGTCAGGCCGGGTGGAAAATTACTTTATTCTGTCTGTACTTTCAGCCATAGTGAGACGGACAGGGTTGTGGCCCTGTTTCTCGAAGAGCATCCGCATTTTGTGCTTGAGGATCTTAAGCGTGAGTTACCGTCTGAGTGGCATGACCTGTTGACCGAACAGGGAACGTTGCGCAGTTATCCTCACCGGCATGGGGGCATGGATGCTTTTTATGCCGCCCGTTTCGAGTATGTCGGTTAGGCTGAAACTGTTTCTTATGCCTGTTTTGCGGAGTTGAATTATGATCAAGATCGCCCCATCAATCCTTTCTGCTGATTTTGCCCGCTTAGGGGAGGAGATCAAGGCGATTGAAGTTGCCGGTGCCGACTATGTTCATGTGGATGTCATGGATGGTCACTTTGTTCCGAATATCACCATCGGACCTCTTGTTGTTGAGGCGATCCGGCCTGTGACGTCCCTGCCGCTGGATGTTCATCTGATGATTGAAAATCCGGACGATTATATCCCCGCCTTTGCCGAAGCGGGTGCGGATATTATCGTGGTGCATGCCGAGGCGGTCCGGCACCTTCATCGAACGCTTCAGCTGATAAAATCCCTCGGGAAAAAGGCCGGTGTCTCGTTGAACCCGGCGACCTCCTTGTCGTCTCTCGACATCATTCTTCCTGAGTTGGACCTGGTCCTGTTGATGACGGTGAACCCGGGCTTTGGCGGACAATCATTCATTAATGGCAGTTTGGAGAAAATTGCCGAACTGCGCCAGCGGATTGATCATCTCGGAATGCCGATTGAATTGGAAGTTGATGGCGGTGTCAAGGTCGATAACATTGAACAGATTGCCGCTGCCGGGGCTGATGTTTTTGTTGCCGGTAGCGCTGTTTTTGGATCTGCGGATTACCAGGGGACAATATCTCAGTTGAAAGATAAGGCCGCCGCTGGTCAATCGGGAGCCTGTTGATGCGTTTTACTGCACTGATGATCATGTTCTTGGGGGTCCTGTTATCCGCGTGTCTCGGGCCGATTGATGCCGGCCCCGGTTTACCCAAGACCAGTCAGGGGTTCAGTGAATCCATGCGCTGGCAGGATTTTCAAGGTGCTGCTCTTTATCTGCAGCCTGAGGTTCGTGATCTTTTTCTTGAACGGTTTAAGGAAGACGTAGATCTGCATGTGGTGGACAGCCGGATTTTGAAGGTTGATCTGCACGCAAGCGAAGGCTGGGCGGAAGCGGAATATATGATGGAATACTATCGCTTGCCATCGAGCCGGGTCAAAAAATGGCGCTGGGAACAGCGCTGGCGGCTGGTTCAGGAAAAGGTGACAAAACCGGGTGTCTGGCTGATAGATAACGCCCCTCCGGAGCTTCCCTGGAACCAGTAAACAAGTCGGGAATCTTTGAATCTAACGAACTGTTTTTTCTTACCTTTATGCCATTCTAATTGACGCTTCACAGGGAAAAAATAGCCTTGATTTAAAACTGTTGTTTATGGTATCTACCTGCATACTGTATACGATTTCGAGCACTGAAAACCGCCAGAACATCTGGTGATTCTCCCCGTTTGCGGGATTCTCGGCCTTCCTTTTCGGAAGGTCGAAGCAGGTCATAGGAGGCCGGTTTGTCACAGGTTGCTTTTTCCAGTTGGGGAAGACAAGTTATAGATAATCGGAAAGGTGGCGATGTCGAAGTCGATGTTGCCAACAAAAAATTGCCGGTTACCTTTGATGGTGAAAAGCAGATTGCTGCCTTTATGGGGTGGGATGGTCTGATCCTTAATGATCCCAACATTGATGTTGTGGCCATGGCAGCGGAGTATTCCAAGCGTGTCCAGGAGGACTATTGCTGCGCCAAATGTTCGCCGGGAAAAAAGGGAACCAGGGTCATGCAGGACACCCTGGCCCGTATCGTTTCCGGTGAGGGCGAAGAAAGCGATCTGGAGACGATTGAGAACATCGCCGAGCTACTGCAGAATTGCAAATGTACGCTGTGCATGACCTCTGCGATTCCCATCGTCGATACGGTCAAACATTTCCGCGAAGATTATCTGGCTTATATCAAAGGGGTCAATGGAGAGAAGAAGTCTGTTGACTACAAGGTCAAGATGACCGCTCCTTGCCAGGATAAGTGTCCATCTCATATTGATATCCCTGCGTATATTGAAGCGATCAAGGATCGTCGTTTTGACGAATCTCTGAGTATCATTCGCGAAAGTATGCCGCTACCGGCGGTTTGCGGGCGCGTCTGCCCGCATCCCTGTGAAACGGCATGCCGTCGGGCTAATGTCGATGAGCCGATCAACATCATGGTCCTGAAGCGGACGGCTTCGGATTACGAATGGCAGCATAATCATCAGCCGCCGATGCAACCGAAGCCGAAGAAAGATAAGACGGTTGCGATTGTCGGTGCCGGTCCTGCAGGTCTGGCTGCGGCCTATTACCTGGCTCTTGAAGGTTATCCCTGTACGATCTATGAAGCTCTCCCGGAAGGTTTCGGTGGCGGTATGATCGCTGTTGGAATTCCGGCGTATCGAATGCCGCGCCACATTCTCCAGCGTGACATCGATATCATCTGCTCCATGGGCGTGGAGATTATTTACGATACCAAGGTCGGTGTCGATATCAGCCTGATGGAATTGAAGGAAAAGCACGATGCTGTTCTTTTGGCACCGGGGGCGCACAAGTCGAAACCGATGGGCGTTGAAGGCGAAAATGAAGGTTACAGTGGCTTCCTTGCCGGGGGTATCGAGTTTCTGCGTGAAGCTTACATGGGCAAACCGACCGGCATGGGTAAAAAAGTCTGTGTTGTTGGTGGCGGTAATACTGCGATCGACTGTGTCCGTGTCGCCTTACGTGAAGGCGCGGAAGAGTCGGTCCTGCTCTATCGTCGGACGCGTAATGAGATGCCGGCAGATTCCTGGGAAATTGACGGGGCTGATGAAGAGGGCGTCAAGTTTGAGTTCCTTGTCCTGCCGAAGAAAATACTCGTCGATGACAATCGTCAGGTGACCGGCGTCGAGTGTGTACGCATGGAGTTGGGTGAGCCGGACGATTCCGGACGGCGGCGGCCGCAGCCGGTTGAGGGGAGCGAATTTGTCGTCGAATGCGATACTCTGATTCCGGCAATCGGCCAGGATCCCGAGCTTTCATTTATTACCGAGGACACCGGCATTGAAATCACTCGCTGGAATACGGTGGTCACCAAGTATGTTCCATTGAAAAATGCTGTTGGACGTGATCTGAATGACGAGATGGGCAATCCACTCTCGCGGATTCTGATGACGGATATGGAGGGTGTCTTTGCTTCCGGTGATGCTGAAATCGGACCTTTGACCGTCGTCGCCTGTGTCGGGAACGCTCATCGCTCGGCCAAAGTCATTCAGCGCTGGTTCGAAGAGGGTGAGGCTTACCTGACGGATGAAGATTTCCACGAGGATATCCTGAGCAACTTGGGTGTTTACGATAAAAATGAAGAGGTCCCTTGGCTTGATGCCGTACAGCGTTTCAATCAGAAGGAAATCCATGGTAAGGAACGTGCCAGCAAGGGGAATTACAACGAAGTTGAATTGGGTTTCAGTGACAGTGACGCCATCATCGAAGCCGAGCGTTGCCTGCGTTGTTACCGGGTTTCAATGATTGCAGTTTAACTTAGGTTTGCATCACAAGGTTGAATGCTGAACAGCATCAGCTGCTAGCGGACATTTCATTCAACTGGTATTCGAGGTGAATATAATATGGTCAATCTGACAATAGACGGTAAGTCGGTAAGCGTTCCCAAGGGCACAACGATTCTTGAGGCCGCGCGGCAAGTGGATATTCATATTCCAACCCTCTGTTGGCTGGAGAAGGTATCCACGACTGGGGCCTGCCGAATCTGTGCTGTTGAAATCGAGGGCGTTGACCGTCCCATGACTGCCTGCAATACCCCGGTCAAGGAAGGTATTGTCGTTACGACCCAGTCAGAGAAGTTAACCAGAACTCGCAAGCAGATCATGGAGCTGATTCTTGTGAATCACCCGCTCGATTGTCCGGTTTGTGATGCCGGAGGCGAGTGCGAACTGCAGAATACCTGCTACGATCTGGACGTGACGCATCAGGAGTTCAAGGCAGAAGATGTCAATGCGGCGACGATTGATCACTGGCCTCTGATCCAGCAGGTTCCGTCCCGCTGTATCCTGTGTGAGAAATGTGTCAAGGTCTGTCATGAAATCATTGGCGCTGATGCTCTGTTTGTGAATGACAAAGGAGATCGGGCCTTTATTGACAAAAAGGTTGAGAACTGTGTTTATTGCGGCAACTGTGTCTCGGTCTGTCCGACCGGAACGATGATCTCCAAGCCGTTCAAATTCAAGGCCCGCCCCTGGGCATTGCGGAAAGTTCCTTCCGTCTGTACCTATTGCCCCAGCCAGTGCCAGATCGATATAAATGTTCAGAATAATGAAGTTTATCGTGTGACCTCGAACGATACAGGGACGACCAATAATGGCAACCTGTGTATCGGTGGTTTCTTCGGTTACGGCTATATCAACAGCAAGGAGCGGTTGCAGGAACCGAAGGTCGAGAAGACCTCGGCTTCCTGGGATAAGGCCCTTGAAAGGATTGTCGCTGATATTGAGCGGATAAAGGAGGAGAGCGGTCCCGGGGCGATTGCCGGTTTTGCCTCTCCGCGCCTGACCAATGAGGAAAACTATCTGTTCCAGAAAATGTTCCGGGCTGCAATCGGAAGCAATAACATTGATACGGAAGCCCGCTTCGGGGCGATGCGCGCCCTGCGTGCTCTCGATCAGGGTCTCGGTCTTCGCGGTGCGAGCAATAGGCTGGAAACCATAGGCAAGGCTGATGCTGTTCTGGTCTTTGGTGCCGACCCCACTGCGGAAGCTCCTGCTGTTGACTGGCAGATACAGGACGCCGTCCGCCGTGGCGAAGGCAAGCTGGTCATGGCCAATATGCGCCGGACGCACCTGTCCCAATTTGCGAACTGTGAGTTGAATTATCGGCCGGGAAGTGAAATCTCCCTGGCAAATGGTCTGGGTCGACTGCTGGTGAACCGCAACCTGATTGCTGAAGATGATTTGAACCGCACGGTTGGCAATCTTGATGAGTTGAAAGATGACCTTGCTGCTGTTGATCTGGATAAGGTGGTGCAGACGACCGGACTCAGTCTGGCTGTTCTCGAACAGGCTGCGGACATTATCGGCCAGGCGGATAATGTTGTTGTCATCTTCGGTTCTGATATCACCAGGTCATCCCTGGGGACGGCAAAGTCGGCGGCAATTGCCAATCTGGCCATCATGAGCGGTGCGCTACGCGCTGAAGGCGGACTGTTCCCACTGGATGAAAAGGGCAATACTCAGGGCGTTCTCGACATGGGTGTTTATCCCGAAAATTTGCCCGGATTTCAGCCTTATTCTGAGAACAAAGCCAAATTTGAGGATGCCTGGAAGTGCACCCTGCCCGATGGTGGACTGGATGCCGAGGGGATACTGCAGCAGATTGAAGCCGGAAAGATTCGTTTCCTTTACCTGGCGGCAACCAATCCACAGTCTTTCCCGAACAGCAGTCGCTGGATGAAAGCTCTGGATCAGGTTGAGGTCCTTGTCGTTCAGGATATTTTTCCGACGGAAGTCACGAAGATGGCGACCGTTGTCCTGCCAGGAAGCTCGTATGCCGAGAAGTCGGGGAGCTTTACCTCTCTGGATCAAACCGTGCGCAACTTCAATCAAGCGATTCGTCCGGTTGGGCAAAGTCGTGAAGACTGGACGATCTTTGCTGAACTTTACGGACGGCTCACCAAATCTCAGGTCAGTTTCAGTCGCTCCGGTCTGCTGAAAGAAGTCTCTGAGTTAACCGCGTTGTATGAAGATGTCTGCTTCCTGGATGATGATCGTCACACCTGTCTCAAACAACCTTATTCTGTTAACGATAAGGGTTTGAAATACCAGTTGATAACGGTGACGGATGAAAGTGATGGCCTGCAGCTGCTCACAGGAACATCTGCGGGACATTTTGGCACCACATCGACCTGGGCAGC
>Ga0272444_10003634_pt1 | contig 13806 bp, 6 predicted proteins | sample SSMForm13_FD_201033 | JGI IMG/M metagenome (GOLD analysis project Ga0272444, IMG submission 201033) | Marine sediment archaeal communities from Little Sippewissett salt marsh, Falmouth, MA, United States - SSM-Form-13 | ecosystem: Environmental > Aquatic > Marine > Wetlands > Sediment ...
ATGTTGTCCTGCTGGTCGAGCTGAATGCCCATATCGGCGAGGGTTTCCCGGAGCAAGGGGATCATCCGGTCCCCTGGAAAATCTACATCGAAGCTCTGGCCGCGGAACAGCCGGAGACGATCATAGACGCGAATCTCATGAAGCGGCAGTCCCATCGTTCTCTCGGCCGTCTCCTCGAGCAGGCGGCGATAGATCAACTCCGTTTGATAGAGTAACTCCTCACAGAGGTTCGACAGGTTCTCGAAATCGGCCTCATGGCTCCGGTCGCTGAAATCGGCATAGTCGTTAAATTCAAACTTCCGGCAGTTATCTCGCTGAATCATCAACCTTTTCTGTAAGTGCGGATTGATCCGGTCGCGGATGAAATCCCCCTGCGCCTCATGGACCTGTCGCCGCCACTGGCGATCCGAGCTGTTGATCAGTTCTCCGTAAATGTCACGGAAGGCCAGGTTGTAATCCGGCAGCTGCAACGTCTCCTGAGCCTGGAGATCCAGGATCAGATCGTCCAGTTCCCCTACGCTGAGCCCGATGAATTCATCGATCAGATACCCCCGCAGGTAGTTCAGGCGCCGGCGCTGCCTCTCGTCCGTTGACCGCTCCATCTCCGTGCCGACGAATTGAATCAAGCCCTCATCGGTGAACAGGTCCCGGTGGCGGTCATAGACCTCGCTGATCCGCGAGGAATGGCCGTAGTTATCCGTCTCATACCAGCTCAGCGTGATCTCGCGGTCGAAGGCCTCCGCCCGCCGCCGGATCTCCTCGAGATCATATCCCTGCCGGGCGCAGGAGAAGGCCGCCGCCAGCAGGAGGATCGTTAGGGTCTTGAACCGGTGCGCAGATTTCATCCGTTTCATGATGTTCTCTCTCTCCCTCTGTTCGTTTTCACGGCCAACTGCGCCAGCGCGACCACGGCCACTCCGACGGCCAGGCCCAGGAGAGCTCCAGCGATCACGTCCAGGGGATAATGAACCCCGACATAGACCCGGGAATAGGCTACTGCCAACGGAACCGCGATCAGAGCATATTTGAGGCTGGGATGCCGCAGGGCCAGGACGACCCAGGCCGAGAAGATATTGGCCGCGTGTGAAGAGGGAAAACCAAAACGGCCCCCCCGGCCGGCCAGCAGACGCGCGCCTTCCAGCACGTGGCTGGGACGGGGACGGGAGACCAGGGGTTTGAGCATTCCGCTGCTGATCTGATCGCTGAGGACCACGGCGATGATGGCCAGGAGCATGGTCACCCTGGCTCGACGCCTTCCGAAAATAACCACCCCCACAACCACCGCCAACAATGGCCAGCGCCACAGATGAAAGTCACTCAGGACGGGCATGATGAGGTCGAAAAAACCATTCTGCGTCCGGCTGTTGATAAGATAAAAAAAAGCCTTGTCCCAGCGAAGAAGGGACTGGACCGGTCCAATGAGTGCCAGACAGCTGACCATATGGACTCCCGCTGCGGCCGTCTGCCAGACTACTCCCGACACGGCCGTCTACCAGAACTGCCCCCGTCCCCTCCGGCGATGCTACCGGAGCAGGACCATTTTTCTGGCCCGGTGATTCGAGGACCGGTGCTTGTGACCGGTCTGCAATCGACAGAGATAGAGACCGCTGGACACCTCCCGACCATTCCCGTCGCGGCCATCCCAGGTGACCGTTCCTCGGCCGTTTTCGAAATGAGGCAGCGGCAGCTGGCGGATCTTCTGGCCCCGGATATTGAAGATATGCACAGAGGCTTGAGGGCCATGGCCATTCGGGATCATCACGGGAATAGTGGTCCGGGCATTGAACGGATTGGGATAATTCTGATGGAGCATGTATTCGCCCGGCACGATCCCCGGTGAACCGGTCGCCTCTGCGCCGGTGGTCTCATCCTCAAGAACGAAAATGGCCCCCAGGCTGGGGCTGGACACATAGATCCGCCGTTGCGTCTCCCAGGCGGCGATACCATAGGGGACGGCTCCGATCAGGACCGGATCTAAAACTTCCAGTGAGACCCCATCGAAGACGGAGATATCCTCGCTGCGGCCGTTGACCACATAGATACGGTGGCCGGCACCGATAGCACAGATGTCACGCGGGCCCAGACCCACCGGCACCTCATCGGTTAATTGTTCACTGGGTCCATCGATGACGATGACCTTGTCTTCGTCGGGCGATACGGCATAGACCGTATGCTCGGCCTCATCCAGACAGATCGCCATGGTCTTGGTGCCCACGGGGATGGAGGCCGTCAGCATTTCAGACTGGGTGTCCACCACCTGGACGGCCGTCTCCTCGGGTGAGCAGATATACAGTCGCCCGCCCGTCTCATCGATCGCCAGATCCTCAATTCGCATTCCAATTTCCAGACTCTTCACCACCGTGTCGGCGGCAGCATCGATGATCCACAGATCGCCGGGCTCGAAGGTGGTCACGTAAACCCGGTCGTTCTGCGGATCGGCCACCACACTCCAGGGCATCTCACCCACCTGAATGGTTCCGACCGCCTGAAAGGTGCCGGCGTCTACCACCGAGATCCGGTTGTCCTGAGAATTGGCCACATATAGCCGATCGCCGCAGAGGGCCACTTCCATGGGATCGTTCTCCACGATGGCGAAGCCTACCATCTGGTTCGTGTTCAGATCGACGGCCACGATCTTGTCGCTGGAAGTATCGCTGACATACAGGCGGCCGGTTGCTTCGTCCACCCGCAGGAGCGTCGGCCATGAGCCCAGCAGCCGGTTAGCGGTAACCGTCAGGCTGCTCATATTCACAACGGACAGGTCGTTGCTCTGATAGTTGATCACCATAGCCCGGCCGTATGAGGGATTCAGGGCGATATCGCGGGGCTTCTTGCCCACCGCGATGGTGTCGGCCACACTCATGGTGGCTTCGTCTATCACCCAGACCGTCTGCCCCTCACTGTCGGCCACCCAGATACGGCTCTCCAGGGGATCGGCCGCCAGGCCCCAGGGATAGCCGTCCAGAAAAATGGTCTCCAGCCACTGGTAGCTGGTTCCATCCACCACATCGACCGCCCCATCGTCATAACAGGTGGCGTAGATCAGGCCGCTGGCCTCGTTGACATCGATGCCTCGTATCCGCCCGCCCACTTCGACGGAGGTTTCCAGATTCAGAGTGGCTGCATCGATAACGGCCACCTGCTCGGCTTCGTGACAGGCCACGAAAACGCGGTTCAGAGTGGAACTGTAACAGATGCCCAAGGGCTCCTCGGGCACCTGAATGTTTCTGAACATCTGGTTGATGTTCCCCTCGATATTAAAAACTCTCACCAGGTCGTCAAGATAACAAGCCACAAAAAGATAGTCATCGCCGGATTCGTTTTCAACGACGGTAAGACCCCAAGGGCCGCCGGCTGTGGAAATGGTATCGGTGATCGTGCCCAGATAGGCATCGAAGACAAATACCTGATCACGGGCGAAATCGGATACATAGACATAATTCTGCGATTCGTTCAGGCAGATCCCCCGAAGTTGACCACCCAGATGGGCAAGGGTTTCGATGTGCGGGGAAGCGCCACTGATGACGGAAAGGTGCCCGCTCTGCTGGCTGGCCACATAATACAAATCGTCATATTGGTTGATACAGATGGCCACCGGGGAGATGGCGTTTCCGCCCTGAGGCGCCAGCTGGATGGTGTCTACCACGGCCGGTTGGCCCCAGGCGGAAGCGGACAGGACCAGCAAAAAGAAAAGGGCGAGAAGAAAGGAGGAGGTGCGCATGTTCGAGTTCCTCTCGAAAGCTTAACGGAGCAGAACCATTTTCACGTCGCGACGATAAGAACCGGCCTGAACCCGGCAGAAATAGATGCCGCTGCCCACTGGCCGTTCTTCTCCGTCAGTGCCATCCCACCGCAGCACGTGCTTGCCTGACCCCAGTTTTCCTTTGATCACTGTCTTGATCTTCTGGCCGTTGATGTTATAGACCTGGGCCGTGACATCGACGGGCAGGTGCCCCCGGCCAAGGGCATTGGACACCGGAATGTCCAGAATCAGATGGGTGGACGCGTTGAAAGGATTGGGATAATTCTGGGACAGGGCAAAGGCCGTGGGGCGGCAGGGCACGGGGTCCTGTTCGGAATGGCTGACCACATCGCAGGTGAGACTGACATCGTCGATATAGGCACCCTCGCCTACGGAGTCGTCGGCGTCGGAGTAAAACCGGAAGCGGACCTGGAGAAAGGTGCCCGGCGGCACATGCGAGAGATCGTAGCTGTCCTGGAACCAATCGTTACCGATCAGCAGTCCCTCCGCCAGGGCGCCGCCGCTGCCCAGAAAATCGAGCGTCTCCCATCCGGTTCCGTCGTTGATCTCAACATACAGGCCGTCCGATCCGTAGGTGGCCAGATCATACCAGTGCCAGAAGCTCAGTTGTGCGCCGGGGCCAACGACCATGGGAAAGGTGGCCAGCGAGCAGTCCATCCCGGGATCATAGGCGGCCCCTTCCTCGTCGCCGCAGTACCAGGCGTAACGGCCGGAATGGGTGCGGCGATCGGTGAAATGCCACCGGGAGTCGCTGCTGAAGTGAGACCAGTAGATGGAACCGGCTTCCAGGTCGTCCGTGAAACCCACCTGACCCACCGTGAGCAGCAGCCGCTGCTCAAAGGGATAACCCTCGCCGGTCAGCCCGGTGATCTCCAGCACGGGAAACTGCGGTTCCGGACAGTGGTCGGTCACGCGGATGCGGAAAACGGCCTCGGCGGTCGATTGCGGATCCATGTTGCCCACATCGGCGGAGCTGTCGATCAGCTCCAGATAAGGATCCTCGGTGCCCAGCTGGAGGGACAGCGAGGACGCTCGCTGACCGCCCAGGTTGGCCAGGGTAATGTGCAGATCCAGCTCCTCGCCCGACTCCGGCACGCCGTTGCCGTTCCCCCGATCGGCATCCTCCAGCCAGGAGGATTGGTAACTGATCACCGGGGTGGCCACCTGCACGCCGATCTGTCCATCCCAGGTGTGTCCCAGCCCATCCTGAAAAAGTATATCGAACTGCAGGACGTGGTCGTCGGAACATTCCCCGTCGATCGTAAACCGGCCGGCCGGACCGGATGAGACCGTCTCACCCGGTTCGATATCGCCCAGAAGGATGGTCGTGTCGGCGGCGATGGCGGCCGTCACGGCGGTGGCCGTTTCATTGCCCCAGTTTTTGACCTCGAAATCGAATCCGATCTGCTCCAGAGGGCTGACGACACCATCCCCGTTGCCGGCGATCTCCTCGATCCGGAAGGACTCCAGGGCCAGGTGCGGACCACCGGACAGGAGCGCGATATGGCCCTCATGGGGAATGAACTCCGCCGCGGTGACCGTCACCCAGAGCATCTCGGCGGCGGTCGGGGGCACCGAGAAAACGGCCGCTCCGTGGATGTCGGCCTCGGAACGAAGGTAAACATCTCCGCCGTCCATGAGACAGACCAGCGCTCCCTCGACGGGCGTATCGCCGGGGCCCGATACCGATACGGTTACCCGGCTGGTATCGGCCGTGGGCAGCTGACCGGGGCAGGTTACCGTCAGGACCTGGGGCGTCTGGGTATACAGAGGCATCTCCGGATCTCCCAGCAGCGTCAGCTGGTACTGGTGCCAGCGATACACATTCTCCTGGTGCGAGCGGGGGGCATAATGCGCCTTGGTGGTGGACAGGGCCTCCCCCAGCCGGGTGATGCCGTCCTGGAAGACGGTCTTGAAGAAATGCTGATCGAACCGGTCAGAATATCCAAAACAGGGATTGCCGGGAGAGCCCCAGCCGTATCGTGAGTTTCCGATAAAGGCCACCGATCCACCGGCGTCATTGTTGACGAAATGCTCGGCGATACAGTCGTAATCGAAGGCCGCCGGCCAGCACCCGATGGAATAGACCAGGCCGATCCGATCTCCGTTGCTGAGGTAATCCACCTGGGAGTTGTCCAGATAGCCCGAGCCCATGCCCATGACCGAAAAGTAGGCATGACCGTCATGGTTGAAGATGTTCTGGCCCTGGCTGATGGCGTTCATGACGCTGTATACATCTTCGTTTCCCAGGGTCTCATAAAGTTTGGTGACCGGATCGAAGCGGCCCGGCAGATATCGTTCATCGATCAGGTCCTTGCTTTTGCTGGCGTCGGTGAAGGGATCGTACCACAGGACCTCGGCCGCGAACAGGGCTTTCTCCTGATAGTCCAGTATCTCGGGCCGCTCGTAGATCAGTACCTTGCGAACGAAGTTCTCCGCCTGGTCCACGGTGCTGACGGGAGCGCGTCCCAGGAAAACCTCCGGAAACAGATCGACCTCATCCTCCACCTCTCCATAGACATCGTCGCCATCGGCGTTCCAGTTTCCGTCAAGATCGGCATAGTACAGGTCACAGGGGATGTCGTTGAAATCGGTCTGAGAATCCATGGCGTAGGCGTATCGAACGGGGATCAGCTGGGTGTCACCGGCCAACAGCACATAGACCGTGCCCCAGCTCTGATAGGCCTCCGCGATGCAGGCACGGATCCGTTCCCTGCGGTCGGCGCCCGGATATAACGAATCGATCTCCTGGAGGGTCACCACCCGGGTGGTCAATCCTTTTTTGAATTTCCAGTCGGCCAGCGCCTGGAAGGCCTCCTGAAAGGCCTGGTCGGTGATGATGAGATACTCGGACAGATCCGCTCCGCCGTTCATTTCCCCGTTATCGCTGGCCCGGGGATAGAAACGCTTCACATCCCTGCCGTTGATGGCCAATCGCTCCACGGATCGACGCAGAGGATCATCGCGGCCGGCCAGACGGGAGCGCTGCAGGAGCGGCGCCTTCCGGCGTTCATCCAGGTGCAGGGCCAACTCCACGCGCTGATGGAAACGAACCTGCTGATCGCGGGGAAGGTATTGCAGGGGATAGATCACCACATTGGCCAGATGAATCGGGCCCATCTGCCCGGAGCCGGTGTACTCCGCAATTCGCTCGGGATAGGGCGCCCGGCCCTGGTACACGGCGGGTTCGGGCGGCACGACATCGATGGCCCGGGTCTTGCCGGCGTCCCGCGACAGGATCTGGGGCGGCTGGGCCGGGGAGATCTGTCTCCGGCCCGGTAACAACCGGCTGTCGGTGCCGGTCACCTCGACCAGGGACACCGACCTCCCGGCGGGCAGGACCACCTGCACGGACCGGGCGGGCAACTGCGGAGCGCCAGCCTCGCGGGTCAGGTCGCAGTCGGAAAGCCTGGGCCGCTGATAGCCGTCCTGGACCTCCCAGGAAAGGTCGGCCGGATCGAAAGTCACCGTAACGGTGATGATCTCGCCGGCCTGGCCAGGCATGGCCGGCAGGACCATCAGAATCACCATCAGGAGGAGAATGCCGCCGCATCGCATGAGGAAACTCCTTGTTTCAGGGATATTTGGTCAGAATATGAAAATAGCCAAATTTTGGGTTGGTGTCAATTGGAAAAGGCAGAGATGAGATTTTGGTACCATGTTCATCTCCAACGCCTGTTATATCTTCTCTGCCACCTTCCCCAGGGCCACTAGTATCGGATCCCAGACCGGCGATATCGGCGGGGCGTAGGCCAGGTCCAGGTACCTCATGTCCGGGACCGTCATTCCCGCCTGCAGAGCGGTGGCGAACACATCGATGCGCTTGCCCGAGCCCGGGTCTCCGACGATCTGGCCGCCCAGGAACCGACCGGTCCCTTTTTCGGCAACGATCCTGATGGCAATGGATCCACCGCCAGGATAGTAGCGGGCCTTCGTTCTGCCTTTGATGAAGGCAGCCACGGAATCCAATCCCAGCTTTTCCGACTCCCTTACGGTCAGCCCGGTGCGGGCGACCTCCGTCTCCCCTATCTTTGTGATAGCCGTCCCCACCACTCCGGGAAATCGCGCCTCTCCCCCGCCCAGGTTGATCCCGGCGATACGGCCCTGCTTGTTGGCCACGGTGCCAAGAGCGATGAAGACCTTCCGGCCGCTGACCAGATGGAGTGACTCGACGCAGTCACCGGCGGCCCACACATCGGGGACCTCCGTGCGCATACGGTCGTCCACCAGGATGGCTCCGGTCTCGCCCAGGGGAATACCCGCTTCCCGGGCCAGGGCAACGTTGGGCCGGATGCCGATGCTCAGAATGACCAGATCCGCGGGGAGCAGGCGTTTCGACGTTTTTACCCCGGTGACATGATCATCGGCGGCTTCGAAGCTCTCCACACCCTCGCCCAGATAGAGGGTGACGCCCATCTCCCCGAGGGCATCGGCCACCAGCCCGGCCATGTCCCCGTCCAGAGTGCTCATCACCTGGGGCAGAAGCTCCACCACCGAGACCTCCAGCCCCCGGGCCAGCAGGGCCTCGGCCATCTCCAGGCCGATGTACCCCCCTCCCACAACCACGGCTCGCTTCGGGGATCGCTCCTCGATCTGCTGACGGATCCTGACGCTGTCGGGAATGATGGACAGGCTGTGCATGCCCCCGGCGTCGATGCCGGGCAGCTTCGGTCGAATCGGAGACGCACCGGTGGCGATGAGCAAGTGATCATATTGCTCCCAGAAGGTCTTGTCCGCCCGGAGATCGCGGACCAGCACGGCCTTCTTTTTAACGTCGATCCGCTCCACCCGATGGAGGACACGGGCATCGATATTGTATTTCCTCTGAAAGACCTCCGGCGTGCGGGCGACGAGATCCTCGGCTTTTTCGATCAGTCCTTCGACATAGTAGGGCATCCCGCAGGCTCCGTAGGATGTAAACGGTCCCTCTTCGAAGGCGGTGATCGCCAGATCCGGCCGCATCCGCCGGGCCTGGGACGCGGCGCTCATCCCGGCCGCATCTCCGCCGATGACGACCAGACCTTCACCGTTTTTCGGATTCATGAAAGACTCCTCGATCCTTCTCTCGTTTTCAACCGGCCTTCTTTAGGAATCCGGCCCCTGAAATAATACTACCCGATGCGGGAGAATTTGTCAACACCAAATTGGAGAGAATTCGCGATACCCGCCATATATAAATGTAGGAGCGGTTCGCGAACCGCCCCTGCTCATGGTCCAACCATCCGCTGTGGGGTCATACTGCATCCGCCCCTATATTGTGAACCCATTTATCTCAACAGGACCATCTTGACCGTCTGCGAATGCTCTCCCGCCTCCAAACGCGCAAAATAGATCCCCGATGGAAATCCGGACGCATCCCAGGCGACGCTGTGTTTGCCGGTCGGTCGATATTCTTCAACCAATACTTTAAGTTGTTGGCCTAATATATTGTATATTATGATATTGACAAATTCATGACCGGCGAGACGAAATCGCAGCACCGTCTCCGAATTGAACGGATTGGGATAGTTCTGGAACAGCGCAAAATCCTTCGGAACGAACTCAGCCTCGCTGTTCTCACCCTCCACCGCCGTGGGCCAGCCGGCGTTAGCCCCGCCGTAGGCGCCCATATCCGACCGGCTCGTCCCCAGCCCGTGCCAGCAATCCAACGAATCGTCAAAGATATTCGGATCACCGGCGTCTATACAGGGGGAATCAAAGGGATCGCCGCAATCGACGGCCATGAGATGAAAATTGTCCAGATGGGGATCGCGCAACCGGGGATCTTCATCGATATTGCCTTCTCCGGGCCAATCGCCTTGAATGGCTGAATATTCGACCACCGGGCTCCCCTCTAAAGCTTCGATCTCAGTCCCCTGGTTCTCCCAGACGATGCAGTTGGTGAAGGTCGACGCGGCATACTGGCAATAGATTCCGCCGGCATCTGATGTGGAAAAATTCCCATAGATATTGCAGTTGATAAATTCTGCCGAGCCGTCGCAATAGACTCCCCCACCCAGAGCAGATCCATCGCCCGGAGGGAAAAAGCGGACCCGGTTGCCAAAAATGATGCAGTTCACAATAAGCGGATTGGAGCGCTCGCTGATATAGATGCCGCCGCCCCATGCCGCGACCTCATCGCTCGAATTCGCCGTATTGCCCGAGATGTTGCAGTTGCTGATGATCGGGGATGAATTGCCGCAATAGATCCCCCCACCCGTTGGCCAGGCCTCGTTCGCCGTGATGATACAGCGGCTGATGGTCGGAGAGGAACTGCCGGTCAGGTAGATGCCGCCGCCCGGGCTGCCATGGCCGCCGATGATGCCGAAACCTTCCACTTTGGCGTAAGAATTCTCAAAGGTATGAAAGTAAAATCCGCGGCCGCTGCCCTGGCAATCGATGATAGTCACCTCCGGCCCGTGTTCGGATGTGAGCACGACCGTCTTGCCCAGAAAATCGAGGTTCTTATTCCCCTCGCCGGTATAGACCCCATCGGCCACCAGCACGGTGTCTCCAGCCAGGGCGCCATCGAGTCCCGCCTGGATGGTGGCCGAGTCGGCGGGGACGTGGATGGTCCTGGCCCGGGCGGAGCGGGCGGGAAAAAGAAAGACCGCGACAGCCATGGCAAGAATGAAAAAACCCGCGGGCGTCTTTCTCAACAGCAGGCGGGTAGTGATATACACCTTCCGATTCAAAATGGCGACGTGAAGGATTTCTCCTTTCATCTTAACCCTTCCTCTGGGGAAGGAAGATACGGCGACCGTTTTTCACCCTCATTGTATCACGAAATCGCCGAGTTGTCAACCATAAAATGTCGAGATGCAGAGCCTATGACGTGCGAGCGACCAGAGATGACAACGATTTCGGTCTTACCCGGTAGGGGCGAGCGCCACTCGCCCCTACCGGACATCTTTCTGCTGTTGCCGAAGTTTTAAAAGCTACCCCAGCGGCGCTCTGACCTGTTCATCGCTGGTGAACACGCTGTAGACTAAATAGCCCATCGCAACGGTTAACAGCATCAGCAGGACTCCCTGCAGGGTCTGCCCCAGGATCAGCTTGCCTGTCCCGATCAGGGCCGAGTAGACGGCCACCACTGCGGCGATGTACCCCTTCAGATTGCTCCAGCCGACGCGATCGTTCTCCGTGCCGGGGATCTTGGCCCGGACCTTTTTCCAGCCGGGGCCGCCGGGGCGAACGTGTTTGTAGAACTCGATCAGCTTCTCCTCCCGGACCGGTCTGGTGATGAAGGTGACGATCACCCAGGCGGTCACCGAAACGGGGATGATGTACAGGAGAGTCACCGGGAACTTGATGGACGTGAAAAAGGTCAGGAAGATGCTCATGATCACCGAGGTAGTGATGGCCGAGATCTCGCTCCAGGCGTTGATCCGCCACCAGTACCAGCGCAGCAGATAAACCACGCCGATGCCGGCGTTGACCGAGGTGATAATGGTCCAACCGAAGTAAATGGAGTTCATCGTGAAGGCCACCAGGGCGCCCACGGCGGCGATGATGATGGTGGCCACGATCGAGGCCCGGACGTAGTGTTTTGAGGTAGCCTCTTTTTTCAGGAAGCGGCGGTAGAAATCGTTGATCAGATAGGATGCGCCCCAGTTGAGCTGGGTGTCGATAGTGGACAGAAAGGCGGCCATGAAGCCGGCCAGAGCCAGGCCCAACAGGCCGGCGGGCAGAAATTTCATCATCACCTGGATGTAGCCCATCTCGGGATCTTCTATCTGGGGGAAGACCACGATGGCCACCAGGCCGACCACGATCCAGGGCCAGGTGCGCACGCAGTAATGAGCGATGTTGCCCCACAACAGGCCCAGCCGTGCGTTTTTCTCATCCTTGGCCGAGAGCATCCGCTGGGCAAAATAGGATCCGCCGTCGGTGTTGCCGCTGGTCCACCACTGAAGCCCGACATAGATGAAGAAGAATCCGATGGGCAACAACGCCGAGTGCCAGGGGACAATGGTGGTGATATCGGCCGCCTTCTCCACACCCACTACCTGGCCCAGCTGGGCCAGCACGTTGCTCATGCCGCCGGTTTTGTTCACAGCGATGATGGCCAGCAAGATGGAAGTGAACAGGGCCGTTAAGAACTCGATGAGATCGGTGATCACCACCCCCCACAGTCCGGACAACGATGTATAGAGCACGGCCACCACAAAACAGAAGCCCACCGACTGCCATTTGGGCAAACCCAGGACCCCGCCCATGATCTTGGCCATGGCCAGCATCACCCAGCCCATGACGATGGTGTTGTAGATCAATGGAAAATACAGGGCCCGGAAACCGCGCAGGAAGCTGGCCGATTTGTCGGAATAGCGCAGTTCGGCAAACTCCGTGTCGGTGAGAATTTTCGACCGGCGCCACAGCCGCGAGTAGAAGAACACGGCCAGCATCCCGGCCAGGGCGCCGTTCCACCAGTACCAGTTCCCGGCGATGCCCTTGCTGCGCACCAGACCGCTGACCGCCAGAGGCGTGTCGGCGGCGAAGGTGGTGGCCACGATGGAGGTACCCAGCAGCCACCAGGGCAGCTTCCGGCCGGCCACGAAATAGCTTTCCATGTTCTTCTGGGCTCGCTTGGAAAGGAAGATGCCCAGCACGATGACAATGGCGACATAGCCGAAGATGATTACCCAGTCGACGGTGGCAAGAGCGTTCATTTACAAACCTCCCGGTTAGAGTGAATGGGTAGATTTGAAAATCGAAAATTCAGAACTGGGAATTTCAATTTTACCGCGCTTAATCCTCAGAAATCCGTCGTCCGCGCTCATAGCATGCCTGTGATATTTATAATTGTTCATCTTCAATGCCTGTTTCTAAACTTCCGCCCCATGCCTTCTCGCATTCCGATGAACCCGATTGCGGATCGGCCCGGTCCCGAAGCGCATCAGCAGATGTACGATGGCCTTCAGGACCCAGTGATTGTGGCGTCCGTAATCGCCGTACAGCCTGGGAAACCAATCCAGATTATGATCCCAGCAAGCGCTCAGCAGCTTGTAATGATCGGCGGTCAAATCGGTCTTGAGAAACGGCCGGGCATATTCCAGCCGGGTGGTCTCCATGGGCGTGAACAGAAGAGGGACAACGATACTGCGATAGGGATACAGCTTCCTGACCAGATCGATGGTCATGCGGACATCCTCAGCCTCCTCACCGGGCAGCCCCATGATGATGGTGGAGCAGCACACGATGTGGTTCTCGTGCAGCAGGCGGAAGGCATCGTGCACCACCCGGGGCCACTCCTCGGGCTGGAAGGGATAGACCTTGCCCTTCATGTGTCTCCGGATCAGCTTCGGGCTGGCCGTCTCGATGCCCACCTGGAATGCCTTGGTGCTCCGCTCCGGGGATCCCAGTTCGATGGCCCGGGCCAGTCCCTCGATGGTCTCCGGCGAGCTGGCCGCCGAGGACAGGGAGGCATGGCTGGCGGTTACCCATCTGACGCCGGGATAGTTATAGACCTCCTCGAACAGCTCCACCACGGCCGCGGAGTTGACCTTCAATCCGTCCGAGCGATAGAGGAGAATATCCTCGCCGTGCAGGATGACGCCGTCGTAACCGGCGTCGAGGTTGACCTGCACCTCGCGAAGGATGTTCTCCAGCGGTCGGGAGCGAACCTTTTTCACCGAGGGCACGCAGAAGGCGCAGCTGCGGGCGCATCCCCGGGTGGCCTCGATAAGTCCGCTGATGCTGGGTTCGACCATGTCGGCGATGTCCTCGTCAGGAGCCGTCTGGCCATCGACCACCCGCGGAAGGGAGATGTTTTCGCCATTCAGAACCTGGCGAAACAGATCCGGCGCGGTGACCTCCCCCTCCCCGACGACGACACAGTCGATGCCCAGCTCCTTTTGTTTCTCCGGATGAATCGATAACTGCCAAGCCCCGGGACCGCCCAGAAAGACGGTCGGCCGGTATTTCCTGACGGCTCGGTTTCTCATCAGCTCCCGCAGCTTGACGGCCATGCGTCCCTCTCCCCCCCACAATTCGGTGAAGGTGGAGGTGGCCGGCCCGATGCCCAGGGGATCGTTGGAACTGATCGTCAATATCCTGGTGTCGGC
>Ga0272444_10003635_pt1 | contig 13803 bp, 6 predicted proteins | sample SSMForm13_FD_201033 | JGI IMG/M metagenome (GOLD analysis project Ga0272444, IMG submission 201033) | Marine sediment archaeal communities from Little Sippewissett salt marsh, Falmouth, MA, United States - SSM-Form-13 | ecosystem: Environmental > Aquatic > Marine > Wetlands > Sediment ...
TTTGCATCATTTCCAGGTGCTTGCCCGGGATGACGTTCATGTTGATTTTCATGGCGATCATTATGATACCCTCCCTGTAGTGTCGACCTTCCCAATTAACCTGCGATTTCGAGCAAGGTTCGTTTCTTTTCCCTGGCCGAAAGGGCGTTCAACAGGGTCCGCAACGCACCGGCTGCTCGGCCCTGCTTACCGTTGACCTTGCCGATATCTGCTTTTATGAATGACGGTCCTTACATACAATCTATACCGAAGCCGACGCATACTGTTGGCCAGCTTCTGTGGAAATTTATTATCTCTCATGTCTAATTCTCCTTTTTCCCTGCAAACGATCGCCTGGGTGAAAGCTATCCCAGGAAAAAAATTGGGGCTCCTATATGGTACTGTTAAGATCAAACTTCATGCCAGATCTTAACTATTGGATATTTTTTGCATCATGCTGATTTATAAGGGGAACAAGCAGAAAGAAGACTCACGGTCTATTATAAATATTCATGGAAACTGTGTCACATTTAACCAATGGTCATATATGACCCTTCCCCAAAGAATTTCGAGGCGGGATAGAAAGGCAACAGCGTAAAAGAAACAAATGTCCACAAGTGTTCGTTTTCCCGGGTACTTGCACCTTTCATACCGTACTCAATGGTTTTGCCCAAATGGTCGTGGTGCACCTTTATTTTTGTAATTAATGAATGCGAGCCATTTACATCGAAAGGGGAGATGCTCCATGGCGGCGATTGTATATCAGACCAGCAAGCAGACGGAAATTACCTATGCCTATGAATCGCTATATTAGTGGGATAAAGTGAAAAAGCAGTCTCGTGCCAAGCGTAAATGCATATGTACAAGGACCGGGAAATTAAACAACACGTTATCGCCATCCTTGGGCGCAGGGACGAGCTATAAGCAAAAGTTCGCATAGAAAACGGCCCTGCCCATCGTAATGAGCCACTTCAATAGACGGATTCCTCTTCGAGAAGCCGGCGGCAGACATTCGCGATGTTAAGAGCTGCCGAACCGTTCTGAATCGGCGTCAGCCGACGCAATTCGTCCATGTCGAAGTCCGAATGGGTTTCCTTGCCGAGGGCAATGCCGACGAAGGCAGTCGACGAAAATTGAGTGATCAGGACATCGCAGTTGGCGATCATTTCTTCCGCACTCCCAGTCGCGAACACCATGGCCCCCGGAGCGTGTCGGCGGATTTCCCGGGTGGCGCGTTTGACATTTTCGCTCGGGTGAAGCTTGAAGATAAGTTGTCTTGGGCCTGCGATTTCGACAGCTCTTCGGAGGAAGGCTTTTCGATTCTCACCCTGGAGCGTTTCCCTCAGCGACGACGTGCAGACCAGCACGTAGTGCCTATGGGGAAAGTCGTTGCTGCAATATTGCCTGCAGTCATCGAAATTGGGTATTCCCGTAACCATGATCTTTTCAGGGCGAACGCCTTTTCGTACAAAAAAGTCGCGATACCCCTCGCTTGCGACACAGAAAACCCGATATGCATCACTGAGACCGGTCAACGCGTTCCCCGCAAACCATAGCGGTAGAAATCGGAACCGGTTGACGAGATGGAACATCATGGATTCCGGGTCCGTAATTCCTTCCTGAACCAGCACGATGCTGTTGTCTCGAATGTTCTTCTGCAGATATACGTCCGAGCAGGTCACCACCAGGTCGTAAAGCCGATTTTGTCCCTTGTAGTCGATGGGGAGTTCATGATCCTCAAGATACTTCCGACAGCGTCCTGCCAGTTTGTTCCCTCCAACCGTGAACTCGGTCAACCCGAGTCTTCGAAGAATATCGTCAAATCCGTTGAGGTAGAAGGGCGAGAAAGCGTGCTCGTACTCACGAAGGTGCTCGGAGATCTGATGCATCTGAGTCGTCTGGTTCATCGAACCACATATAAAGAATATTCTTTTTCTCATTACACACCTCCCGTCGCCACCCGGGAGCCACGACTGCTGCCGAACGGAATAGCCCCGCGGTCATTCTCCCGGGGCAGATAATACGATTCTGTCTTTTTGCAATCCTCTTACCCTCCTATCGCCTGCGTACCCAATCGCAGCAAAGACAGATCGGGAACCCGCTATAGTCACACTTTCCGAAGTTTTTTCTGATCGCGGACAACACAGGCCCATTCCAGATTTCCATGACACTCTGGAAGTTCAGATCCCCTACGCCCTGAACGCCATTGTAATCCATGCAACATGTAACGGCCCTGCCGTCATAGAGCACCGACAGGGCTGCCCAGGGATAAAAACAGACGGAAACTATTTTTTCTCCCACATGGTTGTATGCCCTCCCGCCGCCGAAGTTGTCCAAAGAGCTGATATTCAGGCAGTCCCCCTCACTCTTGTCTAGGACAGAGCGCCACAGAGATTTAAATTCCTCTGTCTTAGCCCCATTGGTTTTCTGAGGCAGGTATTGAAGAATCAATTTCGGAGTCTTTTTCTTCAAGTCCTTCCGTATCCTCACAAATTCCTTGATGTTGTTAAACGTCACATTGAAATCCAACCGTCTCATGGTGGCGCTATACGATTCTTCGTCGGTGCCGTAAAAACTGATCTTCATCGCGTCCAACCCCGAACTAATGATCTTACTCGCTGTCTCTGGGAACAGTAACGAAGCGTTGGTAACAAGATAGGTATGCTTTATCCCGAATGCCTTTGCGAGCATGATCCTTTCCGGCAATGACTCGTCCAACAGCGGTTCTCCAAACCCATGCAAATGCACAACGGGTTGCCGTTTTGCACCGGATACTTCTCTGATGATCTTTTCAAATAATTCAACCGGCATGAACCCGCGTTTTCGGGTCAATGTTTCGCGCGGGCACATCACGCACCGTGCGTTGCAGCAGTTTGTATTCTCGATCATGATCACAGAGGGAAATGGAAAATGGCGGCGGTAGTATATATTAAAGAACAAGGGCGTCCCGGGCAGGGACAACAAACCCTGGATGATCTTGTCCCGTACATTGAAAATCATTTTGATTCTTCACCCAAATTGGTGATCATAATACCAAGAACAAAAACCACGGCGGCGAAAACGCCTATGACCGCGGCATGTCTCAGTGCGGCCATGTGGTCCAAGGAAACCATGGATGCTCGGAGCCCCTCGTTCACATAGTAAAGCGGCAGTACTTTAGCAAACTTCTGTAAAAATTCCGGCATCATCTCCACGGGGAAAAATGTTCCCGAGAGAAACATCATGGGAAACATGAGGGCGTCTGCCGCGGCGGCAGCACTCTCCGCCTCCTTTGCAACCCGGGTAAGGATCATCCCGAGACCGACAAAGGCAAACACGTCAAGGGCAACAAACACCACAAGCCAGCCATTGATGGCAAGACTCACGTTAAACACGGCGTAACTCACCAGCAGCATGACAATGGTGGATAAAACCGCCAAGATGAACTGGTACAAAACATTTGACAAAATCCAGTCTGTCCGGGTAATGGGCGTGGTGGAAAGCTTTCTGAGAACACCTTTCTGCCGGAGTTCGGCATTGACGTTCACCGCACCGAACAGACTTGCCGTCATCACTGCCATTGCGATGATCCCCGGAACAAAAAACTCGATGAACCGGTATTTCTTTTTCAGGATTGATGTCCCTTTCGATACGATAAACGGTGGCTTGCCAGACATTTCCTGGTTGATTCCGGCGAGCACGATTTTCAACACCCCCATCTTGGTAGTGAGCCCGAATGAGCTTGGGTCGTAGAGCTCCGTGAGGATAATGGGTGAGTGCCGGTCTTTTTGCACCATTTCTTGCATCAGGAGACTTTCAAAGCCCTTGGGAATAACCAGGACAAGGTTTCGGCCGTTGTCCTTGGCAAACTGTTTGGCATTGATGGCAGGGGCCACCAGGTTAATCTTGAATCTCTCGCTGAGACCAATCGCTTTTACAAGTTCTGCGGAAGACTTTGTCTGGCTGAGATCCTGTATATCCAGATCGAAAATTTCGTTGTCTCTTTCCATGAAGATGGTGCCGAAAACCAGAATCAGAATCACCGGGAAGGCAATCCTGAAAAACACAACCGTCTTCTCCCGGTAGAAACTCTTGATGTTCACGATGATATTTGCGTTCACGACGCGCAGGTTCATCACCCCCCCCTTTCATCGCCAGTGACTTCCCGGAGTGTTTCGTCGGTAATTTTAAGAAAGACTTCTTCGAGATTGGGCTTACTCACATCCAGGCCATTAAACGACCCCCCGCCCTCCTCAATTGCATTGAGTATATTCCGGACATCGTCCATATGCGCCAACCGAACTTGAATGTTCCCGTGGATATCATTGACCGGCGCAAAATCCATTTTTTGAGCGATTCGAAAGATTTTATCATCTGCTGCCTTGAGTGTTACGACCAGATAATTCGCGTTGCTTTCTATGAGCTCTCCGGTCGAGCCCATGGCCAAGATTTGGCCTTTTGCCATGATGGCCACGGTGTCTGCCAGCAACTCGGCTTCCTCCATGTAATGGGTGGTGAGAAAGATAGTCTTCCCTTTCTTTTTCAGTCCCTTCAGGACATCCCATACCTCACGCCGGGCCCGGGGATCCAAGCCCGTGGTCGGTTCGTCGAGAAACACGACCTCGGGATCATTGACGAGCGCAACGGCGATTCCGAGGCGCTGTTTCAACCCCCCGGACAAATTCTTGTATTGCTCTTTGGTCTTGTCTTTGAGGTTCACAAGATCTATCAGACCTCTGATATCGGTACTCTTGCAGCGGAAAAGCCGCGAGTAGTACTGCAATGTCTCTTTGACCGTTATCCTGTCGAAAGAGCTGAACCCCTGCGGGAGAACGCCGATGCGGGGGATGATGTTGTGCTTCTTCTTCGTAACGTCCATTCCAAGAAGGGTCACTTTCCCAGACGTGGGCTTGCGGATTGTATCGATGATCTCGACAGCAGTGGTTTTGCCGGCTCCGTTCGGGCCCAGCAGTGCGAAAACCTCGCCTTTACTGACGGTAAACGATATGTCGTTGACCGCCAGTAAATCCCCGTAACGCTTCGTCAGTTTGTCTACTTCAATGGCGTATTCGGTTTCTTTGGTCATGAATCTCCAAGTTGCCTCTGTGGAGCACTGGCATTAAAATGCCTTTACCCATCGCCTCAACTGTCAATTCAACATGGCGATGGAAATCCAAATCTTTTCCTTAGGAAGCGAACGTACCCATAAGGAGCGGCCGGCAGCTATGGGAAAAGGCACCACGGGCTTTCCTGATAACCCCACCGGAAAAATATACGCACCATTTCCCTCTGTCGCCCCCCCTGCCAATGGATAAACGATGATTTGCCGAGGATCCACGAGATGGAACGCACATCCAATGGCCTTGACAACGGCTTCCTTGATGGACCAGAGCAGGGCCGATGCATTTTCCAAATCCCCATCCGCCAACCTCAAGGCACGTTGAAGCTCTTGTGGATTGAAGACCCGGTCAAAGGGGTATTCTCCGTGGAATTCATCGCCCCCTGCCACATCGATGCCGATATCAGACTCATCTCCACAGAGAGCAGCCCAGAGGTTTCCTCCCTCCTCGCTGAAGGAGATGGATGGACCCCGATATTCTCCCAACAGGAGATGGGGCCTGCCAAGCAGGCCGCGGACCACCTGAAGGGGAAAAGCAGCCCTGTAGGAAGATTGACAGCGTTTCCAGAGAGGATTTTTCATCGCCGCAAGGTGATCCCACAGGACGGAGACGAGGCGTTGCTTGTCTTCTGCCCCGTTCATCCCACACCCTTTGAGGTTTTCGTGGGCAGATGGCATGGATGCATAGAAGACGGGTCCCTTTCCATGAGCGAAACTCACGGCATGAACGGTTAATCCTTGGTAATCCTTTACCATCAGACACTCCCGTCTTTCGTGATCTGCGTTCTTTATGCGCCCCGAGGGCTCAGTCCGAAACCCAGTGCATCCGCAACCCATAAATCTGCATGATAGTGCGGCCTTCATCGTCAATTCCTCTGGCGTCCCAGGCAAAGCCTTCGTCGTCCTGCGCCCTCGTGCGGGCCTCCAGAGTTACCTGTTCCCCTGCTCGGCATTTTCGCAAAAACCTCATCTCCCCGATCTCCATGGGAATCATGGATCGACTCTCCGATGGGTCCGTTGCAGCAATGTAGAAGCCGACCAACTGCAAAAGGGCCTCAAAAAGGTAGGGAACGTATTGGTACCGGGCGTTCTGAAGATTTGCGAAGTCATTGGTTTCCCGGTACGTGGTTCGTCCCCGAACCACCCCCGGGCCCGCACCGTCAAGAAACTCTATCACGCGATACCGGCCGCCGAGGCCGCTTCGGTTTTTGTACCATTTAAGCACTTTTTTACTATTCATCGGCTTCGTTTGGAGTTCGTCCGGCCGCACGGGAAAATCCGGGAACACCTCTCCGAGATACCCTCCTCCGCCGTTAAGTATCACCTGCCCCTTGTATTGCGGGGTGAAGCGCTCGGTCAATCTCCCGGCGGGTGAGATCTCCTGTGCCGTGAGGGAGACTTCGCACAATACCTCCCCAAGGCCATTGCCGGATCGACGGCAGGAAATCTTAGAAGGCCGGGGGACTCCGGGAGGACATTGGATTATGTCGATGAGCCGAACCTTGCGAACGCCCCGCACCTGCAGGTGCGGATACAGTATCCGGGCGGCTTCCATGAATGTCTCCAGAACCATGGCGGCTGAGACAATGGCATGCTTGGTGAATTTGAAAGGCCTATGATCCGCTATCCAAAGGTCCTTTTCCAGGGAGAAAGATCTGAAGGCTTCCAGCTCTTCTCGGCGGATGTCCAGACGAGAAATTCTTTCTATCATGGGAAAGTCTTCGGGGCTGAAGGACACGATGCCACCATCCAGTTCTCCACTGGCTGGAGGGCGGGATCTATCATTAAGGCACACCGTCCTCATGGTTGGCAGCCTTTTCATGAACATCACCCAATTGTCATCGGCCGGGGCTGCACACAACTCCCGGCAGAAAAGGCCTGCCAGTTCATTCACATGGATGTACGCCACGCCCTTTTGCTTCATCAACGCCCGCACTTCCGGGTCATCGGCCATGCCTGCCCCCTCGACAGGAGGAAGCATTAACGCCTTGAATCGGACATCCCCGTTTTCCCGGCAAAGGGATCTGATCAACGCAGACATCATCCGGTTGGCTGCAGCGTAGTTTGCCTGGCCGGGATTCCCCTGGATTGCGGCCACCGAAGAGAGTGCCACGAAAAACCGCAAACCGGCATTCTTTGCGGCTGAAAACAGATTCCAGGCCCCCAGGAATTTGACATTCGTAACCCTGGAAAAATCATCCGGGGTCATTTGGCTCAAGAGGCCGTCTCTGAGGACGCCGGCGCCGTGAATGATCCCGTCGATTTTGCCGTATCGCTCTCCTACCTCGCCCATGACCATACGGACGGCTTCGGGGTCGGTAACATCGCAAGTATGGTACGTTGCCTCAATCCCTGATTCGTGCAAATCCGCCAACGTCCGGATAATCTCATATGCTCGGGGATCGGAAGCAACCGCTTCTGAAGCCGAATAATGGGGGTGTGGATTTTCGGAATTTACGCCTGGATCGAGAAAGGTTCTTCCCAGAAAGACCAGTCGCGGTCTTAAAGAAGCAAGTCCGCGGGCCAGGTGGGCGCTGATCCCGGTTGCGCCCCCGGACATGACGACAACATCTCCGGAGCACAAATTCAGGCTTGACGAATCCTCAAAAACCCACGGGGCTATGTGTCCCTCCGAAGTGATGAGCTTTCCATCGCGATGAATCATCTCCACCACGGGACATGCTCTGTCCAGGGCGTTTTGCAGTGCCATGCGAAGATCGGTATCTTTCTCGATTTCCAATGTGCGAAACTGGACCGATGGGTATTCCTGGGCCGCGCTCAGGAATAGTCCGAGCATCCCTTCCGTCAGGAGCCGGCCGTAATCTTCCGTATCCGCTCCGGAATGGATCAGTATCATGAATTTCTTAGACGGTGATTGGAGAAATGCCTTCAGGAGGAGAAAGAATCCCTTAAGAAGCCGCGAAACGCCCTCCATGCTTTCCAATCTTACCGACTCGCCTTGACCGATGGAGATGATCATCCCGGAAAGAGGAGACAGATCGGCTATTTTATCTACAGCCCTCGAGGCCCCTTCATCGGTTTGAATGTTGTGATCCCATTCGTCGAAACAAACGCGTTCCTGCATGAATACCATTGGAAACGTGTCAATCCCGTAATCCATTCGGAGGATGTCCCCCGCATTTTTAGCAATGCTGTCATCCCTGTCAGGTGAGAGAAGCAGGACGGATTCGCCCGGCCTCAATTCCACGGGAATAGAAGACTCGAACGCCACTGTTGCATGCTTGAATATGACCCGTTTTAAGCTGGCTTCATCCCCCGAGGTGTTCAGAACCTCATCTGGCACCGGGGCTGGGTTGACAGCCTTGGCAATCGGCTGTAAATCCGGGTCTTTCTGCCTGTTGATGATATTGGCGATCCTCCGGGCGATGTCTCTCACGGTACGGACGTCTACAAAATCTTCCAATTCGATCGTGATGTCGAACTGGCGTTCCGCAGCATCCATAATGATCGGGAGACGACTGGATCGAATGGAGAGGTCCCTTCTGAGATCCATGTCGGGTTGGACCTCGTCTCTATTAAATCCTGTAGCACTCATGATGATGTGAATAAGCCGCTCCATAAGATCTTGGCCATCGGACGCCTCAGCTGGAACAGGACAGACCTGTTCCGGAATCATAGGAACAGGATCAAGGTTCAGGGAGTCCGGGTTCGGGCCTTCGAAAAGTTCGGAATCCCCAAACATGGATTTGATAACGGGTGATAGATCGCATTCCTGGAATGTCGGGTTAAACTCTTGGCGGATGGCTGCCAGGATGTTCGGCTTGAGGAAACGACCGAAGGTCTCCATCACGAACCGGTTGATTTCCCTTTGAATGATCCCCTCCATCGGGTTAGCGCCTGCATTCCCGGGGTTGGGCAGTCTCAACGCGGGCGTCGGAATTATTCGGCCAGATTCGGGAGTCTCTCTGAATGCAGAGAGGGAAACAAACCTCGGTTCCCCTTGGCCCTTCAGGTGACCATGAACGAAGAGCTTTGCGAGTGCGGTCTTACAGGTCAAACCCTCTGCGGAAGAAAGGCACGTCTGGATACATTCTGACTCAGGGAGCGTGTCGGCGATAAGATTGCTTAATGTATCACCGGGACCTACCTCCACAAAGAGCCGCACCCCGTAGTTATTCCAAAGAGTCCGAACATTATCCATCCAATGAACGGTTGATTCAAGGTGGGCCATCAGGATTTTCCTGATCTCGTCGGGATCTGACGGATACGGCGCCCTGGTCGTGTTGGAGATGACGGGAATCTGCGGGGCATGGAATGGAATAGCGGCAACGAACTCCTCAAGTTCATCATGAATGACCCTCATGATAGGAGAGTGGAATGCCATGCTGACACGCAGGAGAGTGGTCCGGTGGCCCATTTCCTTCAATCTCCTGCACAGATCCCTGACCGCCCCGGTGCTGCCGCTCAGGACGATCTGGTTCGGTGAATTAATATTGCCGACGTGGACATCATCCCGTCCCCGGAGCATCTCTTGCAGCAGATCAGGGGGGATGTCCGTGGCAGCCATGATGCCGGGGTCAATGTTCATGCCGGCGGCCTTGTCCATGCACAGGGCCCGCTTGTTCACGATTCGAAACCCGTCCTCCGGGGAATAGACACCGGCCATACACAAAGCGATCAGTTCGCCCAGACTATGGCCGGCCATGGCCACAGGGCGGATACCGAAGGCTGTGAGGTACCGAGCCATGGCATATTCCATGGCGAACATGGCAGGCTGCTGCCACCGGGTCTTCTGGAGGTTTTCCTCTCGATCGTGGAACATTAAGTGCAGCAGGTCGAAGTCAGCTGCAGCTGCTGTCCGGTCAAGCCACTCTCTGATGACTGGAAAAGACTCGTAGAGCTCACGACCCATTCCTGCATACTGTGACCCCTGACCGGGGAACACAAGGGCGAGCGGCAAGGCCGGCACATCCTCGCGACTCATGAAAATGCCCTGCTGCGCGAGAGACCTCAATGCCCCGGGTGCGGCAAGGAAGTCCTTTCTCTCGACGACTGCGAGGGCCTCCTCCTCGGATTGCGCCATGACAGCCATCCGGCTGGTATGGCCGTCCAGCTCAGTCCGGAAAAAAGAAACTCCCCCTGGCGTGGGAAAGTCCGGCCACTTCTCTCGATCAAGACCGGGTTCTTCACGCGGTGAAACCAGGACCGTATCCACCCCATCCATGGCCTGCTCAACCTGCACAACGTAGTTGGAACCTCCAAATCCGAAGGCATTGACTTGAAGCCTTTTTGGCTCGCCGGCCCTGCCCGGCCAATCAAGGGGCTCCGGGGCGATGAAGAGACCCGACCCTTTCAAATCGATTTCCGGGTCCGGATGCGTGTAATTGAGGGTGGGAGGAAAAACCCCCGCCTTTATGGCCATGACTCCTCGAATGAGATTATTAATGCCTGAAGCGCCCAGTGTGTGGCCGATCTGTGATTTAAACGAGGTGATCACGGTGCGCCTGGAGGGGTTGAAGACGGCCTTCAGGGCACGGACCTCCTCCACGTCTCCCTGCCGGGTGCTCGTGCCATGGCATTCCACCAGGTCAACTGCATCGGGCCCATAGGGCACGCTGCGGAAAGAGGCGCGGATTGCCATCTGCTGAGTAACATTGGAGGGCTCGACCATGCCCAGATGATTATTGCTGGCTCCCATGCCGGTGACGACGGCATGAACAGGGGCCCCTCTTGCGCGGGCCAGGCTTTCCCGCTCGATGACTATCATCCCCCCTCCTTCCCCGAGGACCATCCCGTCTCTTTCAGCATCGAAGGGACGGGAGGTTTCGTGAGCGGGTCTTTCCCGTCCAGATAGCCCGTACAGTGCGCCCAGCGCGGAGAATTCCAAAAAATGCAGGTGGGTGAGATTATCCTCACCCCCTCCGACGATGGCGGCATCAATTATGCCATTGCGTATCATCTGGATGGCGCTGTAAAGCGCGACCAGAGATGTCGCACAGGCTGCAGAGACAGAATAGCTTGGCCCCATGAACCCATACCGGTTGCAGACGAAGCCAGCCGCAGCGCAGTTGAGTCTGCCCAGCAGCGTGGTGTCGTCCGGTGCCATGCGCCCTGACTTCACCTCCCGTTCGATGGCCCTCTCCTGATCCGGCGTGAGGGGAATCGCCCTTTTGACCGCACCAAGGATATCATGGACATACTCCCTGATGATCATATTGGTGAGGGTCCCCGCCGCCTCTCCCGAATTTTGGGAGATGAGCACGCCGATTCTTTCCCGCGAGATGCCCGAATCAAGTATTCCGGATGCCCGAATGGCTTTATCAGCCAGCCACATGGTAATTCTTGTGGCCTCGGTCATGCTCCGAAAATCATGCGGTGGAATCCCGAGTTCACTGCGGGAGACGGGAAAGTCTACGAAGGCGGCAACCCTGCAGTAGGTCTTGTCCGGAACCTGCGGCCGGGGATCATAAAACAGCGTGTGATCCCACCGCGAAAGCGGAACCAAAGTAATACCGCTCTTCATGGCCAGACTTGCAGCCCAGACTTCCTCCGGACTCGTGCCCAGGGCATTGAGTATACTCATCCCGGTGATGGCAATCCTATCGGAATCGTCTCTGCGGGGGGCGACTCGCTTGAGTCCATGACCGATCCCGGAGGATGGAGTTTCCCGGGTTTTGTCGATCGACCCCACAACAGGCTGATGCAGCACGAGAGGGTCTTCGGCAAGCTCGAGGTGAAAGGACTGCAGCGTCCGGGCCTTAACGATGAGTCCGGCGCAGGCCCCGCTCATGAATTGCCCGCGTTCCCGGCAGTCCCGCTCGTCCAGAGCCAACCAGCCCGGCCTGTCCATCCCCCGGGCCGCGGTGAAGAGGCCCCCCGCAGCCATCTCCTCCATGCTCGCCCGGAAAGAGGCCTCATCCTGGTGACCCGCTGCAAACTCCCTCTCAAGGGACAACATAGCGGCCACTCTTGGAGTCCTCAAGGACCGCACCCGGAGCCCGGTATCCTGACCTGAAACGGCTGTTCCTGCCGGCGGTGATTTTAGAATCATCCGTTGATAGAACTCCGCCAAGGCTCCCGTTTCAATGATCTCCCGGGTGGCAAGATAGGCCGTACCCATCTGTATAGCGTCCGCGCCGAGCATAGCAGCCATAAACGCGGTTTCCCGATTAAAAATTCCCCCGGCAAGGATCACGCGACAGTTTTGGAACAGAGTTGTTGCTCTTCGTTTCAGATCCAGCACCATTTGTGCAAGAGTAAGCGTGCTATGGGGTCCCACGTGGCCCCCGGCCTCATACCCCTCGCAGATCACATATCGGACGCCCGCTTCAAGGGCGAGCTTCAATAGCGCCTCATCCGGAGCGATATACATGACATCAATGCCGCTTTCCATCAATTCTCTTATGGCGGAAACATCACCGCCTGCGATCACTGCGAAACGGGGCCTGTGTTCCTTTATCCAGGCCAGATGCATATCCCTGAAAGGGTTTTCCGTCAAAGAGACCACATTCACTGCATACGGGCGTTTCCCCATGATCTCCCGCAAGTGTCCAAGCTTCCGGTCAAGGGCGTCCGCGTCCATCAGGCCAAGGGCGATGGTGGGCAGGCCCCCGGCATCGGAGACGCTTGCGGCAAACTCCGGGACATCTGTGATCCAGGACATGGCACCCTGTATAAAGGGGTATAAGGTCCCCATCTCACCGGCAACAGGGCTGTCCGAAAAGCAATTCTTTTTTTTCTCAGCCAGGCTGCATAAGGTATAAATTTCGTCCATGAAGGCTTTTAAGGCTTCCTCGGTTCCGGTTCCAAAGCAATTCACAAATGATGCGGCAAAGGCGGCTTCCACACCCAGAAAAATTACTTCGTCCTGGCCGAAATGGCTCTCCAGAGGGTGCAGTGCCAGGGCTTGCACCCGGCTTACAAAGGATCGGCGGCTTTCCCCGGTGATCTTTGCGCCACACAGTGAGTCCTCGATTGTCTTGATCTCTTTGACCGCAAGGGAATTTCCCTTGTTGAAAAGGCGACAGGGGGTCTGCGCGTGCAGGCCGATCAGATCTGTGGAATCTATGCGGAGATTGGAAAGCTGCCGGTGTTGAATACCATCAACGGCAACCATATCCGTGAGCCAATGGAGGCTCTCGAAAACGATCCCGGTTGCCCCGGTCGACAGGAAAGCAGCCGCCGCTTCAGCGGTAAAAACGCCTCCCCAGATGAGGATGTCGAGAGGCTTTGAGGATGGCCGCAGCATTTCCTTGACCATCGAATATAACGCCGAGGTCGTCTCGCTGCCCACGAATCCGGAGGCCTCGCATCCTTTCAGGACGATGCGCCCGACGCCCGAGCTGTTCTTCAAAATCGCCGCCATGAGATCCTTGTCTCCAACGATTGGAAAGCAACGGTGGTTTTCCGAAAATTCCCTCAATCTCTGTAGAAAGAGAGCAGAATCTCCTTGAGAAAACCAGGGGTGACACTCTACCCAGATGTCATGTATCCCTGTTTCCTTCAACAATCCTCCTAAACACGGATCAATAAAGGCAGAAGCAGAAATTTTAATATCACTGACGTTGCCGACAGGATCAGTTTTTCGTAAGAAAGTACGCAGTTCGTCCGCTCCTATCATGGAAAGATCGAAGACGGCTCTAGTACCATGTAACCTTTATACCTTCGGATAAAGACGCTTCAATTTAATCCGAGCGTCTGGGGTAGTAAATTGCCATACAATGTTCTTCGCACTGTTGTTTCGGTCTTTTTCCCATGCGGCTACT
>Ga0272444_10003636_pt1 | contig 13801 bp, 14 predicted proteins | sample SSMForm13_FD_201033 | JGI IMG/M metagenome (GOLD analysis project Ga0272444, IMG submission 201033) | Marine sediment archaeal communities from Little Sippewissett salt marsh, Falmouth, MA, United States - SSM-Form-13 | ecosystem: Environmental > Aquatic > Marine > Wetlands > Sediment ...
GTGATACGTAGGTTGCCCCGGCTTTCGCTGCCAGCAGCGCTTGCAGGGAGGAGAAGATCAAAGTGACGTTGGTTTTGATCCCCTCAGCGGAGAACTGTTTGGTCGCCTTTAGTCCTTCCGTCGTCATCGGAACCTTGATGACGATATTCTCGTGGATTTTAACCAGTTCCCGGCCCTCTTTGAGCATCCCTTCAGCGTCCAGGGCAATGACTTCGGCTGAAATCGGACCGTCAACAATTTCGGTAATTTCGGTAATAACTTCTTTGAAGTCACGGCCGCTCTTGGAGATCAGAGATGGGTTGGTGGTCACACCGTCAACCAGCCCAAGATCGTGAGCCGCACGGATTTCACTGACCTCTGCAGTGTCGATAAAAAATTTCATAAGTTAACTCCTGATGGTAAAAAATTTTCTAGGGATGTTGAGCTTTTTTATATTCTTTCAGACATTTTTTTGAGCAAAAATAGTGTTGTTTGCCGTTGATTGTCGCTTTAACGGCGTCGCTTAGAGGTAGATAGGTCCCACACTGGGGATCTTCCACCATGGTTTCACCATCGGGGGTTCTGTTTTTAGGGCGACGGCTGGTTGGACGGATGAATCCGGAGATCATTGAGTATAAAATGAATCCGGCGAGAAACAGCAGCAGAAGTTTGATCATCAGATCACCATGTCTCCTGAATGCGGGTGATCCCCGTAGCAGGGGGTAATTGTTCCAACAGCTTTCCAGTTGTGATCCGGAGTAGCGGATGCATGATATTCCTGTCCAAATCACACAGCGGCAAGAGGACAAAATGGCGTTGATGAAGGCGTGGATGAGGCAATGTCAACTCTGGTGTATCGATCACCAGGCCAGCGTACATCAACAGATCAATGTCGAGCGTGCGTGGCCCCCAATGCACATCTCTTATCCTGCCTGCTTGGTCTTCAATCCGACGGCAGATTTGTAGCAGATCTTTTGCAGCCAGACCAGTTTGAATCTCTATCACGGCATTCAGATAATCGGGCTGCCTTTTCGGTCCACCAATCGGGGGCGTTCGATAGAGAGGAGAACTTGAAACGACATCGATCAGCTCATGTGTTGACAGGCTTTCTCTGGCTTTGCGGAAACTGTTCAGAGGTTGACCCAGGTTGCCACCAAAACCGAGAAAAGCTCGACTCTTGTTCTTCAGTGTCATAATCTGTGGCATTTAAGCACAGGCGGAAAAATAAAATCAATTTGACTTTCGTTTGATTACATTTTTTGTTTGCGGATGACGGAGCCGATCAGAAAAATGAATATGAACTTAACGCTTGCGGTCAACGATTTGGTCAGGACCGAACACTTTTATCGAACAGTTATAGGTGTTCCCTCTGTGTTTTTTTCAAAGCGAACAGAAGGTGATGTCTTTTTTATTCTGACCTTGAAAAATATCCAGGTTGTCTTTCAGCAATTCGCTGCTTTTGAACGTCAGCATCCGGCCTTGTATCAGAACCTGTCACGGACGACGTTGGGGGCCGGGATCCAACTCGAGCTGGCCGGACTCAACCTGAACGAAATTGAACACTCAATCAACAGAGCAGGCTGGCCTGTCATCTATGAGTTGGTTGATGATGAACATCAGCGCCGTGAAATCTGGGTACAGGATCCTGATGGTTACCTGCTGGTGCTGAATCAGGAAGGTTAAGGCCGGATTGAGACTCTCTGATGGCGAACAGTTAGATTTATTCAGTTGTTTTTAAATTCGTTTTAGGCATAGCCTCCCGGTTGTCCGAGCATTCCCCGGGTGACCAGAACAACACCCTTATCGGTGATCCTGAATCCGTTGGCTTTATCTTGTTCTGGGTCGTAGCCGATGACCGTGCCTTCCGGGATTTCACAGCCGCGGTCGATAATGGCCCGGCGGATTTTGCAGTGGCGGTTTATCGTGACCTCGGGGAGGATGACGGTCTCTTCAATCGTCGAGTAGGAATGGACGCGGACATTTGAAAACAGCAGGGTCTTGCGCAAATGTGAACCGGAGATGATACAGCCTCCTGAAACAGTTGTGTCAACAGCCATTCCGCGACGGTTGTCATCATCAAAAACAAATTTGGCCGGTGGCAGTTGCATCTGATAGGTCCACATGGGCCAGGTGGGGTCATACAGGTTGAGTTCCGGCGCGGGAGCGATCAGCTCCATGTTCGCCTCCCAGAAAGCATCCAGCGTGCCGACATCACGCCAGTAGGCTCGGTCGCCGGTCTCCGGATCGCGGAAGGGAAAAGCATAGACATTGTGATTTTTAATAATGGACGGAATGATATTCTTGCCAAAATCATGTTCCGATGTGTTGTTCTGTCCGTCCTGCTCAAGAATGTTGAAAAGAAACTCCGTATTAAAAATATAGTTGCCCATCGAAGCCAGGGTGAGTCCCGGTTCTCCGGGAAGGGAAGCTGGGTGCTGCGGTTTTTCCTCGAAGCCGATGATACGGTTATCCTCATCAACTTCCATGACGCCGAACGCCCCGGCCGCTTCTTCCACGGGGACTTCGAGGCAGGAAACGGTCATGTCGGCACCATTTTCAACATGGTTCAGAAGCATGGTGCGGTAATCCATACGATAGATATGGTCGCCGGACAGTATCATCACATATTTCGGTTTTTCCGCACGGATAATATCGAGATTCTGGTATACAGCATCGGCTGTGCCCTGATACCATTCTTCGGAGAATCGTTGTGAAGCGGGGAGAATTTCGACGAATTCGCCGAGCTCTTTTTTGAAATGACTCCAGCCGCGTACAAGGTGGCGGATCAGGGAATGGGATTTATACTGCGTCAGAACTCCGACACGGCGAATGCCCGAATTGATACAGTTGGATAAAGGGAAATCAATAATCCGGTATTTTCCACCGAAATAAACGGCCGGTTTGGCGCGCCATTCGGTTAATTCATAGAGGCGGCTACCTCGTCCTCCGGCCAGAACCAGGGCAAAGGTATCCTTAACGAGATGGCTGACATAGCGGTAGACAATATGGCGATCTCTCTCCGGCATGGAATCTCCCCCAAAGGCAATGTCATGAATGAAATATTCAGACAGTTAAAGGATAGTATTATTTATGTCATCCTTCAATAGGGGATTAGAATTATTTCCAGGATGTTAAGTTTGGACTACGATTCCATGGTTTCTATTTAAGGGACATTGTGAACGATCAAATCACATCAAAGACACTTTTGCTTCGGCTGTTTCTCCCCTTTGGCCTCGGATATTTTGTCTCCTATCTGTTCCGCACGGTCAACGCGGTCATCGCCCCCGATCTGGTTGCTGATCTCAATCTGAGTGCTGCCAGTTTGGGGCTGCTGACGTCCGCCTATTTTCTGACCTTTGCCGCCTTTCAGTTGCCCCTTGGGGTGTTGTTGGATCGTTTCGGACCGCGTCGGGTCGAAAGCGGACTGCTTTTGATTGCCGCTGCCGGAGCTTTGGTGTTTTCTCAGGCGGAAACATTGACCGGGGTCATTTTCGGCCGGGCCTTGATCGGTCTCGGCGTCTCAGCCTGCCTGATGGCCGCATTCAAAGCGTTCTCCGGATGGCTGCCACAGGACCGTTTACCTTTAGCCAACGGCGTGCAGATGATGTCTGGAGGCCTGGGCGCTCTGACCGCCACGACACCGGTTCAGGCGGCTCTTCAGGTGACCGACTGGCGCGGAGTTTTTGTTGGCCTGGCCGGGATCTCTCTGTTGGCGGCGATGGTTGTCTTTTGGATTGTTCCGGATCAGAAACAGGGTGTACGCCATGAAACCCTGGGCGAACAGCTTAAAGGACTCCAGAGTGTCGTGACGAATCGTCATTTCTGGCGGATTGCACCATGGGCCTTCATGGCGCAAGCCAGCTACCTGTCTGTGCAGGGTCTGTGGACCGGCCCCTGGTTACGTGATGTCGCTGCGTTGGGACGCGATGATGTTGCGCAGAAACTCTGGTGGATCGCTGTGGCCATGATTGTCGGTTATTTTACTCTGGGGCGGCTGGCTGAACGTTTGGCAAAAAGGGGCATTCAACCAGCTGTGGTCGCCTGTAGCGGGATGTGGTTGTTCATTCTCGTACAGCTGATGATCGTTGTCTTTCCCCAGTATGGGACGGTCCTGTGGATCGGATTCGGATTTTTAGGCACCGCCGCTATCCTTCCCTATGCCGTGTTGTCCCAGACGTTTCCACCGCACTTGACCGGGCGTTGCAACACGTCATTGAACCTTTTGGTGTTTGTCGGTGCTTTTTCCGCCCAGTGGCTGATCGGGGCGATCATTGGATTGTGGCCGACTGATGCCGCGGGTGGTTATTCACCACAGGGTTATCGTGCGGCGTTTCTGGTCCTGATTGTGTGTCAGATTGTCGCTGCTCTCTGGTACTGGCTGGCAGGCAGGAAAATTGATCAGAAATCAACTCAGGAATAATCTGATTAAGTTGAATAACGGTGAGTCAGATAAACCCCACCACTGACAAGAAGCAATCCAATAAGTAATGAAAAGGTCAAAGGTTCCCCGAGAATCCAGACTGAGAGCAGGACCGCGCTGACCGGGACAAAGTTGATGAACTGGCCGGCCCTGGTGGAGCCGATCTTCAGAATGCCCTGATAGTACCAGACAAAGCTGAGCACTGTGCCACACAAGCCCAGATAAACCAGGCTTGTCCAGGCGATCAGGGAATAGTCTGAAATATGACTGAATAATCCTTCGAAACAGGCAAAAGGAAACAACAGCAGCGTCCCCACGATGGCGGAATAAGTGACAGCGACCAGGGGAGTAAAGCCCTTCATGGCGGCTCTACCGACCAGGGAATAGGTCGTCCAGCTGGCAACACAGCCAAAGATCAACCATTCTCCCCTGCCGATTCCACTGGAGAAAACGGCAAAGGGATGGCCTTTGGTGATGACAACAACTGCCCCGAGAATCGACAGAATAATCCCGGCAATTTTTTGCGGGTTCAGTGATTCCTTGAAAAACAGGGCGGCAAAAAGACCGATAAAGATTGGATTGTTGGCAATAATGACTGCTGCTCTCCCGGCTTCGACCTGTTCCAGCCCTTTAAAGAAAAAAGCATTGTAAGCAAAAATTCCGCTTAAGCCGAGAAAGAGCAGTGGCAGGCGCTGTTCTTTGGTGATGGGAGGAAATGATCCATGACTGCGCAGGGTCAGAACGATCAGGGCCAGAGAGGCAATAGTAAAACGCAGGAAGGCCGCTGAAAAAGGGCTGACTTCACCGGCCAGCAAGCGACCGGCAATAAAAGTTCCACCCCAGAACAGGGCCATCATCAGGAGCTTGAGATATGTGAAAAAGTGGGACTGCTCGTGCATGTGCCCGGTTATACACGTTTTGTCGTCGTTGGGGTGAGAAATTATCCGCTTGCTTCAATGGCTTTTTCAGCAGTCCCTTGTTTTCCCCAGTATTCATGCAACAGTAATGAAAAGATCAGCACCCCGCCACCCAGAGCCAGGCGGGTGAGATTGGCCTCACGGTTCCAGATCACCAGGTTGACGATCAACCCTGCCGGGATCAGGGCATTATTCATTATAGCCAAGGTCCCGGCATCCACTTTTGTTGCGCCTTTATTCCAGAAAAAATAGCCCAAGCCGGAAGCGATCAGCCCGAGGTAGAGTAAAATTCCCCATTGGGTCGAGGTGGTTGGTAGTTTGGCTGGATTACCGAACAAGAACCAGGTGATGATGGTGATGACCAGGGCTCCCAGGTAGAAATAACCGAATACTGCGCGTTGCGGCAGTTTAAGTTGTTCCCGCTCGAGCAGCACCTTGTAACCGACCTGGCCGAGAGCAAAACAGATGTTGGCACCCTGGACAACCAGAAAACCGGTGAAAACCTGCTCTCCAATCGCACTGTAACGGATGATGGCTGCACCGAGAACAGCGACGAGAGCAGTCATAAGATAACGAAAACTGAATCGGCCCTGCATCAGGTCAAAAATCAGAGTGACGTAAACAGGAGTCAGGATCGTAAAAATTAATACTTCAGGGACGCTCAACAGCAGAAAAGACTGATAGTAAAAAACATACATACAGCCCAGCTGGATCGCACCCAGGGCCATCAGTTGAGCAGCAAGTTTCAATGGCACCCGGCGTAGAAATGGCAGAAAAACGATTGACGCCAGGGCGACCCGGGTCAGCACAGAGAAATAAGCGTCGACCTGACCGGCCAGGTAAACACCGATCAGGCTGAAAGAGAAGGCCCAGAGAAAAGTGATCGCAACGAGATAGACCATGCCGGAGATTCCGTTCCTTTGAATATGATGACAATCAGATACGAACGGGAGGAATAATGCCGTTAACTGGACAGCTAGTCAACCTAAAAAAAATAAAGGTTTACTAGTGCGTTTAAAGGAATGCTAAAAAACTAATGTGTTGGAATTGTCAGGATTCCCTCGAAAACTTTCACCGCGCGTCCAGAAATCAATGCCCGGGTCCCTTCCAGGGAACAGGTGACATCCCCTCCTCGCCTGGAGAGTTGTCGGGCTTGCAGTTGCGTTTTCCCTAAACGTTTGGCCCAGTAAGGAGCCAGTTGGGTGTAGGCCGAACCGGTTACCGGATCTTCGGGAATCCCGAACTTCGGGGCAAAAAAGCGCGCGACAAAATCGTAACGGCTCGATGGGGCCGTGATGATGACTCCACGCAAGTCAACTTTTTTCAGTTGCTCAAGGTCAGGTTGGGCTGATTGAATGGCCTCTTCATCTTCGAACACAACGATATAATCTTCCCCTTTCAAGCATTGGCTTGGCGGCACACCAAAAGCGGTCAGGATCGCATCCGGGACCGGGCAGTTCAGCGGCGGTTCAGCGGGAAAATCAAGAGTGTAAAAGCTGTCCTTCTCCTGTTTGACTGTTAACAGGCCTGAACGGGAAAAAAAATCGATTTTATCGCCCGAATATCCAAGGCACTCATAGAGAACAAAGGCTGAGGCCAGGGTTGCGTGGCCGCAGAGATCGACTTCCGTCGTCGGAGTAAACCAACGGATATGAAAAACCTCACCATCAGGGACGAAAAATGCCGTTTCTGACAAGTTGTTTTCGCTGGCAATTGCCTGCATGAGCTCATCGTCCAGCCATGCATCCAGGGGACAGACGGCGGCCGGATTTCCGGCAAAGATGTGTCCGGCAAAAGCATCAACCTGATAGAGCTTCAGTTCCGTTGGGTGTCCTCTGTGCTGTTGAAGGTCGCACTCATTCAATACCATAGAGTTGCAGCCGCTGCGAAGATAAAGTCGCCATATCATCGGTCAAAGTTGACCTGCTGAGAATATCTTCCGTCAGGGGCCAAATCGATTTCACTTGATTGTAACTGTATTTCAGCTGAATTTTTAAGCTGATCATTCTGTCGCCCTTTCTCTTTGTCAAAATCACGACCTCACTTCAACAACGATTGACTTTCATCTGAAACGCCTCAGCCAAGTGATGATTAATCTTTTTAAAATTAGAGGGTTAGGAGTGTTTAGCGTTTTTGGCGCGATTCTGGCTTATGAGTCTTCTCGGACCGGCTTAAATAATCGGAGGCATGGATGCAGCGTCCCGTTCAACTTAAAAAAATTATCGGATTTGTTCTTTTTATCCTGTTGTTTTTTCTCAGCATCACGGTAACAGCCAGAGCTGAGGAGAAGGTGACTCTGAACCTTATAGAAAAAGCAGAGAATCCGAACTATACCCGGATATTCTTCAGTTTTTCCGGTCTTCCTGAATTTACTGCTGAGCATTCGGGCCAGCGCGTGGATCTTGTGCTTGAAAATGTCCAGGTTTCTTCCGCTTTGCATCACCTCCCGGAAGATGAAACGGTGGTCAAAATTCTTCTGGCACAAAAGCATCAAAAACTTTTGGCTTCCATCCTTTTACGTCGGCCACCGAAACAGGTTGTCACTCGATCAGAAAGCGACTCAACCCGGATTGTTATGGACATTTACTGGGAAGATGACGCTGGAACACGACCGAGCGTGGCGTTCCGGATTGCCGATATGCCGGCCAAAAAGGCTGGCCGCAGAGCCGCTCAATTTCAGCAGACATCGCCATGGGAAGATCGCTGGTATGAATTCTTTCGCTATTATCGTACTGACTGGACATTACAGCTGCCCCTCAACTTTACTTTACAGCGATTGCCGGCTCTGATCAGTGATGAAACAAGTCCGTTATGGCCACTTCAGGAACACGTCAATAACCAGATGTTTCTCAGTTTAATACAAACAGCAACGACATTGACCGATCTTGATGAGGAGCAAGGCTATCTGCGTGATGTTTTAGTTGCGGAAGCCCAGCTGCGCACCGGATCACTGGAGGCTGGGATTGCCCGCCTTGACTCTCTGAAAACTGTTGACGGGAGTGAACAAGCGCGTGTCGAATATTTGACAGCATATGCTGCTGCTCTGGACGGGTTGCCTCTGGTTGCCCAGATCCAGCTTCAGGAACTGCGTTCGAGGATGCCTCAGGATGATCATCCTCTGCTGCCGTTTGTACAACTCCTGTTGATAGAAACGTCTCTGGCGTCCAATCAGGATAAGACCGCCTTAAAGCAGCTTCGTGACAGGTCTTTTGAATGGCCCGATGATCTCTTGCCGATTGCGGAATTGAGGACCGCGGATGCTTTGGCCGGCAGTGGTGACAAGGCCGCAGCCTTGTCGATCTATCGTGATATTGAAGACGAGCCCGGACTGTTCGATATCTATCTTTTTTCCTGTAACCGAGCCGCATTCACGGCGTTCAAAAGCCAGGAGTATCATCTGGCGACACGTTTGTATCGGCAACTGTCAGAACAGATCAAAGACCAGCCGGGAGAAGATTTGATTCTTTTTGCCAGTGGTGCTGCTGCCTATGAATCAGGTGATCTTGGTTGGGGCATGATCGGATTGCAGAGGGCAACTCTGGATCGTCCCGATACTGAAGGTGGTGATCGGGCTGCATTGCGATTACTCGATCTCCAGGTCATCAAAGACGGTGAACTTGGGTTGGACCGGGTTGCCCCGGAATACGCCAAACTGGGGAGAACCTCAGGCTATCGACCCATTCGCGAAGAGAGCCTCTTCAAACATGCTTTGGCCCTTTACCTGTTGATGGACCATAAGCAGAGCGTTGCCGAACTGATGAATTTCAGGCGTGACTACAGAAGTTCTCCGCTTCAGCGCGAGGTTACTCTGCTGCTTCAGGAACAGATTCCCAAAGTCGTTCATCAGTTGTTGGAGGAAAAAGACGATCTGCAGGCCGTGGTGCTGGTTGAACAAAACCGCAGTCTGCTACTGCGAAGCGGTTTCGACAAAGACTTTCTGTACGATGTGGCTGCAGCCTTTGATCGGCTTGGACTCTATGAGCGTGCCGGGCGGGCTTTGCTCTACCTTTTTGATCGCACGGCCGGACAGCTTGACCAACAAGCTGTTTATCTGCCTCTCGCCATGTCCTATTCAAAACGCGAAGAATATAAGCAGGCAAGTGAATATGCCGGCCGCTACCTCAATCAATATCCTCAGGGAGAAGATGCCGGGGCACTGTTCGGTATTCTACTGGATGCCTTTAGAAAGCAGGGGAATGAACAGCAGCTGTCCGCCTGGCTCAGCAAAGAAGAGCGGCCCAAAAGCGCCGAACTGGAGGTTCGGGCCGCATGGATTCATTGGAAGCTCGGACAGTGGGACGAGGTGATCGAAAGTCTTGAGTGGGTCAGGCAGTCCGGACAGGATCTCGAAGTCAAAGAAATGGCACTGCTGGGAGAAGCCTATTACCAGTTGCGGCAGAACCGTCAGGCGGAAGATGTTTATCGTGAACTTTTTGACAATAAATCCTATGGAGCCCAGGCCAGGTACCGTTTAGCCCAGCTTTTACTGCGCAAACAGGAACGTAAACCCGCACTTGATCTGCTGAATCAAGTGGTTAAATCAGACGCTGACAACTCATGGGCGAAATTGGCCCGGGATTTGCTCATTCAAGAGCAGCGCTAGCATTTGCGTGCGGGTGTCAAAAAAACAGGAGTTGACTCATGGCAGATATCAGAATAGCAGACCGAACGATTAACGCTTTACAGAAAAGTCTCGATTTACGGGCGCAAAAGCAGCAGGTGATTGCCGCAAATATTGCCAATGCTGAAACCCCGGGTTATGAGGCGCGTAAATTAAACTTTGAAGAGAACCTGCGCAAAGCGCTTGAAACGCCTGAGATGAACGGCCGGCAGACGAATGCCAAACATTTTCCCCTCGGCTTGCAGGGTGTTCATGGCGTTCAGGGCTCAATCAGTAAACAGGAGGGTACGAACCCCCTGGGAGACGGTAATACTGTTTCGATAGATGACGAAATGCTGGATCTGGCGGAAAACCAGCTGCTTTACGAAGCGGGGAGCCAGATTCTGAAAAAGAAATTTTCGATGCTTAAGTACGCTGCCAGTGATGGTCGTTAGGAGACATTATGGATATCTTCACCAGTATGAAAATCAGTGCTTCAGCTCTGAAAGCGCAACGGGTAAGAATGAACGCGATCAGTTCAAACCTGGCCAACATTGAAACAACCCGAACTCCTGATGGTGGTCCTTATCGCAAACGGGAAGTCGTGTTTCAAGCCACCCAGAAGGGTTTTGCCGACAACCTCGATACGCAGATGCGGGATGCGGCCCAAGGGGTCAAGGTTTCACATGTTCAGGCCAGCAATCTTCCACCGCGTATGGTTTACGATCCGGATCATCCCGATGCGGACGAAAGCGGTCAGGTGGCGATGCCGAATATCAGTCTGGTGGAAGAGACTGCCGATATGATGTCGGCATCCCGTGCTTACGAAGCAAATGTAACCGTCGTTAAATCAGCTAAACGAATGGCCTTGAAAGCCTTGGAAATAGGAAAGTGAGGTAACTTGTGAAAAGTGTCGCCGACATCACTCTGAACACTCATCTTAAGGGTCTTTCTCAAACCAAGACCTCCCCAACCCAACAAATCGGCAATAAGTTTGGAGAGGCTCTCAAAAATTCCATTGCTGAAGTGAACCAGGCTCAGGTCAGCGCGGATCGTGCCGCAGAACAGATTGCTGCCGGAGAAACCAAAAACCTGCATGAAGCGATGATTAAACTGGAAGAGGCGGACATCTCATTACGCTTGATGGTTCAGGTGAGGAACAAGGCCGTGGAGGCCTATCAGGAAATCATGCGTATGCAGGTCTAATGGCGTTGTCAAATCTACGACGCCTTGTTGAGCACAATTTTACTTCGCCATTACATGCTGATTAAGAAAGAGAAATTTTTTTGGATTTTCTTGGTGGCCTTGGAGTCTTCGTGGCTACCAGGTTCTAAAAGCAAAAAACGAAAAACCGATCATCGAAAGGACACGATCGATGGCTGAAGAAGAAAAAAACGAGATTATCGAAAAGAAAACCATGCTGGATGTGATCAAGGAATGGTCGCTGGCGCGCAAGTTGAGCCTGGTAGGTGCTGCGGCCGTGAGTGCCATGATCTTCGGCCTGATTATCATGCAGTCACAGGTGGCTGACTACAGCTTGCTGTTTGCCAACCTGCCAAGCCGGGATGCGTCTTCGGTTGTCGAATGGCTCAAAGATCGAAAAATTCCCTATCGCCTTGAAGATGGGGGCCGGGACATCATGATTCCTGCCGATAAGGTCTACGAAGCGCGAATCGAGTTGGCCGGCTCCGGTCTGGCTGACGGGGGTGTCGGGTTTGAAATTTTTGATAAACAGAGCTTCGGCATGACTGATTTTGCCCAGAAGGTCAATTATCGTCGTGCTTTACAGGGTGAGCTGATGCGTACGATTACGTCCCTGGCGCCGGTTGAAGCAGCGCGTATACACCTGGCTCTTCCGGAGAAGCGACTTTTCCGCGAGCAGCAGCAACCGGCAACGGCATCGGTCATCGTCAAGCTTTCTTCCGGTCGTACGCTTAAAGAATCTCAGCTGCAGGGAATTATTCATCTTGTGGCCGGGAGTGTCGAAGGGTTGGAATCGGAAAATGTGACTGTCGTCGATTCGAGCGGCAAAGCCTTGTCAAAAAGCCGTTCCGATGAAGTGGCTGGTCCGATGACGCCGGGCATGCTTAATTATCAGCAGGCCATGGAAAGACGTCTGGAGACCCGTGCTCAATCATTGCTGGATCGGGCTTTGGGGGCAGGGAATTCCCTGGTTCGTGTCAATGCTGAAGTTGACTTTGACCAGCGTGAGCGGGTTGAAGAAATGCTTGATCCCAAAGGCGCCGTGGTTATCAGCGAACAGACGAGTACGGAGGAAGGTTCCAGTGAAACAACCAGTGGTGTCCCGGGTGTTGTTTCTAATTTGCAGGAGGAAGGTGCTGCCGCGACTCAAACAACCACACCGTCAAGCCGTTCGGAAGAAACCGTCAATTATGAGTTGAGTAAAGTGGTGAGTAAGACCGTTCAATCGGTCGGGACGTTGAAAAACCTCTCTGTTTCGGTCCTGGTGGCCGATCGCGTCACTCCGGGGGCTGAAGGTGCTGAGCCAACCAGTACGCCGCGCAGTGCCGAAGAGCTGCAGGAGATCGAACAGATGGTCCGTTCGGCACTGGGTATCAATGCAAATCGTGGCGACCTGATTTCGGTCGTATCCATGCCGTTTGAAAGCGGTTTTACCGATGAGCAGATGCCGCAGCCGTCGATTGTCGACAAGGTTTATCCCTTCATGCCGATTATTAAATATAGCCTGCTGGCCATCGCTTCACTCATGGCTTATCTGTTGTTTCTGAGACCACTGATGAGAACATTGCGCAGTGCGCAGGAAGAGACCCAGCCGATGAAAACTGTAGAGGAACTGGAAGCGGAACTGAGGGGTGACTCGGAAACACCTCTGCTGGGTGGACCGAGTGATCCTCTGGCCCAGATTCGCCAGGAAGTACTGGGCGGAGACATGATGCCGGTCCAGGTGGTTAAAAACTGGTTACGGGAAGAACCTGCAGAATCCTGATTGAACCATAATTTTGGCAATGCACAAGAGGAATGAATTGATAATGATGCTCGGGAGCCCCCTGTGAAAAAAGCGAAACACCTGTCCGGCGCCAAGAAAGCAGCGTTACTGTTGCTTTGCCTTGGTGAAGAGGCGACAGCAAAGATATTTGGAACTCTGGATGATTCCGAAGTGCGTGAAATCAGTCGTTGCATGATGGATATTGATCATGTTGATCCGGCACTGGCCCGGGAAATTCTGGAAGAATTCAAGGAGGCTCGGGGCGGGGATATCGGTGTGTATGTGCGCGGTGATGAATTTGCCAAACACGCCATCCTGGGGGGAGAAGACAGCCAACGAGCCCAGTACCTGCTTGATCAGGTCTCCGCCGGGATCGAAGGACGTCCGCTCGAGACCATTTCCAAAATGCACCCGAGAATGGTCGCCGGACTGCTTGAAAATGAGCATCCGCAGACGGTTGCTTTGATTCTCTCGACCCAGAAAGAAGATCATACCAGTCGCATCCTGTCGGAACTTTCCGATGACTTGCGTGGCGAAGTGATGTATCGCATTGCTAAAATTGACAATGTCTCTCCAGATGTCATCAGTCAGATCGAAGACGCTCTGCAGCGTGAGGTCGGCGTTGTCGTCGGCAAAGATCGTAAGCAGGTCGGTGGAGTCGAAAAAGTCGTCGAAATACTCGGTAAGATGGAAAAAGGTGCGGATCAGGTGATTCTGACCAGTATTGAGGCGGCTGATCCCGATTTGGCCGAAGAGATCCGCAGGCGCATGTTCACCTTTGAAGATCTGGCTTCAATCGATATGCGTGGGATGCAGGCGATTCTGCGCGAGGTCAGCACCGATATGCTGACCCTGGCATTGAAAACAGCCAGTGATACGATCAAACAGAAGGTTTTTGAAAATATTTCTCAACGTGC
>Ga0272444_10003637_pt1 | contig 13801 bp, 9 predicted proteins | sample SSMForm13_FD_201033 | JGI IMG/M metagenome (GOLD analysis project Ga0272444, IMG submission 201033) | Marine sediment archaeal communities from Little Sippewissett salt marsh, Falmouth, MA, United States - SSM-Form-13 | ecosystem: Environmental > Aquatic > Marine > Wetlands > Sediment ...
CTTGTGGCACTGATAAAAGGAGCCAAGAGGGTGTGATTTTTAAATGAGTCTTGTGAAGTGTTTTTGGCGGCTATTTCTCTTCACCTGCCCCATATCTTGGTCAACTTTCTAGTGTTGTGTCCCAGAAATACGTTGAAGAAGTGCAAATCATACAGTGGCCGTCGTCCGACTAATGCAGAGTACTTCTGGGACACGACACTAAGTCAGGGTTTCACATCTCACAAATACCCTGCAGGTCGTGTATCGGGCGGCCATCCCCTTTGATCTTACCCCCTTTGTCATGTCCATCAGATTGCACATAAGTTGCAATCTTTTTCCCAAACGATGACCTTTGTTTCCAGTATTCCAGCCTGATCAATGGCGCATGAGGATCTAACTATCCAATAACAATGAAGATAGTCTAAGGGGTTAGTTTTGCACGATTTTTGCAGGAATAACACAAATACTGTTGTGCGCCTGGAACTGCCTGGGAACCAAAAACCATAACGGTGTCTGTGTGCCCGGCCCTGTGGTCGGACTACCAAAAAATGGGGACAGGTGCCAAAGCTCCCACAGAGGTCATCGGCGTAGCGATGATGGAACCTGTGGAGGGCAGAAGGTGTGTTCTGTCTTTAGACCCTTTTGGCAGGAGTGAAGCCTGTAGGGCCTAAAGACAGAGATTTTCTCTCCGACACCAGCGCCTCCCACGGCGGGCGGACAAGGCGCCCGTTAACCGGTCACTAAAGGAAAGGCGACGGATTCATGATGAAAAAACTCGTGATGCCTGTTGTGCTTGTCGTGCTCTTCTTTTTTCTTTCACGGGCCAACGCCGTTACACCCGTTCAAGACCCTGCTAACGGCGAGACGAACCTTTACGAGGTCGTCAACACCATGATGGGGACCTCTTTCACGAGTTCTCAGGATCCCGCCCTAACGGATCTAGAGGTGGCAGAGGATGATTGGTGGGATGAGTGGGACGATGAGTTTAGCTATATTAGTATCGTCGCAACCTATGCGGGTCAAGACCAAAACCTGTGGTGGGAAAATACTGGATATTCAGGAGACATTTTTTTGGCTGCCCTGGATGGTATTCACTTCTATGAGGACAACCCCATCAACTTCCAGACCACTGGGGGCAATTTCTACTTCAAAGACGTGACTGCTGGCCTTAGTTGGTATTCATGGGAAACCAAGAATTCGGATGGCCTGAAGCACATGGTCACTTACTCCTTCGGAGGCGGCATATTCATATGTGCCTTTGAGGATGTGAGTGGTTTGGGAGATCACGATTACAATGATCTTGTCTTCAAGATCATTGCCGGTGCTGCCCCAATCACGGTTCCATCGATTTCCTACATTTCAGACCAGGCAGTATCTGGTGGGTACCCCTTTCCCGATATTAATCTTGACGATTATGTCCGAGATGACGATGACGGTCCCTCAGGCATGACGTGGACAACATCCGGAGGAACGAATATCTCCGTGAGCATAGGTACTGGCAGGATTGCCGCCATTACTTATACCTCGGGCTGGACAGGTAGTGAGTCCATTAGCTTCACTGCCGCCGATCCTGGTGGTTATTTTGACAGCGCCGAGGTGACCTTCACCGTTACCCCCCCTGACGCCCCTGTCGTCTTGGACATTCCTAATCAGTCTGTCGAAGAGGGGCAACAGTTTACCCCGATCCCCCTGGATGATTACGTGTATCATCCTGCCCCGAACATTGATGATGACGACATGACATGGACGACATCGGGCGGAGGCGACATCTCTGTAAACATCAGTTCCGGCAGGGTGGCCCGCCTAATCTGTCAGGAGGGTTGGACGGGCAGTGAAACGATCACGTTTACTGCCACACTCAATCCTTCAAGCAGCGATTCCGCTACGTTCAGTGTTTTCAGCTCTGGTTCCGGTGGTGGTGGTGGGGGCGCTCCGGTTGGCGGTATTGCCCATCCCGTGGACAAGTTTAGCTTGATCGCCCCCTGGATAGCCCCGTTTTTTCTCATGGCGGCGATTATCGCGCTGGTCGTCGTGTGGAAAAGAAAGGCAAGCAGTACAATTTTGTAGGAGAAGCATTCGAACATGAGGAAGCAGTGAAGCCTTTGTCTCGTGCAAGACTAACCGCTAGACTGATTGGCGCCGGCCTTTTGTGCTTCTTGGCTTTTTTGTGTCTGCCCGGGTCAAAACAAGCCTTCCGGTTGCACGGTAGTCAAGGGTCTCCTGCCAGGGCAGCCATTGTCGACCACTTGAGCATTTCATGGCCGAACCCGGCATTCGTGAAAGAATGCACCAGCATTCTGAAACGGGCCGGCTATGAGGTGGACTACTACAAAGGCGAACAGGTGACAGTGGAATTGTACAGAGATCTTCCGACCCACGGATACAAGCTGATCGTCCTCAGGGCCCATTCGGCTTACATCCACAAATATCTCTCCCTGGCCATGTTCACCTCAGAACCCTACAGCAAACAAAGATACGTTTACGAGCAGCTTCGCAACCGAGTCGCCAGCGGTTATATTCAACCCTATCGCCAGGGAGATCCCCGATACCTGGTGATTACCGACAAATTCGTCCGCTTCAGCATGAAAGGATCTTTCAACGATACGGTCATTGTCATGATGGGATGCACAGGCATCAAGAAATGCGCGGCAACCGCCTTTCTGCAAAAGGGGGCCAGAGTATATCTAGGCTGGGATGGTCCGGTCTCGGCGCGCCATACGGACCGGGCCACGATTCGCTTCCTTGAGCACCTCTTGAACCGAGGCCAAACAGTGGCCAGTGCTGTGGAAGAAACCATGAAAGACGTGGGCTACGAGCCTCAGTATAAAAGCACGCTCCTGTTTTGGCCCGTTGAGGCCGGAGCCTATGGTATTAAGAACTCGGATAACAGTGTAGAGCGGGTGAGCAGAAGGTCAAGCTGACCGATTGAAGATTCCCTGCAGCTAGCCCCGGGGAATACGCTCGCCTTTGCGATTGAAGCTCCCTGTAGCGACTCGACTGCCCTCGGCCATGAGCAGATCGGCCGTGAGCTCACTGCCGAAAGGCTCGGGCCGAATGGAGCTCGTCGAAGTCAAGCTACGGGGAATGCGCTCGCTTTTGCGGTTCAAATGAGATTCTGCACCGTTTGCTGTTAGGGAGGTGATAGTCCATATTATCCGTCAACCTTGCTTGGCCAAGCGTGAAGTTCAATGTGATCGATCTTAGCGGGTAACTGTAAAGGAGGAGGTCAGGAATAATGCATTTGTCTAGAGGGGTTTTCGCAGTTCTTTTGGCAGCTATTTTGTTATTGATTGGTGCAACGGTCTGTACGGCAGCAGTGCTGAAGGTGGGACCAGGTGAGACTTACACCACGATAGGAAGTGCACTGGCTTCCGCCGGCACTAACGATACGATCAGAGTAAAGCAAGGCACGTATACAGAAAACGTGGAAATTACCCAAGATGGCCTGAAGCTCAAGGGCTCTTTCGACACGGTCATCGATGGATCAAGCGCCAGCCTGGCGTGTATCAAGATTACCGGTGCGGATGACGTTGTTATCGATGGTCTTGAGCTTAAAGACGGATGGGGTGGGGTGGAAGGAGACAACTGTGATGACGTCACGATCCGTTACTGCTACATCCATGATAACACTAATGATGGGGTTGCCCTTGCCAATTGTGACGGATGGAGGCTTCACTCCAACGCAATAGCCGGTAATGCGTCGGGGGGCGTCACTACGGATACCTATAAAGTGGATGCCTCAGGCAACTTCTGGGGAGACGCCAGTGGGCCAGGCGGAGAAGGCCCCGGATCAGGTGACACGGTGAGCACCAACGTTGACTATGAGCCATGGATTAATAGGAACCTTGATGCTTGGCCGGCTGTGATTATATATACGGCCACTTCGGCTTTGCCAAACGGGGCTCCACAGACAAAATTTGGCCTGGGGGCCACCATGCAGTACCAAGTCGGATATAGTATCCTGGGACCAAATGTTACATATCGGGTCCAAGGAATCGTGACAGCGAAATTTGACGACGATTGTGTGAAAACCTACAAGGAGACGGAAAAGGGACTGAAGCGCGGGCCCCATGAACTGGTATTTAGTAACAAGACTATCCCATTTTGTGCGCCATTAGCGGAGACCCGATTTATCGAATATCGTCTAAAACTGAAAAAGAACAAGGCGGGACTTCTGAGCGAGGCCACGGCCCTTTCACCGATCATACTTAATCCGGCATTTGGCATACCACCCACTGCAGGATTCAGTGCGGATCCTCGGTCTGGAGACGCACCCCTCACCGTCGGCTTTGCAGATCTCTCTACTGGGACCATTGACACCTGGTATTGGGATTTTGATGGCGACGACTCATGGGATTTAATCGAGGACAGCCCTTTCTCTTCAAACCCTTTTCACACTTATACCGACCCGGGTACTTATACCGTTAAGTTAAAGGTTGAGGGCCCAGAAGGTGAAAACACAACACAGGAGGCTGACTATGTCGTGGTCAGTACACCGGCATTTGTCACAGCAGCGTTTACGGCGAATCCTCCCTTCGGCATCGCCCCATTGACCGTCCAATTCACCGATCTGTCAACAGGGATTATTGACACATGGCAGTGGGATTTTGACGGCAACGACGTGATTGACTCCACCGAGCAGAACCCGTCGCACGTGTACAACGCCGTTGGCACCCATGAGGTGACCTTGACGGTTTCCGGGTCGGGCGGATCAGCCACTGCGACAATGAATATCCTTGTCTTTGTCCGATGATCAGACCTTGTGGCAGCGTGCGCCCGATCACCTCTCCTGGGAGTTGGAGGGGAGGGAGGCTCTGAAGTATCCCCCCTTTGAAAAGGGGAGGGTACAGGGGATTTTAGAAAAGGGAGGTTCCCATGGCAGGACACGATGCCGAGGCTGACTTTGAACGAGGCAGCAGGTCCATTTTTCGGTTGACCTGAAATCTGTGCGTGATAGTATGCTTATCATAGATTTATGGCCTGGACTCAAGGGTTTTACGATGTTGACTAAGCGCTACCCCAAGGTATTCTTCAGACTTCCATGGTGGTCCGTGGCAGCCGCATCTTGTGCCACGTCGGTGCCAACCAGGTAAATGGAGGGAAAGCCATGAAAAGAGTTACTTTCTTATTTTTGTCGGTTTTGGCCATGGCAGCTTTTGCGTCTCTAGTATTTGTTCCCGGTGCTCATGCCCTTGGTCACGGGCGGGATGCCTACCGGATACCGGGAACAGTGCCAGGTTGCGACGTGTGCCATGATTTCGATGACCCCAATAGCACCTATGACGGATCGGGGTCCAACCCTAATCTCCGGTGGATCAGGCAAACCATTGACTACAAAGGGACCCACACGGTCGTTTTTACGTCCCTTAATCAGCTGGCCGACGGCGATTCGACCTATGATGGTGTTTGTGAGGTGTGCCATACCACCACACTGCATCATCGAAATGATGGCAGCGACAACACGGAGCACTATGATGGCCAAGACGATTGTATATTGTGTCATCCACATTTTCTTGACGATATAACCAGTTATTTCGAGATACGCTTCGTGGGCGGCCAATCCCACGAGACCCACCTTTCCAGTTACGGGGATCCGAAAGGCCCGGGAATTACGGATTGCACGGATTGCCATTTGGGCGCACCCGACTACTCGGTCTTTAACGACAATGAACCCTTGGAAACCACCCACGCATGCGACGAGTGCCACAGCCCGGGCACGGCCCCGAACTTTGATGGGGTTGGGCAGATCTGTCAGGACGGCTATGCCGGGTACCCCGCCTGCGAGAGTGATCCGAACTATCCTAACTGGGTCGCATACGGCGCCAAGCAGAACTGGGTCGGCGGGATCTACAACGAAGCCCAGGGAGATGCCCTAAAAACGGGAAAGGAAAAGTGGTGTTTCGGGTGCCACGACGATAATGTCCCCTCCCTTGTCAACGGTCAAAGCGCCCCCAAGGTGATGGGGGATAACTCAACCTATGGTTTCAACATAACGGGCCATGGGGAATACACTGCCTTGTGCACGGATTGCCATGCATTGACCTATGCGCATACGGACGGCCTGCACCGAACCTATGTGGCCACAAGCTCCAACCCGGACAAGAGCTATCAGAACGGCTATCGGCTTAAGGAAAGCCTGGCTGTTCCCCGTGATGGTGAAGTGCCTCCGGAGGCCTACAGGCTGTGCACCAATACGGGTTGCCACCTCTATACTGATATAGTCAGCCCTGAAACCAGCTACTTCATTGATACACTTAGATATCCCACGCTCACCTATCATACGTTTCACCTCGAGTTTTATCCCGATTTCCCCGCTTGGGACTCTGATGTGAATGGCGAAGCAGATTCTGCCATGACGTGTACCGCTTGTCACCAACCTCATGGTTCACAGTCGCCAGCCATGATCCGCTCTGGAGAGCTCATAGGCAAATACCCTGCTATGGATTTTCACTGGTATAGGTCCGACGGGACCACACCGACCACGGTGCTTGAAGAGAGTTTCTATGGTGAAGCGAAATGCGGCAATCGGGATTTGTTGCTTGATATCAACGGTGTGTGTGTGGGTTGTCACCCCGAAGCGGACCCGCCGGACTACCTGATAAGGTACTATCGGCCCGCGGAGGCTCCTGTTAGCCTGCAGATCAATACTGTATGGACGACTGATTACAGCAACACCGTGAAGACGAGCTTCGTCCCGAATGAACCTATACGTTATCATGTGAGTTTTACTATTAGCGGGCCAGCCATGTCCTACTTCATGAGGAGCCCTAAAACGAGGTCAAAGGCCTTTAACACGTCGGGGGCGGCATGGGAAACACTGCTGAAAAAGACTGGCACCCTTGCTCCGGGCACCTACGAGTGGACCTGGGATGAGACCATTCCATCAGGGGCCACCCTGGGCTCGGGGGCAAAGGTGAAAATTATGCTCAGGATGTTTGATTATAGTGGAGGCACCAAGCTCAAACAGACGTCGAAAGCAGCCACCTTCGATATCGGACCATAGAGGCCACGCTTTGACATCATAGAACTTGGTACCTGAGAAGGCAAGAAAAGAGAGGCGGAGTCATAAAGGCTCCGCCTTTTTGTTTTCTGAGCGGCCGACAGCCTTATCTTGATGGCCAGGAATCGTGCGTTGGATACTGTTTTAAAATGTTAACATCTTTCTCACAGCAGAGAAATGAACTTCACAATATGTAACCTTTATTGTCCCGTGTGGGGGTTGCACTCGTCCGGGTCATGGCAGTTAACTGTCTAATAATTCAAAGAAAGAGTCCAAGTCCCCCGTCGTGCACGGTCTTTGCATCTGTCATAGAAAAAGGGGTGTGTGAACAAGACAGGTGCCCCTCATCACGGGGGGTGCGTGAAACGGTTTGTCCTCATCTTATCAAGGCAAATGACCGTGACGAAGCGCATACCCCCTATGCTCATCAAGAGCCGAACGAACCATGTCTGCTTCCGGGGTCTTGTTTCTGATGCAACCAGGATTGGACCCATATCGAACTCAAAGATATTCTCAGAGGAGGAACAAAATGGTTACACGGGCAACCCTTCATATCATTGTGGCCGCGGCATTGGTCACAGTTTTTGCCTGTACGGTATGTGCAGCTGGCCATCAAGGTATCACAGACTGTTTTGTGTGCCACGATTTCGCCAATGGGCATCACGACGACCCAGCTTCGGGGAACCTGCGGTGGGTCCCTAACGCGATTGAATATCCTGCCGGTGATATTCACGAACCTATAGCATTTACGGTCTTTTCCTGGGATGAAACATGGGGGCCCATACCGGACGGGACCCTGGCCGATGGCGACGATACGAAGTTGGATGGGCCATGCGAAGTTTGTCATACCCAGACCGCCTATCACACCAATACAGGCGATGGGACCACCCACTTTGACGCCGAGAATTGTGTTGTCTGTCACCCCCACTTTCCTGAGGACGGAGACTATTTCGCCCCGCAATTGATAGGCCCTCAATCTCATGAGACCCACCTTCGTGCCAAGAAGGGGCCTCAGATTACTGACTGCTTGGAATGTCACGATTCTGCGGATTTTGGCCGTTTTGCCGACGGAAAGCAGTTAGCTGGAACAACCGTTTGTGATCCCTGTCACAGCCCTGGTGGGGCCTATGAGGGGGTAGACGACGAGGTGGTGGGCGCCAAGCCAAATTGGGAAAAAGGGATTTACAGGACGAGTGGAGACGCGTTGAAAAAGGGCAAGGACCACTGGTGCGCCACGTGCCACGATGATGGCAGCTCTGTCGTCAAGGGGGTTATTGCCCCTAATGTGATGGGCGACGACACCACCTATGGCTACAACGCGACCGGCCACGGGCGCTCTGATGTCAATGTTCAGTGTGGGGATTGTCACACCCTCGTCTCAAAGCACACGGATCGCAAGCAAAGGACATACAAGGCTGATTCGGAGAATTACAAAAAGGGGTACAGACTACTCTTCGATATGGATATCCCCCGTAATGGGACCTTCGGGGTAGAAGCCTTTGAGCTGTGCTTTGCCTGCCATAAATACGAAGATCTGTTTAGCCCAATGAGTAATTTCAGGGATGACAACAACCACTTATACTACCATGAATTGCATCTCGATGATGGATTCGCCTATTATCCTTGCTGGGATTCCGATTGGGACGGAGAGGTCGATTCTGCCTCCAGCTGCACGGCCTGCCACAATGTCCATGGCTCACCTACCCCGGTGATGATCCGCCACGGAGAGCTTATCAGTTCGCCAGACACGGATGACAAAGTCCCTGCCTTAGACTTTCGATGGTATGAGGCGGACGGCTCGACCGAGACCTCGCTACGCGAGGAGAGTCGTTACGGCGCCCTCCTTTGCGGCGCGGCTAACAATGATCTGTCATATAACCATGTATGTTACGGCTGTCACGCCACAGGGCTTATTGCCTATGATCGGGACATAGATGTCGTAAAAGAGATTGCCATAGAAGAGGTCTGGACCACAGATCTTTCTGACAATGAGAAAACAGCCTTTGAGCCCGGCGAAGACATCCGTTATCATGTCACCTTTGCGATGACCGACGCATCAGACGGTTCTTCCCACGTAATCGCCCGTGGCAGGGCCCTGAATCTGTCTGGCGCGGACTGGTTAACAAAGTTCAGACGAAAGAAGACGCTCTCCGAAGGCAATTATCACTGGTCTTGGGACAAAGCCGTGCCCGCCGAGGCGACGCCTGGGTCAGAGGCAGAGGTGCGGATCACCCTGAAGATGTTTGATGCCCCTGATGGAACTTTATTCAGTAAGCATAGGAAGGGAACGAAATTCAGTATTGAAGGGATGGAATAGAGTATTCCAACCTGTTTGGGTAAAGGAGCAGGTTTACAACTGGAGTGAATCTTGTCACCGCTTGGCTCACGCCTGTTTGCGGCCTGATACCCTATAGAAGACCTCTGCCATCATGTCTTGATACTTCTTAAAGGCGCGCTGACCAAAGCCGAGCAGGCCCCCTGTGTTTGATTCCTTGTCTTCTACCTCTTCAGAGGCCTTGCCGATCTTTGCCAGGGCCCTGTAGGCATTAAACCTCAAATACTTATCCTCACTGACCAAGAACTGGTTCAGGACCGGCACGGATTCCCGTGCCTTGATTTCACCCAGCGCCCAGATGGTCGGATATTTGTCTGTGTCCCCCGCCAACACCTCGACCAACACGGGGACTGCCTCCCTGAGCTTCATTTTCCCCACCGCCTCTATGGCAACTTGACGAATGCGGCGATCTTTATCCTTGATCCGCTCGATCAACGGGGAAGCGTCGAATTGTATGCCTCTGCTGCCTAGTGTTCCCAACGCTTTTATGATAGCCAATTCCACACTCTTGGGCTCTTCTCTCCCCCGCAGTAATTCTGCCATAATGACAGCAGCCTTTTTTGAGTTCGTCTTCCTCGCAAGCCTGTCCATTGAACTGAGGGGAAATCGCCGCTCCTTTGCGAGCCTCGTAATGGCCTCTCTCTTCACAATGGCATTGGGACTTTGCAGCGCATGGAGGTCCTCCTGGGTCACGGCGGAACACCCAGAGATCCCTGCCAACAAAATGAGCGCAAACAAAAGGGGGGTTCCTTTCATGGGGTTTTGCCCTGCCTCGCCTTCCTTATTCGCTATTTGTAAATTGTGAAACGCAAAATATCAATGTCTTCCCGAGTCACGCTTCACCATTAAGGATGCCCCTCCACACGATACACAATGAGCCATTTGAGGCTCATGCTCACGGGTTACCCTTTACGGTCATACACTGTTGCCTCCATCGGTAGATAGTTCTCCACCGTAATGGCCATAATAGCGGTGCTGATAGAAATGTTTCCCTTTCTGCATCGAAAACCTGTTGAGGACCAAACCCAAGGGCCTAATACGGGCCTTTGCCAGAAGGTCTAACACTTCGTGAACAGCCCGCCGCGTGGTCCTTGTGCTTTCCAGCACGATGATGCAGCCGTCCACATATCTGGACAAGACCAATACGTCACTCTTGACAAGCACCGGTGCTGAGTCCAGGAGCACCATGTCAAACCGGGTCTTCAACTCTGACATGAGCCGACCCATTTGTTCTGACTCAATCAACCCTCCTGGATCAGGAAAAGGGGTCCCACTGGGGATGATACTTAACCCTTCAACCCCGGTGGGCTGAAGGGTTTCGTCCAGGGAGGTCTTTCCCTGGAGAAGGTCGCCTACGCCCACGTCGTTCGGAAGATCGAAATAGGTATGCAGGCTCGCCCTGCGCAGATCCATGTCAACGATTGCAACCTTCTTGCCCTCGCGGCAAACAGAAATCCCCAGATTCACCACTGTGGTTGATTTCCCTTCACCTGGACCAGGGGAGCTAATCAGCAGGGTTTTCACAGGGCTTTCATTCATTTTCAAGTAGTTTCTGATGTTTCGATACGACTCATAAAGAGGATCGTTCGGGTCTTTTTCCGAAATCAAAGGGAGTCTTCCCTCCTCAAATCCAGGTACCGTGCCGATCAAGGCTATGGGCTTGAACTCGTTCACATCTTCGGCGGTTCTGACCGTGTCCGCCAGATATTCCATGAGGAAGGCAATGCCAAGCCCAAAAACCAAGCCCACAAAACATCCCATGGAAGTATTCAGTGTCTTATTCGGGCTCTCTGGGGAAACCGGCTTGACGGCCCTTTCGATGATCCTGATTTCAGAAAGGGTGGTGGCTTCAGCCATTCCCATCTGATATAAGGAATCCAGAAGCGACTTGTAGGTCCCTTGGGTCACATTAAGCTCCATACCTAGGCTCTCCCTTTTAAGCGTCTTGTCCGGCAATCCGCCCAGGTCTCCCAAGTATTTTTCTATGACTACGTTGACCCCTTTCAAGTGGGCCTCAAGTGCGACAATTCGCGTCTCGAGGGCAACCAGTTCAGGCGCCGAAGACCGATACACTTCAATCTCTCTCTTGAGTGCTCCCTCCGCCATTCTGATTTGTTCTCCTAGAGACAAAACCCGCGGGTGGCGTTCGGTCAGTTCGAAATTGGCTTTGCTGAAGTCGAGTCTCAACTGTGTAAGCCGCTTTTTCAGAATTTCAATCTGTGGACTCTCCTTCAAGGTAGAGGCTCCTACGAACTCAGAATCCTGTCTGGCCAACTGCTTCTTCAACTGGTTCAGCTCTGCTCGGGCCTCGGCCAAGTCGATAATATTATCTTCCTTCTGGGCAAGGAGCTCTGCCATTTTTTCGGCCACCAGCTTCGTCTCCGTTTTCAAGTCAAGGGTCTTTTCTTTCTTCATGAAATCGGTGAGATCGAAGAGGGCCTTGTTATAAGCCTCTTTCACTTTTTTTAACTGGTCCTGGAGAAATTCCCCGGCACCCCTGTACTCGGCTCGCATCATTTCTTGGTTCTGGTCAACCATGATCTCAGCAAGGGTATTGGCCATCATCATAGCCTCTTCCGCATCTGGAGAGGTGCCCCTGATCTGCAAGATGTCCGTATCGCGATACTGGGTGACATTAATGCTGGCCCGCGGGAAAAACCGCGTCTTAATCGTGGTAACCTCTGGCTGGTCCGCCCTGATGAGGTTTCCTTCCTCATCTCTTAACTGCAGCCGGTAGACCATGCGATCCACATATGGTCTGGAGGCAGCCACGACCCTGTTGACGTCCACGTCCGCGCTGGTCTTAATCATGGAAGCCAGCTGTGACCCGACGGCTCCTATATCAATAACGCCTTTCTTGGCTTGCAAGAGAAGGATCTTAGAGTAAGCATTATACGATGGGACGGCTGCATAACTGGCGATGAAGGCTACCAGGCCTGCGACAAGTGCGGCTTGGATGATGAGCAACCTTCTTCTTAGAATAATCTCCCAAATCCTAGCCAATTCCATAAATTCGTTCCTTCAAACTGCAGATGCCGCCCGACTCCCGATTACCCCTTTATTCCACAATAACGAACCTGGTCTCTCCACCTTGGAAGACGTCTCTGGCAGCAGCCCCCCAAACGACTGTTCGTGCCAAATCATAGAAGGGTCCGAGGATGTGAGACAGGCGAACAGCTATCCGTTCCATGTTCGCAAAATCACTGCTGGCCACATAGACTATGTCGCCTGGCTGCAAGGGAATTCCGGCCGCAACATCCATACGCTCGCCGGCGATTTCCATGATTTCAGGCTCACTCAGATTGCCCCGCATCACCATGATAGCCTGCTTCTTAGCATCCCGAGTGAAACCACCTGCCTCCGCAATCGCCTCAAGCAGCGTCATCCTGTCTCGTAGCGGGATGGCCGCCTGTCTGTTCACCTCTCCGAGTACAAATACCTTCTGATCCTTGTTATCAGGAATGTAAATGACGTCTCCCGGCACGAGCGGGATATTTTCCTCAGTATTCCCGCCTGCAATCAGCTCCACGAAGTTTACCAGCAGAATCTTCCCGTCTCTTACCACATACGCTCCACCCAGATAGGCATCCGTGGTTATGCCCCCTGCAGAAGAGATGGCTTCCAAGAGGCTGAAGTCATTTTTCATCCGGTACACCCCGGGATTTTTGACCTGACCCAACACGAAGATCTTGTGGCTTCGGTATTCCGTAATTCGCACAACGACTTCAGGCTCCTTGATGAACGTCGCCAGTTCCTTTTTCAATTTCTCTCTCAATTCAAATCGGGTCAATCCCGCTGCCTGAATGTCCCCAATCAGGAAATATGACAACTTCCCTGATGCGCTGACCGTGGCTTCCAGCTTCATCTCGTCATGGCGAAAGACAGATATTTCCACCGTGTCTTCCGCGCCAAGGATATATTCGGAGGATGGGAGTATTTTCAATTTCTTTGCCATAGAGAGATTCTGCCTGGTCGTCTTCAATGGGCTGGCCGTGGAGGCTTCTGGGGCCGACGTCCCTTTTGGCATGGCTGTCCTCACCACAGACCTTCGGCACCCTGACTGCAACAGGCACGCAATAAGAGAAACCAGAATCAAGTATAAAAGGGATGTTGACCTACGCTTCCACATTCCTTTTCTCCATGCCACCCTCATATCAAATCGCCCAACCCTCTGGAAACACTAAGGTTCGCCATCTTACCATATTCCCAACGCATAACGATGAGCTGTCGGGCAACTAACACTCCGAGAAGATTGCCTCTGTTAGCGAAATGTATTGAACTTAAGCACATTTCATGCCATTTACTGGGGATAAAATGGAATAAATCATCGTCAGGGAATCCGCCTTTGCCGGAACGAACTCCATGTATGAAGCTAACCGGTACAACTGTCGCCTCTAAAGCATACCTATAGCAGTCCAACAGGGTCAGCGTCACTTTGAGGAAGGAATCTGGCCTCTCGCGAACTGCCGGTGGACCTGAAGAGAGAC
>Ga0272444_10003638_pt1 | contig 13798 bp, 13 predicted proteins | sample SSMForm13_FD_201033 | JGI IMG/M metagenome (GOLD analysis project Ga0272444, IMG submission 201033) | Marine sediment archaeal communities from Little Sippewissett salt marsh, Falmouth, MA, United States - SSM-Form-13 | ecosystem: Environmental > Aquatic > Marine > Wetlands > Sediment ...
CTCAAAATACTCAATGTATTCGTGCCTGCCCCGTGAAATGCGAAGCCTATTTCTCTGGGGTGGTTAAAATTTTCGCGTTGACTCGGGGCGTCCATGCCCCTCGCCCTTGCGGGCAGCTTGTCAGCTGTCCAATTGCTATCCTGCAGAATTGCCTTGGCCTTGAACCCCGGTTAAATATTAAATACGGATTTAACTGGGCAGGCAAAATTGGACATTTTTCAAAGGTCTCGACTAGTCGTTTAGTTTTACGGATCCGGTTATGAAATCAACACTTATTTTGGAGCGTCTGCCCTTTTCGTTCACCAGATCAATCTCGCCCCCGCTGCTGCCGCCACTGGGGAAAAAGAAAATGCTAAAAAGACCGGATGCCACTTCACCGTCACCGGATACGGCTTTTTCTATTTTTATTTCTGACGGCAACTCGTATACCAAGGATGCTCGGGCAATCTGTTGTTCTTCATTGCTTACCATTTCATGCAATGTTTCCGTAACCTCAGGGGGGTCGGCAATGATGAGCAGCCTATTCTCATCGATTTGTAAAAGCGCACCATAGGTTATTTTCTCTGACGTGGCCTGGCTTCTGGCATATCTTAAAGACGCGGACAGTCTTTTTGCTGTTGTTTTAAAATTTAAGTTGCTCAAAGAACCCGCCAATTTCGGCGCCACCAGGGCAGACACCAGGCTGATTATAATTAAAACAACCAAAAGTTCCAGCAGGGTATATCCTCTGGATGAATATTGGATTGCCGGCCTCCGGCGTGTTGACGTTCCGCTGGGTAAATAGCCGGGGAGGACGACCCGCTCATAATACCGGAAACGGTGTTCATCCACCGATATCTTTCCAGCTAACAATGTCCGCATCCTCCTTTTCACCTCCCGGACTCCCGTCAGCGCCAAAGGATAGGATATCAAATTCCCCATGATCACCGGGGGACCTGTATTCATACGCATGGCCCCAGGGGTCAAGGGGAATCTCTTTGGGGAGATACGGGCCATCCCATCTCTCAACATCTTCGGGTTTTTCTCTCAACGCCTGCAACCCCATATCGGTGGTGGGATATTTACCCACATCCAGCCGATATGTATCCAAAGCAGTTTCAAAAAGCGATATCTGAGCCTTGGCCGCTTTTTGCATGGATTTTCCAACCTTGCCAAACATCCTCGGAGCCACCAGGGCCGCCAGAAGACCCAGAATGACCATTACGATTAACATTTCAATCAGTGTAAAGCCACGTTCTTTTTTTCTGTATTTTTTATTTTTCGCCACTGGCATTTCCTTTCAAAAAGGCATATCATTCATGCTGAATATTGCCATGAGCATGGAAATAACAATAAACCCCACCACAAGCCCCATACCCAGAATCATGGCGGGTTCTAAAAAGCTGATCAATCGTTTTACCATATTTCTTATAATTTTCTCATAATTTTCTGCAACTCTTATCAGCATTTCCTCAAGCTTTCCGGTTTCTTCTCCCACCGTAATCATTTGTACGGCCAGAGAAGGAAATATCTTTATATCCTCCAAAGATTTTGAAAGCCTTTCCCCCTCTTTAACCCGTGCATGAATCTGTGTCATAGATCCGGCCATCACTTTATTTACGATGATATCTTTTGCAAGGTCAAGTGCTTTGAGAATCGGAACTCCGCTTCGGATCAATGTGCCCAGTGTCCTGGCGAACCGAGCCACCTCAATCTTCTTCACCAGTTCCCCAAACACCGGAAGATTAATTTTATAGCGGTCCACTGTTAATCTGCCGGAAGCGGTGGTTTTAAACCGGTGAAACACAAAATAAACGGCGGCCATCCCTCCCAGAATGACCCACCAGAACGATCTTAAAATTTCGCTAAATCCAAGCAAAAGGGTCGTGGATAAAGGCATGGCCTGTCCAAGGTCCGAAAAAATAATTGAAAATTTGGGTATCACAAAGGTCATGAGAATGATAACCGATATTCCGCCCACAAAGAGCAAAAACACGGGATACACCAAAGCAGATTTGATATAATCCTTGAGATCCTGGGTATTTTCTAAAAAAATGCCCAATCGTCTTAGAACGTCTTCCAAAACCCCGCCGGCTTCACCGGCCTTGACCATATTTACATAAAAACCGGAGTATACTTTAGGGTGTCTGGCAAGGGCATCGGAAAGATATCCCCCGCCCTGGACGATTTTCAGAACATCGCTGATGACTTCCTTAAATCTTTCCTTTTCCGTCACTTGTAATAAAATGGAAAGCGCCCGGTCAAAAGGCAAACCGGCTTCCAGCAGGCTGGACAGGTCCTGGGTAAACAGGATAACGTCTTTGCTGGATATGCGTTTAAAAATATAAAAGACAAAATCTGAAACATCATATCGCAGAGCCTTGCTTTGTTTTCCGGCGGGTATAATCCTTATGGGGATGTATCCCATGGCATGAATTTTATTCGCAACCTCCATTTCATCCGGAGCTTCCACGGTAGCATTAACGATTTTGCCCGATGGATCAGTTGCCTTGTAGGAATATAAGGTCATTTTTTCACACTTAGTCGGGTGTAAATCAAGATTGTTGGTGATTTAGCTCAAGCAATCCAGGTTTCAGGTGTCAGTGTTCAGGTGTCAGCTCTTACGTCCGTCCTCCTGACACCTGACACCCGACACCTGAAACCAGACTTTCGAATTCCGATGGAAAGTAATAAATGACCGCTGTTAACCAACATCAGTGAATTACACACATATGCAATGTTTAATTGAATTTTCATGCCGTTATTCTGCAAGGGTTACCCGGAGCACCTCGGATATGGTGGTGACCCCCGCCTTTACTTTGCGCCAACCATCCTGTCTTAAGGTTGTTCCCCCTTTTTTGATTGCCACGCTTTTAATTTTTTCGGTACTCGACCGAGCAATAATTTCTTTTCTGATGTCTGTATCTACCGGAAGGAATTCGAAAATGGCCACTCTTCCTTTAAAACCGGTATGCCGGCATTCTTCACAACCCTCCCCGGTGTAAAACCGGACTCCAGTCAGTTCTTGGGGGGGTAATTTCATGGATTTTAACAGTTTTTCTTCAGGTTGTTTTTCCTTTTTACACGTGGGACAAATAACCCGAACAAGCCTTTGTGCTAAAATTCCCAATAGGGTCGAACTTAAAAGAAAGTTCTCCACCCCCATATCAAGAAGGCGACTAATAGCCCCCGCCGCATCATTGGTATGAAGCGTGCTGAACAACAAGTGACCTGTCAGTGCTGACTGAATGGCAATTTCAGCGGTTTCTTTATCTCTGATTTCACCAACCAGTATGATATCCGGGTCCTGTCGAACAATGGAGCGCAGGCCATTGGCAAATCCCAGACCGATCTTCGGATTCACCTGAATCTGGTTAACCCCTCCCAATTGATATTCCACCGGATCTTCCAGGGTAATGATTTTATTTTCGGAAGAATTGATTCTTGCCAACGTCGTATACAGTGTGGATGTTTTTCCGCTACCCGTAGGTCCGGTCACCAAAATCATCCCATAAGGCTGTGAAATTAAATCAATATATTGAGATAAAATATCCTCGGGGAAACCCAGTTTTTTGAAGTTTAAAACAAGCGTCTCCCGGTCGAGAATCCGCATCACCAGACTCTCGCCAAATAGCGTAGGAATGGTCGATACTCTGAAATCGATCTCTCTATCGGCGATTTTAAGTTTAATTCTTCCGTCCTGAGGCAGTCGCCTTTCAGCAATATCAAGCTTGGCCATGATCTTAACCCTGGAAATGATGGCGGCCTGAAGACGGGTCGGCGGAGACTCGACATCGTGAAGCACCCCATCGATTCGATATCTGACCTTGAACTCTTTTTCAAAGGGTTCAAGATGGATATCGCTGGCTCTTTGTTCGGCGGCGTTAAAAATCAGCCGATTGACCAGCCTGATGATCGGGGCCTCAGAAGCAAGATCTCTTAGATGATCGGCATCTTCAACGTCAACGGAAGATATTTCATCAATATCTTTATCCGCCTCTTCTATAATCATCTCCAGGGACTGACTCCCCGAGCCGTATAATCTGTCGATGGCATCCAGTATGTCCTCGACTTTACCCTTACAGGTCTTAACCCGTAATCCATAAGACAGTTTCAAGGTGTCCACCGTATAAAAATCTGACGGGTCGGCCATGACAATTTCCAGCGTATTATCGGTTACACTCAGAGGAATAAATTTAGACTGTTTCATGAATTTCACGGACAGGTTGTCCAAAACAACCGGTTTTTTGGGGTACTCTGTATAGGCTATTGCATTCATTCTATTATATTTGAATATCTGAGACCTTTGAAAAACGTTCAATTATTTGTGACTTTTACATACCATTCATAAACGTTTCGAATCCCGTCTTTTAGTGCAATTTTTGGTTTCCATCCCAGTTTTTTTATCTTAGAAATATCGAGCAGCTTCTGAAACGTTCCATCCGGTTTATCTTGATCCCATCTAATATCCCCATTATAACCGACAACTTCCGAGACTATTGCCGCAATTTCCCTGACCGTTTGATCCTCGCCACACCCAATATTTATTAATGGGGTATGGGTAGGGTCGAAAAACCGGTCAAAACTTTTTTTGCTCATTTGGGTTAAGAAAATACAGGCATCTGCAAGATCGTCAACATGTAGAAACTCTCTTTTGGGATTGCCGCTCCCCCAAAGCGGTACAAAAGGCCTGGAACTGGAAGTTGTTGTTTCAAGATTTGAAGCAGAAGTTTTTAACCCCATCGACAGTTTGATCTCTTGGGGAATTTTACCATGTTTGTGTTCGTCTCTTTTAATGGCTTCCCGGTCCCCCTGATTTGCAAGCTTCGCCAGATGAAATTTTCTGATCAGGGCCGGAAGAACATGGCTGGTTTCCAGGTCAAAATTATCGTTCGGTCCATACAGGTTGGTGGGCATGACACATATATACTGTGTCCCATATTGACGGTTATAGGACTGGCACATTTTGATACCTGCAATTTTAGCAATTGCGTAAGGTTCATTGGTTGGTTCAAGAGTACCGGTTAAAAGATAGTCTTCTATCATGGGCTGGGGGCATTCTTTGGGATAAATACAAGAGGATCCCAAAAAGAGCAGCCGTTTGACACCGGTTTTCCATGCAGCATGAATAATATTATTTTGAATGGCCAGGTTGGTGTAAATAAACTCAGCCGGGTATGTAAAGTTGGCCATAATGCCGCCGACTTTGGCTGCAGCAAGAAAAACATACTCTGGTCTTTGGGTTTGAAAAAAAGCCTCAACGTCATCCTGTTTTGTAAGATCCAAATCCGAATGGTTACGCACAATCAGATTTGAATAGCCATCAGCTTCTAAACTTCGGAACAAGGCCCATCCCACAAGGCCGGTATGACCTGCGACATATATTCTGGAAGTCTTTTTCATAGGTTCAGGGTTCACGGTTTAGGGTTCACGGTTGGTTGTTTTGTTCTCTTCATATTTCTTGAGATATTTGATAAATCCATAAATTGCAGCACGCGTTCTTCTGGCTTGTTCATAGACATCTTTGAATTCGTCGGTCGAAACATATTCCTCATCAAGGGCGAGATAGAGTTCACTCTTCACTTCAGTGCATGACCGCTTAGCGTATCGCAAGAAACGAATAAACTCTGCATTTGTTTCAGAATCGAATCCTTCGGCAATATTATGCATCGATGATCCGGCAGCATCTTGTATCTGTCTCTTAAGTCCATAGTCTTTTGCAAACCTCGGTTTCTTTGTTAAACGGTACACTTTTCGAGCCAATTCACGTGCCAACTGCCAAGCCTCAATATCTTCAAATTGTTCGATTTTCATCAGATTATAACCTTGAACCTTGAACCTTGAACCGTGAACCATGAACTGTGAACCTTGAACTGTGAACCTTTTTAAGTTACATATTTGCTTCAAAACTTTCCGGAATCGCAAATCCTTTTTGCTTCCAGATGGCTTCTCTCATACCATCTTTCAAATCATTATCAACCATTTCTCGTATCATTTGTTTAAAAGAAATTTTTTGCTCCCAGCCCAGTTTACGGCGCGCTTTGGATGGATCTCCCAGAAGGGAGTCCACTTCTGTGGGTCTGAAATAGCGTGAATCAATAGAAACTACAGTTTGTCCCCGGCACAATGTCCGCAGTTGATCACGACGATCATATTTCTTCAATAATTCCGTAGGCTGTATATCATCGATTACCCCTGTTTCAGCAACTCCTTGGCCTTTCCATGCAAGTTTAATTCCTGTTTCCAAAAACGCACCTTCACAGAATTCTCTTACCGAATGCTGTTCCCCTGTTGCGATCACGTAGTCATCGGGTTGGTCCTGCTGAAGCATTAACCATTGTGCTTGTACAAAGTCTTTGGCATGTCCCCAGTCTCTCAAGGCATCCAAATTTCCAAGATAAAGATTTTCCTGAAGCCCCAGCACAATTCGTGCGACCGCTCGGGTAATTTTACGAGAAACAAAGGTTTCACCTCGAAGGGGTGATTCATGGTTAAAAAGAATTCCGTTACAAGCATATATACCATAGGCTTCTCGATAGTTTACCGTACACCAGAAGCTGTAGAGTTTCGCACAGGCATAAGGGGAGCGGGGATAAAAAGGTGTCTGTTCGGTTTGTGGAATTTCCCGGACCTTCCCGAATAATTCGGACGAGGACGCCTGATAAAACCTGGTTTTTTCTTCAAGTCCCAGCATCCGAACGGCTTCTAATAGGCGCAAGGTTCCTAAAGCATCCGTATCTGCTGTATATTCAGGGGCTTCAAAAGAAACTTTTACATGGCTTTGAGCCCCTAAATTATAAATTTCATCGGGCTGGACTTTATTAATAATACGAATCAGATTGGTTGCGTCTGTGAGGTCCCCGTAGTGGAGAACAAAGCGAATATCTTTTTCGTGAGGGTCCTGATATAAATGATCTATCCGTTGTGTATTGAATAGAGAAGAACGGCGTTTAATACCGTGCACCTCATAGCCCTTGTCCAACAAAAGGTCAGCCAGATATGCACCGTCCTGCCCGGTAATTCCTGTAATTAAGGCTCGTTTCATCATCAAATATCTCCAAGAGACCTTTGCAAACAATTTAACGTATCGGTATTACTACAAGGTGAAGAATCCCTATTTTTTATAGAAGTTTATATTAAGTTTATCCGATCAAATTTCCAGATAATCGTAATTAATTTCACTATTTTCTTTAACTGATTTATGTCGGATCCTTCATAGACTTATTCCAGCACAACCACTTTGCTTTGGGGAATTCCCTGTTCCAATAGTTTTTCTAACATTTTATCTTTTGTAATTAGAGAGGTAATAAGGATTCTGTCATAGGAAAGTGAATTTAAAGTGGCAGGATCCTTGACCACACCGCCCAGGAATTTCTCGCCGATTTTGTTGTCGTCCACCATTGCTAACATTTGGATGGAAGTCTCTTGCAAAGAGATAAAAGCGATTTCTGCAAAGTCACCCGTACCGTAAAATACAACTCGCCTGACCCCTTGTGCATTAAGGTACTTGAAAAGTTTGTGAAGTTTCTCACGAGCGTTTCTATAAAATTCGAGGGAATACTGAATATATCGATAGGTCAGTCGCGTTTTTTCCGCTGCTCCCTTTGGCGTAAGGATATACTTGACTCGATTTTTAGGAACATTGTTTATCTTAAAGTACCCTTTGTTGGCGAGCCGCTTGACAAAAGAATTAACAAGCCCTAAAGAAATATTGAGCTTTTTGGATAAATCCCGCTGGCTCGGGGTGTAATCGTTGTCGATCTCTTCAAGGATTTTTAGTGTACGGATATCTTTTCTATCCATAATTTTGTTCGATATTTGTTATGGGAGTGCTGGAGGCTTTTAGATATTGTAATTTTGGGATAGTGGAAAGTATCTTGTCTGAGGATGAATTTGTAAATATCTATCAATTTCAATCCTTTTTTAAAATCAACTTTTCCAGGTTAAGAAAAACCTTACGGCATAAATAATGATTAGAAAAGCTAAAAATCAATTCTTTTAAAGAGATTTTTCGTTTTTTCTGAATCTCCTTTCTCAGCCTGTATATTTCCTTGAAATTCTTTATAAAATCTTTTTTAGCCTTTAAATAAATTACAGAACGCTTATATAATAACGCTTGAACAAAGGTTAATAAATTATAAATTATATGTAAAGGAAAGGCTACGACCATAAGCGCAAAGGGCATATTTTTTAAAAAAGTGAATTCCACATTTCTACGGGATTGATATAAAAGAAAATCACTGTTTCGACCCACTGTCTGGTTAACTTTATGATAAACAATTGCATCAGGAATATATAAGCATTTATAGCCGGCCAATATAGCCCTGAAGCTCAGATCAATATCCTCCCCTACTGCAAAAAACCTTTCATCAAAAAAGCCGATCTCATCTATCATGGAACGTCTATATAAAACAGCTCCGGCGCATGCCCCGAAAACATACCTTTTTTCCCGGAATTCTGTGACAGACATTCCCTCCCCAACCTTATAACCGACTCCACATAAATCAAATGCATCTCCCGCAGTATCCAAAATATCAGGGAAATAATAATTGACAATGCATGAAGCGCAAATACCCACATGAGAATGCTTTGTCATGGCCTTGTATAATTCTTCAAGCCAATGCATCTCCACCAGTGTATCATTATTCAATAATGCAATAAAATCGCCGCGGGCATGTTGTAACCCTATATTGTTACCCCGGCAAAAGCCTTCGTTCTTATCAAGCCTTACGATCTTTACAGCAGAGAAATTCTTCTCAACAAATTCTATTGATCCATCCAATGATCCATTGTCAACCAGTATGGTTTCAAAAGCTTTAAAGCTTTGCTTTGAAAGAGAATCCAGGCATTCTTCAAGATGGTGCTTCCCATTCCAATTTGCTATGATAACAGAAACTTTAATATCTTTATGCCGTGGTCTCATATGAGAATTCCGTCGATATACTTTTCGGGATGACGTTCCTAAAATTCACAAACCGCTTTTTCGTGTCGCAATTGGCCCCATTAATCTCAACAATTCCTTGACAAAGCCCGTTTCATAACAGTGTACTAAAGCACTAATAGAGCCTCTGCTCTATGCAAAATATTAATATTTATAATATTTAGAAATTATTTATGATCCTTAACTCTTTAGGCCATGTAACTTTCATAGGCGTCTACAACTTCCTCTGAATTTCCTTCCATTCTTGAGATTCCATCTTCGATCCAAACCACTCTGTTGCAGAAATTTTTCACAATCTGACCTGAATGAGAGACTAAAACAATAGTTTGATCAGACAGTAGTTTCTCTTTCATAACATTCATTGATTTTTCCCGAAAATTTATATCTCCTACCCCGAGAACTTCGTCGATCAATATGACATCAGGTTCCATTTCAAGTGCAACAGAAAAACCAAGACGGCCCCTCATCCCAACAGAGTAAGTTTTTACAGGTTTATCGATGAATTCACCTAACTCGGAAAAAGCAATAATCTTGTCAAGATTAGCTTTGACATCTTCATACCGAAAACCGAGGAGCATGCCACTTAATAATGCGTTAGCTCGACCGGAAAGTTCTGGATCGAAACCCACCTGCATTGCCAACAAGGACGTCCTGACATCATTGTTGATAACCCTGCCGGAATCAGGCAGAATGATGCCGCCCAGAAGGCTTAAAAGTGTGCTTTTGCCGGCGCCGTTCCTGCCAATGATACCCAGTGAATCGCCCTGGTAGAGATTAAAGGAAACGTCTCGCAACGCTTCAACCATAGCCTTTCTAAAAAGAGACCTGCGATATCTAAACCGCACCATGACATTTTGAACGGTTATAACCGGCACCCTGTTCATAAAACAACTCTCGGGTAAATATGATCAAGCCGGCGGATGATAATCCACATACAACAAATGACGAGTATGGAGCATCCGGAAATAACAGCCATGGAATACCAGTCCGGCCAGTTATGGTACATTAAAATTTCTCGATAATTCTGAAGCAGATTGGCCATGGGGTTCATATAAAATATTCTTCTGTGATCAGGTGCTATCATTTCAATATCGTAAAACACCCCTGAACAAAATAGTAGCAACTGCAAACCCGCAGTAACCAGAAAATTAAAATCAGGGAGGAATGGAATTATTGCAGCAACCAAGTAGCAGCAGGCGGTGATAAAAAGAAATTCAGCGAGGACAATTAATGGAAATGCTAACCAGGATGGGCTTGCATTGATGCCATAGACAACAATGAAAGCCAGCAAAATTGTAAAAATAACAGACTGCTTTACGGCATCATGCAATATTACAATGGTGGGGAAAATTATTTTAGGCAAATGAACCTGCATCATAAGTCCTCTGCCATGCACAATACTTAACATTCCATGAGAGATGGTCCTGCTAAACCAGAGATAGGGGATAAGGCCGGCAAGCAAAAAAACAACAAAATCATCAGTACCACGCCGCAGCAACAAACCAAACACTAGATAATAAGTGACCATATGCAAAAGCGGTTCAAGAAACCACCAGATGTAGCTCAGATAGTTACGAACGGCCTCTGATCGAAGGTTCGCAGCAACTTTCACAAAAACAAATCGCCGGTAATGAGAGAAGGAAGATGTTTTACTCATAGCATTTTGTATGTTCTATAGGGAAAAATCCTCTCGCACCCTTGAAAGGTTCGGATTATAATATTCATCGTTTTCAAGCTCATTCTGCCAAGTCTTCCACATATAGGAAACTTCCTGCTGATAACGGACATTCTTTTCACAAGTATTCTCCAATCCCCGGCTCAATGACTCGTGATGATATAGTTCTGCATAAGGAGTATAAACATTTTTATAACCTGCCCTTTTTACACGTAAACAAAAATCCACATCATTATAGGCTACACCCAGTTGTTCATTCATGCCACCAACCTCAACCCACACCTTCCGCCTTACCAGGAGGCAGGCTGCCGTAACAGCAGAAAAATATTGACTTGATTGAAGGCGGCCAAAATAACCGGGGTCATCCCTTTTCAAATATCGATGAGCATGGCCAGCCACATTGCCAAGCCCGCAAATAACCCCTGCGTGCTGAATGGAGCCATTATTATACAGTAACTTTGCTCCAACGCAACCAACCTTTTCCTGGTTCACATAACGAACCATTTCATAGAGCCAGTTTGGTGAAATCACCTCTGTATCACTATTGAGCAGTCCAATAATCTCAGCGTCTGTTTTTGAGACAGCAAAATTATTAATGGCTGCAAAATTAAAGAGATAGTCATAATCAAAAATCTTTACATTATGTAACTGTTTGATATATTTAAAATAAGCAAAGGTATCAGGAGCTATAGAGCCATTGTTCACGATAATAATATTATATGCGGGATAAGATGTTTTTTGGAATATACTTTCAATACACTTCTTTAAAATCGCTGCTTGATCCCTGGTAGGTATCACCAAAGTCACTAAGGGCAATTCATTGGGCAAGGGGTAAAGAACGCGATGACTGTAAGGCAGTGCCCCTGATTTCACCTGAACATCTTTGCCCAATCGCTTGAAGTGGTGAACCAGGGCCTTTCGCTGTTGCTCTATATTTCTGCCTCTTTCAACCCATTGATGATCCTGCTGATGATAAAGCACCCGATCAACATGACCTATCCGTTCTTCCGGCAAATATTCCAGAATATGAAGAAGGAGATTATATCTTTCAGCATGTTTGAATAATTTCAAAGGATTACAGCATTGTCGTACGGTCGGCAAGTGGAAAAGACAGCCTGCGCCTATATACTCCTGTGAATAAAATAATTCCCTATTCCAGGAGGGCCTAAAACAGGGGGTATGGCGTTCTCCGTCTTTCGTCAACTGATCGGAATCGCAATACCAAACAACCGCTTCCGACCATCTGTTTATTGCCTTAACCCAGTAGTATAGTGCAAATGGCGATAACTGATCGCCGGCATCCATCCAGAGGCCAAACTCACCATCCATTCGGGAAAGAGTTTCAGCAATCAGGTTTGAAGTCGGCCAATTCTCAGCCATCATAAGAGAGACCCGCTCATCATCTGTCATAATTCCCTGAATAATAGAAAGGAATTCACCTGAGATTCTTTGGTCAACAACAACCAGCAACTGCCATTTTCGGTAGACCTGTCTGCGCAGCGACTCCACGGTTTTGGCCAGCAGGCCAAGATCATTTGTTGGCTTGCAGACAATGGAACAAAGTGGTGAAGACGTAAAAGCATGGGATAAAATATGCTGCCGGCTATCATGATCCAAATGCTCCCATTTCTGCATCCATTGCTGATAGCTCGAAGGACGCGCGGTACCACTGTAGTCATAAAAGTCGCTGAGATTTCTTGTTATATTCCCAATACCCAACCGACGGATCTGATGCCATTTCTCATGGAAAAACTGTTTTGCAGAAACGCCCCGCATCTTGTTGCGCTCATAAACATAAAGGGCAACCCTGACAAGAGCTTCAAGCTTAAAGATGGGGGTAAGTCTCAAGGCGATAGGGTCTGTGCTTCCTACTCTTTTTTCACCCTTCAACATCAAACGCATGGCAAGAATTCCCTGGGGCAAATTTTCGACAGACCGAGTTAATTGCCCATTGCAACAATTCAACGAAAAGCGCAAGGAGCCTTCAAACCCCAGGCCACAGTCCACCTGCAAAAAAGCCTCAGTCGCATTGCAGACCCCAATTACCCTAATCAAATGCCAGCCAGAAAATATTGGCACCTCAATATTAGCCTCAAAGAATTCTGTTGATCGCAAGGCGGCAGGGCCGGAAGATGCTTTACTGAAAAAAAATGTCACACCTCGGCGCAAAAAACGCATTTCAACTGAGCACCTCACGAAAGGCGGTTGATAAGGGGCAGAGAAAATAATTTATCCTTAAGCCTTCTGATTCGTTGTGGAAAAATCAGGGGGGCAGAGCCTGCTGTATCCTCAAAAGGCTGTGCAATAGCTTCATACAAACTGACATCACGCGTGTTCATTTCATAGAACTGACGAATCAAACTCTCGTCGATAAGCCCGGCACTATATGGGGAATGAATATTCCCCCGCCGGGCATTCAGCTTAAGAACAGGTACAGAGATATCAAGCGCTCTGTTAATCATAACGAGAGACTGGTCATAATATTCACTGACCCCCACCAATCTATTTTCCGGCAATCCATCAAGCCAACGGCTTTGGAGATTGATTTGCCCTTTTTGTTGAAAAAAATCCTCAAAATTTTGACTATATCCCTTGAGACGCTGCCAGTGAAGGAATTCAGAATAGCAACGCTGTAAGGGTTCACGAATAAAGCTGATAACGGTTGATCCGGGGAAAACGTCAAGATAACGGGAAAGCGGGAAGTGGCCGCAAAGAGCTTTGCATTCTTTTCCCCCGGTTTCCTCTGCAACACGCCTGGGGCTAAACTCTCCCTGTTCATAAAGCATACGGATAGACACATCCGTCTCAGGTGCATCCGGCCCGTAATCGTATAGCAAAGCCTTTCGTCCGAACACCTCCAGCATCCCTTGCCGGAAACTGGTGCCTGCTGTTTTAGGAATGTGAACAAATAGTATCATAAAAAAATAAAAATCCTAATACCAATCTCTAAACCAAGTACCATTCGTTTGATCTCATCCTTTGGGTGTTTAAAATTAACCGGAAGATCGATCTGGATTCCTGTTGAATGTTCTTGCTTTCATATTATCTGGGATGTGACCCTGTTGTTTTCCCTTAGGGTTTCGCTATGGTGATTAAAATTGCCCATAATATGGCTTTAAAAAATATCCCATATTTATTTCTTCCCGTACACCAGGTTTCAGGTGTCAGGTTTCAGGTTTCAGGGGCTAAGGTTCAGAATAGAT
>Ga0272444_10003639_pt1 | contig 13798 bp, 11 predicted proteins | sample SSMForm13_FD_201033 | JGI IMG/M metagenome (GOLD analysis project Ga0272444, IMG submission 201033) | Marine sediment archaeal communities from Little Sippewissett salt marsh, Falmouth, MA, United States - SSM-Form-13 | ecosystem: Environmental > Aquatic > Marine > Wetlands > Sediment ...
GGCCAAGCAGCCCAATCGCGACATCAACATGTACATCAACTCGCCGGGCGGCAGCGTGGACGACACGCTTGCCATCTACGACACGATGCAGTTCCTCTCCTGCGACGTGGCGACGTATTGCGTCGGCCAGGCCGCAAGCGGCGCTGCCCTGATCCTCGCCAGCGGCGCAAAGGGCAAGCGATACGCCCTGCCGCACAGCAAGGTCATGGTCCACCAGCCATGGGGCGGTGTTACCGGCCAGGCCGCGGATATCCGTATCCAGGCCGAGGAAATACTCAAGGCCAAGAAGCTCCTCAACGAGCTTCTCGCCGAGCACTCTGGACGGGATGTGGAGATGATCGAGCGCGAGACTGAACGCGACCGGTACATGTCGCCCGTCGAAGCCAAGGAGTACGGCATAGTCGACGAAATAGTCGAGCGCACGCCGGACGAGAAGGACAGGAAGAAGAAGTAGGCGCCAAGCCCACGGACAACTACCCATGCTACGAAACGAGACAGTATTCCCGCCCACCGTTGTCGAGCAGGACGGGCGAACCGAGCGTACGTTTGACATTTACAGCCGGCTGCTGAGGGACCGCATCGTCTTCCTCCGTGGGCCGGTCACCGATGACTCCGCAAACGTCATCGTCGCCCAACTGCTCTACCTCAGTAATGAGAACCCCACCGCCGATATCAGCGTCTATATCAACTCGCCCGGTGGCAGCGTCTCTGCCGGCATGGCCATCATGGACACCATGAACTTCATCCACTGCGACGTGTCCACCTACTGCATCGGCCTGGCAGCGTCCATGGGCGCCGTCCTGCTATCCAGCGGCGAAAAGGGCAAACGATACTGCCTCCCCAACAGCCGAGTGCTTATCCACCAACCGCTGGTCAGCGGCGTTATCACAGGCCCAGCCACCGATCTGGACATCGAGGCCAGGGAGATCATCCGCCTGCGCCAGCGCCTCTACGAAATCCTCGCCGAGAACACCGGCCAGTCCGTCGAGCAGGTCGAAGGCGACTGCGACCGCAACAAATGGCTCGATGCCAACGAGGCCATCGAATACGGATGTATCGACAAAATCCTCGACCGCATGCCGGAACCCCCGCCCGGAGATGAGACAAAATGACCCCCACGGCCCGGCTGGCGAAGGCGACAACCATGACGGCCTGCATAATGCTGGCCGCGTGCGTGCCGCCCACGCCGGCCGGCGGGCCGACGGCCAGTGAACTCACCGAGATCGAGACGCTCCGCGTTCAGGACGCCAGGCTCCGCGAGCAACTCGCCCAGCGAGACCGGCAGATCGCAACACTCCAGGCCTTGGGCGAAAAACGCCTGGAACAACTTTACACCATAAAGCGAATCCGCCTGGGCAAGAGCACCGGCGGCGCAGACACCGACGCCAAACCGGGCGACGATGCCGTTAAGGTGGTCATCGAACCCATAGACCAGCACGGCTCGGTAATCAAGACAGCCGGGATGGTGAAGGTTCAAATCTTCGACCTCGCAGCCCCCAAGGCGACCAACCTCCTGGCCGAGTCCAGCCACGACCCCAACACCGTCACAAAACACTGGGTAAGCGGCTTCATGGGCGGCTACTTCACCTTCACCTGCCCCCTGCCCGCCCCGCCGGACCATAGCGAACTCACAGTCCGGGCGGAGTTCGTGGAATACCTGACGGGCAAAACCTTCACCACCCAAAAAGTGATCAAGGTTGACCTGCCGCCGGTGGCTGAAACCCAGCCGACGACTTCCCCCACCGATAATCCCTGATCGCGCCCGCCTCTCGCACCGCCATTCGCAAATGCTTTACTATCACTTGCTCTTGTTAGAGGCCTTGGGTGCTTTGCTCGCGGGCTTCCTTTTTCGCCTGGCCTTGCCGGCTTTGAGCAGCGCCGCCGGACGGGCGTTGGCGTATTTGTCGAGAACCTCTTGCAGCATGACGCGAGTCTTGAGGACTTCGTTGGTCAGTCCAGCCTGCGCCTGGGAGGACCTCGTCAACTCGTCGACCAACCCGGGCCCCGGCAGTGGGGACTTTTCCAACTCGTCGGTAAGGATGTCGAAGAACCTGCCGTCGCGGTAGAGCTTGTATCGCTGGTTGCGGGCGTACTCCTTTGTCCCAGCCACGGTGCCCTGTCGCGAGTACCAGCAGTAGGTCCACTCGCGGGGGTTGCCCTTTTCACCCCGGATCTGCGGCAGGAAACTTCTGCCGTCGATGGCGAGCGATTCCGGCACGGCTGCGCCAGCGCACTCACAGATTGTCGGCAGGAGGTCCGAGGTGTCCACGAGGTCGTTGCAGACCTTGCCCTTGCCACCGCCCGATGGGAAGCTCGCAATCAGCGGCACATGGTCTCCGGCGTCGGTGGTGGTTCCCTTGGCGCCAGCGACCTGCCTGTCGCCCATCTTCGAGACAACCGGCCTGTCCGTGCCGTTGTCGCCCATGAAGATCACCAGCGTGTTTTCGCGCAGGCCGAACTCGTCGAGCTTTCCCAGAAGCTTTCCCACGATCTTGTCCATGTACGTCACCATGTCGCCAAAGTACTTCGGCTTGCCCTTGTACGACGGCTCGCCTGTGGCCTTGGGGTCCCAGTCAGGCGAATCCGGCGTCGGGCCGAACGGGCAGTGCGTCAGGATCATAGGGTAGTACACGCAGAACGGCTTGTCCTTGTTGCGGGCCATGAAGTCGCACGCATAGTCACTCACGACGTCCGGGCCGTACTCGCCGTTTTTGTAGTCGATCTGCTTGCCGTTTACCTCCAAGCCGGGATTCGGATACCTGCCAGGGCGGCGGTTGAGCTGCCACAGACAGTACTCGTCGAACCCGAAATGCCCGGGCCCCTCAAGCCCGCCGCCAAGCTGCCACTTGCCGACAACGCACGTGGCATAGCCGGCCTTTTTGAGCAGATGGGCGAACGTCGTCTGTTTGGGATCAAGCAGGCCGAAGCGGACGTAGTTCCGCACGTTGTAGATGCCCGTCATAGTCTGCACGCGAGTCGGCGTGCATAACGGCTGGGCGTAGCCGTGATCGAACCGCACCCCCTCCGCCGCGAGCTTGTCCAGCACCGGCGTCTTGTAAGAAGTCCCGCCATTGGCCCCGACACACTCATAGCCGAGATCGTCGGCGAGGATCATCACAATGTTAGGCCGCTTGCCTCCGCCCTTACCCGCAGCGGCATACAACCTGCCCGTCACGCCACCATGCAAACACGCCGCCGCGCCAACGGCTGCAGCCTTCATAAACGAACGCCTGGAAATGCCCATTGCCCTGGTCTCCTTCGACTTCTTCCCGTCTCCCCTCCCGTCAGTCAAACAGGCCGCCTTCGAGGGATCGCGGCTTGCCGGTCGGTTCGGTTATATGGACCTTCACTCGCGGCAGCTCCCCGCACTTGGGGCGAAGCTTCTCGAGTTGTCCCCAGACCTGGCGAGTCTCGTAGTTGCCCTTGACGCCCGCCTCGGCGAGGCGCTGGTTGAAGTGCTTTGTGAATGCTTCCAACAGGTGGGGATTTTCATAGAGCAACGTGGTCGCGACGGACTCCTCGGCGTAGGTGCCCTGGAGTTCCGCGATGTGCTCGGCAGGCCAGGCCTGGCCGTTGGCGCTGGGCTCATTGTGGGCGATGGGGATGGTCTTTTTCAACCGGTCGCGTATGCCCTGGATGTAGTTGGGCGACATCTCCGTGCCAAGGTAGTGCCGGCCCAGGCGCTTGGCGGCCGCCAGGGTGGTCCCGCTGCCGGAGAACGGGTCGAAGACCACGTCGCCGGCCCTGCTGCACGAGCGGATAATCCGCAGCAGCAGCGTCTCGGGCATCTGGCAGGGGTGCCAGCCCTCTCGCTCGCCAAAGGAGCCGCAGACACGGGCGAACTCGCTCCAGGTATCGTTGGGGAGTTTCCCGGCCGGGTTCGCGCGCTTGTCGTGGTACTCGCGCTGGCGGTCGGAGAAGATACGGATCGCATTCTCGTTGAAGGTGAACACCTGCGGATCGCGGACGAAGTAGAACAGGTGGGCGTGCGAGCGGCAGAACTTTCGCTTGGTGTTCTGCCCGAACGTGTAATGCCATATCACCCAGTTGCGCAGCGACAGGCCAAGCTCGCGGCCCAGGATGCGGACTTCGGCGGCGTACTCATCGCCGATGGCGACCCAGAAGGTTCCGGTCGGCTTGAGTGCCCGGACGCAACCCGCCATCCAGTCCCTGGTCCAGGCGTAGTACTCATCGTAGGCCATCTTGTCTTCGTAGACGTCGTACTTATAGCCGATATTGAACGGTGGATCGGCGAAAACCAGGTCGGCGAAGCCTTCAGGCTGCTGGTTGAGCCACTTGATGCAATCGGCGTTGACGACGGTATCGAGTTCCATCTCTTGCGGCTCTCCTGGCCCGCGGGGCGGGCTGCTGCAATTATTTGGGCGTGGCTGGCTGGGTTGTCGCCGGCGAGGTCGCCGGCTGGGTTGCCGGGGCGAGCACCTTGAACGTTTCAGCCATCGCAGTCATGAGTTTCTGCGCCAGGGCGAGTTCGGCGGCCTTGGCGGTAACGACGATCATGTAAGCGACCGGGTCCTGGGCCTTTCTGACCAGGCATGCGGTCCGGTGGACGAGCACCACATCTGTCGCTTCGGTCCCTCCGAGCGATGGCGTCGCCAGCGGCTTTTCGATCATCTTCAGGACGAACTGGTGTGCGGGCAGGTCGCCCAGTTTCGCGGGGACGTCCGAAACCGTTACTGCCTCCTGCTTATTCCTGGCAGCCACGGACTGGGCAATGGTCAGGAACTTTTTCGAGCACGCCTCGCTGCTGGCTGCATCGCTTGAGGCGGGAATGGCAACGATTTTGACTGACGGCATGGGGATGCCGCCCTGGCGGTAATCGATCAGTCCAGTCTCCACGCCGGCACCGGAACGGTCTATATACCAACCCTTGGGCGAGCGAATGGAGAATCCCAGCTCGTTGTCCCTGACGGGCTCCAAAAGCTCGACTTCGGCGGGAATCTCAGGGGCCGTGACGGGAAGAAATCGAACGGACTTGATGACCGCGCCAAGCAGCGGCAGAAGTCTGGACTGTTTCTGGGCTGCGGTTACCACGGTCAGAAGGTAGCAGATGCGTGTGGAACTGCCTTTGACATCACGCAGAAAGTAAACCTGGGCCGCAACCGACGGCGTTCCGCGGAAGCTGTAGCTGACCAGCCGGGCGGCGCCCCTGGCGCCCGCGACGGGCATGGGGGTCTTCTTGTGCGTCTTGAGATGACGAATGGCAAGGTTGCGCCCAAGTTCGGCCATCTTGGCCTCGGCAAATTCCTCCGCCGTGCCCCTGTCGGCGATCGGAAACGCCGAGAGCGTGACCGCCTGGCTGGGCCGACCCGCCTCCTCGACGGACGCCGACATGACGTCGTACGGGGCCAGGGCCAGCTTGTAATCAAAGGTCTTAGGTACGGCTATCGCAATGCCGGCGCTGGTGTATTCCCTGGCTTCCTGCAACACCAATGCCGGCGCTGCCACGGGAGCAGCCCCAAGGGACGTCGCCAGGGCCATAATGGCCGACCAGGATATCAACGTCGAAACGATTGGCTTGAACATCAATGGCTCCTTGCCTGCACATCAAACGTCCCAGTCGCGAACCGCAGTAACTTCCACGGCCAGCCATTCTACCAAATGCCCGCCGCGATGTCAGCTACACAGCCAGGCCAAACGTCACCATCGCCAGGACACCATCGCCACGACGTAGGCAATGTAAGTCGCCACCAGCACTCCGCCGTGCCAGCGACTCATCCGATCGCGACTGGTAATCACGAACACACGAAGCAAAATCAGAATAGTCAACATCGCCGGAAGCAACAGCAATATGACCGGACGTTCCACCTCCAACTTCGCCGCAGCCGACGACGCGCCGACCACAAACAATACGTTGAGAATGTCCGCGCCCATGATGTTGCCAATCAGAAGGTCCGCATGGCCCTTGATGAGCGATGCCATCGCCGTCACCAGTTCAGGCAGCGACGTGCCGAAGGCCACAAGCGTGGCCGCCAGAACGCTCTTGGGCACGCCGTATTTGTGACACAGAACCTTGGCTGAACCAATGAGCACGTTCGAGCCCAATACTACCAGCGCCAGCCCCGCCACAAGCACCAGCAGATTCACCACGACCGCCCTCGGCTTGGTCTTCGGGGCGGGAACGTCTTTTACCTCCTCGGGCATCATGTCCGGAAACTGCTTGGCCCAGCGAACGGATATCCACAGGTAGCCGATCAGAAGCCCAACAAAACCGAAGCCGACCCATCGCGGAATATGAAGATTGTCGATTCTGCCGGCAGAAAGCGCCAGCACTCCCACCACCGCCGCCAGCAACACACCTGCCAGCAACTGAAGCCGCCCGTGACGGTTCTGAACGCGCCTATCCACCGGAAGGCGGCGCAACAACGCAGCCAGACCGAAAATAAGGCCCGTATCGCAGATTATGGAGCCGATCCCGTTGCCAAGCGCCAAGCCGGGCTCGCCCTCAAAGGCCGCCGTAACCGATGTGAACGCCTCCGGCGTTGTCGTGCCCAAACTCACTACCGTCGCGCCGATAAGAACCTTGCTCATGCCCAGCACCGCCGCCAGACGAACCGCCGCACTCACCAGGCGGTCCGCCCCGATCACCAGCAATGCAATCGCGCCAATCACCAGCAACCAAAGCACCCACGCCTGGTCGACCTCGAAGCCGGCGAAGAAACTGTCCGGAATGAAATTGGCTATAATCGCTACGTCCATGATTCGTGAACCCTAACCAAGAGAGCACCCCGCCGCAAGCACGGGCCTACTCCCAAGTCACATCCTTGAGGCTGATCTCGACACTCGTCCTGCCCTGAAAACTGTTTATCCCCGGCGTACCCGCTACGTCAATTGTACGGACACCTTCGAGAGTGTCCGCCAGATCGCCCATGCCGAAGCCGACCGCACGCATTTTCACGTTGCCGTCACCCAGCAGCATGCCAAGGGTCTTCCCGCTGCGACCCATGCGCTTCGGCTTGCCGAGCACGCGGCAGTTCCGCACCGCCACGACCGGCTCGGGGTTGCCCTGGCCGAACGGACCCAGCTTCCCGAGGTGCTCGACGGCGTTGTGGCTAAGCTCGGCCAGCGAGCATTCGGCGTCTATGTCCAACTTCGCTGCAAACTCATCGCCCGGAACGTGCTCGGCGGCGTATTGGGCCATCGCGTCGGCGAAATCTTCGATCCGGTCGCGGTCGATCCGCAGCCCCGCCGCCATCGCGTGCCCGCCAAAACTCCGCACATGCCCCGAGCAAGCCGCCAACGCGTCGCGAAGATGGAACCCCGGAATACTCCGCCCGGAGCCCTGCCCGCCGTCGCCGTTGAAGGCTACCAGGATCGTCGGGCGAGAGAACTTCTCCACCAGCCGCGAAGCCACGATGCCAATCACCCCACCGTGCCAATTCTCGCTCGCCAGAACGATGCACCGGCTTTCGGGGGCGTCCAGGCCCTGATCGACGACCATCTGTGCGGCCTCGGCGGCGATGGCGCGCTCGACCTTCCGCCGCTCGTCGTTCTGCTTGTTGAGATAGTCCGCGATGGCCCGGCTTCGATCGGCAGAGGCACTGGTGAGAAGTTCGACCGCCAGGCGGGCGTGCCCCATCCGTCCGGCCGCGTTCAGCCGCGGCGCCAGCAGGAAGCCCACATGGTAGGCGTCGAGTTTTTCGCCGACGAGCTTGGCCGACTCCAGCAGCGCCCGCAAACCGGCGTGCCTGGTCCCCGGCAGGCCACGCAGGCCAAACGTCGCAATCGTGCGGTTTTCGCCGACAAGCGGCACGACGTCGGCGATCGTCCCGAGCGCCGCCAGACAGGTCGCGTCGAGCAGGAAGTCCCGCATCGGCTCATCCACGCGGTCGCGCCCGCACACCGTCCGCGCCAACTGCCAGGCCAGCTTGAACGCCACCCCAACGCCGGCAAGGTCCGGGTTCGCGTAAGACTTACCAGGCAAACGAGGATGCACAATCGCCGTCACATCCGGCAGCTTCTTCGGCAGGCCGTGGTGGTCCGTTACGATCACATCCACCCCGGCTGCGACCGCCTCGGCCAGCGGTTCGACCGCCGAAACCCCGCAATCCACCGTCACTATCAGTTTCGCCCCGTCGGCGATGATCTTCCGCACGGCCTCGACGTTCACGCCGTAACCTTCGTCAAGCCGATGCGGCACGTAGAAGTCCGCCGAGGCCCCCAGCATCCGCAGGCACGCGTGCAGAATCGCCACCGCCGTCATGCCGTCCACGTCGTAATCGCCGTAGATGACGATCTTTTCCTTGTCCCGAACAGCCCGGGCGAGGCGATCGGCGGCCTCGACAGTCCCAGCCAGGCCGGATGGGTCATGCAGATTGGTGAGTTTGGGGTTGAGGAACTCCCCTGCCGCATCTGCAGTGGTAACCCCTCGATTAACCAGGACCTGCGCAACCAGCGGCGCGGTGTTCGCTTGGCGCGCAAGCTCGTCGGCGTTGTCAAAACGCTCTGCGACCTGCCAAACAAGCGATTTCGGCGTCCATGCTCGCAATGCCATCAGCTCTCCTTGCGTCCGGGGATACTCCGATAGCGATTCTACCGCATAGGCGCGCCCAGTCCAAGACCGAGCAAAGAAGGCCCTGGCCCGCACCGATCGGAACGAAGGGTGGCGGGGCCGGCATTGTCATCCTCGGCACAACCCGCGGCTGATCACGGCGAAGATCGCCCCTGCCAGAAGCAGGATCGGACACGCGACCACCACACCCAGATAGAACAATACGTAGACGGCGGCGCCGAGAAATCGCCCGGTCGAGCCGGTGTGTGAAGTCGCAAAGAGAACCGCCACATCTTCCCGCAAGCCCAGGAGATGACACAGGCCATATCCCGCCGCGATCAGACAACACGCGATCACCATGCCCGCGGGAGAAACAAGGTGGAACCTTCGCCCGACAGGGGTCGGAACGGCCTGGCCCGGAGCGGAGTCGCCTGTCGAACCGGACGTGGGCACAGCAGAATGGGACTTGCCGTTCTCGATCATTTCCGCCCCCGGAGTTTTCGCCAAACAGGACCCGTGGTCAGGCCGTAGAGCATTACCGCATCTCCGACCTGATTGCCGGCAGCATATCGCAGGCCCCCATCGGTCTCGACACCAAAGCCCAGCGCGCTGACACTCGTTGTCAGCGACTGCAGAAATTCCACATCGCCATACGTCCCGGCCGCGATGTACGCAAGCCCGGTGCTGGCCACAGATGCTCCAGAGCCGGGCAGAACCAGGCCCGAATCCACGTCCATATGGTCGGCCAGGCCCTCGGGCCACTCGCGTGCATAGCCGAAGCCCAGCAACTCCCCGGCCAGATGCTTCTTCGCCAGCTCGTATTGCTCCCGCCCGAACGGCTCGTCAAGCAAAGCCAGGTGATGCGAGACATACCAGACACTCGATCCCTCCGGCGGATAGATCATCTGCCCGTTGAGACGGTAGGCCGAAACAATCATGCCCGTTCGCGGGTCGACCAGATTCGCCTTTGCATAGGCAAGCCACCGACCGATGAGTTCGCCGTGATCCGTCCCGTCGAGGTAATCGCTCACGCGAATCGCGGACAAGGCGGTGACGTTGCAGAACGACCAGCATTCATCCGGGTAACTCTCCGCCGACAGCGACGGGCTGGCTTCCATGCGTTTGACGATCTCTTTGATGCGACGGTCGAGTTCGACTCGGTAGGCCGTCTTGTCTTCCACCATACACCGCATGCCCAGCATCAATGCAATCTCGCCGTCTACGAAAAGGCTTCGCGGCGGTTGCTGTACCCAGGGCTTTCGGTCGGCATATCCCATGAGGAAGAAGCGCATCCCCTTCTCGCGCTCGATCAGGAGAGTCTGATCGATGATCCGATCCATCGCCGCCAGCATCGCCCCGGCCTGAGCGGGCTCTCGCATAGCCATGTTCGCCAATGACCAGGTCAGGAAGCTGCGGCCCATGAAGTCCCACTCGGCATTGGCGGCGCGCATCTTCGCCAGTTCGCCCTTGAGTTCTTTGGGATCGGTCCACATGTGGAGATGGCGTCTGGCCAGTTTCGCAGGCAGCGGAGCAACACCCTTGGCCGACACCAAGTCGTTAACGGCAGGCCTGAACGCCCAATGCATGCAAGGCAGGTATACTGCCGTTGCTATGATCAGAGATATAAGCGCAACCAGGATTCGTCGGGCGCGACTCATCTATTGCTCGCCTGTAATCCACTAATTTGAAGACACCCTGTGTTCTTCGGCTTCCTCGACCGATAGTCGCCGCAAAAGGACGCCTGCTGCCGCCGGTTGCCCCGCTTCGTCACCTGGAGCGGACAACTTGGGGGACACGCCCGCGACGCCGAAGATTCTAACGCCGAATCGCTGCCGATGGCAGATAATCTTGACTCTTCCACGCTAGTCACAGCCGGGAATGAACTTGCCCATTCCCCGTGCCTCGTTAGAATCGTCTCGTACACCCGCGAAGGTCGCGGGTGCATGTGAATATGGGCGACGCCGGTCGGCGGGAATGCGGCCCCGGCGCCGCCCTGACACTATCACCTCGAAGGCGGAGCTTTCGCCAATGGACAGGACGCCATGAACATGGCTGCGCCCAAACTCAAGGCGTTTGCACAGATATTCCGGATGGAATACCTTCCCGCTACTGCGCCGGGTCTGCTCATACCGTTTTTCCTTTGCGCGAAGTCGCCGGGCGAATTCCTGTCGGTTACCGTCATCGAGGGGCTGCTCGTGGTCATGCTTATGATCTACGCCGGCCTGGGCATCAACGCGATTGCCGACCGCGAGATCGATCGAAAATACGCGACCTCCAAAAACAAGATCCCCGATGCGATCGGCCTGCTTGGCGTCCGGACCGCCTGGACTCTCGTCGCAATCCACATCCTGCTTGCCTGCGCGCTGACGATTCACATCTCCATCAGCCTGGGACACTGGCTGCCGCTGGCGCTGCTGGTGGCGGAGGCATTCTTCGGCTATGGATATTCGCTAAAGCCGCTGCATTTCAAGGTGCGCGGGGTCTTCTGGCACGCGATCGCCCTGTCGCTCTCAACTCAGTTCATCCCGTTCACGCTCATGGCGTATGTCTTCATCGGCCGGCTGTCGCTTCCGCTGGTGATGTTCATCGCGGGCTTTTCGCTGATCCTGTACGGCTGGGAGCTATGCAACCAGACGGTGGACTACCTTGAGGATCGCGCCGAAGGCCTGCGAACTCCCGCGGTCAGGATGGGTGTGGTCGGCACGCTGGCGACTGCGATGGTCCTGCCGATTGTCGGCATGTGCGTCGAGTGCGGGGGGCTGTACTTGCTCATGGCCCGGCGGGGAGTCACCCTCGTCAGCCCAGCACTGACAGTCAGCACGCCAGCAGTGTGGGTCGCCGCAGCGGCGATGATTGTCCTCGGCAATGCCGTGCCGCTCCGAGGCGCCTGGCGGATGTACCTCCTGAGTCGCACCGAACGACCGGAAGTCTGTGTGCCCAAGATGCCGGCACTTTGTCGATTCGCCCTATGGCAAGCCACCGCCGTCGGCGGGGCTGCCGCAGCGGCTGGAGTATACTACCTCGCCGCCAACCACGGAAGTTAGAGTGGTTCTCGGGACCCGTGTCGGGCGGGCGGCCAGGAGTTCGGCCAGGCCGGGAGGTCCGGCAAGCGGGGTGCACGCGATGTCGGCACGAGCAAGCGACGAAGACCGACGGCGACTCACTTCTTGGCGAGCGGGTCCTTCTTCTTTGGCGCCTTGGACCAGCAGGCCTGGAAGACGAAGCCAATGATCGCGGGCACGGCTATGAGAATCACCATCAGGTGATCGTTCTGACGAAGCGGGCCTTCCAGATCCTCGGCCATGTATTTGAGCATGAGCGCCAGCACACCGGCGAGACCCATCATGGCGCCCTGGATGCTGGTGACGAACATCACGACGAACTTGAGAATAACAAACGCCAGCAGCCCCAGGACAATCAGGCCCACCAGAGCGCCCACCCAGGCATATTGGAGTATTTCCGGGCGGTCGGCGGCATTGCCCACGTAGTGCCACAAGCCATACCCGACGAAGCTGCCCGCGATACCGCCCAGCAGGCTGACAGCGTACTTCATCAGCGGCCAGGCCAGGCCGCCCATCAGCAGCGCGCCGGCGGCGCTGACGTACATCCAGGTGTTCTCGCCCCGAGCCATCATGCCGACGTAGCTGCCAACCGCAGCGCCCAGCAATGCCACGTTGGCGACCACGAGGATCTTGAATATCTTCCAGCCCTGAAGCATGTAGACCAGGCCACACGCGAACAGAAGCATCGCCAACACCGCCCCGTACTGGCTGTTACCCAGGTCTCGTAGCGCATCGACAATCTGGTCCTGGCTGGGTACCTCCGGCCAGACGAATTGCCCCGCTCCCCCACCTGCGGATCCGGTCGAAACGGCTGTGTTTGCCTCTGCAAGTATCATCTGTCCAATCCTGACAAAGGGCCTGTATGTACGTATCTACATGTCGGCACATCGGGGCGTTTTTGATCGGCGGAAATACCCGCCTACCTGGTACGAGCGGACTCTTCACCATAGCCCGGGTGAACAAGACCAGGAACACGCCCTGAACAGGTACCTGATCCTACTGGCCATCACTTCCTTTTGTTCCGGATTTGCGGTAACTATAGCACATTGTATGCAATCCCGCGGAACGACTTGGCAACCCGTTTGGAAATGGGTCCGCCGGAGAGGAGAGCAACCATGTTGTCCAGAAGAGAATTCCTGCGAAACACTTGCGGTGGCGTCGCGGCAGCAATGACGGCTGGGGCTTTTGCGGCCACCTCCAAGCCCGCGGCCAGGCCCAACATTGTCTGGCTGATATCGGAGGACAACTCCAAACACTACCTCGACCTCTTCGACGCCAACGGCGCCGAGACGCCCCGCATCGCCGGGCTCGCCCGCAAGGGAGTCATCTTCACCCACGCCTTCTCCAACTGTCCCGTCTGCTCTGCCGCGCGATCGGTCCTGGCGACCGGCTGTTACGGCTCGCGGATCGGCACGCAACACCATCGCAAGTACAAGCCCGTCCCCATGCCGGATGGGCTGGACCCGATTCCCGCACTGATGCACAAGGCGGGCTATTACACGTCCAACAAGGTCAAGACCGACTACAACTTCACCTACAAGGGCAAGACCTGGGATACCAAAAAGGACTGGCGAGGCAGAAAACCAGGTCAGCCGTTCTTCCACAAGCAGTCGTTCCCGGTCTCGCACGAAAGCGCCCTGCAAAGAGCCAACAAGGGCGGGACCGACGAGGATATCTTCGTCGCCCCCTGCCACCCGGACACTCCCCTGTTTCGCCAGGCCAACAAGGCCTATAAGGAAATCCAGACGAAGATGGACGCCCAGATCGGCGGCGTCGTGGCCGAGCTGGAAAAGGACGGGCTGCTCGAGGAGACGTTCATCTTTTACTTTGGCGACCATGGCGGGGTCCTGCCGGGAAGCAAGGGATACCTCTACGAGACCGGCCTGCATGTGCCGCTGGTGGTGCGGATTCCCGAGAAGTACAAGCACCTCGTCGATCTCAAGCCAGGCACGCGGGTCGGCGGATTCGTGAGCTTCGTCGATTTCGCGCCGACGATTCTGGCACTGGCGGGCATCGACGTGCCAAAGCAGATGGATGGCAAGGCGTTCATGGGGCCGGGCATCTCGCTCGATGACCTCGAGCGCAGGGATGAGACGTTCGGCATGGCCGACCGGTTCGACGAGAAGTACGACTTCGTGCGAACGCTTCGCAAGGGCAAGTACAAGTACATGCGGAGCTATCAGCCGTTCAACTTCGACGGGCTCCGCAACAACTATCGATACAAAAT
>Ga0272444_10003640_pt1 | contig 13797 bp, 8 predicted proteins | sample SSMForm13_FD_201033 | JGI IMG/M metagenome (GOLD analysis project Ga0272444, IMG submission 201033) | Marine sediment archaeal communities from Little Sippewissett salt marsh, Falmouth, MA, United States - SSM-Form-13 | ecosystem: Environmental > Aquatic > Marine > Wetlands > Sediment ...
CCACCAGCCCCCACACCAGGGGTCCGACGATGGCGGCCGCTTTTCCGGAGAAAGCATACAGTCCGAAGAACTCTCCCAGCATCTTTTCCGGCACCAGGGAGACCATCAGGGGACGGCTGGCCGTCCAGGTCCCGCCCAGGAAGATGCCGATCAGGGCGCCGGCGATCCAGAAGAGCGGCCGGCTGCTGGTGGCCAAGACCAGGGCCAGGGAGAGGATCCAGCCCAGCAGAACGGTTATCAGCGTCCGGTGAGCCCCCCAGCGGTCCACCAGCAGACCGCAGATGGTGGAGCCGGCCACCGCCGCGGTGGTGGAAACCAGCAGGAAGGGCATGACCACCTGATCGGTGAATCCCATCACCTTGACGGCATAGACGGCCATGAAGATGATGATGGCGCTGATCCCGTTCTCGAAAAAGAATTTGGCCGCCAGAAACCGGGCCACGCCGGGGTACCGACGGTGGTGAAGGAAAAACGATCCCACCCGGCGAAAGCCCTCCTTCCAGTCCACCTGGGAATGGCTCTCCCTTCTGGGCGCCTTCTCCCGCACGAACAGGAAGATGGGCAGGGAGAAGAGCAGAAAAAACAGAGCGGTGGGCACGAATGTGGCCACCCGCCCCCCGGCGGCGATGAAGGGAATCTCCAGCCCCAGCACGCTGCCCTGATTGAAGGGCATCACCAGGACCAGGCCGACGATGGCCCCCAGGTACCCCAGGGCCACGCCGTAGCCGGAGATCCGGCCCATGGTCCCGGGGGTGCTCACCTCGGGCAGCAGGGCGTTATAAAAAACCAGGCCGCCCTGGTAGGCATAATTGGCCAGGGTGAAGAAGAACAGGGCCGCCCAGACCCTGGCATCGACGCCCAGCCCGCTGCCCCCTACCAGGCCGATCAGGGCGGTGCACAGGATGCAGCCGCCGGTCAGAGCCATCAGAAAGGGCATCCGCCGCCGGATCTGATCGGAAATGGCTCCCAGCAGCGGCATGGTCAGCATGACCAGAGCCATGGAGATGGAGTTGGCCGCGCTGACCAGGATATCCTCCCGCCCGTTGTCCACCGTGATCCACAGGGAGAAGTACAGGGAGACCACGTTCATGGAGTAGATCGTGTTGGCGAAATCATAGAAGGCCCAGGAGAAGACCCGCCGTCGGGTGGAGGGCGGTGAATGGTTTGGCTGCATGTTCCCCCAAATCCGATGCTATAATCCCAGCTCCTCATCGATCGACTGCATCCCCTCCAGGGCCATTCCGACGAAGGTTTCCAGGTCCAGATCCAGATTCTGGCAGGAGGCGATCTGCTCCCGGTCGGCCCCGGCGGCAAAGCGTTTCTCCTTATACCGGTGAAGGACGAAGTCCGCGTCCACCTGGCGGAGCTTCTTGCTGGGATGCATCAGGGTGGCGGCCACGATCAATCCGGTCAGCGGATCGACGGCATAGAGCGCCTTGTCCATGCGGCTTTTGGCCTCCTGATGGCCGGGGTGAGCCTTGATGGCATCGATGATGCGCTCGTCCACATCCAGCCCCTCCAGGATCTCGGCCGTCACCAGGCCATGGCGGGGAAAATCATCGACCGTCTGGTCGTAATCCAGATCATGCAGCAACCCGGCCAGGGCCCACATCTGTTCATCCTCGCCGAAATGCCGGGCCAGACGGCGCATGACCGCCTCTGTGGCCAGCATATGCTTGACCAGGTTTTTATTCTTGACGTGCGATTGGACCAGTTGGAGGGCTTCATCGCGGTCCATTGTGGCGCCCCCTTTCTACAACCTTCTATACTCGACCTTCAGATCCTTCCGTTATCCCTTTGCCATCAACGACATCCTTCCACCTACAACATATAAAAAGGTAGTCACCCCAAAGGCGAACTACCCTTTAGAATTCTGCTTCTTTCATAACTCCGATCGATCTACTCCCTGGTGCTCTTGAGCAGCATTTTGGAATAGCGGCCTAAATTCTCCAGCACCTTGCCGGCGCCTTTGACCACGCAGGTGAGGGGATCATCCACGATATTGACGGGCAGGTTGATCTCCTGCCGCAGACGGGTGTCCAGGCCTTTGAGCAGCGCGCCGCCGCCGGTCATGACGATACCCCGGTCGAGAATATCAGAAGCCAACTCCGGCGGTGTCCGTTCCAGGGCCTGCTTGACGGCCTCGACGATGGAATTGGTGGCCTCGTTGAGGGCCTCGCGGATCTCCACCGAGCTGATTTTCAGCGTCCGGGGGATGCCGGCCACCAGATCGCGGCCCTTGATCTCCATCTCCTCCTCCTGCTCCATGGGATAGGCGGAGCCGATCTTGATCTTGATCACCTCGGCCGTCTGATCGCCGACCAGCAGATTGTAATTTTTCTTCAGATGCTGGACGATGGCCTCATCCATCTCGTCGCCGCCCACCCGGATGGAGGTATTATTGACGATGCCGCCCAGGGCGATGACGGCGATCTCGGAGGTTCCGCCGCCGACATCGATGACCATGTTGCCGGAGGGTTCCTCCACCGGTAAACCGATCCCGATGGCTGCCGCCATCGGTTCGGCGATGAGAAAAACCTCCCGCGCGCCGGCGTGCTCGGCCGAATCTCGGACGGCACGTTTCTCCACCTCGGTGATCCCCGAGGGCACGCAGATAACGGCCCGGGGCCGCACCAGAAACCGGTATTTGAGAACACGCTTGATGAATTCCCGGAGCATCTCCTCGGTGACTTCGAAATCGGCGATGACTCCGTCTTTCATCGGCCGGATGGCCAAAATATCCCTGGGCGTCCGCCCCAGCATCTGCTTGGCCTCGTTGCCGATGGCCAGCACCCGGCGGGTGGTCCGGTCCAGGGCCACCACCGAGGGCTCGTTCTCCACGATGCCGCGACCGCGGACCCAGACCAGCGTGTTGGCCGTTCCCAGATCGACGCCGATATCATTGGATAAAAACCCAAAAAACGGCACCCCGACCTCCTCATGGCTCCCCTCGGGGAGAGACCTTTGCACCACTTCTGAATACCTACTCCACCGATACAGGAGAAGGAAATCGAAACCAAATTAACACAAATGTCTTACCGTGTCAAATACTTTTTTCTTCCGAGTCTGAAAGCGGCGATTATCTTGTGATTGTCGAACGCGAACGGCGATCCCCGAGATGGCCGTTTCACCACCAGTCCTGATCCCCGCAGAGCTCCTTGGCCAGATCCGGAAAGAGATCCCGATCCAGCAGATCCTTATAGGTCTCCCGGCGGCCGATAAGACCGAATCGTTCTCCAAAGACCAGCACCTCGGCGGCCCGGGGGCGACCATTGTAGTTGGAGGACATGGCGGCTCCATAGGCTCCGGCGTTCATCACCGCCAGCAGATCTCCGGCCCGGGGCAGGGTCATCTCCCGGTCCCGGGCCAGAAAATCGGCCGATTCACAGATTGGGCCGACCACGTCCACGGTTCGGCCGGGACCATGGCGGCGGGGCACGCACCGGACCTGGTGATAGGCACCATAGAGGCTGGGCCGCAGGAGGTCGTTCATCCCGGCATCGACCACCACGAACGTCTTCTGCCCCGTCTCCTTGATGTACAGCACCCGGCCGAGGAGCGCCCCCGCCGGACCGATCAGGGCGCGTCCCGGCTCGATGATCAGCCGGCAGTCCAGACCATCCAGTCCCTCCCTCACGGCATCAAGCCACTCCCGGGCAGAGGGCACCGTTCCCTCATCATAGGCGACGGCCAGTCCGCCGCCGACATCCAGGCTTTCCAGGGACCCTCCCGCTTGACGCAGCTGCTCGACCAGAGGCAGCAGCTTGTTCAGCGCCAGACGATAGGGTTCCACCGAGGTGATCTGCGATCCCAGATGAACGTGCAGCCCGGTGAGCCGCAGGCCCGGCAGAGAGGCCGCCCGGGTCAGTGCATCGGGGGCCTGGTCGATTCCGATCCCGAACTTGCTGCCGGCATCGGCCGTGGTCACATAGGGATGGGTATCGACCGGCACGCCCGGATTGATCCGCAGGGCCACCCGGGCTCGGGTTTCCAGCATACGGGCGGTGCGGTCGATCAGTTCCAGCTCGTCAATTGATTCCACGTTCAACTGGAGAATATCGGTGTTGAGGGCGAAGCGGATCTCCTCCTCGGTTTTTCCCACCCCGGCGAAGACGATCCGCCGGGGCGGAAATCCGGCCTGGAGAGCGCGGTACAGCTCGCCGCCGGAGACCACATCGGCGCCGCACCCCCGAGAGGCCAGGATCTTACACAGGGCCAGGCTGGGATTGGCCTTGAGGGCGTAGCAGACCAATCCTTCACGCGGCCGCAGTGCCTCCTGGAAGCGGCCAAAAGACTCACAGAGTGCCATGCCGCTGTATACGAAACAGGGGGTTCCGACCTCATCGGCCACCCGGGTCAGATCCACCCCTTCGCAGAAGAATGTATCCTCCTGATACAGAAAACCGGACATGTCTGGCTCCTTGGAGGTCGTCCGGCAGGTGCCGGAAGACCCGCAGGGTTAGAAGGCGATATCGATTCCGGCTGTCTCCCACCGGGAGCGCACCATCAGGGAATCATCTGCCGTCCACAGGGGCTCGGCGGGTCGAAATGGGACCGGCCGGCCGGGATTCCACAGACCGTCCCCGTTCAGATCGAGAAAGGCAGCCATGGTATAGGCACCCGGAAGCAGGCTGTCCAGGAGATATTCTTCGCCCAGCACTCTGTGCCGGCGACGGGCGGGATTCCCCCCGCCGGGGCCAAAGATCGACAGAATGGACGGGGCTTCCGGATCATACTCGCCCCTGTGGACGAGTCCGGAAAGGGATCCCAGCCGCTCTTCATCCAGGGTCTTGAATCCGATGTTCACGGTGGTGTCCATCATGGCGTTGCCGGACAGATCCCGAATCATACCGCCCTCCACCAGGAGGAGATACCAGCGGTCAGAGACCAGCGGCCGGCGGGGAACGAAGGCGGCGGCGGCTCCATGCAAAAACATGAGGCTTCCCTCGACCGCCGTTCCGCCGGTGTCGGTCAGCGAGAAGGCCTCCTGGAGCGAGGCCGGCTGAACCGGTTCATCGAAGAAGAGCGTCGGAGCGGCCTGCAGGGCAATCTGGTTGCTGGAATCGGGCGGCCAGATGAGACGCAGCTCCGGACCCGTACTGTCGGCCCAGCCGGCGCCGATGAAACGGGCCTGGTTTCCCACGGGGGCAACGGCATTTCCGGCCAGATCTAGGATGCCCTGAACGGTGACCTGGTAGGCGGCGCCTTCGATCTGAACCTCGGTCCGCAGAAAGATCTCCTGGGAGCGGCCCGGCGGCAGACCGACGGCCAGCAATCCAAGCGTGTCTCCGGGCTGATCCGTTCGCTCGATGCAGTAGGCTCCGGGATTGACGGCCCGGGTGCTGTCCACATCCTCGTCGAAGGACAGCATCACCGCAGACCGGTGCACCGCCCGGGCATTCTGCAGCGACGGCCTCAGCGTATCCGGCAGGGACAAGCCCAGTGGTCCCAGTACCATCGTCTGGATCTCGCCGGAAAGGTCCGGGTCGCCACCGGGGACACCGAGAAGCTCTCCCGGGGCGCTCCACAGCCGGTCCCGGTTGCGGTCCGCCACGGCGAAGATGCGGTAACGATCCGGCCCCAGATGGGTCAGCCGATACCGCCCGCGGTCGTCGGCCTGAGTGAAGTAATCGGGAGGATCAACCGCCGGATCGGGCCGTTCTCTGGCTGACAATCGGTAGGCCCACAGATCCGCCCCTCCACGCGGAGAGAAATCGAGCTCCTGTAAACGACCCCCACCGACCACCGTACCGGAGATCTGTCCCTGATCGATGGCCTCTCCGGTGGAAAACGCAAAAGAATGCGATTCTTTCATTTTATTGTTACGCAAGTCACTACAGTCAACACCTAATGTAACAACATAAGTCTGATTGGACCGCAGGGTATCCTTCGGGTGGATCCGCAGGGTCCGCCCACGCCATTTCAGCCGGGGCGGTTGATCCAGTGCCGGCGAGAGAAACAGGGCTTCCTCCACCGTGGAACGGTTCATCCGCTCGGTGAAGGTGACCGACAGGTCAATCTTCTGGGAGACCCCGGTGGTCCCGGCCGGAGGGTGGTGCCACTCCACCTCCGGAGGGGTACGATCCTGAGGACCTCCGGGGGGGGCCTCCATCTGGGCGCATCCGGCCAGAATCCAGATGGCCATCAGGAAAATGAGCCACCTCATCAACGCTCTCCCCCATCAGAAGGCTCCAGCTGCTCCAGCTTTCGCCGGACCTCTGCCTCACCGGGTTCCAGTTCCAGGGCACGGCGCCAGGCATCCCCGGCTCTCCGGTCCTGCCCCATCTCGCGGTACAGATCTCCCAGATGATCGTAGATGACGGCTTGATCCGGCGACCGATGGGCTGCCTCAAGCAGGTATCGCTCCGCCAGACCGGTCTGGCCCAGGCGAAAATACACCCAGCCCAGGCTGTCGAGATAATAGGCGTTCTCCGGATCAAGCTGTAACGCTTTCTCAATCAGTTCCCGGGCCCGGTGAAGCTGCACCCCGGCGTCGGCCAGCATGTATCCGAGGTAATTCAAGGCCCAGTGATCATCGGGCCGCTGATTCAAGATTTCCCTGAACAGTTCTACGGACTTTTCGAAATAACCGGCCCGCTCGTAGCTGTTGGCCAGGTCGCGGAGGATGCCGATATTCTCCTCATCCAGAGACCGGGCCCGCTCCAGGTCACCGACCGCCAGCCGGTATTTCTCCAGACGCAGGTGGGTGACGCCCAGCAGATGCCACAACCGGGCATCATCGGTCACCTGGAGAACGGCCCGCTCCAGAATCTCCTGGGCACCCGGGCGATCCTCTCGCTGCAGATGGGCGATGGCCAGATCAAGCCAGCCTTCGGCTATTTCCCGGTCCAGAGCGATCGTTCGGTGGAATTGCGCCATGGCCGCTTCCATCTGTCCCTGACCGGCCAGCGAGCGGCCCAGATACAGGTAGACGACCGGATCGTCGGGCGACCGCAGGGCCAGGCTCCGGAAAACCTCTTCGGCCTGAACGAATTGCTCGGTATGATAGAGCAGGAGGCCGAGATGCCGCAGGGCCGACTGATCTGAGGAATCAGCCTCTGCCAACCGGCGATATTCCTCCACAGCCTCCTGTGGACGGTCCAGACGAACCAGTAATTCCGCCAGTTGCCGGACCAGCTCGGGCTGATGAGGATACTCCTCGATGGCCTGACGGTAATACTCCACCGCCTGCTGTACCTGTCCCATGAACTCGTAGGTTCGGGCCAGCCCCGCGTGTGCTATGACCAGATCGTGGCGAATCTCCAGGGCCCGGAGATATTCCTCCCGCGCCCGGCGGAATCGCTTCATGCGGATGAAATTATCCGCCCGGAGCAGGTGCATGTTCTCCGGCCGCTTGACCAGAGGCAGCAACTCCTGGTAAAGCTCGTTGGCCCGGGAATAATCCTCTTGCCATTCGTAGAGAGTGGCCAGATGCTTGCGGGCTGGAATATGATCCGGATCAAGCCGCAGCACCCTCCGGTAGAGGGTTTCGGCCTCCTCAGAACGGCGCAACTGAACAGAGCAATCTCCCAGCAACAACAGGGCCTCCGCCGATTCGGGCTCCTCCTGGACCGTCCGCTCCAGAATATCGGCCGCTTCCTTCCAGCCACCTAATCGGATCAGCACCCCGGCTGCGGCCAGGCGCAGATCCAGCGACCAGGGATCGTATTTCAGGGCGTGAAGGTATTCCTCGAGGGCCATTTTGAACCGGCCCTGAGCCTCCAGAAGATCGCCCCTGGCAAAATACCAGTATGCCTGCCAGGGTGTCTCCGAAGCAGGTTCCACCTTCGGCGCCGCGGCGGCACAGCCGCCGATCAACCAGATGGCCAAGCCGATGGACAGAATGTAAGAAGGGAAAAATCGGCGCATCATCGCTTCCTGAAAGAGAATCGCCAGGAAAACTAAACTAATCACGACGGGCTTGAAAAACAAGTGAAAAGATGCCAAAAAGCCCATCCGGTTGGACCACACCGGATGGGCTTTGGTTGCCGACCATCCTTCCGCGGGGAGACGCTGACTTTTTATCGATATTTCAATTTGATCTTCCCCCAGGTCGCCTGGTCCACCGCGGTGGCACCGGCGTAAACCTGGATAGGGCCGTGAAAGGTCTCTGAACCCTCCAGGTCCACCTGACACAGCCGATAAAAATAGGTTTGCTGAGGGATGATATCGGTATCTCGATAGCTGTAATCGTGAGGTTCGGTGCTGGAGCCCTGCCCGGCGATGAGCTCCGAAATGACCCGGTATTCCCCGTCTCCCTGCACAGTCCGCCAGACATAGAAACCGAGATTGTCCACCTCCGATTCGGTGTGCCAGGTTAACTCGATAGCTCCATCGTGATAACCGCCGGTAAAGGAGCTGAGCTCAACCGGCAGAGAGGAATCCGTATTCTTCATCCCCGGCGTGCCCCAATCACCGTCGCCGTAGTTGACCACCCCTTCGATGACCCAGCGGCTGCCGTCGTTGTTCTCCCCCGGCGGTCCCAGCCAGGCCATGGATGCGCCGGACGGATGGGGCCAGATAGGACCGCCGTCATAATTGATCCGGTCGATCTCGGTGCCGTTCTCTTCCAGAACGATCTCGTCATCGCTGTTGGATAGGGTGATGCCGGAATATTCATAGTCGCACTGATAACCGCCATTGGTCATCTGATCGGTGTTGTTGCCCAAGACCAGGTAGCCTTTGGCCGCGATGATCAGCGGGCCGCCATGATCGATGGCGTGCACATTGGCAGCGTCGTCGCGGATGACCCAGCCGTTGATATCGATCGCCTGGCCGGTGTTGTTGTACAGCTCGAACCACTCCCCCTGACTGTCGCCCACGGCCACGGGATCCTGCATCACCTCATTGATGATCACATCTCCCGGATTGGCCGCCTGACCGATCCCCGTGCACAGTCCGAAGCCAAGGACGATCAGGATACCGGTTGTCGTCTTCATGCCCTGACTCCTCTCTCGCGATGAGGAGGGAATGATCCGATGAGGTCATTCCCGCCCCGCTGATGGATGAAAGCCCAGTTGCTGCGTTCACAAAACCATGGTGGTCACCTCCCGGAAGAATGGTCAAGAACGGTATCAATACAAAAGCTGTGCCAGCCAGACCGGCGGCCGATTCATTTTTCTATCACTTTTTCTACCAGGAGGTTGGGAGATTCAGGGGACACATTTCCCGATGGCCGGTGTAACCGCTGCCCGGGATCATCGTCTCCACCATCTCACCGAAAGCGTTAAAAGACCGATCATTCCCGCAGATATCCATGCCTCCGCAAAGACTCCCCTCTGTGACCGTCGGGCACAATAACAAGGCGGTCCGCAGAGTGATCGCGAAAAGAGAGACCGTCCAGAGAAGCCACGAAAAAAGCGCCGCGGCATCTGCCGTAGCGCTTTCCCGATTCTCACAATTCTGTATACCACAAGCACCAATGCGTATCTTTCACTCACCTTGAACCGTCAACGCTCCCCTTCCTCTAGACATCATAGTACAGGTTCATCTCATAGGGATGTGGCCGCTGGCGAACCTCGTCCGCCTCCCGCATCTTCTCCTCGATCCAGACCTCCAGGAGACTCTCGGAGAAGACATCCCCCTGGAGAAGAAACTCATGATCCTCTTCCAGGGCCTGCAGCGATTCCTTCAGGGAGGTGGGTAACCGCCGGATCTTGGCCTGCTCGGCCGAATCCAGTTTAAACACATCCACCTCGAAGGGACCGAAACCGGCCTCCACCGGATCGATCTTTTTCTGAATGCCGTCCACGCCGGCCAGCAGCATGGCGGCCATAGCCAGATAGGGATTGCAGGTGGCGTCCGGGGGACGGAACTCGATCCGTTTCTGATGCGGTTTGGTGGCGTACTTGGGCACCCGGATGGCCGCGCTGCGATTGGCCGTGGCGAAGAACAGGTTGGTGGGGGCCTCGAATCCGGGCAACAGCCGTTTGAAGGAGTTGGTGCTGGGGTTGGTCAGGGCCAGCAGGGCGGGACCATGGGTGAGCAGGCCGCCGATGTAATACAGGGCCAGCTTACTCAGACCGGCGTAACCTTTGGCGCTGTAAAACAGCGGCTTATTCTTCAGGAACAGATGCTGGTGAAAGTGCATTCCGCTGCCGGCCTCGTTGTACAGCGGCTTGGGCATGAAGGTCACCGTGCGGTGGTTCTGGCGGGCCGTCATCTTGACCATGTACTTGATGATTTGCGTCTTATCGCCGGCGTTGAGCAGCGTGTCCATGAGGATCTCGATCTCGGACTGCCCCGGTCCGCCCACCTCATGATGATGATAGCGAACGGCGATGCCGCAATTTTCGATGCTGCGGACCATCCGGGAACGGACATCATAGAGCACGTCCAGCGGCGGAATGGCGTGATAGCCTCCCTGCCGGGGGATCTTGTGGCCCAGATTGGCCCCCTCCTGAAGCCCGGTGTTCCAGTCGGCCTCCTCGGAGTCGATGACATAGGAAGACAGATTGATATCGTTCTGGTAGGTGACATGATCGAAGATATACCACTCGAACTCCGGTCCCCACAGGCTGCGATCAGCGATCTTGGTCCGGCGAAGATACTCTTCGGCCTTGCGGGCCACCTGCCGGGGATCCCGGGAAAAGGGCGCCTGGGTATCGGCCTCATGGGCGTTGCAGATGAAGCTCAGGGTGTGTTCTTCCCAGAAGGGATCCACAAAACCGGTCCCGATATCCGGAATCAGAACCATATCGCCGCTCTCCAGCGTCTTGAATCCCGGCGTGCGGGAGGCGTCGAAGCCCACTCCCTGGATGAAGATCTCCTCCCCGAATCCGGTCCGGGGAATGGTGACATGATGCCAACGTCCGAACAGATCGGTGAATTTGAGATCCACCATGCGAACGTTCTTCTTCTGAATGAAGTCGAGAACGGCCTTGATATCTTTGAACATCGCGGCTCCCTGAAAGAAAGACGTCAAATGGCTCCGGAGTCAAGGAATGCAGAGGTCGAGAAGTCGCGACATTCTGCACCTCCGGAAAGACGCTATCCATGGTTATACATAGTAATCCCCGGTCACGATAAAGTCAACGTTTTTGTATAGATGATAAAAAAACCGCCGGAGCCCCTGAGGGCCCCGGCGGCTTCTTGAACCGCAGAAACAGCAGTCAGCTTACTTCATGAACACCATCTTCTTGGTGGCGGAGAAATCATCCGTCTGCAGGCTGTAGAAATACACTCCGCTGGCCTGATCGGCGGCGCTCCAGCTGACCGTGTGATGTCCGGCCTCTTTAACCTCGTCCACCAGAGAGGCCACTTCCTGACCCAGCAGGTTATAGATCTTCAGGGTCACGTGAGCCTCGGCCGGAATGGCGTAGGTGATCTGCGTGCTGGGATTGAACGGGTTGGGATAGTTCTGATGCAGCGCATAGGTGGTGGGCATGCTGGTCGGGGTCACGCTGCAGATCACCGGATGCACCGTTTCATGCCCATTCAGATCCACATCGCTGAGCTGATAGGTGTATGCCTGGCCGTTGGTCACCTGGCGATCCACATAGATGTAATCGTGCGCGTCGCCGTAAGCGTCCACCGTGGCGATGACCTGGTCGTTGCGGTAGATGTTGAACGAGTGGGTCTCGACCTCGGCGGCCGTCCGCCAGGTCAGTGTCACATACCCATCGCCGGCAGCGGCTTCGAAGCTGGCCAGCTCGACAGCGGTGGGTGGTCCGAAATCACCGGCATCCCTGGGCAGCAGCTCCCAGCAGATTTCATAGGAGCCATCCCAGTCTACGATGCCGATGATATAGCTGAAGTCCTCACCCAATACAGGAACGTAGGTGTAGATGTCGTCATCGACCTCGCATTCACCGCTGCCATCATCAATCCACCACTGGCCATATCCCGCATCCTCGTTTGTGCAGGTGACATCGAGCACGCGGCACAATACCCCTTCGTAAGGCTCGGCGGTATAGCTACAGCCGCCGTTCAGGGTGCCGGTGGTGATGTCCAGAGGAGTGGGTACCGGATTCCCGCTGGACAGGATGCCACCATCGCTGACGCTAACCAACTCGGTCAGGCCTTGGTACTCGGCCACTACAGCTTCGACCCAGACCTCGTCTCCCAATGTCGGTGTAATTGAATAGTCGTAGACCCAGATGCCACACCATTGTGCCGCGCCGTCCTGCAGCCAATAACCATTGTACTTAGCGGCGGTGACGATGCCGGAGGTGACCACGGTCTCGCCGACATGGGAGGACGGATAGCAATCGTCCTTGGGGCCGGGATTATACTGAATCTCATAGATGGTCAGGGTATCGACCGGTGGGGTGACGTTGAGATCATCGGCGTCTCTGGGAAGAATCTCATACTCGCTGTTACTGTAATCGCAGATGCCGATGATATAGTCGAAGGACTCATAAAGAGTGGCGTTATAGAAGTAGAGATCGTCATCCACCTCGCACGCACCGCTGCCGTCGTCCGCCCACCACTGATTGTAACCATCTGGAACCGCTGTACATATGACTTCGGTAACTTTGATCAGGCAGCCCTCGTAAGGCTCCGCATCGGCTTCGCAGCCGCCGGCCAGGGTGCCGGTGAGGACGTCCAGCGGAGTGGGCAGCGTGTTGCCGGTGGACAGGGTGGTCAGGTCGGTGATGCTGGCCAGCTCGGTCACACCAAAGTACTCGGCCACGGTGCAGGTGAACTGAATCTCGTCGCCCACATCGGGCGTGAAGCCATAATCATAAACGTACACGCCGCACCACTGCGCGGAACCATCCTGGACCCAGTAGCCGCCGCTCTTGGTGGCGGTAACGATGCCGCTGGTGACCACGGTGGAATCCAGATAGGGTGAATCATAACAACCGGCACCAACAAGAGTGGTATACTGGATGTCATAGATGGTCACGGTGTCGGGCACAACTGGAGACGGGCAACCGGTGTTGGCTGCGCCGGGAGTGCCATAATCGCCATCGCCGTAAGTGGTCGTACACTCTGTATCCCACTTGGTCCCATCGTTGTTATCCGCTGGATCTCCCATGAAGGCCATCGATGCGCCGTTGGGATCGGGCCAAAGAGTGCCGCCGTCCCACTCGATGCGAGCGATCTCGGTCTTGCTGCCGTCATCCAGTACGATCTCATCGTCAGAGTTACCCAAGGCGAAACTGGAAGGGTAAACGTAATCGGGCGTATAGCCGCCATTCGTTCCAGAATCACCATTGTTGCCAAGGACCAGATAACCTCCGGCCGGTACAATAAGTGACCCCCCGTTGTCTATCGTATGAGTGTTCGTGCCATCGTCCTTCATCGTCCAACCATCGATGTCGATGCCCGCGCCGGTGGTGTTGTAGATCTCGAACCATTCACCAGCTGTATCACCTACCTGTGCTGGATTTTGCATCACCTCGTTGATGATCAGGTCTCCGGGGCTGGCCGCCAGTGCATAACCGGTCATTCCCAGGGTACAGAGGGCAACGATTAGAATCCCATAGATTTTCTTGCTCATTTACTTCCTCCTATTCAAGAGAAAAGAAAGCGGACGCAAAAAATGGTTCTTTCAGCGACCAATATCACCCCCTTTATCGGTAAAAGCCTCCGTAAGTAACGACTGACACAGGAAACATTACCAATTGAAGTCCCCTTATCTCACCTCCTTCGAAGAAAAAAGGTGTAATACATATAGCAATATCCCTCATACACTACCCTACACTACCATTCTACCAGAAATGGCCATTTTTGTCAAGTCTTTTTTTCAATATGAAGAGAAATTTACATTCCCATCCTGTTAGCAGTTTTTCAAGCAATCCTGAAGGCGGTTTTTCTGCGTCCGGCCCGATTTTATTCTTGACACTGCAC
>Ga0272444_10003641_pt1 | contig 13796 bp, 4 predicted proteins | sample SSMForm13_FD_201033 | JGI IMG/M metagenome (GOLD analysis project Ga0272444, IMG submission 201033) | Marine sediment archaeal communities from Little Sippewissett salt marsh, Falmouth, MA, United States - SSM-Form-13 | ecosystem: Environmental > Aquatic > Marine > Wetlands > Sediment ...
AAAGCGCGGAGAAGAGCGTGGCCGAGCTCGAGCGTCAAATCAAAGAGAGCTTCGAGAAACGCGATCAGCTCAACGAGCGCCAGAGAGAGATTCGCTCCGTCCAGAGTGAATTGATGGAGCAGACTTCAGCCCGCGAGACGCAGGTCAAACAGTTGCGCCAGGAGAAGGAGTCGGTCGCCGACAAACTACACCAGGCCGAAATCCGACTGGCTGCAATCGACTCCGAGACGAACGGGCTCGTTCAGAGAATGCAGGACGAGCACGATGTCGACATCGCCTCCGTCCAGGCCGAACGCCCTGACGACAAGACGACCGATGAGGAGGCGCCCCGGCTGGTAGCCTCGCTCAAGGAGAAGCTGCGGAATTTCGGCGCCGTTAACCTGCTGGCCCTGGAGGAGTACGAGGTCGCCGCCGAGCGCGAGAAATTCCTGAAGGAGCAGTTGGCCGACCTCACCACCGCCAAGAACGATCTTAAATCGACCATCACCAGGATCAACCACACCGCCCGGCAGTTGTTTAACGAGACGTTCGACAAGGTCAAAGCGAACTTCCAGAACCTGTTCGTCGAGCTGTTCCGAGGCGGCGAGGCGGACATCAACCTGGTCGACCCCGAGGACCCGCTGGAATCGCACATCGATATCATTGCCCGTCCCGGCGGCAAGAAGCTTCTGCCGATTACGATCCTCTCCGGCGGTGAACGCGCCCTTACGGCGATTGCCCTGCTGTTCTCCCTTTATCTGGTGAAGCCATCGCCCTTCTGTATTCTCGACGAGATCGATGCCCCGCTGGATGATGCCAACTGCCGGCGTTTCCTGAAGATCATTCAGGCGTTCTCGAAGCAGACGCAATTTATCATCATCACGCACAACAAGATCACCATGCAGGCCTCCGACAACCTGTACGGCGTGACCATGTCCCAGCCGGGCGTCTCCCAGCTGGTGGCGGTTCGCTTCAAGGGCGAAGGCGCCGATGCCCGCCTGGTCGAAGTGGAGTCGGAGGAGGCGTCCGAAAGCCTGCCGACGAGCATACAGAATCGAATCGAGCCCGGCGTAACCGTCAACCGCGAAGAGGACATCTAGAAGCAGCGACATATGCTCGGTTCGTTCGACAAACTCAAAAAATCCCTGGCCAAAACCAAGGATAACCTGCTGGGGAAGATCTCCGGCGTGGTGTTACGGCGGAAGATCGATGACGATCTGCTCGACGAGATCGAAGAAATCCTGATCGAGGCCGACGTCGGCGTGCCGGCCACTACGCGCTTGATCGAGAGCGTTAAGGAAAAAGCCCGGGAGAGGAAATTAACCGATGGTGAGGCCGTCATGGGTCTGCTCAAGGAGGAGATCGCGGCCATTCTCACCGGCGAGAACGGCGCGACCCCCGAGCCGCCTCCCGCCGGCAAGCCGGTTATCTGGCTGATTACCGGGGTCAACGGAGTAGGCAAGACCACTACCATAGGTAAGCTGGCCACGCTGTTTGCCGCTGAGGGTAAAAAGGTCATGATCGCGGCCTGTGATACGTTCAGGGCGGCGGCTATTGACCAGATAGGCATCTGGGCCGAGCGGAGCGGCGTGGAGATAATCCGCTCCCAGGAAAAGGCCGACCCGGCCTCCGTCGCGTTCGACGCCGCCAGTGCCGCTCGTTCCCGCCAGATCGACCTCCTGCTGATTGACACGGCCGGTCGGCTCCATACCAAGTCCAACCTGATGGAAGAGCTAAAGAAGATCAAGCGGGTGGTGCAGAAAGCCGCCCCCGAGGCCTCTATCCTGGCCAAGCTCATTATCGACGGCAACACCGGCCAGAACGCCGTCTCCCAGGTGAAGACATTCACGGAGGCGGTCGGTTGCGACGGTATTATCATCACCAAGCTGGACGGTACCGCCAAGGGGGGCGTGGTGATTGCGGTGGCCGAAGAGCTCGGGGTCCCGGTTGATTTTGTCGGGCTGGGTGAGAAGATCGACGACATCCAGCGATTTGACCCGCGCCAGTTCGCCGAGGCCCTGTTTGACTGATGAAACAACTGACCGTCCAGACCTCCCGCCGCGAGGAGATGATCGATGTCACCGGCCTGGTACAGCAGGCGGTTAGTGAGAGCGGCCGCGAATCCGGACTGGTCATCTGCTTCGTCCCCCATACCACCGCAGCGGTCACGATCAACGAAAACGCCGATCCGGACGTCCAGCGCGACATCATCTACAAGCTCAACAAGGATATTCCTCAGCAGGAAGGGTATCATCACGGGGAAGGTAATTCGGACGCCCACGTGAAGACCTCGCTGGTGGGATCATCAGAGACGATCCTCTTTGAAAACGGCCGGCTCGTACTGGGGCGCTGGCAGGGAATCTACTTCTGTGAGTTCGACGGCCCGCGCTCGCGTCGGCTCATCATAAAGGTGACCTGATTTGCTTAAGATCCGCATTGTCGCCATCGGCAAAGACAAGGACAGGTGGATCAGCGACGGCAGTCAACACTATACCAGGCTCCTGTCAAGGTATGCGTCGGTGCAGGCAACGATAGTCCCTTCCCTCAAGTCAACCTCCAGCCTTTCCCCCACCGAGATCAAGGCTCAGGAAGCAGAGCGCTTCGAAAAACAGCTGGGCAAAGGATACCTGATCGCTCTCAGCGACAAAGGCGTCCGGATGGATTCTGAAGGCCTGGCAAAAAGAATCGAAAAGCTGCAGGCTCAGACGGGAGAGATCACTTTCCTGATCGGCGGTGCTTACGGTCTCGACGAACGTCTGATCAAGCGGGCCGACCTGGTGCTATCCCTGTCGCCGCTGACCTTCTCGCACCAACTGGTCCGGCTGATTCTCCTGGAACAGCTTTACCGGGCTCTTTCCATACTCCAAGGCAGCTCTTACCACAAATAACAAAGGCACCCGCACTAGTCTCAAGCACGGGCGCCTGTGAGGAAAGATAGGAAGGGACTTTTCTTCTTCTATTTCAGAAGGATCATCTTGCGCGTCTGGCTGAAGTCACTCGCCTCGAGGCGGTAGAAGTAAACGCCGGAAGCCGCCGTCTGACCGGCGGTATTGCAGCCGTCCCAGACAACCTCCACCGTACCCACACCGCTGTGGCCCGAGAACTCCCTTACCAGCCCGCCGGTGACGTTGTAGACCCGGAGATTCCAGGCCGACGCCTTCGGCAGCATGAAGCTGATAGTCGTGGTCGGGTTGAACGGGTTCGGGTAGTTCTGGTTCAAGGTGAACTCGGTCGGAACCGAAATACCGTTCTGCGACACGTACGGTCTGCCGGTATAGTCTACCAGATCGGACCGCACCAGCACCGCCCGGCCCTCGCCGTATACGGGGATGTTGACCAGTTCGTTCAGGCCACCCTCGATCCGGCCGTCGCCGATGTCATACATCAGCAGGTGCAACTGACCGTCGCGGAGGGAGTGTATCACCTTGAACTCGGCGCTGGCCTCGGTTACTTCGGGCTGGCCGAACGCCAGACCACCTTCGAGATCAAAGACGAAATAGGCCGCGCCGACCGTTTCATGGGTCTCGGAGACGATCTTAAGTTCACCGTCGACTATATCGGCCTGGATACGCGCCTTGTCGGCGTACGGCGTCACTTTCGGGATCGGGGCAGCGTCGCCGACGATCACGCGGATCAGCAGCACGAGGTCGGACACGGTCAGTGTCAGACCATCGGCGTTGACGTCGGTGGCGGCGATCTGACCGGCCACGTTAATGGTAAACGCCGCCAGGTCGTGGATAAAGTACCTCGTGAACACGACGGCATCGGCGATTTCATACGCCAGTCCGTTCAGGTTGACATCGCCCCGGTCGTCGATAGAATCCGGGTCGATGATACAGATACCGCCGTTAATGAACTCTATGCACCGCAGGGCCTGGTTCTTCTCATCCTGAACGATACAACTGTCGGGAGCGCCGATATCCGGAAGCCGGTTCGACTCGGGATAAAGGACATCGTCGAACTCATCCCAGATCAACTCCTCCTCGGCGTTGAATATGCGGCTGTCGACGTACAGGAGCGTACCCGAAGTATCCGAGAACGAGTTGTCGTCGCAATCCTTCCAGATGAAGTTAATCGGTACGAAGACGTCACCGAGATTCTGATCGTTGGCCACGATGAAGTCGACGAAAATCAGCGTACCCTGGGGGCTGTACGCGTCCGGCGGCGGGTGCGAAGCACCGTTGTTGCGGTCGGCAATACCGACAAAGCGAATCTGGCCGTAAGACACGCCGCCCAGATTCCAGGTGAAGTATTCCCAATCCTGGGCCGCGCCACCTTCGAGAGTCGCAGTCTGGAACGACAAGGCCGACGGATCGAAGCTGATCAACAGGTTGAAACCGCCGATTCGATCGTTGCTCTCTATATTGACCAGGGCCTGTTTTCGCAGACCCACGGGGGTGCACTTGCCGCCGTCGATCGATACCCGGAGACAGACGTCGCAGTCGTCCCGGGCCACGATGTTCACGAAATACGAGCCGGTAACCGTGTTACAGCCATCGTCGGCTTCGAAGCAGAACTCAATTCTGCCGAACGTCTCCGGCACGAAGCAGATCCGGCCGCTGTCGGGGGTGATATTCTCGAATTCACCCGGCCCGCAGGTCATGGTCAAATTGGCGACAGACTCAACGTCGGTCGCGAATATACCATCGATACAAATCTCATCGATGTCATCCGGGCAGCGTTCGAACGTCAATTCCTCAGGGAAGACCAGTTCGGGGGCCTGGTCGGCCGTAACCGTGACGGTAAAGTCACAGGTATCGGCGCCGCAGGTTCCGAAAGCGATTACCTCTATATTGTACTCGCCGGCCTCCGAAATCGGCAGGCAGACCGTACCGGCCGAGTAATAGCCGATCGGATTGACGTTGACCTGAACGCCCGTACCGCTGACCTCGACCGGCAGGCAGAGCGTATCCGGCTGGGCCAGGCAGAGCAGCGTGTCAACATCATCGGGGCAGATCACCTGGGCCGGGATACCGAAGTCAACTTCGAGGTTGAACTCACAGGTGTCCGATCCGCACTGCGCCTCGGCAATGACCGTAACCGGAATCGTCCCGCCCTCTTCTACATAGAGGCAGACTTCTCCAGTTTCAGGATTGTAGTTGCCGGCGGGAAGCACCGTTACGGTCGCCCCGGCCGGGCTTACCGGCGCCAGGATACAGATCGTATCCGGGCCGCAGACCGAAGCAAACTGGGTGGCGTCGGGACAGATGATCGAGGCGTACTCACCTTCGGTGAACGACACCGTCGCCGTCTTCGCCTTGATGACACCGCAGGCATCGGTTACGGAAATCTCGACGTAGTGGATGCCGAATTCGGTCGGCGTGAAACAGACCGCCGTCGTATCGGCGTTGAATTCGCCCACCGACGTGCTGATCTCAGTTATGTTATTGTCGGCGTCCGTGATTGTCACCGGCACGCAGACTTCGAAGAACTCGCACTCGACCAGTTCAAGGTTCTGCGTCGTAATCATCGGAGCCGCGTTAAAGTCAGCCGTGACCTCCAGACTGCAGGTATCGGCGCCGCACTGGTTGCTCGCAATCAGCGTGATTGTCTGGGTACCTTCGGCCAGCACCGGGACGCAAACCTCACCTTCGCTGATGAAGGCCGGGGCGCTCACCGAAACCTCGGCCGAGGCCGGACCGAAGCTGAACTCGTAGCAGAGAGTATCCGGGTTGCAGAGGAACTCTTCCGCACTCTCCCGGCAGGTTATGAACAGCGTATCGAGAATGGTCACCGGAACTGTGACTACGCAGGTATCACTGTTGCACTGGGCTTCGGCGATAACGGTAATCACGTAAGTACCGGAGGTGTCGACCTGGAAGCAGAGTGAATCGTTCTCCCAGGTGCCATAATCCGCCGTAACCGTGAATCCGGTTCCGATGACAGCCAGATCAACACAGACCGGACCGCTCTCGCAGATGATTATCTCTTCGTAAGGCGTTTCGGGACAGGCGATCTCCACGAAATCACCCAGTTCTACTTCAACACAGACTTCCTGCTGGTCGGTCAGGCCGCAAATATCGACGACCCTTACGGTGGCACAGAAAGTACCTGTTCCACCCGGCACGATGCAGACCGTACCGGCTTCGGCGTCATAGGTCCCGCCTTCGACCGTGATATCCGTAATGTTGCCGTCGACGTCATCGATGCCGATCGGGACACAAATCTCTTCGGGCGCGCACTGCTTGTAGACAGTGTCAATCGCCTGGTAGGTAATGACCGGAGCCTCATTTATCTGCACCGTCACGTAGGCCGTATCAACCCGGGCCGCCTCGCAACTGTCTATGGCCGTTACAATAATCTCGTAGGTGCCTTCTGCATCGGGCGTGAAACAGACTTCACGACGATAACCGTTGTAAGTACCGCCCACGGCCGAGATCGAGGCCACGTTACCGTCGATGTCGTCAATACCGACCGGGATGCAGACCTCTTCGAGCTGACATTGTACTATGGTCGTATCCTGGGGCAGCAGCACCAGCGGTTTGCTGTTGGTCTGCACCGATACGTCGAACTCACGACTATAGGTGCCACACTGCGTGGTCACGGATACCGAGAGACTGTTCTCCAAACAGCAGTCGGAGAAGAAACAGATGTACGGTTGATCGTCGTACCATCTCAGGAATGTGGCGATGCCGCTGACCTCTATCTCGGCGTCCGGCGGTATGTTCTCCCCGATCTGGAAGCAAAGCGTATCGGGCTCGCAAAGGAATACCGTCGTATCCTCGTGCTCATACAGGACGATCTCCTGGTCCGTGCGGACAGTTACTACCGCCGTATCGACCACCGACAGACCACATTCGTCAACGGCTGAAACGACAATCCTGTAAACACCGCTGTCGTACGGAACGAAACATACCTGGCCGTCGGCGTAGGTTCCTAGCGATGTCTGCACACTCTGGAGGTTGTCGTCGACGTCGGTAATCTCTACCGGGAGACATATCTCGGTCGGGAAGCAGATGTATACGGATGTATCCCTCAGTTCCGTCATCTCCGGCGGGCTGTTCAGCGAGATATCAATCATGACCGTGTCAGAAGCTCTGGCGCCGCAGATATCAGTGACCTCGACTATCAGGGCATACTCGCCGGCGATATCCGGAACAAAACACACCTGACCGGTGCTTTCGTTGTACTGGCCGATGTTGCTGGAAACCGTGTAGTCGTTGTCGTCCGTCACAGTGACATCGACGCAGATTTCACCAAGTTCATCACAGGAGAACACGTCCAGATCATCGCCCAGATCCACCAGCGGAGGTTCGTTCATGCCGACCGTCACAAGTGTGGTATCTACAGCAGTGTTGTCGCAGTCATCGGAGGCCGTCAAAATGATCTCGTATTCTCCGGCCGTTTCGGCGAAGAAGCAGATCGTACCGGCTTCGGCGTCATATACTCCCTGGTTGACCGTGACCGAAGTTACATCGAACTCGGCGTCCTCGATCGTAACGTCGAAGCAGATGCTGTCGGCCTCGCAGAGCGATTCAGTCAGAGTCTCCGGCATGGTTATATTCGGCGGGTTACCGCCGGTTACGACCAGTATCGAGGTACAGGTGTCGGCCGCCTTGTCGTTGAAGGCGATCATATCGATCACGTACTCGCCCGGCTCGCTGACTTCGAGGCAAACGTTGCCGTCGAGATAATAGGCCGGTTCACTGACCTCCAACTGAACATCGGTTCCGGCGAAGGTCACCGGCGTGCAGAGCGTCTGTGGTTCAACCAGGCAGAGGGCCGTATCGACCGAGCCGATGCACTCAACATAGGGCGGCACGTATTCGCTGATGTTAAGTTGAACGACGCAGGTATCGCTGTTGCATTCGGCATCGGCAATAATCTCGTATTCATAAGTGCCGCGCGTGGTGATGTAAACGACCAACTCCTGCGTCGCAGCGTCGTAATAACCATCCGGCGCTACCGTGATATCAGCATCGACCGGATCGATCGGCAGCGGGATTCGCACCGTGTCGGGAACATCGACATTCATGAAGATCGGCTGCTCGGGACAGGTGATCGAAACGTACTGTCCCTCGGTCAGGGAGATATGGACGGTATCCTCGTCGGTCTCACCGCAGTCATCGACCGCTGTAATAACAATATTGAACTCACCGAACGTCTCCGGCGTGAAACAGACCTGCTGGCCGTTGACCACACCGAGTGAGGAACTGATTGAAAATATATTGTCATCGATGTCGTTGGCGCTGTATGGAATACAGATCTCCTCCAGCTCACAGAGCGTCTCGATGACATCGGCCCCGGCCTCTACTTCCGGCGGCGAGTTGAGCAGGACGTCCACGTCGAAGGAACAACTGTCCATCGAGCAGAAGTTCTGCGCCTTCACGGTAACGGTGTAGGCGCCGGCGCTGTGCACCGGCACGTAGGCAAAGCCGTCCTCGTAGTAGGCCATATCGGGCGTTACGGTGATATCCAGCGAATCACCGGTAACGGTCACCGGCACCGCCATGTACATAACTGAATCGACCTCGTAGCAGAGGAAGAAACTGGTGTCCGCCACGCTGCAGGTGACACCGGCCGGCTCGGCAAACACCACCGCAAAGGTGCAGGTATCGCTGTTACATTCGCCGTCGGCAATAATCGTAATTTCGTACTCGCCGTAATCCGTGAGCGTGAATTCAAGGACTCCGGTTTCATAATTGTAGGTCCCGAGACTGCTCGTCACAGTAACGTTGGCACCGACTATCGGTATCGGAATGGCCTGCTCTCCGGGCTCGCAGATGCCGAAATAGCCGCCCGGCTCGGGGCAGGTGATGGCCGTCCTGGCAAGTTCGTCAACCTTAACCGTGACTGTCCTGGAAGCTTCGGCCTCGCAGTCATCGACTGCCGTCAGAGTTATCTCGTAGCTGCCGAACGCCTCCGGCGTGAAACAAACCTCGCCGGTAATGGTAACCGGGCCCTCCGGCTCGTAATGAACCGAGAAGTTGTCTTCGATCAAACCGGCCGAGGCCACCCTCTCCCCCGTCTGACTGTCAAAAATCACCACCCCGAGCGAACTCGTGATACCATCGGGATGCAAATTGGCGTCTATATCGAAGACGCTGAACGGGATGCAGATCTCTTCCAGATCGCAGAGCGCCAGACTGTCGCCCTCGAAAGTAATCTGCGGCGGGCTGTTGAAACCGGCCGTCACAGTGAAGGAACAGCTATCGGGGTCACACGGCGGGTTGACGACTTTAATCTGGATCGTCTGCGATCCCGGCTCCAGAATCGGAACCTTCACCACGCTCTCACCGCCGGTGAAATCAAGATAAGCCGGCTCGGTGACAAAATACTGGTAGTTCATCCCGGTGCCACCCATCTCTATCGGGAGAGCCACCGTGTCCGGACCGCACAGGAACAGGCTGGTGTCGGAAGGGCATTCGATAGTCGGCGGTCCGGAGAGGTCTACATAGAACGTACCGTTGCAGGTATCGACGTTGCACGGGCCTTCCGCAATTATCTGAATATCGTACCGTCCGGCGGTATCGGCGAAGAAGCAGACCTGCCCGGTCTCAAGGTTGTAGGAACCGTAGCTCATGGTCACCTGAGTCGGGTCGCCCTCGATAATCATATCGATACAGACCTCGCCCGGATCGCAGCGGAGGGCTCCGGAATTGGTCGGGCAGTGGATCGAAACCGTCGGAAGTGAGTCGACCTGGATGCAGAATTCAGCCGTATCGACCAGGCCACAGGCATCGGCCACCGTCAGGGTGATGCAGTGCTCGCCGAAACTTTCGGGCGTGAAACACAGGTTGCCGTAGGAATCATCCGGGTTGGTCCGGGTGATCGTTCCCTGGGACGAGGTGATCCCTACTATATTGTTCTCTTCGTCTCCCCACTGAACAGGGATACAAATCTGCTCCAGCTCACACAGCTCGAACACGGAGTCTTCAAGCGTATAGCTGACATAAGGTGCAGTGTTGAGATTCACCGTCACGTTGAGAGAGTCAGCTCTAACGGCCCCGCAGGAATCGGTAACGGTGACTTTCAGGAAGTAAGTACCGGGTCCTTCCGGCAGGAAACAGATCGTATTGTTGTAATCGTCGTAGGTGCCACCCTCGACATCAACGCCGGCAATATTGCCGTCGATGTCATCAATACCAACCGGCAGACAGATCTCCTGCTCTTCGCAGAGCATCACGGCCGTGTCCCGAGGGAGCTGCACCAGTGGCTTGCTGTTGGTCTGTACCGATACGTCGAACTCACGACTGTAGGTACCGCACTGCGTGGTGACGGATACCGAGAGCCTATTCTCCAGACAGCAGTCGGAGAAGAAACAAATATAGGGTCGGTCGTCGTACCAGCGCAGGAAGGTGGCTATTCCACCCACCACGATCTCGGCATCTTCAGGTATGTTCTCGCCGATCTCGAAACACAGCGTATCGGGATCGCAAAGGAATACCGTCGTATCCTGGTGCTCAAACAGGATGATCTCCTGGTCCGTGCGGACAGTCACTATCGCAGTGTCGATCGCCGACAAACCACATTCGTCCACAGCCGATACTATGATCTTATAAACGCCGCTGTCGTACGGAACGAAACAAACCTGACCATCGGCGTAAGTGCCGCCGGTGACCGTGATGTCTGTGATATCGTCGTCCGGATCGGTGATCTCAACATCCAGACAGACCTGCTGAGGGAAACAAAGGTACAGGCTGGTATCGGCCAGGCCGGTAATGACCGGCGGGCTGCCCAAATCTACATCGATAGTAACAGTATCCGCCGCTACCCGGTCACAGTCGTCATGCACCTCAAGGGTGACGATATAGCTGCCCGAAGTATCGGGGGTAAAACAGAGCTGGCCGGTGGTGGAGTCATAAGTGCCGACGCTGGTCCCAATATAGTTGAACCGAGAGCCGGTCACGATGGCATCGATGCAGATCTCCTCGAGTTCGCAGAAGGAGTATTGGCGATCCTCGCCCAGATCAACCGAAGGCGGGTCGGTCAGGCCGACTGTGACCACCGTAGTATCGGAGTCGGTGGCGCCGCATTCATCGACGGCGGTGAGTATCAGTGTATAAACGCCGGCCGTATCAACCGGGAAACAGACCCGGTCGGTGGCGTTATCGTAATAACCGAAATTCGTTGAGATGTCAACGATATCAAAATCCAGATCATCGGCCGTCGCCGCAAAACAGATCTCCTCGGGAGCGCAGAGGTCGATCGAGAAATCATCGGCCGTACTCACGTATGGCACGTTATTACCTTTGACCGTTACGGTCGTGGTACAAGTGTCGGCGTGGCCACAGGTGTCGGAGCCGATCATGGTAAACGTGTAATCGCCGAAACCTTCCGGCTCGAAACAGAGCGTATCGCCGGAGAGCGTGCCGGCGGAAACGGTGGTGGTCGACCAGCTGCTCGAAAAGCCCGGCAGACAGATCGTCTGGGGCATCTCACCGGGCGGCACGCAGAATTTCAGCGTGGTATCCGGTGGACAGGCCAACTCGCCCGGCGGCGTGATAATTACCGTGATATGGAAGGTGTCTACGCAACAGGCGGGAGTCGACTGGACTACATCGCCAAGTGACAGTATGCAGCTGTCAGCCACGCGGTAGATAAAGCTGTAAGTAGCCGAGTCGACCGCCGGCGGCATGAAACAGGTAACGCCGGAAGTATCCGAGGTCTGCGTAAAAGTCCCGATCCCCTCCACCTGACTGATCTCTATCGAGTCACCTTCGGGATCGACCGCAAAAACCTCAAAACAGATCTCCTCGGGATCACAAAGATAGACAGTCGAATCGTAAGGCAGGCAGTAAGGAGGCAGGTTCAGGATAACCTGGTCCGTGACGGTGGCCGTGTCATGACCGCAGACGTTCGAAACCGCGATCTCGAACATATACGTGCCCGAGGTGTCCGGACGGTAGGTAATGACGCCCGTCGCCGGGTCAATCGTCCCCGGTCCGGAAACCAGTTCGAACGTCAGATCCCCCACGGGTGAAGCCACCACCGGCAGCAGCCGGTCCTCGCGAAGATCGCAAAGCTCAGTAAAGAACTGCTGATCCTCTATAACCGGCGGCATCCCCAGTTCGAGAGTAAACACGGTGGTGTCGCGCACGCCGTGCCCCTGCGAATCTAGCAGCTCCCAGATAAACGTGTACACGCCGGACTCACCGGGATAGAAACATACCTCGGTGGTAAATTCATGACCGAACCATTGTACGGGATAAGCTACAGGACCGCTTACCAGGGTGAGCCGAAGGCTGTCGGCTTCATCGGGATCAACGCCGCTGACTTCGAAACAAATCGAATCGGCCTCACACCACACGATGGTGGTGTCGCCCGGAACATAGAGCACCGGACCCCAGGTGACTTCAGAGCCACCGCCGGTCTGCGCCAGCGCCGCCGAACCAAAAACTAAAAGACATGAGAATATGAGAACCAGAGTATTACGGACTGACCCTCTCCTATACATCTTTCCTCCAAAGCGATTGCCAGCCCGGCGGCAGTTTTCCTCGCCTGTCGCGCGGGACCAATCTCAAGGCTACATCACAGGTCCGTTACAGAAAAATCTATATGTTGTCCTGGCAAAAGCCTCTTAGTGTGACCGTCAGGCAGTAAAAGTAAGGTGGTATTTCTACCAGACTATTCTGGCCTCTCAATATACCGTTTTCTGCCTGCAAGTCAAGGACTTCTACCGGCTGTCCGCCTACCGTGCAAGAATCGGGCCAACCGTTAAGATGCTGCAAGTTGGTCTGTTTTCGAGCCTGACAGGAGCTTTCTGCAAGCAGAATTCCTTTATGTGAAACCGCCGTTCATATGTTGTGCTTGGACTTGCGTACTCTCCCCTGACAGCTCCCTTCAGGAGGCCCGAGCGGATTGATTCGGCCTTCCTCCCGGACAACTTCCGCTATTTCATTCAAAATCTTAACAACATGGACCGCATGCCTACATCTTAAGTCATGTAAGGCATTATAATTGGAGAGATTAATATGGCCAGGAAGAAGCCCAGGACACTCTCGACCCCGCCCCGGCAGACAATTGACACGCTGCTTCACGAGAACCGTAAGTTCAAGCCCACCGCGGCTTTTCGGCGACAAGCCAACGCAAACTCTGCGTCGCTCTACGATCAGGCGAGCAAAAGCCCGGTCCGTTTCTGGGAGCAGCAGGCCTCTGAACTGGTCTGGAAAAAGCGCTGGGCCAAAGGCCTCGAATTCAAGGCGCCCGACGCGAAGTGGTTTGTCGGAGGCAAGCTGAACGTTACCGAGTCCTGTCTTGACCGGCACATTGCCGAAGGTCGCCGCAACAAGGCGGCGCTGATATTCGAGGGCGAACCGGGCGACCGCCGGACCATGACATATTATGACCTGTACAAAGAGGTCAACAAGTTCGCCAACGTTCTTAAGAAGCTCGGTATCAAGAAGGGGGATCGGGTCGCTATCTACCTGCCGATGATCCCTGAGCTGATCGTATCGATGCTCGCCTGCGCCCGGATCGGGGCGGTGCACTCGGTTGTGTTCGGAGGCTTCTCCCCTGAGTCGTTGAGAGAGCGGATCAACGACGCCGAAGCCAAACTGCTGATAACTTCCGATGGTGGTTATCGCCGGGGCCAGATCCTCCCTCTCAAACACGATGCCGATGTCGCTATCGTCGACTGCCCCTCGATCGAGCATGTTATCATTGTCAAGCGCGATGATTTGCTGCTTCGCGTGAAGGAAGGCCGTGACCACTGGTACCACCGCCATATGCAGGACGCAGAGAGCTATTGCCCACCGACGTACGTCGATGCCGAGCATCCTCTGTTCAATCTTTATACCTTCGGCACAACCGGCAAACCGAAAGGAATCGTGCACACCTGTGGCGGCTACCTCACCGGGGCGTATGCCACGACTAAG
>Ga0272444_10003642_pt1 | contig 13793 bp, 8 predicted proteins | sample SSMForm13_FD_201033 | JGI IMG/M metagenome (GOLD analysis project Ga0272444, IMG submission 201033) | Marine sediment archaeal communities from Little Sippewissett salt marsh, Falmouth, MA, United States - SSM-Form-13 | ecosystem: Environmental > Aquatic > Marine > Wetlands > Sediment ...
TCCAGACCGCCTTGGCCTCCGATAGAATTCGCCCAACCACCTGGCTCCAGAAGAGCCCGGATACCGCGCTGCTGAGGCTTCAGGAAATGCTCAGCATTGCGCCTATCAGCACCAGTGCGCTGATTCGAATCTCCGCTACCGGCACCAACAAGAAGGAATTGCCCGATATTGTCAATGCCGTGGCGGAGGCAGCTAGGGATCAGAGCAGGGAGATCGCCAACCGCGGCAAGCAGGAACAGATAACCCAGCTCCGGAAAGAGCGAGTCAGCCTTGCCGATCAGCGAGACCGGGTTCGAGCCGATATGGCCAAACTCCAACGCGACGCCGACGTGCCGGACATGCTGAGCACACGTAGTGTGCTGGAAATAGAATTGCACCAACTCGCGCCGCAGGTCTCGGCCTTGAAACTCGAACTGGCCCAGGCTGAAGGGCAATTGGAGTTGATCCGACGTCAGATACAGACCGGTGACATTGTCAGTCTCCCGGCTGTGCTTCAGGCATTGGATTACGATCCGTCTTTGCGATCGCTTCAAATGTCTTTGCTGAGCATGAAGGCCCAATTGCCGGCGATTGAATTCAAGTACGGAAAGAAACACCGTCTTTATCTCAACTATCTGGGCCGCATGGAGAGTACGGCCAAAGAAGTTCAGGATCGCAGAAATCAACTCATTGAGACCCAGGTCAAGTCTCTTGTGGCCAATACCGAGGCCAACAAGGCCATTATTCTGGAACGCCTCACCAAGATGCAGGAGCAGTACCGATTCGTGGACGTAAGTGTTCGAGGTTTGCGAGCAACTTACAGTGCCTATGCCCATCTGCAGGAGCAGGACACCATCCTTACCGATCAGGTCGATCGAATCGACAGCCGGCTGGTGGACCTGCGAATTCTTCTCCAGGGCAGCAACCCACTGGAGATCATGAAGCCGGCCTATACGCCGCTTCAGCCTTCAATGCCCCGGTGGCAGATTATGATCCCGCTCGGTGTGCTGCTGGGGCTCATTGTGGGCTTTGGCTTGTCGTTTATGCTGGAGTTTGTTGACACGTCCATCAAGGGACCGTCCGACGTGGCCCGGCGCATCAACCTGCCGATGCTGGGTATGGTTCCCCACCATGATGATGTGGAGGAGAACATCGAGGATCTGCGGATGGCCTTTGCCACGCACCCCAACAGTCTGGTAAGCGAAACGTTCAGGCAGATCCGAACGTGCCTGCAGTTCAGTGGGCCGGCCAGTCAGCGACGCAGCCTGCTTGTCACCAGTGCGCAGCCTGAGGACGGGCGAACCACCGTTACGCTTAACCTGGCGGCGTCAATCGCAAGGTCGGGCAAGAAGGTGCTGGTCGTCGATGCCAATTTCCGCCAGCCGTCGGTTCGCGAACTCTTCTCGGCCTGCCCCGAAGGCGGGCTCAGCTCCGCTCTGGTCGGACAGGCCTCCTGGCGAGACCTGGTAGCAGAAGTCGAGCCAAACCTCAATGTGATGGCGTCAGGCCCCATGCCGCCCAATCCCGGAGAACTATTGGGTTCCGAACAGATGCGAGTCCTTCTGAGCGAGATGACGGAAGATTACGACCAAATCATCTTCGATGGCTCGCCGTGCCTGGTCGTTACCGACTCCTTGGCGCTGGGAAATCTCGTCGATGGGATCGTCCTGGTCGTCCGTGCCGGGGCGAACACCTACGGCATCGTGCAGCGAACCCAGGAAGTGCTATCGCGAGGTGGGACGCATATCATGGGCATAGTCCTCAACGGAGTGAGAGCTATTGCCGGTGGATACCTCCGCAAGAACTACGAGGCCTTCTACGACTATCACGAGCACGCAAAGCTGCCACAGAAATAGCAGACCTCGCGGTCTGGCGCCAAAAGCCAGGCCGCCGGGTATCGACCAAATAAGATCGGCCGTGGGAAACCGGCAATGCCGGCATCCCGCGGCCGATCTGTTGTTTTAAGGCACCAGCAGATGCCCAACGAAGCTTAAGGCATGCTATTACGCGCTGTAGACGCCCTGGCCCTGACGGGCAGTGACTTCCACCAGTTCATTGACGCTTGCCTGGAGCATGCCAACGAAGATCGGGCGAAGGATGAGTGCGCCGACCAGCAAGTTTACATAGGGAATCATCATGGCTATGGCGGACGCAATCGCCATGCCCCGAGGAGCGGTAGGTGCCAGCCCGCGCATCGTGCGCTGGTCGTTGATGCGGTCGCACAGTCTCAGGTAGTTGAAGAATATCCAGTATAGGTTGAAAAATGGGATGAACATGAACCCGATTGCCTTGCGGGCAGAGGGGTCGTCCGGGCGAGTGCGAGGCATTTTGTCGTGCATCAGGCCCAGCCATATCAACGGGAATATTCCGAAGGTCACCAATTGAAGCAACACCATTGCGCCCACCCCGAATTTTTCCAATCGATGCATACCCGCAGCGGGGGAGCCCATCGGGACAATCTGATACTGCGGGTTGTAGTATCCTTGCGGCGCCGCTGGCGCGGCAGGCAGCACACCGGCCAGGAATGGTATGGTCCCGGCCGATACGACAGGCCCTGTTTCCTCGCAGCGGATGCTGCTGTTGGGGCCAAGGCGTCCCTCGCGAGCCCACTGCGTCAGCCCGGCTTCATCGATCGGACCATACGTTACGTTGTCACTTCCCAGTACCCAGTACTGCGCCATAGTCGTATCCTTTATCGCAAGCGATCATGGTAGAAATGCTTTGCCCGCCAGTGTTTTGCTGGCAGGTACACCACTATGATATCCAGGTGTTTTTGGTATTTGCAAGCCTCTGGACGATCAATCTATTACAAACGGATTGCTGACCCGGGCTCGGCCTGCTGTTATCATGGCTGAAGTTATGACTAATCTTTATGTCCTTTCCACGTTTATTTTGATCGTAATGGCAGAACTTACCGGGTGCGCGCAGCCTGACGATGCACTGCCAATTGCCGATCTTCGTGAAATACCGCAGAATTGTCGCGCCGCTCTGGGCGACGGCTTCGGTGATCGGATGCTGATTGCGCCGGATGCCCAGCGGCGACTCGCCCAGGCATATCGCCGAACCATCCTGTCTCCCTGGCGCGACGCCTACTCGCCAAGCCCTGCAGCCCAAGTGCGGGCGCTGCTGGACAACTACCTTCGCAACCCGGGTTGTGGCGAGAATCTCTTGCCTCGCGAGCCTGGCTGGGCCGCGGGCATGGCGGCGATAGCGGATCTGGCAGACTACCCCAACTGCAGGCGCCGCGCGATCACCGTACGCAACACGTCCATCCGCCAGTTGCCCACCGTCGAGGCGGTGTTCCGCCTGCCGGGACGGGGCGAGGGCTTTCCGTTCGATCGGCTGCAGGAGTCGGCGGCGTGGGCGAATACGCCGTTGCTGGTCTCACATGTCTCCGCGGGAGGGGCGTGGGTATGGGCCCAGTCCTGCTTCGCGGCGGGGTGGGTTCCTGCCGGTGACGTCGCTTACGTCGGTGACAACCTCGTCGCCGCCTGGCGGAACCATCCTCTGGCAGCCATCGTGCGTGACGGCGTCAACCTCCGCAGATCGGGCGGGGTGTTCGTCGCAACCGAGCACATCGGCGCGGTGCTCCCCCTTGCCAGCCCGGCCCGACCGGATGGTGACAAATCGCTGGAGGTTCTCGCCGCGACGCGAATGCCCGATGGCGCCGCCAGGGCAGTGCGGGTGCGACTGGCGCCCGGCGAGGCCGAGGTGTTCCCGGTCCCTGCCACTACAGGTCGGCTTGCGGATCTGGCGGACCTCATGCTGGGCCAGCCCTACGGCTGGGGCGGGCTATACGAGCAACGCGATTGCTCCGCGATGACACGCGACCTGCTGGCGCCCTTCGCGGTGTACCTGCCGAGGAACAGCTCCGCCCAGGCCCAGGCGGGCGAGGTCGTGTCGCTGGCGGGCATGTCGATGTCCGCCAAGGAGCGGCACATTCTCGCTGATGGCAAGGGCATGCTGACGCTGCTGGGCGCGCCGGGGCACATCATGCTCTATCTCGGTCGGCGCGACGGGTCCGCGCTGATCATGCACAATACCTGGGGCGTCAAGGTTCGCAATCCCGATGGCTCCGAAGGAAGAAAGCCCATCGGATACTGTTGCATCACCACGCTGAGGCCTGGCCGGGAGCTGCCGAATATCATGCTGCCCGAGGCCGACCTGCGACACGCGATCAAGGTCATGGTGCTGCTGCCAGGCGCCGCCGGCGCGGAGGCCAAACGATGAGCAGTATCGCGAGCGTTCGATTCCGTAAGATAGTCAGGCCGTTGCGGACGGTCTTCCGCACGTCACTGGGCAGCAAGTCATTGGCGACCAGTGTGCTGGTGGAGGTCTCGCTTGCCGGTGGGGCCGTGGGCGTCGGCGAGGTGCCCACGAGTTTCGCGGTACCCCATGAGACTCCCGAGGCCATCAATACAGTCCTGGGCGAGGCCCGGGTCGGGCTGAAGGGCATGGCGATAGAAGACTATCCATCTGCCCTGGCCAGGCTGCGCGGGCGATTCGGCGAGTTCCACATGACGCTTTCCGGCCTGGAGGTAGCGCTGTTCCGCGCCTCGCTCGCCGCCCGAGGCCAAAGCGAGCCGGGATACTGGAACGCCTTCTCGCGAAATGTCGAAACCGATATCACGGTGGCGTTCACTCACGATCTTGAGGCCCTGTCTGACTTGCTGCGCCGACCGGCGAAGATCGGCTTCAAGCATTACAAGGTCAAGGTCAGCGGCGATATCCAGGCGGACATTGTGCTGGTTAAGACAGTTCGTGAGGAGTTGGATCGCCTGGTTGCGGGGGCAGTTATCCGCCTTGACGGCAACCAGGGATACACGGCCGGGACGTACAGGCGGATGCTTGACGAACTTGACAAAGCCAATATCGCCATCGAACTCTTCGAGCAGCCGCTGGTTCGAGACGACTTCGCCGGGCTGCGGAAGATTGCTGGCCACGCGCCCGTACCGGTCATTCTCGACGAGACCGTCTTCGACGCCCAAGCATGCCGTCGCGTTATTGACGAGGGGTTGGGCGACGGCGTGAATATCAAGATCGCCAAGAGCGGCATAACCGAGTCCGTCGCGATTATGAAGCTGGCGCGCAAGGCGGGGTTAAAGTTGATGATCGGCTGCATGACCGAGACGATGGTAGGGCTGTCGGTGGGGATATACATGGCGGCTGGGACGGGGGTGTTCGATTACGTGGACCTCGACGCCGCCCACCTGCTGTTCAATGTTCGGCGGCAGGGGGCGATAACAGTTGCTGGCCCGCGGTATGTCATTTCCGGGCGTGAATCCAGCCTGACGAAAGGTGTGGAATGATAAAGGATCCTCTGGGTATTGTCGCGGTGCTGCTTGTTATCGAGGGCCTGGTAATCTACGCGTCCGAGATGCCCAGGCTTCGGTGGTTTTTCAAAGTCGTGCCGTTCATGTTCTTGATCTACCTTCTGCCGATGGTGGTCGGCACGATCGGCCTGATCCCGCCAGAGCTTGGACCCGACAAGAAGGTCATCACGCCCATCTACGGCGCGATAGTAAAGTACTGCCTTCCGGCTTCTCTCATTCTGCTGCTGATTAACGTGGACCTTCGCGCGATCCTGCGCCTGGGAGGCGTGGCGATTGCGGTTATGGCGGCCGGGGCGCTGGGCGTGATGGTCGGCGGGCCGGTGGTGCTGGCCATCTTTGGTCGCTGGCTGCCGCCTGACATGTGGACAGGTTTCGGCGCGCTATCGGCCTCGTGGATGGGCGGCACGACGAATCTGGTCGCTGTGGCCAAGGGCGTGGAGACCTCTCGGGAAATCTATGGCATGGTCATGGTCGCCGATCCGGTCGTAGCCTACGCGTGGATGAGCATGCTGATGATCATGGCGGGGCGGCAGGCCAAGTTCGATCGCTGGAATCGCTCGCGAATGGGAATGCTCGAGGAGCTCCGCCGTCGCGCGTCCGCGGAAGCGGCCTGCGAGGCGCACCCGCTCAGCATCAGGGGAATCGTGTTGATGTTCACCATGGCTGTCTGCGGAACCGCTTTGGCGATGTGGGGAGGGGCAAAGCTGCTGGAGGTGTCGCGGATGATGAGCGCATTCACGTGGGCAATCATCCTGGCCTCTGTATTCGGTTTGATACTGTCGCTTACGCCTGCGCGTCGCCTGGCACGGTTCGGTACACACTCGGTTGGGTATGGGCTGCTGTACTTCGTGCTGGCGGCCATCGGCGCCACGGCGGACCTGACGCTTCTGGCCAGCGTGCCGGTCCTGGTGCTCGCCGGGTTGGTGTGGGTGATCATTCACGGCATTTTCCTGCTGACGGCGGGGCGATTGCTGCGGGCGCCGCTGGCGCTTATCGCCACTGCCAGCCAGGCGAACATCGGCGGCGTCGTCTCGGCGCCGGTGGTTGCGGAGGTGTACCAGACGGGGCTTGCACCGGTGGCCCTGCTGCTGGGGGTCTTGGGAAACGTCCTTGGCACGTATCTCGGCCTTTGCTGTGCGGCCCTGTGTCGAATGGTCAGCCAGTGGTGAGCGAAAGGAAGACGTCTCGTAGAGGCGAGGAACCCGCAGAGAAGAGAAAAGAAGAATCGAGAGGTGGATTGAACAGATTGCGGGATTACACGGATTGAGAAGTTCGTATGTGTTTTTATCTATGTAATCTCCTGATCGGTGTAATCCCCATCTAATGTCTCTTCTGTTCTTGTTACTTCTTTCGCTCTAATTTCCAAGTAAGGAAGGTTTTCCGCGCTTCCACCTGGGGCTCTGGGCTTTGCTGACGCTGGCGGGGTGACTATAATCACTCGAAGGACGGCGGGTGTCGCGGTCCGGGTTTTGGCGTTTCAGAAAAGGGGAGTATCGCGTTATGGAGATTGCCGATCGGCTTTGCGAACTGGCTCGGAACCTGTACTGGACGTGGCATCCCGAGATTATCGAAATATTCCGCGACCTCGACCCTTCGCTCTGGCGGGAGGTCAATCACAACCCCGTGGAATTTTTCGATCGGCTGGATCCGAAGGTCCTGGCTGAGAAGACCTCCGAGTTGGCGTTGGACGCGCGTGTGAGCCTGGCATTCCACCAGATGCAGGACTACCTCAAGGAACCTGGAACATGGGGCGCCCGACACGCCGGCGTGCTGTATGCCCATCCGGTATTGTACTTTTCCGCCGAGTTCGGCCTGCACGAATCGCTGCCGATATATTCCGGCGGACTCGGCGTGCTGGCCGGCGACCACCTCAAGGCCGCCAGCGACCTCGGTGTGCCCCTGGTGGGCGTCGGGCTTTTCTACGCCAAGGGCTACTTCCGCCAGAAGCTCAACAAGGATGGCTGGCAGCAGGAAGACTACTTTGTGTCCGACGTGGATAAGCTCCCCATTACCCGCGTTACCGACGCCGACGCCAAGCCGCTGCGCGTACGCGTCCACACGCGCCCGTCCACTATTTGCGCGGAGGTCTGGGCTGCTCAGGTAGGCCGGAGCCGACTCCTGCTGCTGGACACCAACGTCGATGAGAACACGCCGGAAGATCGTGCGCTGACGTCCATCCTTTACGGCGGGGACAGGAATGTGCGCATTCGCCAGGAGTTGGTTCTCGGTGTTGGCGGACTGCTTGCCGCCGATGCCCTTGGCATTTGCCCGGGCGTAATTCACCTCAACGAAGGCCACAGCGTATTCGCGACTCTGGCGGCCTCGAGGATGATGATGCAGCGCGAAGGACGCAGTTTTGCGGATGTGCGGGAGAAGGTCTCCGCGATGACGGTCTTCACGACGCACACGCCTGTCGAGGCCGGGCATGACCGGTTCGACGCGGACATGATCGAGCAGACGCTCGGGCCGCTGCGGGAGGATCTTGGCCTGTCGTCGCAGGAGTTGATGTCGCTGGGCCGGGTCGATCCGAACAACGAATCCGAACCGTTCTGCATGACCGTGCTTGGGCTGAAAATGGCCCAGTGTCGCAACGCCGTTTCCGCCCGCCATGCTCGCCTGAGCCGGGCCATGTGGCGTGGCGTCTGGCCGGAACTGCCCGAGGACATGGTCCCCATCGGGCACATAACCAACGGCGTGCATTCGAAGTCTTGGCTGGCCGTGCCGCTTGCCCCGCTGTTCGACCGCTACCTTTCCATGGGTTGGCAGGAGCGGATGCACGATGCCCAGACGTGGGCGGGCATAGACAAGATAGACGATGAGGAGTTCTGGGAGCAGCACCAGGTACTCAAGGTCAGGCTGATCGACTATGTCAGGCGATGCGTGGCCTTCCAGGAGGCTCGGCGCGGAGGCTCGCCGGTCGAGGATCGGTTGGATCCGACGGTGCTGACCATCGGTTTTGCCAGGCGCTTCGCCAGCTACAAGCGGGCGGACCTGCTGCTGGGCGATATCGAGCGGCTTGAACGTCTGGTGGGCAACCCGGACAGGCCCGTGCAGATCATCTACGCGGGCAAGGCCCATCCCAACAGCGATGACGGCAAACGCCTCATCCAGGAAATAGTTCAAGCCAGCCGCCGGCCAGCGCTGGCCGGGCGAGTGATCTTCATCGAGGACCACGATATGAACGTCGGCAGGCATCTCGTGCAGGGCGCGGATGTCTGGCTGAATACGCCACGCAGGCCGATGGAAGCCTGTGGGACCAGCGGGCAAAAAGTGGTGTTCAACGGCGGGCTCAACCTGTCAATCCCCGATGGCTGGTGGGCCGAGGGGTACGACGGAAGCAATGGGTTCGCCATAGGCTGTGGCCTGGAACACGCCGATGCCGATATTCAGGACCGCATGGACCGCGACAAACTCTTCGACGTGCTGGAAAAGCAGGTCGTGCCAATGTTCTACGATCGCGGCGACAGGGAGATCCCATATCAGTGGGTCGCACGGCAGAAGAACGCAATGCGGTCTCTGCCGTGGCGATTCAGTGCGCGAAGGATGTTCAGAGATTACACCATGCATTGCTATCTGCCTGCCGCGGGAGGAACCACTTGCCAACTGCCATGATGAGAAGGCAGTAAGTAACAGGTGGCAGGCAATAGGCGGCTTGAGGGCGTAGAGAGGCCTCTGGCGTTTTGTCTTCACGCTTGAGGGCCGGGGTAAGAAGTCTGTGTGACCGCGATGACTATACTATCAGCCACAACTCTGCTGGTTCTCGTGATGGACCCGCTGGGCAACGTGCCTCTGTTTCTATCTTCGCTGCAGAACGTTCCCGAAAAGCGCCGCTGGCGTGTCGTGCTGCGCGAGCTGCTGATCGCGCTTGCCGTGCTGATGGTGTTCCTGCTGGCGGGGCCATTCCTGCTGGATGCCCTGCACATATCCGGGTCCGCTCTTCGGGTCGCCGGTGGGATTGTGCTGTTCATGATCGCGGTCAGGATGGTTTTCCCCCACGGTGACGAAAACGGAATTGGCAACCACGACGAAGAGCCTTTCATCGTTCCGCTGGCGATTCCGTTTGTGGCTGGACCTTCGGCCATGGCCGCGGTGTTGCTGCTGGTCAGCCAAGACCCAAGCCGCAAGCTGGAATGGCTGGCGGCGCTGTTGCTGGCCTGGCTGGTGACGGCGGTTGTGCTGAGCTCCGGCAATCTCCTGCACCGCCTGCTGGGCAAGCGCGGGCTTCTGGCTATGGAACGCCTGATGGGAATGATCCTGACGACACTGGCTGTCGAGATGTTCCTCTGCGGCCTGAAGGAATTCCTGGACTCCTGACTCCGGCGCAGCCGCGGCTCGGCTCACAGCAACTCGCTACGGTTTGTCTTCTTCTTGCGTCTGGGCCTTGCTCATCTTTTCGGCGTGGTCTCGGCCGAGGAAGAAGTTAGCCCATCCGGATGTATGATCGAGGGCATTGTCTGCCGGGGGGATGTACTGCTTTCGCATGTCGTCGAGTTTTCCTGCCGCGGCGAACCGCTGGTAGGCGAGCGTCCATACGCAGGGCTTGTTCTCATCCACCTCGCATCGTCCGTTTCGGCTGCCGCCGCAGGGGCCGTTGCGCTGACCCTTGGCGCATCGTGACATTGGGCAGAGGTATTTCAGGTCGAACAGTGCGCAGTCGCCGCATTCCTGGCAGTCGAACATCAGGCGTTTGATATTGCGTTCAAAGAAGTAGGCCATTCTGGTGAGCAGCCTGGACTTTTCGATCAGCTTGTACGCCCATCGTCCCAGCTTGTAAAGCAAGGCGCCTTCTGTGAAGACGTAACGGTGAAAGCATCGGCTGACGTGGTAGTTGGGCGACAGGACGCTCTTGGGGGCCGTAGTGACGGGGATGCATTTGTCTTCGGCGAACGAGAATTCCGGGTCTTCGGGGAACATGTAGAATTCTTCGGGTTGCGAGAAGCCAAGCTCGCTGACATGGTCGCGCCAGTTTTCGCCGATTTCCTCGCTGCGGCGGATGATGTGTTCGAAGTCCGCGAACTTCAGACCGAATCCGCCGAGGTGTACGCCACTGAAGCCCGTGCCGCGGAAGATGGCCATCATTTTTGCGGCACGTTCCAGGCGGGCGCCCTTGCCTTTGTCGGGCGCCTTGGCCTCTTCGGCCAGCACGGCCAGCAGTTCGTCGGTGACGACGCAGCCGGGCACTAGGCCCTTGTTCATCGCTGTCCCGGCGCCCTTGCTGACTGCGTAGACGTTGCCGAATACCGGCACGTTCAGCCCGCGATACTTGAGGTACTTGAGGATCTCGGCGAACTTTCGCATGTCGTAGCCGAGCTGCGGAATGATGAAGTCCGCCCCGGCGGCGATTTTCTTCTCGAGTTTGTACATTTGCGGAAGCAGCTCTGCCTCGTGCTGCTTGAACGGCGATACCGCGCAGGCCAGTAGAAAGTCCGTTGCGGGCAGGTTGTTGAACGTGCCGGGCTTTCGGCCTGGAACTTCCAGGCCGGCGTTCATGGACTTCAGCAGGCGGAGGGTCTGTACGGCGTCGAGGTCGAAGATCGGCTTGGCCAGACCTTCGTAGCCCCCGGCGGGGTAGTCGCCCGTGATGACCAGCAGGTTGTTGAGCCCACCTCTCGCCAGTGCGGAGGCTCGCGATTCGGCCATGTTTCGGTTGGCGTCACGGCAGGAGAAGTGCACCAGCGGCTCGACGCCCATTTCCATCAATTCCCTGCCTATAACGTCCGGGCTCAGGGCTGGATTGCCCCCCGGGTTGTCGGTGATGCTCACGGCGTGGATGGGCACATCGGACGATGCGACCTGTTTGCCGAATTCGATAATCTGGTCGATGGCCTTGCCGGCGTGTCCCCGCCCGGGCACGAGTTCGCAGGTGACGACGAATTCCGAACCGTCCAGCAGCAATTCCTTAAGCTTGCTCATGTGACCTTTGCGCCTCGCTAAAAAACGCCGAAAGTAGTACCGCCCTACGTTGCGACGAGGGCGATGGTTTTGTCATATCTCTGCAACAGGCCCATTCTATCAAGTAACACCCGCAATACGCCAGAGTGGCTCAAAGAGTCAGTGTAATGGTCGGCAATTATCTCATCGCGCCTCCGCGTGCCGTGTGCCTCTTGGGTGTTCGTTGACATCGCGTATCGCCAGGGGGTAGAATCACTGCCATTGTAACGGGATGGAGGTGAACGGTAGCCTGGTGGCGCCCCTGGTCTTCAAAACCAGTGTGGGGCTCAACAAAGTCCCGGGTGGGTTCGATTCCCATTCGCCTCCGTACGCGTCAAGGCCGCGGAACCGAAGCCCGAGGATGGCAGTCCCCGGGCTTCGTGTCTTCGCGGGTCTTACTAACAGCAGCGGTCGGAGTGGGACTTTCGGTCTTTCTCGCCGGTGCCGGGAATGGCCGCGATGGCTTCATCGAAGAACAGCTTGACCGGGGCGCCGCCCATGGCGACCGCAAGCCACATCGCTTCATCCAATTGCTCCGGGGTGATGCCCATTTCAAGAGCGGCGTCGTGGTGGTATCCCAGGCAGGGCTCGCAGCGGGACATTATCACAAGTGCGTAGTTGATAAGCTCCTTGGTCCTGGCGTCGATGGCGCCGCCGGTGGCGCTCTTGCGCATTAAAGTCTGCCATATCTTGCCAGTCATGTCGGCCGTGGACTCGCCGTTGCCTTCGCCGGATTCGATATCGGCGCCGGCCGATGCGCTGCCGGGTTCGTCCGCGGCGTCATCGTTGGTGTCGTGTGGGAGTTTGTCGACGATCTCCTTGACCGGCGCGGCAGATGCGTCCTGGCCGGCCTGTGTGACCAGTATCTTGCCGTCGGATTCATCGACGATCTTGCCGATCGTCGCGGCGAGAGTCCCACGAGCCTCCAGAGCGGCGATCAGCTTATCGTGCTTTTCGGCCGGCACGCAGATCAGCAGCCCACCGGAAGTCTGGGCATCGTAGCCCAGCAGTACGCCGGCCTCGGGCACTGCATCTGCGACGCTGAGGTCATCGCCGACATACTCGGTGTTTCGCTCGATGGCGCCGGGTATCACCCCGTCTGCCAGGGCGGCCAGGGCTCCGTCGAGTGACGGCAGGCGGTCGACGAAAACCTGGGCTGTGACGCCCGAGTGACGGCAGAGGCTGATGAGGTGGCCGAACAGTCCGAAGCCGGTTACGTCCGTGCAGGCCGAGACGCCGACCTCGTTCATGGCCTCGGCGGCGGATCGGTTCAGCGTCGCCATCGATTCGGCCCGGGCCTCTACATCGCCGTCGGGCCGGCCTATCTGGCGGCAGAAGCCCAGCACGCCAACGCCCAGCGGTTTGGTCAGCACCAGCACGTCGCCTGTCTTTGCTGTCTCGTGCCCGACGGCCAGGTCGGCGGGGACCGTACCGGTAATGGAGAAGCCGAGTTTGATCTCCTCGTCCTTGATGCTGTGCCCGCCGATCAGCGCGACGTTCGCCTCGGCGAAGATATCCATCGCGCCGCGCGTCATCTGGTAGATGATGTCTGCATCGAGCGTTTCCGACGGGAACGCCAGTATGCTCAGGGCGGTGCGAGGTGTGCCGCCCATGGCATAGACGTCCGAAAGGCAGTTAGCTGCGCATATTCGTCCGAAGGTGTACGCGTCGTCCACGCAGGGGGTCATCACGTCGAGGGTCTGGACCAGGCACGTCTGGTCGTTGAGTTTGTAGATTCCCGCGTCGTCACCGGCGGGCATGCCGGAAATCACGGCTGGGTCTTCCACGGCGGGAAGTCTGCCAAGGACGGCTTCTAGGTCGCCGGGAGCGATTTTCGAAGCGCAACCAGCGTTGTGGACGTGTTCGAGCAGCTTTACGTCGGATGCGGCGATGGGCTTTGGTTTTTCGCCGGCACACGGGCAGATGCCGTCGTTCTTGAAAATGTCGCACGGGCATGGCCTGCGTGGGTCGCAGATGCAATGCCCGAGCTTCATTGAACGCTGCATTATGCGGCGTCGCTTCGCGAGGTCTACTTTCGCCATTTGTCTCTCCCTCGCGCCTGCCCTCCGAACAATGCACACGCAGCGCGGGGGAGACGCGATCAATCTGCCGTAAGTTTACTGTCTGCTGGTACTATCTCAAACGGGCTGGTGTCGTAGTCCAGAGAAACGGTGTAGGTTCCACTCAGCGTATTGGGCGCTCGCCATGAGCGCGAACAGGTGAAGCCTCAGCCATATTCCAGTGATGTCTCGTAGACTTTGGCCCCGGCGGCGTTCTTGACGGTCACCCGTGGCTTGGGAGGCCTCTTGCCTCCGTAGGTCTGGAGGCTGGCGATGGGGCGCCCAGCGGCGTCGGTCAGGACCAGTCCCAGCATGTACTGAGTGCCCCGCTTGACGACCTTGACGGTACCTTGCAGCGGCGAGCCGATGGCCAACTCGTTGGTCTTGCCCGACTCTATCTTCACCTTCGATGTCATCGCGGTCGGTCTCAGGCCCACCGCCAGTTGGGCTCGCTTTCCCTTGTCGTCGGGAGCGGACAACTCTTCGTAGG
>Ga0272444_10003643_pt1 | contig 13790 bp, 11 predicted proteins | sample SSMForm13_FD_201033 | JGI IMG/M metagenome (GOLD analysis project Ga0272444, IMG submission 201033) | Marine sediment archaeal communities from Little Sippewissett salt marsh, Falmouth, MA, United States - SSM-Form-13 | ecosystem: Environmental > Aquatic > Marine > Wetlands > Sediment ...
TCTACCCGGTGCGGATCCTGCTCCACTACGTGGATCAACTCGGCCTGCATATCCTGCACTACAAGATCGTCCATTTCTTCCTCGGCGGCCTGTTCACCTATCTGCTGATGCGCTCCTACCGGCTGGCCCGGTCCAGTGCCTTTCTGGCCGCCGCCGTGTTCATCTTCAGCCCCATGGTGGCCTCCCTGGAGCACGGCAACCGGATCATCACCGTGGCCTACATCCCGGCCGTTTTTTATCTGGTCCGGCGTCTGCTGAACAGGCGCGATCTGTTCTCCCTGGCCCTGGCCGGCCTGTTCATCGGTTTTCAGATGATGGCCAATCATCTCCAGATCGTCTACTATACCTGGCTGCTGGTGGGTTTCTGGTTTCTCGGCCGGGCGATTATCCAGATCCGCTGGCGGAAGGGTTGGGGGCGTCCGCTGACCGACGGTGCCCGGCTGGCCGGTGCCTTGGTCATCGGACTGGGTGTGGCCTCCCTGCTGCTGCTGTCGGTCTACGAGTACACCCCGTATTCGGCCCGGGCATCCGGGGATCCGCAGGCGGCCTACCAATTCGCCACCCAGTGGTCGCTGCACCCGGCCGAGATGCTCTCCTTCCTGATCCCGTCGTTTATGGGTTTCGGCGGCCAGACCTACTGGGGCTTCATGCCTTTCACCCATTGCCCCAATTACCTGGGGGTGGTGGCCCTGATCCTGGCCGTCAGCGCGCTGATCCTCAGGCGGGACCGCCGGACCCTCTTCTTCGCCCTGGCCGGCGGACTGGCTGTGGTTATCTCCTTCGGCCGCTACCTGCCGCTGCTGTATAAACCGATGTATGTGTTGCTGCCCTTTTTCGACAAGTTCCGGGTGCCGGCCATGATTCTCATGGTGCTCTTCTTCTGCACCGCCGTTCTGGCCGGATTCGGTTTGCAGGCGCTCCAGGATGCGGTCGTCCGGGGGGGGAAAGATAAGAAATCGGACCGCCGGGGAGCGGCCGCCCGGCGCCTGATGATCATCGCCGTCGTTCTGGTGGGCCTGGGCCTGATCCTGACTCTGGCCCGGGGGCCTCTGAGCGGTCTGTTCGCCGAATGGACCCGGTCTGGAGATGGGGCCATGAACCGATACGGGCAGCTCTCACCGCAGATCCGGGCCCAGCTGGACCAGCAGCGGTTCAGCCTGTTCTTCGGGGATCTCTGGAAAGGTTTGCTTCTGGCGGTTGCCGGTCTGGTTCTGATGGCCCTCCTGCTGCGCAAAAAGCTCACGGCAGGGCTCTTTACCGGCCTGATCATCGGATTGGTCCTGGTCGATCTGCTGTGGGTCGATCTCAAGGCGGTCAGCTTCGGTCAGCGCCGGGGCTACGAGCAGAACTACTACCGCCAGCGGCGGGATGACGTGATCCGCTTTCTGGAGGAAGATGAAACCCTCTTCAGAGTGCTGCCCCTGGATCAGATCACCTCCAATGAGTATGCCTACTTCGACATCAGCTCGATGGGCGGCTATCATCCGGCCAAGCTCGGTCTTTACCAGCGGGCCATGGAGCAGATCGGCCCGGGGAATCCTAATTTCATGGACCTGCTGAACGTCAAGTACGTGATCACCAAACGGCCGATCGATCATCCCCGATTCGAGAAACTTCTGGAGGGCACCTCCGGAACGATCTATCGTAACCGGATGGCCCTGCCCAGGGCGTTCATGGTCTTCGAGTACCGGGTGCAGCCGAACGAGAAGGAGACCTTCCAGCGGCTGGCCTCGGAAGCCTTCGATCCCCGGAAGACGGTTCTTCTGGAGAAAGACCCCGGTCTCACTGTGGGGCTGCAGACGGAATCGGCGGTGGAGATCACCGGCTACGAGCCTCACCGGATCTCAGTCCGCACCGAGAGCGCCTCCCCCGGCCTGCTGGTCTTCAGCGAGATTTACTATCCGGCCGGCTGGGAGGCTGTCGTGGACGGCAGACCGGCCGAGATCCTCAAAGCCGATGGTCTGGTGCGTGCGGTGGTGCTGGACGCCGGCGAGCATCGGGTGGAGATGGTCTTCCGTCCCCGGACCTTCCGGATGGGACTATGGGCCAGCCTGCTGTTTCTCGGCGGTATCACCATCGTGCTGGTGGTCGCCGGGGGGCGAGATGTGCGCCGGCGACGGCAGATAACCCGGGGGGGGGGAACGCGATGAGCTCGCCGAAAAAACCGGTCCTGCTGGTGACCGGCTGTAACGGCCTGCTGGGACAGAAGCTGGTGACGGCGGCGGCAAGATTGTATCGTATCGTCGGTCTGGATCGAGAGGATCATGCCGCGGTGTCCTGCGATGATTTCTATTCCGTGGATATCACCGATCGGGATAGGGTGCTGGAGGTGGTCGGTGAAACCTCCCCTGCGGCGGTGGTCAACACCGCGGCGCTGACCAACGTCGATGCCTGCGAAAAGGAAAGAGAGCTGGCCTGGTCCATCAACGTGGAAGGTGTCCGCCATCTCGCGGAGGGATGTCAGCGGGTGGGGGCCATGATGGTCCAGATCTCCTCCGACTATGTCTTCGATGGCGAGGAGGGCCCCTACGGAGAGGAGGCCGAGCCGCGCCCGCTGGGATTTTACGGCACCACCAAGCTGGAGAGCGAGCGGGTTCTGGCGGCCAGCCGGCTGGAATGGGCGGCGGTGCGGACCAACGTACTCTATGGATGGGCCGACAGCGTCAGAGCCAATTTCGCGCTGTGGGTGATCTCCCATCTGACCGACGAGAAGTATATCCGCGCGGCCATCGACCAGTATGGCAATCCGACGCTGGCCGATAATCTGGCCGCCGGCATTCTCCTGCTGGTCTCGGGACATCACCGGGGAGTGTACCATATCGCCGGGGCCGATTACATGAGCCGCTGGGCCTTTGCCCTCAAGATTGCCCTGGTTTTCAAGTTGAACCACGAACTCATCGCACCGGTGCTTTCCACCCAGCTTTCCCAGAGAGCACCCCGCCCTCACTGGGGGGGTCTCAGGGTGGAGCGCGCGGTTGATCAGTTGAATTTCGAGGTGGTTGGGGTCCAAAAGGGTTTGACTATGATGAAGGAGCAATTCCCATCAGGTGAAATGGAGGGCCTGTGAAATCTCTGATCATCATTCCGACTTACAATGAGAAGGAAAATGTAGAGACTCTGGTAGAGACCATCTTTCGGCTCGACCACGATATCGAGATCCTGGTGGTTGACGACGGCTCCCCCGATGGTACCGGAGAGATCGCCGATCGTCTGGCTGCAGGGGACGAGCGGGTGCATGTCATCCACCGTGAGGGAAAAATGGGATTGGGATCGGCCTATCTGCGCGGATTTCAATTCGCCATCGAGCGGAAATACGATCTGGTCTTCGAGATGGATGCTGATTTCTCCCACGATCCCAGCTATCTGCCCTCTTTTTTAAAGAAAGCCGAGGAATGCCATGTCGTCCTGGGATCACGCTATGTCCAGGGGGTTAACGTCATCAACTGGCCCATGTCCAGGCTGCTGCTCAGCTATTTTGCCAATGTCTACACCCGGGTGATCACCGGATTGCCGGTCAGGGATGCCACCGGCGGCTTCAAGTGTTTTCGGAGAGATGTATTGGAAAGCATTGATCTGGATAATGTTAAATCTGATGGATATTCCTTTCAAATCGAGATGACTTTCAAATGTTGGAAAAAAGGGTTTCGCATCTGCGAAATCCCGATTATCTTTTATGAGCGCCGCAAGGGGCAGTCCAAGATGTCCAAGAAGATCGTCCACGAGGCGATCTTCATGGTCTGGCGTTTGAGGCTGATGAGTTTGTTTCGAAAACTGTGAGGATCCATGGCTGCACAGGCTGCAGGCATCGATGTTCTTGACGGGCCGGTCACCAAAGACATCTCGGTGATCATCGTCAGCTACAACGTCAGGGATTTTCTGCAGCAGTGTCTTCACTCGCTGGAGAAGGCCGGCGAAGGCCTCTCGATGGAGATCATCGTGGTCGACAATGCCTCCGCAGACGGCAGCGCCGAGATGATCCGCCGGCAGTTCCACCGGGTCCGCCTGATCGAGAATAGTGACAACAGAGGATTTTCCAGGGCCAACAATCAGGCTATGCGGATCGCCGAGGGCCGCTATCTGCTGCTCATCAATCCCGATACGCTGGCCCGGGAGGATACCCTGTCGTCCCTGATGGCCTTCATGGAGGCCCATCCCCGGGCCGGGGCCGCCGGCTGCAAGATCCTCAATCCCGACGGAACGTTGCAGCTGTCCTGCCGCCGCAGCTTTCCGACGCCCTGGGTGGCTTTGAGCAAGATACTGGGCCTCAGCCGGCTGTTTCCCAACAGCCGGCTGTTCGGAAGGTATAACCTGACCTATCTGGACCCGGACAGGACCGCCCCGGTCGATGCTCTGTCGGGATCCTTTCTATTTCTTCGCCGCCAGGCCATCGAGGAGATGGGTCTGTTCGATGAAGAGTACTTCATGTACGGCGAAGATCTGGATCTCTGTTACCGGATCAAGAAAGCATCCTGGGAGATCTACTATGTCCCCGACACCCAGATCATTCACTACAAAGGGAAGAGCACCGAGAGCAGCACCAGCACGGTCATAGATTTCTACCGGGCCATGTATATCTTTGTCAAGAAGCATCTCCGGTCCCGTTACCTGTTTTTTCTGCATTGGTTTCTGGTGCTGGGCATCACCCTGCGGGCGGCGCTGTCCTTCGCCGGGCAATTTTTACGCCGCTCATTTCCGGTGATCGTAGATGGGGTGCTGATCAACGCCGCCCTGCTGGCGGCCATCCTGCTGCGCTTCGGGGAGTTCATTCCGCTGCCGCCGTTCTGGAGTTTCTCCTCCTATGTGCTGATCCACGGCGTCTGCACCTTCGTCTGGCTGATCAGTTTCTGGGCTTTGGGCCTGTACGACCGAAAACGGGATTCGCTGCCCCAGGCCTTCTGGGCGGTCACCCTGGGTTTTCTGCTGATTTCCACGCTGACCTATTTCAAGAAAGAATACGCCTTCTCCCGCATCGTCATTCTGACCAGCTATCTTCTCAACCTCATTCTCATCATCGGCTGGCGGGGATTGCTGCGGATGCTGGCCCAAATGGGCATGGGGCAGTCCCTGACCTTCCGTCGTGCCGTGGTGGTGGGGGCCGATCAGGCCGGAGAATCGATCGTCCAGCGGCTCAGAGGGCGTCTTGATCTGGGCAGCCGGGTGGTGGGTTTTGTTCGCAGCCGTCCCGGCGAAGGACCGGATTCTCTATCCGGACTCCCTGTCCTGGGAACGATGAAGGACCTGGCCGCTCTCGTGGAGCGGCATCAGATAGATGAGATTATCGTCACCAGTTCTTCGCAGTCCTACGCCAATATTCTTGAACTGGTCTCGGCCTGCGCTGCCTCCCAGGCCCGTGTCAAATTGGTTCCCAGCCCCTATGAGGTGATGATCGGGGGCGCGCAGATCGATCACATCGACGATATTCCTCTGGTGGAGATCCGCTATCGCCCCCTGCTGCCGTGGAACCGGGCGGTGAAGCGGATCAGCGATGTGTCCATCGCCGGCCTGATGCTTATCCTGACCGCTGTTCCGGCAGGTCTGTGGACTGTCCTGCGGCGGCTGCATCCTCAACGGTATTATACTCTGGTGCGAGCCGTCGGGGGAAAAGGCAGACTCTCGATCGCCTGGACCACGCGTCACATCGAGGGTCGACCGAGCGGCCGACGAGATTGGTTTCGACGGTTTCATTACCGCTGGGGGCTGGAAAAATGGTCCCTGCTGGTGGCGGTCATCCGCGGAAGAATCAGTCTGGTAGGACCGAGGCCCAGAGACTTCCCCGGACAAAGAGCTGCCGTAGTCAAGCCCGGCATCACCGGGTTTGTTCAGATTCACCAGGATGAGCATCTCACCTCCGAGGAGATCGATGAGCTGGAGATCTATTATCTGCGCAATCAATCCCTGATGATTGATCTCCAGATCCTGTGGAGCAGCCTGTGGCGCATCGTTCGACTCGGCGGCGCCGGCACCAGAAGGCTGGAGAGAGTCTCGAAGGGATCTCGGGAGCCACGATCGGCCCGTCTGATCGATGGAAGCGAAAGGATGGAGGATGAACGAGTTCGTTCTCGAATTTGAGCGACCCATCGCGGAGCTGGAGAAAAAGATCAGGGACATGAAAGAGGTCGATCCCCGCGAGGGCGGCGATCTGTCCCAGGAGATCCAAAAGCTGGAGAAACGGGCCGAAAAGCTGCGTCAGGATATTTACAGCAACCTCACTCCCTGGCAGCGGGTCCAGCTGGCCAGACACCCCCGAAGACCCTTCACGCTGGATTATATCCATCATCTGATGGATGATTTCATAGAGCTGCACGGGGATCGGCGCTTTGCCGACGACCGGGCCATCGTCTCCGGACTGGCGTTCTATCATTCCAGACCGATCGTGGTGGTGGGACATCAGAAAGGCCGTAATACCGAGGAGAACCTGAAGCGTAATTTCGGCATGGCTCATCCGGAGGGGTATCGAAAGGCGCTGAGAATGTTTCTCCTGGCGGCAAAATTCGACCGGCCGATCATCGTGTTGGTCGATACCATGGGCGCCTATCCCGGCATCGGGGCGGAGGAGAGAGGTCAGGCCGAGGCTATCGCCACCAATCTGAAAATCATGTCCCAACTGCCGGTGCCCATCGTGGTGGCCATTATCGGGGAGGGGGCCAGCGGAGGAGCGCTGGGGATCGGCGTGGGCGACCGTATCCTGATGCTGGAGAACGCCTGGTATTCAGTGATCTCTCCTGAAGGCTGTGCCGCCATCCTCTGGCGGGACCGATCACGAGCCCCCAAGGCGGCGGAGGCTCTAAAATTGACGGCTCAGGACCTGATGCAGCAGGGCATCATCGACGCCATCGTTCCCGAACCTCTGGGCGGGGCGCACCATGATGTCGATGCTGCTTCGGCAGCCCTGGACAAAGCATTGTCCGCCGCGCTGGAGGAACTGTCCGCTTTGTCTCCCGAAGATCTGGTGACTCAGCGACTGGAGAAATTCAGCCGGATGGGTGTGGTGCTCCCACAACCGACCGGGGAGGATGAAAGAGATGATCGATAAGGAGCTGTTGAATATCCTGGCTTGCCCCGTCTGTAAGGGTGCTCTGGAGTACGAACAGGAAAATGAGAAGCTGATCTGCCGGTCCTGCCGGCTCGCCTTTCGGATCGAGGATGGTATTCCGGTGATGCTGGTCGATGAAGCTGAGCGGTTGACCGATTGAGGAGAAGGTATGGCGCGGGTGTTTTTCTGGACCGATCGGTCACGGCCTTACATCACCGTGGCCGTGGCCGTCATCATTTCAATTGTGCTGCTGACCATGGGACCCTCTCATCAGATGACCGTGGCCCGGACGGTGACGGTGACCGTGCTGGCTCCGGTTCAGAAAGGTATCTCCTGGTTTCACCAGTTGGGTGATTTTCTGGCCCAGAATCGCCGTCTCCGCAGACTGAACACAGAGCTGGCCCTGGAGAATCAGCTTCTGCGCGAGGCACAGCTGGAAAATGTCCGTCTCCGTCAGCTGCTCTCCTTTCGTGAGCGAGAGCAGCTCAGTGCCATCCTGCTGGCCGAGGTGATTGCCAGAGAGCCCGACCGGCAGATGAACTCCATCCTCATCGGAGCCGGCCGAGATCGCGCTGTCAGACGAAATATGCCCGTGGTGACCGCTCACGGACTGGTTGGTAAGGTGGTCGAGGTCTTCCCCAGGACATCCCTGGTGCAGCTGTTGATGGATCGGAATTGTCCCGCCAGCGCCATGGTTCAGAGGACCCGGATATCCGGGCTGCTCAGTTATCGCGGCGGGACCACCTTCCGTCTGGAAAATGTTCCCTGGAGAATGGACGTCCGTGAAGGTGATCAGGTGATCTCCTCGGGAATGGGGGACTTGTTTCCTAAAGGCCTGAGTCTCGGACGGGTCATCGAGGTCCGCTCCCAGGAGCGCTCTCTGTTCAAGGATATCACCGTAGAGCCCTCGGTGGATTTCAACAGCTTGGAGGAGGTCTTCGTCATCATCGGCCCGGCGGAACAATCCCAGGAGGTGTCACCGTGAAGGCTCTTCGAATGGTGTTGATCTTCGGGGTGGCTCTCGTGCTGCAGAGCACGCTGGTCAGGCTGGTGGCCATCGAGAGTATCCAGCCAGATCTGATCCTGTTGGCTTTGTTTTTCGTCGCTTTGATGGAAGGATCCTATCCTGCCACCATCGCCGGTTTCTGCGTCGGTCTGGTTCAGGATCTCTATGCGCCGCAAACACTGGGTCTCAATGCCCTGAGCAAATCCCTGATCGGATTTGCACTGGGATTCTGTCATCGGGGCGTGTTTGTGGAAGGATTGATACCCCGCAGCCTGATTCTCTTTGCGGCCGTTTTGCTGCATGATCTTGTCTATTTCATCATCTCTCTGTGGCCGGACATCGGAGCCGGTCTCGGCAGAGTCGCGGTTGTGGGATTTCCCACCGCTCTCTATACGGCCATTCTTGGCTATGTGATATTCTATTTTCTGCACCGCAAAGAACAGTTCCAACCCCTCCAGGATGGTCCATGAGATCCTCTCACCGTCTGCACAAAAAAGCCGAGCTGATTCCTCTACTGATTGTTCTCATTCTTTTTGGTGTGCTCATCTTCCGTCTGTTTTTCCTTCAGGTCGTTCGAGCCCAGACCTATCGGCGGCTCTCGGAGGAAAACCGCATCCGGGTCATCCCGGTGGATGCTCCCCGGGGTCATATTCTCGACCGTCACGGCCAGGTGCTGGTCTGCAATCGCCCGTCGTATGTGGTTTCCATCGTGCCGTTCAAACTGCGGCAGATGGAGCAGACCATCGAGACGCTGTCCGGTTTTCTGGGGATGGAATCCGGCTCAATTATCACTCGCTTGAACGAAAGCAGACAGAGACGTTTTGAGCCGGTGAAAATCAAACGGGATATCGATTTCAAGACCCTGGCCATCATTCAGGAGCATAAACTCGATGTCCCCGGAGTCATCTATCAGGTCGAGCCCAGGAGGGAATATCTCTATGGGGATCTGGCGGCACATCTTCTGGGCACGGTGGGGGAGATCTCTTCCGAGGAGCTGGCCGGTCTTCGGTCCGCCGGTTACCGCCACGGGTCGCTGATCGGAAAGGGCGGCCTGGAGAAGCTGTATGAGCGATTTTTGCGCGGCGAGGACGGGGTCCAGTACGTCGAAGTGAGCGCTGTGGGTCGGGAGATCGGTCCATTGCCCGACCGGCCCGCGGTGGAAGCAAAGCCGGGAAACGATCTCGTCCTGACCATCGATCTTTCCCTGCAGCAGGCCGCCGAGGAAGCCCTGTCCGATTCCGCTGCCGGCGCCATCGTGGCTCTGGATCCGGCCAGCGGTGAGATTTTAGCCATGGTCAGCCGGCCCGCCTTCGATCCGAACCTGTTCAGCTCGGTGATTCCGGAGAGCACCTGGCGGGCCCTGAACGAGGACCCCGGACATCCCCTTCTCAACCGGGCCATTCAGAGCGCCTATCCGCCCGGATCGATACTCAAGGTACTGACCGCCGCCGCCGGATTGGAGGCCGGGGTGATCACCGAACACACCCGGTTCTCCCCCTGCACCGGGGCCTTCAAATATGGCGACCGGTGGTTCGGCTGCTGGCAATCCTGGGGTCACGGCTCGCTGGCTCTGGTGGACGCCCTGGCCCAATCCTGCGATGTCTATTTTTACCAGCTGGGCCTCAAGGTGGGGCTGGACCGGTGGAGCGATTTCGTCAAACGCTGCGGTCTGGGAAAGACGTTCGGGGTGGACCTGGTCGGGGAGGTATCCGGGCTGGTGCCGGACCGGCAGTTTTTCAACGATCATTACGGCCGGCGGAACTGGGGTCCCGGCGTTCTGCTTAACCTGGCCATCGGCCAGGGGGAAAATCTGATCACTCCGCTCCAAACCGCTTCCTTGATAGCGGCCGTGGGAAGTGACGGAACGATCTATAAACCTCATCTGGTGCGTGAGATTCGCAGCTTGACCGGGAAAACCCTGGATCAGAAATCCGAGGTCATCGGTCAACTGCCCGTTTCGGCCGAGCATCTGAAACTTTTGAAAAGAAGTATGCGAGCGGTGGTTCATCACCACATGGGGACCGGCCGACAGGCTGCCGTGGCCGGATTCGAGGTGGCCGGAAAGACCGGCACGGCGCAGAATCCTCATGGCGAGGATCATGCCTGGTTTGCTGCTTTTGCCCCCGTCGAGGAACCTCGAATCGCCGTTGCCGTGATCGTGGAACAGGGCGGACACGGCGGATCGGTGGCCGCTCCCATCGCCGGCCGGGTGATGGAGGCCTATCTGCGGGGGAGTGGGACCCAATGAGCCTGGTGACGTTCAGCGGCAGAAACGTGGATTTCTGGATGATCCTTCTGGTGCTGCTCCTGTGCGGCATCGGGGCAATCACCATCTATAGTACCCTGCAGGGCAGCGAGGTCTCGTCGGATAGCCGTCTGCACCTGAAACAGCTTTTTTGGATCGGTCTGGGGTTGGCGGCCATGGTGGTGACCGCGATGATCCCCTACAAGGCCTATTATGTTCTCGCGCCCGTCTTTTATCTGCTTTCCCTGCTTTCTCTGGGGCTGTTGTTTTTCCTGGGAGATCGGGGCGCCGGGGCGAATCGATGGCTGCATTTCGGCGGATTCTCCTGGCAGCCGGCGGAGATGGCCAAGGTGGCCACCATCTTCATGCTGGCCCATTATCTTTCCGGACGGAAAACAACCTCCGAAAGCGTCAAACCTTTCTTACCGGCACTGGGAATGACGGCGTTGCCCATTCTGCTGATCATCCAGCAGCCCGACCTGGGAACCTCACTGGTTTTTATGGCTATTCTGGTGGCCATGCTTTACGGGGCCGGAATGAAGCCGATCGATCTCTTTCTCCTGCTCTCTCCAGCTCTGAGCGTGGTCTGTGCCTTTCATCTGATCTCCTGGATGATCTTCATCCTGGTTCTTCTGGTGATGCTCTATCGGGCTCGACCGCGCTTTTTTACGACGGCGACCATTTTTCTGACGAATTTCTCGGTGGGCATCATCACACCGATCCTGTGGCGGGGACTCCATGAATACCAGCAGAAGCGGATCCTGGTCTTTCTGGATCCCGGGAGGGACCCTCTGGGGGCCGGTTATCAGGTGATCCAGTCCAAGGTGGCGCTCGGTTCCGGTGGTTTTCTCGGCAAGGGTTTTCTTCAGGGAACTCAGACCAAGCTGGCCTTCCTCCCGGCGCAGCATACTGATTTCATCTTTTCTACCTTTGGGGAGCAATTCGGCTTTCTGGGAAGCCTGCTGATTGTGCTGCTGTTTCTTCTGTTTATCATCCGGGGATTGAGGACCGCCCAGATGTCCCGCAATCGGTTTGCCTCACTGGTCGCCATGGGAGCGGTGGCCGTCTTCTGTTTTCACATCTTCGTGAATATCGGTGTTGCCATGGGCATCATGCCGGTGACCGGGCTGCCGCTGCCGTTCATGAGCTACGGCGGGTCATCCATGATCACCAATATGATACTGGTGGGGCTGCTGCTCAACGTCCGATATCGCTGGCAGGAATATTAACCTCCGGGAGGTTAGCTTGCATCCGGTTCTGTTTCGCATCGGGCCCTTTGCCCTTCGTTCCTACGGTGTGCTGTTGGCGCTGTCCTTTTTCCTGGGCATTCTGCTGGCCAGCCGGCGGATGACGAAGATGGGCGGTAACGGGGCCAAAATGATCGATCTTGCCGTGGTCGTGATCATCGCTTCCATCGTCGGATCCCGGCTGTTCTATGTCGCCTTTCATTGGGACGAGTTTGCCGGACGCCTGCTGGATATCATCAATCCGTTCAATAATCCCGAGGGAATCGGCATCGCCGGTCTATCGATGGATGGGGGAGTCTTTTTAGCCATTCTCTGCGGGCTGCTCTATCTCCGCCTGGCCAAACAGCCTATCCTGTTGACCATGGATGCTATGGCGCCGTCCTTCGGCCTGGGTATCTTTCTGACTCGGATCGGCTGTTTTCTCAACGGCTGCTGTTTCGGCAAGCCCTGCACGACCGGTCTGGGTGTCGTCTTTCCCGCCGAAAGCCTGGCCGGCTGGCAGTATCCCGGCGTGCCCCTTCACCCGACGCAGCTGTATAACGCCGCCGGAGGTTTGATCATCCTTGGGCTGCTGTTGTGGCTGGAGCGGTATCGGACCTTTCGCGGATTCACCTTTCTTCTGGCCGTGATAATGTACGGTATCCTCCGGCTGATCGTCGATTTCTACCGTTATTTCGAGGAGCATGTCTATATCGTGCGCCTTGGAGAGACCGGTTTGACCGCCAACCAGACACTCAGCGGCCTGGCCATGCTGACCGCGCTGGTTCTATGTATCCTTTTTCTCATCCGCAGCCGCAGACGGCCGCCGGCATCGAACGACGGCCGGACTGAATAATCCGCCCTGACCGCCGGGACAGACACCATGAGGAGTGGATACCGATTCGCGGTTCTTGCCGGGAAGACGCTTTTCCGCGATCTACTGGATTTTATCTATCCGCCGTTCTGTGGAATCTGCGGGTCCCGCCTGATCGGCGGAGAAAAGAACATCTGCCGCCCTTGCTGGCAATCCCTGACGGTTATCCAGGCCCCTTTCTGCCGGCGATGCGGCCTCCCTCTGGATTCAACCGCTTCGCTCTGCCGGGTGTGTCGTTCCCGCCAGCGTGTGTTCTCCTTCGCCCGCTCCTGGGGGCTTTTCGAGGAACGCCTCCAGCGGATCATCCACCTGTTGAAATATCGCCAGCGGAAAAGTCTGGCCGGACCTCTGGCCCGGATGCTCACCTTCATCATGGAGCAGGACCGGCGGTTCGATGCCATGGAAGCCATTCTTCCGGTTCCTCTCCATGCTAGAAAGGCGCGTTCTCGGGGATATAATCAAAGCGGGCTGATTGCGCTGGGGCTGGCCCGCCGGACCGGCCTGCCGCTGCTGAAAAACGGGCTGCATCGGATACGAAATACGCCCTCGCAGTCCGGCTTGGATCTGGACCGGAGAGCGGTCAATGTTCAGGGCGCTTTCAGGGTCAGGCATCCTGAGATGATCTCTGGGAAAAGGCTTATCCTGGTGGACGATGTCCTGACCACCGGGGCTACCGTCGAGGCCTGCGCCACAGCGCTTCTGGAGGCCGATGCCGGGGAGGTCTGCGTGCTGACCGTGGCCCGGACACCGGAACCGGAAATCACGCCGCCAGGGCGAGGCGATACACTGAAATGACATCGTCAGGGACACTGTGAGCAGATCGGTCCCGTGAGGGGAAGATCATATGCCTCATCTGCCGACCGGAAAGATCGGCTGGAATCTCCTGGGCAATCTGCTTCATCGGCAGCCACAGGAACATCCCGAGGTCCTGGTCGGCCCGGGACTGGGGGAGGATGCCGCCGCGGTCGATCTGGGAGAGCGCTGCCTGGTGGCGGCCACCGATCCGATCACCTTTGCCGCCGATGATATAGGCTATTATGCCGTCCAGGTGAATGCCAACGACGTGGCTGCCATGGGTGCGGTGCCCCGCTGGTTTCTGGCCGCCGTGCTGCTTCCGGAGAACGAGACGACCGAGGCGTCGGTTTCGGCTGTGTTCGATCAGCTGGGGTCGGCCTGCCGGCAGATCGATGTCGATCTGATCGGAGGGCATACCGAGGTGACCGCCGGGCTGAAACGCCCTATCGTGGTGGGCACCATGCTGGGATTGGTCGACCGGGACCGCCTGGTCACCTCCGGCGGCGTCCGTCCCGGTGACCGTATTATCCTGACCAAAGGTGTGGCCGTGGAGGGCACGGCGTTGATCGCCCGGGAAAAGTATCAACACCTCAAAACTAAATATAACAAAA
>Ga0272444_10003644_pt1 | contig 13790 bp, 17 predicted proteins | sample SSMForm13_FD_201033 | JGI IMG/M metagenome (GOLD analysis project Ga0272444, IMG submission 201033) | Marine sediment archaeal communities from Little Sippewissett salt marsh, Falmouth, MA, United States - SSM-Form-13 | ecosystem: Environmental > Aquatic > Marine > Wetlands > Sediment ...
TGTTTGCCGCGGCCGCCACCACCCAAACCGCGGCCACGGCAAACAAAAAGCCCACTCCCGCCTGGTGCCGGATAAAGCGGTTGCGGCAGGAGCGGCATGAGTAGGGAAAAAATCCCGCCTTGCTCAGAAGATGTTCCCAGAAACCGCGCCGGCGGGAGCGCCGGATGTCTCTGCCGCCGCATCTGGGACAGGGGCGGGTTGAGGACATGGACAAACCTTTGCATCTTGTTTTCTTTTTATCCGGTTGGGGCGGACCCGCGAGGAGACAACCGGATAAATTATCGTTACCAAAATATTGTAAAGAATTCGTTATAGAATGTGAACCTCTCCGATTAAGATTACTATCATTGGGTAATTGGGCGGCATTTAATGCCGCATGCAAGAATTTTGCCTTTACCCTCCCATGCCACCTATATATACTTGGGGCGCGGACTCCCGGTTAACAACGGCTAGCTGTGTCAGAGGCCTCGGTTTCTGGCTCCAGCCGGGAAAGCCGCCCGGCGGGCCGGACAGCGAGGAAACGTTTGAAACGTCTGAGGTGGATAATCCTGGCCGTGCTGGCGGCGATTTTGGCCGGTGCCCTATCCGCCGCCCTGCTGCACCAGCCAGCCAGTCTGCCGGCCTTGAAGGCCGGCGACGAGGCGCCCACCGACAGTGACGGCCGGCCCCGCCTGCGGGGGCTGAACTACACCCACGTGGAAGACGGGGTGCGCAAGTGGAAGCTCAAGGCCCAGCGGGCCCGCTATGAGGAGAACACCGGCAAGGTCTTTTTGGACCGGGTGGCCATAGAGTTCTACGGACAAAAGCAAGGCCCCATCTATCTCAAGGGCGACGAGGGCATCTACAACCAGAAGAAGCAGACCGTCACCCTCAAGGGCCACGTGGACGGCCACACCAGCGACGGCAACCGCCTGATAACCACGGAGATCACCTACCGCGAAAAGGACAAGGTGGCCGAGACCGACGCCGAGGTTACCTTTGAGGGCGCCCAGTACAAGGTGCGGGGCAAGGGCATGCGGGTGCTGGTGGACCAGAACAAGGTGATTTTGAAAAGCAAGGTGCGCTCCACCTTCCGGCCCCAGGGAGAGGGCCCCCCGCCCGGGGCCACGATGGAGTAAGCGACCTGTCAATTTAGCCAAGGGGAGATGGTTATGTTCCGAGTCCTGATTGCAGCCCTCGTCGCGGCCCTGGTCCTGGGCCTGGCCGCCTTTGCCGGCGCGGCCGAGCTGCCCATGGCCTCCAGCGATCAGCCCATCCACGTGGTGGCCGACAGCCTGGAGGTGGACAACAAGAACCAGATCGCCGACTTCATCGGCAAGGTCAAGGCGGTGCAGGGCGACGTTAAGATCACCTGCGACAAGCTCAGCGTGTTCTACGACCAGGCCGGCCAGGAAGCCAAGGGCAAAGAGGCAAAGAAGGCCAAGTCCGAGGGCATGCTCGACACCGGCGGCAAGGTGCGCAAGGTGGTGGCCCAGGGCCACGTCAAGGTAGTGCAAAAGGACCGCATCGCGGTGGGGCGCAAGGCCACCTACTGGGCCGGCGGCCGCAAGATGCTCCTGGAGGGCAAGGCCACCGTATGGCGCGGCAAGAACCAGGTCTCGGGCGAAAAGATCACCGTTTTCCTGGACCAGGACCGCGCCGTGGTGCACGGCAAGCCCGGCAAGCGGGTCTCGGTGACCATCGTGCCCGGCACCATCAAAAAGGACGAGAAGAAAAAGTAAGGTCAATATGCCCCGTTTGAGCCTGAACAACCTGGTCAAGATCTACGGCGGCCGCCGGGTGGTGGACGGCGTGTCCCTGGAGGTTAATGACCGGGAGATCGTGGGCCTGTTGGGCCCCAACGGGGCGGGCAAGACCACCTCCTTTTACATGACCACCGGCCTGATACGGCCCAACGAGGGGCGGGTGTTTTTGGACCAGGAGGACATCACCGACCTGCCCATGTACCAGCGGGCCCGCCTGGGCATCAGCTATCTGCCCCAGGAGCCCAGCATCTTCCGCAAGCTCACCGTGGAGGAGAACGTGCGGGGCATCCTGGAGACCCTGGAGCTGTCCGAGGCCGAGGAGGAGGCCCGCTTGGAGCGCCTGCTGGGCGAACTGGGGGTGAGCCACCTCAGGCGCAACCGGGCCTACAGCCTCTCGGGCGGGGAGCGGCGCCGGGTGGAGATCACCCGCCTGCTGGTCACCGAACCCAACTTCATTCTATTGGACGAGCCCTTTGCCGGCATCGACCCCTTGGCCGTGGCGGACCTGCAAAACATCATCCGCCAGCTCAAGGAGCGGGGCATCGGAATCCTGATAAGCGACCACAACGTGCGCGAAACCCTGGGCGTGTGCGACCGGGCCTACATCCTCAACGAAGGCACCCTGCTGGAGGAAGGCACCCCCGACGCCATCGCCGGCAGCGAGGTCGCCCGCCGCATCTACCTGGGAGAACAGTTCCGGCTGTAAACATCCATGGCCCTGGAAATCAAACAAAGCCTCAAGCTCGCCCAGCAGCTGGTGATGACCCCCCAGCTGCAGCAAGCCATCAAGCTGCTGCAGCTAAACCGGCTGGAGCTGGCCGAGACCATCAATCAGGAGCTTTTGGAAAACCCCCTGCTGGAGGTCGGCGAGGAGACCACTCAGGAGGCCGACGAGATCGATCTGGAGGCCGGGGCCGAGCCGGAAACCGACACGGCCCTGCGGGCCGACACCGCGGGCGAGGCGCCGGCCGGCGACGAGGCCGCGGCCGAGGCGGCCGCCGAGAGCCCGGCCGAGCCCGAGGTGGAGGTGGACGGCAACGTCAACGAGGACTTTGACTGGGAGAACTACCTGGGCGAGTACTCCTCGGGCGGCTCGGGCTACGAGAGCATCGTGCGCGAGGAAAGGGACGCGCCGGCCTACGAAAACCTCATCTCCCGCCCCCCTTCCCTGCGAGACCACCTGCTGGAGCAACTGGCGGTCACCGGCCTGGACGGCCAGCAAAAGGCCCTGGGCGAGATGATCATCGAGTCGCTCAACCCCGACGGCTATCTGCCCCTGGACCTGGCGGAGGTGGCCGAGATGGCCGGGGCAAGCCTGGAGCAGACCGAGACGGTGCTGGCGGTGATCCACACCTTCGACCCCCTGGGGGTGGCCGCCCGCGACCTCAGGGAGTGTCTGCTCATCCAGGCCCGCGAGCTGTATCCGGACAACCAGCTGGTGCTGACCATTATTGACCAGCATTTGGGCGACCTGGAGCGGCGGCGCTACCAGGCCATCGCCAAGAAGCTCAAGGTGCCCCTGGAAGATGTGGCCGGGGCCCTGGAGGACATCCAGTCCCTGCAACCCAAGCCGGGCCAGGCCCTGAGCGCCGAAGAGCCCTTTTACATCACCCCGGACATCTACATCTACAAGGTGGACGGCGAGTTCGTAATCGTGCTCAACGAGGACGGCTTGCCCAAGCTCAGGGTCAACAACTTCTACAGACAGGCCCTTGCCGCCGGGGGAGACGCCGAGGCCAAGGAGTACGTGCAGGGCAAGCTTAGAAGCGCCCTGTGGCTCATCCGCTCCATCCACCAGCGCCAGCGCACCATCTACAAGGTCACCGAGGCCCTGATCAAGTTTCAGCGGGAGTTTTTTGAAAAAGGCATCGCCTATCTCAAGCCCCTGGTGCTCCGGGATGTGGCCGAGGATGTGGGCATGCACGAGTCCACCATCAGCCGGGTGACCACCAACAAGTACGTGCACACCCCCCAGGGCGTGTTTGAGCTCAAGTACTTTTTTAACAGCAGCATCAACCGGTTCCAGGGCCAGGCCATGGCCTCGGAAGCGGTCAAGGAGCGCATCCGCCAGCTCATCGCCGCGGAGAATGCGGCCAAGCCCCTGTCGGATCAGGCCATAGCTGATATGCTTAAGCAGGAGGATATAGACATCGCCCGGCGCACGGTGGCCAAGTACCGCGAGATGCTGGGCATTCTTCCCTCCTCCCGCCGGAGGCAGCCGTTGAGTGCCCTGGCCAAAAAAGGGCGTTGACAACTCCGGGCCTGGAGGGTAAGCCACATACTCACCAATTGCCCGGCTGCTCATTCAGCAACCAAGGAGAAGGCCCAAAATGCAGATCCAGGTGACCTTCCGCCACGTGGAAAGTTCCGATGCTGTCAAGGAATACGCCCGGGACAAGGTCGGCAAGCTCCAGAAATACCTGGACGGCCCCCTGGAGGCCAATGTCACCCTGAGCGTGGAGAAGCACCGCCACGAGGCGGACGTGAACTTGGTGGCCTCGGGGCTCAAGATTCACAGCCGCGAGACCACCGGCGACTTGTTCTCCTCCATCGACCTGGCCACCGACAAGCTGGAAAAGCAGGTCAGGCGCTACCGCGACAAGCTCAAGGACGTGGGCCGGCGCTCCCGCTCCGAAGTGGTGGAGCAGCCCTTCACCGTGGAGGTCTTGGAGGCCGAAAGCCTGTCCTCGGAGAACCCCCGGGTGATCATGAGCCAAAACCTTACGGCCAAGCCCATGGACGCCGACGAGGCGGCCATGCAGCTGGACCTGTCCGAAGACGAGTTCCTGGTGTTCCTCAATGCTCGCACCGAAACGCTCAACGTCATCTACCGCCGCGCGGACGGGAACTTCGGTCTCATCGAGCCGCAGTAGAGCCTTAGGATCCGCGCATGAAGCTCACCGACATACTCAGCCCGGATCAGGTGGTGGCCGACCTGGCCGGCCGCGGCAAACGCGCGGTCATGGAGGAGCTCTGCCGCCCCCTGCTGGCCAAGCATCCCGGCATGGAGCTGCCGGCGCTCATGGAGGTGCTGGTGGAGCGGGAGAAGCTGGGCTCCACCGGCATCGGCGACGGCATCGCCATTCCCCACGGCAAGATGGCGGGTTTGGGTGAGCTGATGCTCTCCTTTGGCCGCTCCCGGGCCGGGGTTGACTTTGATTCCCTGGACGGCAAGCCTGCCCACCTGTTCTTTTTGGTGGTGGCCCCGGACAACAGCGCCGGCACCCACCTGAAGGCCCTGGCCCGCATCAGCCGCCTGCTCAAGAGCAATGTGGTGCGCCAGGAACTTCTGGAGGCCAGCGACGCCCAAGAAATCTACGAGATCATCCAGTCGCAAGACGAGGAGTTCTAGCCCGCCAGTCACGGAGCAGTCATGAACCCCAGCGGAGCCCGAGGTCAGGCCCGCTTCGTGGTCATCACCGGCCTGTCCGGTTCGGGCAAATCCACCACGCTCAAGGCGCTGGAGGACATGGGCTTTTACGCGGTGGACAACCTGCCGGTGGAGCTCTTGCCCTCTTTTGTCAACCTGCCGGTGGGTTCGCTGAACCTGCCCTTTTCCGCCGCCCTGGGCATGGACGTGCGCTCCCGCAAATTCGTGGAGCTGTTCCCCCCCATCCTGGTGCGCCTGAAGAACCAGGGCCACTATCTGGGGCTGCTGTTCTTGGAGGCCGGCGAAGAGGTCCTGATCCGGCGCTTTTCCGAGACCCGGCGCACGCCCCCCCTGTCCGAGCCGGGCGAGTCGGTGCGCCAGGGCCTGGAGCGCGAACGCGCCCTCATGGCCCCCATCAGGGCCATGGCCAACCAGGTCCTGGACACCAGCAACTTCACCGTGCACGACCTGCGGGCCGCCATATCGGGCCTGTACAGTCAGGATGGGGAACCGGCCTCGTTGCAGGTCAACCTGGTCACCTTTGGCTTTAAGCACGGCCTGCCCCAGGAGGCTGACCTGGTCATGGATGTGCGTTTTTTGGACAACCCCCACTTTGTCGAAGAGCTACGCGAGCTTGACGGCCGCGACCCCCGGGTGGTAGATTTCGTGTTCCAAGACGGGACGGCCGAGGATTTTCTCACGAGATTCAAAAGCTTGTTGGAGTTCCTCCTGCCCCGCTACCAGCAGGAGGGCAAGAGCCAGGTGACCGTGGCCCTGGGCTGCACCGGCGGCCACCACCGGTCGGTTGCCACGGCCGAATGGCTGGCCCGGGAGCTGAAGGTTCCGGGCACCCGCCTGACCCTGCGCCACCGCGACATTGCATTGGATTAACGCCTTGATTGGATTGGTGATCATAACCCACGCCCGCCTGTGCCGGGAGCTTCTTAACGCGGCCGAGTTCATTCTGGGCAAGGTGGAACAGTCGGCCACGGTAACCGTGGACTCCTCCCTGGAGGCCGAAAAGCTCCACTCCCGTTTGGAGGCGGCCATCAAGAAAGTAGACTCCGGCGACGGGGTGCTGGTGCTCACCGACATGTTCGGCGGCTCGCCCAACAACATCTCCCTGACCTTTTTGGAAGAGGACCGGGTGGAGGTGGTCACGGGCATCAACCTGCCCATGCTCATCAAGGCGGCCACCGGCCGCGAGGGGCTCACCCTGACCCAACTGGCCCACAACGTCTGCGAGGCCGGCCGTGACGCCATCTCCGCCGCCGGCGAGCTTCTCTCTGCCTAAACCTTTTCCCCCCCGGGGAATCGAGCCGCGCCTGGCGCCCCTGAGCAGGCAATGGCTGGACCAGGTGACCGCCATTGAGCAGGACTCGTTCGCCAATCCCTGGTCCCGGGGCCTGTTCAGCGAGGAGCTCATGTCTCCGGTGTCCATGGACCGGGTGGCCTTGGTTGGTGATCCGGCCCAAGCAATTGGATTCATTATCCTGTGGCTGGTGGCCGGCGAGGCCCAGGTGCAAAACCTGGCCGTGGCCCCGGCCTGGCGCAGCCGAGGGGTGGGCCGCTGGCTGCTGCTCAGCGCCCTGCACCAGGCCCGGGACCTGGGCGCCCGGCAATGCACCCTGGAGGTGCGCTCGGGCAACCAGAAGGCCCTGGCCCTGTACGAGTCCCTGGGCTTTGCGCGCCAGGGGCTGCGCCCCCGCTACTACTGGCCCGAGAACGAGGACGCCGTGCTCATGGGCCGCGGGCTATGATCCTGGGGAGAAAACCGGGAAACATCTTGACCGTTATGCCTCCTAAAGTTTACTTTAAAGTCATCCAAGCACCCGCATAGCGGGCGTGTGCAACCTATCGCTTCCCAGGGGTAACCCATGGGAATTAAAGATAATTGTTTCAGGGAGCCTTGCCGGACGCCCAAGGCGCCAATCGCACCTGCCTACAAGGTGGTCACTTTGGGACCAGGACCCGGCGCGCAGCCCTGAAGGAGGTTTTCCCGCCATGGCAGTTAGAGTCGGCATAAACGGATTCGGACGCATCGGACGGCTGGCCACGCGCATCTTGGGCAAGGGCCATGCCGATCTGGAGCTGGTGGGCGTAAACGCGCGGGCGGACACAGCCCAACTGGCCCATCTGCTCAAGTATGACTCGGTGCATCGCACTTATGACGCCGAGGTGGGCCATGAGGGCGACGAGTTGATCATCGAGGGCAAGCGGGTGGCCATCACCCGCGCCCCGGCCCCGGACCAGTGCGCCTGGGGCGCCCAGGGCGCGGACATGGTCTTGGAGACCACGGGCAAGTTCAAGACCAAGGCCGAGCTGGAGGGCCACATGGCCGCCGGCGCCAAGCGGGTGGCCATGGGCGCGCCGGGCAAGGACCTGGACGCGACCATCGTCATGGGGGTCAATGAGCAGATATACGACCCGGCAACCCACACCGTGGTTTCCAACGCATCCTGCACCACCAACTGCCTGGCCCCGGTGGCCAAAGTCTTGAACGACAGCTTTGGCATTGAGCACGGCCTGATGACCACCACCCACGCCTACACCATGAGCCAGCGCATCCTGGACGGCAGCTCCAAGGACATCCGGCGGGCCCGGGCCGCGGCCATGAGCATGATCCCCACCACCACCGGCGCGGCCAAGGCGGTGACCCAGGTGATCCCCGAGCTACAAGGCAAGCTGGACGGCTTTGCCATCCGGGTGCCCACCCCGGACGTGTCCCTGGTGGACCTGACCTGCCGCTTGGGCAAGGAGGTCACCGTGGATGAGGTCAACGGGGCCTTGGCCGAGGCGGCCGCCGGGCCCATGCAGGGCGTGCTGCTTGTCACCGAGGTGCCCCTGGTCTCGGTGGACTACACCTCCTGCCCCTACTCCTCGGTGGTGGACGCCCCCCTGACCCAGGTCATCGGGGGCCGCATGGTAAAGGTTTTAGCTTGGTATGACAATGAAATGGGCTATGCCTCCCGCCTGGTGGACCTGGCGGCCATGGTGGCCCGGAGCATGTAGGCCGGCCCAAGGCCGGAAAAATGAGCCTGATTGTTAAGGGCGCCGAGGGGGACGGCAAGGGGGTTGAGGGGCTCTCGCGCCGCCCGGCGCCGCTCAGGAGGGTTGTAACTAGTGCAATACATTAATCAAGTGGATCTGGCGGGAAAACGGGTGCTCATCCGGGTGGACTTTAACGTGCCCCTGGACGAGGAAGGCAACATAACCGACGACAACCGCATCCGCGCGGCCCTGCCCACCATCAACTACGCCCTGGACGAGGACGCCAAGGTCCTGGTGGCCAGCCACATGGGCCGGCCCAAGGGCAAGCGGGTGGAGGAGTTCTCCATGGCCCCGGTGGCCCGCCGCCTGGGCCGCCTGCTCAAAAAAGAGGTCGCCCTGGCCCCGGACTGCGTGGGGCCGGAGACCGAGGCGCTCATCGAGCAGATGCAGCCCGGCCAGGTGGTGATGCTGGAGAACCTCCGCTTCCACAAGGGCGAAACCGACAATGACCCCGAGTTCGGCCAGGCCCTGGCCAAGCTGTGCGACGTGTACGTGGACGACGCATTCGCCGTGGCCCACCGGGACAACGCCTCGGTGGTGGCGGTGGTGGAGTACGCGCCCATCAGCGTGGCCGGCTTCACCATGAAAAAGGAGCTGGACTACTTCCGGCGGGCCATGCTGGACCCGGCCCGGCCCCTGGCCGCGGTGCTGGGCGGGGCCAAGGCCATGACCAAGCTGCCCGCCCTGGAGAACCTGCTGGAGCACGCCGACAAGATCGTGATCGGCGGGGCCATGGCCAACACCTTTTTGATGAGCGTGGGCATCGACGTGGGCAAGAGCCTGTTTGAGCCCGAGCTGGTGCCCGTGGCCAATGTGCTCTTGAAAAACGCCAAGGCGGCCGGGGTGAACGTCTACATCCCGGTTGACTGCGTGGCGGCCGACCGTTTTGACCGCCAGGCCGAGACCAAGCTGGTGACCGTGCAGGACCTGCCCAAGGAATGGATGATCATGGACATCGGGCCGGCCACCAGCATGCTCTACCGCGAGGCGCTCAGGGATTGCAAGACCATCATCTGGAACGGGCCCATGGGCGCCTTTGAGATGGACGCCTTTTCCCGGGGCACCTACAACATGGTCTCCACCGTGGCCCAGACCTATGCCATGACCATCATCGGCGGCGGTGACACCGACGTGGCCGTGTCCAATGCCGGGGAGACCGAAAACATCAGCTACGTGTCCACCGGCGGCGGCGCCTTCTTGGCCCTGTTGACCGGCGAGGTCCTGCCCGCGGTGGACGCCCTGGGCGGCTACACCGGCCTGGAAAACGGCGGCGCGGCTCACTAAGCGACACAAGTCATAAGCATACCGGGGAGGGACTTGATGGCCCGCAGACTGCTCATAGCCGGCAACTGGAAGCTGCACAAGACCGTGGAAGAGGCGGTGGCCCTGGCCGGCGATATAGCCGCCGGCCTAGGGCGCGACGACCTGGACGTGCTGGTGATTCCGGGCTTTTTGGCCCTGGAGCCGGTGGCGCTGAGCCTGTCGGCCAGCCCGGTGCTGGTGGGCGGACAAAACCTGTACTGGGAGGACCTGGGCGCCTTTACCGGCGAGACCAGCGGTCCGCAGCTCAAGGCGGCCGGGGCCCGCTACGTGCTGGTGGGGCACTCCGAGCGGCGCCAGTACTTTGGCGAGACCGAGGCCACCTGCCGCCTGCGCCTGGCGGCCGCCCTCCGGGCCGGGCTCAAGCCCATCCTGTGCGTGGGCGAAACCCAGGCCCAGCGCGAGGGCGGCCAGACCGAGGGGGTGTTGGAGAGCCAGCTGGCCGGGGCCCTGGCCGGGTTCAGCCCCGAACAGGGGGCTGGGATCACCTTGGCCTATGAACCGGTGTGGGCCATCGGCACCGGACTGACCGCCAGCGAGAGCCAAGCCAACGAGGCCCACGCCCATATCCGGGCCTGGCTAGGGGCCCGATTTGACAAAGATGTTGCGAACACCACCAGAATCCTGTATGGAGGTAGTGTCAAGCCGGCCAACGCGGCCGGCCTTTTGAATCAACCCGAGGTGGACGGCGCCCTGATTGGCGGGGCTTCCCTGTCCGCCGAGAGCTTTCTGGGCATAATCCGGGCGGCTTAACCAAGAAATACCGAGGCCATGGACGTCATTACCCTGATAATCCACCTGCTTTCCAGCGTCGTGTTGGTCCTGGTGGTTCTGTTGCAGACCGGCAAGGGCGCCTCCATCGGCGCGGCCTTTGGCGGCTCCTCCCAGACGGTCTTTGGCAGCGCCGGCGCGGCCACCTTTTTGAGCAAGCTGACCACCGTGGTGGCCATTGTGTTCATGCTTACCTCCCTGGGCCTGGCCATCCTGGGCCACCAGGGCGCGCCGTCGTCGGTCATGGAGGGCAAGGCTCCGGCCAAGAGCGCGGCCCCGGCCCCGGCCAAGGCCCCCGCGCCCGCAAAGCAGGCCCCGGCCCAGCCGGCCAAGTAGGGCTCGCGGGGCGCTAAGATGATCCTTTTTGTGCCGTCGTGGTGGAATTTGGTAGACACGCCGTCTTGAGGGGGCGGTGGGGCGACCCGTGCCGGTTCAAATCCGGCCGACGGCACCACATATAGAAAAGCAGAACGGGCGCTTGCCATACGGCGGGCGCTCGTTTTATGTTGGCTCCAGATATAATCGGAGTCGTGACATGCCTCGCGCCCTACCCCGCATCGTCCCAGTTTCCCTTGTCCTGCTTGCCGTTGCCTTGGCGGCGCTTGCGGGCCAACCCGCGAGCTCCCTTGCCGCCGGCGAGGGCCGCTGGTCGGTGGAGACTCGAATATCCCAGTTGGATGACAGCAAAAACGTGATCCTCAGCTTGCCGTCCGACAACTGGATCAAGGACAAAAGCGGCAAAAAGATCCCCATCCTTATTCTGCGCTGCAAAGAAAAAGCCACCCAGGCATACATAGTTTTTGACCTCTATTTGGGCGACCGGCCGATCAAGCTGTTCATCAGAATGGACAAGGAAAAGGCCTATCAGGAGACCTGGAAACTATCGACCAATCACCTGGCAGCCTTTGCGCCGGATGGAAAGCGGTTCGTAAAGGAGCTGCTCAAACATCAGAGGCTGTTGGTCCAGGTGGCCCCCCAGGGCCAAAACCCGGTGATCGTCACCTTTCAGCTCCACGGCCTGCCAGAGGCAATCAAGCCCCTGCGCCAGAGCTGCGGCTGGTGACCCCCGGCGAAAAGCCACGCCTCGCCTAGCAGGTTGGAGACACGGATAACCGGCCACTCATGCCTTGCCGAGCCTGCCGGGTTCCAGCGCCGCGCACCGCCGGGCCGTGATTGCCAGCCTGGCAAGCTGATACGCTCCGCAGGTCAACAGGGCCATGTCCACGTAGGCGCCTAACCGGAAGATGCCGAACAGCCCGAAATATACGCACACCACGCCGGAGACCAACTCCAACATCGAGGGCCGCTGGCTGGCCAGGCACAAGAACCCGCTTATGGTAAGCATGGTGGGGCAATTCACCACCCCCAGCGGCGAAAACAACAGGGCGTTGAGCATGAGCGGGCTCTGCACCCAATGCAAGTACCAGAAACCGAATATCAGGCCCAGGAGGCCGAAAAGCCGGTCCGCGGCGTTGATCTTGCCCAGGTCCCAGCTCAGCCCGCCGCGCCAAAGGCCATGCAGGATAAGCGCGAAATAGAGCCCGAACAGCAATATATTGGGCAGGATGAAGTAGTAGAGCGCCACACCGGCGGCCGAGGCGGCCAAAAAGCCCAAGAAGCCGCCGAAAAGGCGGACCCGAGCGCCGGGCAGCAGCAGCCCGGCCGCCAGCGCGGCCAAGAACGCCGCATGCATGAACAGCGAATACATGGCAAGATCGCCCGCCACAACGGCCAGCATACGGCTGATGGCCTGCGGCGGCCGCATGAGTGTCATGGCGAAAGCAATAACCAGCACCCCTCCCGCTGCCCACCATTTCACCTTGTCCTTCATTGCTCTCTCCTTTCCGGTTTAACAAGCAGGGCCCGCAGCCCATGCCGAGGCTCCGCGGGGTCGGTTTCCAATCCCGCGCGATGCGCCATTTCCAAGGATTCGGCGAAGTCATCCGCGCTGACATGGCCTTTGGGCTCAACCACCAGGAACCTGCCGCCCGGTTTCAAGGCCGCCTGGATCTCTTGAAAAAAGCCCGCCTGGTCCTTGAGTTCGTGCACCACGTGCAGGGCCAAGGCAAAATCCACCCTGCCCGCCAGATATTCCAATCCCAGCGCGTTGCCTTTAGCCAGGCGCGTCTCGATGCGGCTCAGAAGCCTGGCCCTCTTGGCCCGGGCCCGCACCTTTTCAAGCATCTTCGGTTGTATGTCCACTGCCACGACCTTGCCCTCCGGACCCACCATCCGGGCCAAGGGCAAGGTGAAAAAACCCATGCCGCAGCCCGGCTCCAGCACGGTCATGCCGGGTGACACATAAGGTCCCAACACCTTGCGGGGGCTTTCCAAGAGCTTTCTGAGTGGATTCAAAAGCAGATATCCCACCCACACCGGGCACACACGCTCTGCCATGTGTATTTCCTCCCATGGTAGTAAGTACTTACTACGATAAATGGCAAAAAAATGCTAGCTTACTCCCGGGGCAGAAGTCCTTCCATGAATATGTCCGCCAGGGTCCAGGCCGCCTCCTCGTCGCTGGCCGCCAGGGGCTCGCCGGCAAAATTCGTTTGCTTATCCGTTACATACAAAAATACAGCGAACAGGAAAAAACGCGCGGCCAGGTGTGGGTCCTTGGCCCGAAGCGCGCCTTGTTGCATGCGCTTGTCAAAATAGCCTTCCAGAATCTGGATGGGGGTCCTCCCGTGCTCGGCTATGTGGAGGCCCTCCAGGCTGTTGAAGAGAGTGAGCCGCACTATGCGCTCATCATGGCCCACGTGCTCCATAATGTGGCGGGCGATGGTGTATAGCACTTGTCGGTCATCGCCCGCCCGCATGGCCGGCTCCATCTCCTCCCCCACCGGGTGTTGGGCGAAAATATGTTGCAGCGCCTCGACGTATAGGTTCTCTTTGTTCTTGAAATGACGAAACAGAAGAGTTTCGCTCACCCCCGCTTCTTTGGCGATCTCCTTGGTGCGCGCTCCGCTGAAACCCTTTTGGGCAAACACATTGAGCGCCGACTCCAAGATGAGTAGCTTTCTTTGCTCCGCGCTCATTCGCTTGTCACCAAGGGGCATGCTTTCGCCTCCGTAGTAAGTACATACTTACTTGTATCAGGCTGAAACAAGCGTGTCAAGCCTTCCGACCCGGGGCGTGAAGGTGCTGGCGGCCGAAGACTTAGGCCCTGGGAATGCCCGTTCCGAAAACATACTGAAAGGGCTCGATTAGTCATTTACCCGGGCAAGGGGCGCTTCAACCCCTAGCCCGGATATTTCATGAGGGTTGGATGGCGTTAGGCAACGATTCAGTATTCATGGGGCCGTCATGAAAAAAGTTCTCGCGGGACCAAGGTACGGTTTGCACCCCGGCCCGGCACAGCCAGCCGCCGGCAGACAAGGCGGCCCAAGGCTTGGGCCACCAAAGGGCTGCACCGGGAGCAACGTGGCTTGGGCAATGCACCAAGCTATTCGACCCGCTGTGCCCCCAGCGACACACTGGCAAGCGAGGGCCTTTAGGCGTAGCCCAAGCTACGTCTAGGCCCGAGCGCAGAC
>Ga0272444_10003645_pt1 | contig 13789 bp, 15 predicted proteins | sample SSMForm13_FD_201033 | JGI IMG/M metagenome (GOLD analysis project Ga0272444, IMG submission 201033) | Marine sediment archaeal communities from Little Sippewissett salt marsh, Falmouth, MA, United States - SSM-Form-13 | ecosystem: Environmental > Aquatic > Marine > Wetlands > Sediment ...
GGGAACAGTTGGAGGGGCGATGCGAATCACGGTTTCGGCCATCAAAGCAGACATTGGGAGTATCGGCGGGCACGTACGTCCGAGCAATGCGTTGCTCGAAGTGGTTAGCCGGAGCATCGAGAAGCATCGCGGTGACACGCTCATCGATGTCCACGTCGGATTCACCGGGGATGATGTGGCGATCCTGATGACACACACTCGTCCCACTCGCGATCCCAAGATCCATCAGATTGCATGGGATGCGTTCCTTGAGGGGACCAAAGTTGCGAAGAGCCAGGGGCTGTACGGCGCGGGCCAGGACCTGCTCAAGGATGCGTTCTCCGGCAATATCCATGGCCTGGGGCCCGGTGTTGCTGAATTCAGCTTCGACGAGCGCGAAAATGAACCGTTCTTGCTGTTCACCGCAGACAAGACCGAGCCTGGCGCCTACAACCTTCCGCTGTATCTTGCTTTCGCGGATCCTATGTACAACGCCGGGCTCATGCTCTCGCCCGACGTCGGGAGAGGGTTCCGCTTCACCATCCTTGACACCCATTTCACCGAGGGCGATCGCACGATCGTGCTTGACACGCCAGAGGAGCTGTACGATCTCGCCGCACTTCTGCGCGACAACGGTCGGTTCGTCGTTCGCTCGATCGTGGCGCGGTGTGATCAGGAGCAGGCGGTGATTTGTTCCACTTCCAGACTGAGGAACATCGCCGGGAAGTACGTCGGGAAGGACGATCCGATCATGCTTGTGCGCACGCAAAAGAGCTTCCCGGCAACGGGTGAAGTCCTTGCCCCATTCGGCATCGGGCACTACGTGGCCGGGTTCATGCGCGGCAGTCACACCGGGCCGCTGATGCCGGTTTGCGCAGGAACCGCGATGTCGTACTTCGACGGGCCTCCAGGGGTCTCTTGCCTTGCGTTCTCCATTCGGGACGGCCGACTCTCGGAACCGGTCGACCTGTTCGATCACCCGCATTGGGACTGGGTGCGCCAGCAAGTATCTCGGAAGGCGTGTGATATGAGAGCACAGGGATTCTCCGGCCCCGCGATGCTTCCCTACGCCGACCTTGAATACGGCGGGATCAAGCATAGAATGGAAGCACTCGAGACGCGCTTCGCCGTTTCCGTGTAGGCACCGCGCGTCATGCCAAGGAGTTCCCATCGTGTCCAACGTCGCCTCAAGGGATTCTGTTTCCCGCGTGTTGTTCTCGCAGGAGGACATCCATCGACGGGTTGAGAAGCTCGGAAGGCAGATTGCCCAAGACTACAGTGTCCACAACGTCGGTCGCGACGAGCAGAAGCGGCCGATTGTGTTGATCTGCGTTCTGCGAGGGGCGTTCATGCTTCTTGCCGATCTCGCACGCGAGATCCGGATTCCGCTCCAGTACGACTTCATCTGTGTCTCTTCCTACGGGAACGGAACATCTCCGGGAGCGGTCCGCTTCGTGAAGGACCTCGAACTGCCGATCCGCGGCCGTGACGTCGTCATCATCGAAGACATCGTGGACACCGGTAACACGCTCGACTACCTGTTGCGGGTGTTCTCTGCACGGGAGCCGGCATCGATCCGCGTCTGTGCATTGATCGACAAGCCGGTGAGGCGTGTGGTTGACGTCAACGTCGACTACGCAGGGTTCACGCTCGAATCGGACGAGTTCGTCATCGGATACGGCATGGACTACGCCGAGATGTACCGGAACCTGCCATACATCGGCGTTCTCGATCCCGATAACCTCCCATGAGCGCTCGCACATCGACACCCCACCACGAACTCACGCTGGCCATCGAGACCTCGTGTGACGAGACGGCCGTTGCCATCGTTCGCGGGACATCCAAGCAGGAGCTCCTCGCGAACCTCGTGTACTCGCAAGCCGACATCCACGCAGAGTTCGGCGGCGTCATCCCTGAGGTCGCATCCCGAAACCATCTTCGGAAGCTCCCCCTTCTCGTCCGCCAGGCTCTCAGGCAAACGGGGATCTCGGAGGATGAGATCGATCTGGTCGCCGCGACCTACGGACCCGGCCTTGTTGGCCCGCTCCTTGTCGGGCTTTCCTACGCCAAGGGGTTCGCCTACGGTGCGGATGCTGCTTTCATCGGCGTCAACCATCTTGAAGGACACCTGTTCGCGCACCGTCTTGCGTACCCCGAGGTATCACCACCCTTCATGGGCTTGATCGTTTCCGGAGGCCACACGCTGCTCGTTCGGGTCGATGCTTACGGTCGCTACACGACCGTAGGAACGACCGTCGACGACGCCGCCGGCGAGGCGTTGGACAAGGTTGGCAAGAAGCTCGGCATCCCCTACCCGGCAGGCGCAGAGCTCGATCGACGAGCCCAGATCGGTAACCGCGCCGCAGTTGATTTCCCGCGCCCGATGGCCCGCGTTGGGTTCGACTTCAGCTTCTCGGGGCTGAAGACATCCGTGATGACCTACCTGCGCAAAGAACCTCACTTCGGACTGGATGACATCGCAGCGTCGTTTGTCGCCAGTGTCGTGGATGTGCTGGCCGGGAAGGCTGTCGAAGCTACCCGCCGGCATCATCTGAAGGATCTCGTGGTTGTCGGTGGTGTGGCGGCAAGCGTGACCCTCCGAGCCCGGCTTGAAGAAGAATCCGCTCGTAGAGGGATCCGGGTCTGGGTGCCGCCGCTTGCGTTCTGCACGGACAACGCAGCGATGATCGCAGCTGCGGCTGTGTTTCGGTACTACGAATTGGGGCAGTCGCACGATCTGTCGCTCGCTCCCGAGCCGAACCTGGCGTTTGACAACCCTTCCAACAACACAGCAGATCCTTCATAGCGCAGCGCCGGAATCCTGGTCCTGGTCCTGATCATGATCCTGATCTTGCCCCTCGTCGAGAATCTCATGAATGTTCATGAAGTCTCTGTCCTGGCATGATCGGGCCCGAAACGCGGCCGGTTTACGTCCGTCCACTACGAGAAGGGAACAGAAGATTCAGTCCTCGGTTTGAGCTGGGGATTGCTTGTGACCTCAGAGATCCGACAGAGACGACCGCCGACTTCTAGGCTGCGCAGGCGGGGTTGGGATCGGCACTCGACTGGACCGCGCCGGCTTCGACATCCACTGTGGCTGCTTCACGCGCAGCGACCGGCTCGGTGACGTGCTTCAGCGACGCGATGGCCACTTCGAGCATGTCGTCCGTTGGTTCAGCCGTCGTCAACCGCTGCAGCCACATCCCTGGCGCGCTCAATGCGCGCACCAAGCGTCTATCGGAGTGGCGTCCGGAGAACTGGAGAACTTCGTACGACACACCGGCAACCACCGGAAGCAAGAGCAGCCTCGACAGGAGCTTCAACCACAGCGTCGGATTGCCGGCAAGAGAAAAGACCAGGATGGCGATCACCAAGACGATCATCAGGAACGCCGTGCCGCATCGCGGATGAAGGGTCGTGTATTCACGTGCGTTGTCCACCGTGAGATCCAGCCCCGCTTCATAGGCGTGGACCGTCTTGTGCTCTGCACCGTGGTACTGGAACACACGCTTGATCTCTTTCATCCGCGAGATCACGACAACATAGCCGAGAAACAGCGTCATTCGGAGAAGCCCTTCGACCAAGTTGAACACCACGGGATTACCGGCCCGTAGAGACCCGAAGCTGTTGACCACGAACAATGGCAACACGACAAAGCCGCCCACCGCAATAACAATGGCAACCACCATCGTGATCGCCGTGCCGCCCTTGCTTAGTTGCTCGTCTTCGGGAAACGCTAGAGACGCCGATAGATTGAGCGCACGGATCCCGAGCACCAGCATGCTCACGAACCTGAACACGCCACGGAAGACTGGAACCTTCGAGAGACGAGGCAGGATTTTCTTCACAGGAAGATCCCGTACGATGATCTTCTTGTCGTCCTCACGACGAACGGCGACCGCAATGCGATCGCCGTTCTGCATCATAACCCCTTCAAGGACCGCTTGACCGCCAACGGGCGGCATGCGCTAGTTCTCCTCCGCTGTGGCCTGACTCTGATCCAGATCGTCGTCTGTGGCCCCATACTTGCGGCGGAACCGCTCCACACGGCCCTCCGTGTCGATGAACCGCTCCTCACCCGTGAAGAACGGATGGCACTTGGAGCAGATGTCGACATGCACGTCTTCCACCGTAGAGAGGGTTTCGAATTCGGCCCCACAACCACAGCGAATCACGGCCTTCTTCATTTCGGGATGAATGTCCTTTTTCACCAAAGCCTCCGCTAACGCTTGGAGTACTGCTCGCTCTTGCGGGCCTTGCGACGCCCGTACTTCTTCCGCTCGACCTCTCGCGGATCCCGCTTGAGGCAACCAGCCTTTTTCAGCGGCGCTCGGTACTCCTCGGTAATTCCTGTCAACGCGCGAGCGATGCCCAGCTTCACAGCCTCGAGCTGCCCGGTATATCCACCACCGCGGACCCGTGCCATGACATCGAACCGCCCGACGGTTCCCGTAAGGTAGAACGGCTCTTTCAGCGTCTTCTCAAGATGATCGGACGCGTTCAGGAACTGGGCGAAATACTCATCCGCCGGTCGCTTGTTGATCGTAATCGTTCCACTACCCTCGCTTAGATACACACGAGCCGTGGATCGTTTTCGCCGCCCAATGGCGTGCATGTAGTTTCCGACACGCTTGGGCAATCTCTTCTGGATGCCGTTCTCAACCACGAACGAAACCTCCTGGAATGGTTCTTGCTTCGCTTTGCAATACGTCAAGAAGTCGCCGGATGGTATCGTATCCGTATGCCTGTGCACAACCCGGCCTGCTCTGCTTCCCGCAAATGACCGGGAAACATTATCCCATCCAGCGAGGTTTCGCAACAGGCATGCGTTGGGCACCAGAGGCGAATCCCCCCTCCCGGGAAGATACCCCCGCGTCGCTTCGCTAAGAGCCTCGTCTTAGGGCGATCCTGGGCGAACGATGAACGTGTGCGCATCATTCTCGCCCGGACGCATGTACTCGATCTCCACACGCCGAATCCGCAGCAACGTGTAGTCGGCGTCTTCGGAATCGGACCAGAACTGCCCGAAGTACCCAAACTTCTCCCCGATGCTTTGGCGCAATGCATCCTCATGTACAACCGAAGCCACACCCGCGATTCGGATGTATCCGCTCGATTCCTGGTCCCCGAGGGGGATACAGATCTCTACATTGGGGTTCCGTCGGATCTGCCTCGCCTTCTGGCTGCGGGTTCCTGTGGCAATCCAGAACTTCTCATCCACGTCCAACAGGGTCACCGGCCGGACCCTGGGCTGGTCGCCCTCTGCCGTGGCCAAATAGGCGCTTTGCCTGTCCTTCAGATGCTCCCAAACCTCTCGCTGAATGCCGTCGCTGCTCTGCGCCATGTCGTGCTCCTTTCCCAAGCTCATCCATAACCCATCGTTCGACAGGCTTCTCGCTGCGAATCAATCCTATCCTCCCAAGCAAAGGAAGCCCTAGTCACCGCAGTCGTGCCTCCCGACCGTCCGCTCGATCCGGAAGGAGCTCTCCTCCCATACGGGCGTTCCCGGCGATCCGGCGGCAAGAAGCGGAGAGCTCGCATCGAGCACCACTTGCTCGTCCGCCCACTCGATCCGCCCGAAAACTGCACCGCCGTCTTCCTCAACCCAGCCCACAAGCCGGTATCGAACCCGTTGAACCGCATACACCTCGGCGCTGATCAGCCCAAGCAGATCGACAGCTATCGTGATCCCCGGCATGCCATCGCCGTCTTGATCGACAACCCGTGGATCGTCGATCGATGTGGGCAAGGGATCGTGTCGGGGATCGTCAAGAACGGCCCCGCGAACCTCCACATACCAATCCTGCTCGAAGCTCACAAGCGACGAATCCTTCGACAGATCGAGGCGGGCGTGCCGCTCTCCCGCGACGAGAGAGCGAACGAGCGCGTCCGGGAACACCATTGTCAGTCCGGGAAGGGCCGTCCGAACGGAGGAACCGCAGTACTCGGACCGAAGCAACACCTCGGATCCGCTCTGGACCATCTCGATCTGCATGACCACGGTGATCTCGCGGCGTTGCTCACCGAAGATCGGCATGTCGGCCCAGTCCACAAACCTGTGCGTCTCCCGCCAGCTTCCGCTGAGATCCACGCTCTCCGCTGAAGGATCTGCTGCTTCTTGCTCTGCGAGACAAGGAACTGCTACCACCATCAACGCCGCAACGAGTAGTATCACTCCACTGAACGAATGGGTGTGGCGAACCATGAGTTGCAGTGTGAGCCGAATCGGCACACTCAGTCAAGATGACGAGTCCGCGGACGCCCCAAGCGGTGATCCACAAGCACGTAGAAGCCGCCGCGCGGCTTCTGCCCACGAGCCGTCCGTTCCCCAAACAGGCAGTTTGAGTATCAGGATCAGGCGGTATCCACTTGATCTCGACCGGGAAGATCGATTGTCTCTCTCAGGCGGCTAGGAGCAGGTCACAAGCTCAATCCGATCGTGCAAGCCGGAACACGCGCCAAAGCTGATAGGACGCGATGAGTGCAGCAATGAGGAGCACCACAAACAACACCGCAATGATCGGTGTGAGGTTGCTGCTGGTGACCATCTGCAGGTAGCTGACCTCGATCATCCCCAGCACGGCAAAGCTGTACGCGCCATGAAGAAGCACTGCCTGGATCCATGCAGGCCAGACTCCGCTCCGCTCGGCTGATCTGACGCTGCGCAGTGCAAACGCAACACCGATCATCGCTCCCGTAGCCGTTTGAATCAGCACTCCCGGAAACGCTCGCAGCACCGTGGACGCCCATCCGCCCTCAACCGCCAAGTAGAAGGCGCTCTCCACCGCAGCAAGTCCAAGCGCGACCGCAGCACCCAAACGTACACCGTCGAACGTGTCGAATCCGCGGTGGGTTCGACCCCGTGCTGCGCGTCGGGCAATCAGTGCAAGGATGACCAGCTTCGCCAGTTCGGCAGGCAGCGCTGAGCTCACGAACCCTCCGTACAGGGCCGTCTGCAGCGGACCGAGCAGCTCCGGTGTCCCCAATGTGAGAACCAGCATGATCCCTCCAACGGGGAGACCGGCCAGAAGACCGACGATGAGCGTTCCAATCCCGCGCCGGCGCTGTGCGCGGTCCGTGCCACGCAACACGATCATCCACGCGAGCGCGATGACAACGACACCCGTGACGACGGCTCCGCCCAGCTGTACGCTCATCGTTCCTCCTTGCTTGCGTCGCAGATCCCAGCGGTCGCGGACGGGATCGCAAAGCCTCCCGGGTTCAAGATCCCGATCCCGGCTGATGCGTGGGATCGTACGGAATCACGCCACGGAAACCAATCGCAGCGTTCGTGGTCCGCGATCCCTATGATTCCCAAACAAGATGGACGGGCGCCGATCGCTCGAAAGCGTCCGACGCCCGTCATAGGCAGGAATAGGGTGTGCGGTCCTTCGACCTTGGACCACACTGTGGCGGAATCCGTCTGCTACAGGAGCAGCGCGGATAGCTTCGCCCCGTTGCGGCCGCGCTCCACCGGAGCGTGGGCGCGCGGAATCGCCTGGCATGTCCGCCGTTTCGTCGGCGATTCCAAACGGGCGGGGCAGGGCACTCCATCTTGTGTGGTGAGCTGTGTAGTCATGGTGTTGCGATGTGCCTTGGCAATACGCATGCTGCTAGGAGCTCCCCGCCCCACATCACTTCTTGTCCTTGATTGACTCCTTGCCGATCGTCCCGGTTGCATCGGCATCGTCCACGGTATCTGGGCGCAATGCTTGCCACGCCATCGTCGCCAACTGCTCAGGCCCATTGCGCATCAAGTGCTCGGCGCCTGGCCCGGTGAGCGCTCGGCCGGTGACCGCTTCCCCCATTCCGATCAGCGCGGTCGCCGCCACCGTCGGATCGCATGAGCGGATCATTCCGCTCCGCACGCCGGCTTCAATGAGGTCGGCTACATACTGGAGAAGTTCCTCACGAAGCTGCCGGACTTCTCTTCGGAGCCTCGGCGTCTCCGGAACTCTCAAGTGAAGCACAACCTGTTCCGCTCTTCCGTACTCCTCCGCCATATCAAACAGTAGGATCACCGCGCTACGTACCAGTTCCTCGGTCGAGGGGTTCTCGAGCCGCTTCGACTCGATCATCTCCTTGCGACGTGCGTACTCCCGCCGGACGATCGCCAAGTAGATATCTTCCTTCGAGGGGAAGTAGTGGTAGATCGCCCCTGTGGAGACACGCGCCGTCGCTGCAATGTCGCGCATCGTACAGGTATGGAACCCTTTGCGCGCGAACAGCCGAGCCGAGCTTCGCACGATCTTCTCTTCCAGACTCTGTTTCATAGTGCGGCCATCTCCGAACGAACGTTCGTTTTAAACCGAACGTTCGTTCGGTTTTGAAGCTTATCCAGCCTCTGCCACGAAGTCAAGTCAAACGTACGACGTCGAACACTGGATGAGAGTCAGTGATGTGATCCACGCTTCGATCGACTCGAGCCATCCGTAGAGCAGACGCGGAGGTTCCCAACCGAAGCGAGGGCGCGATCCGGTGTAGGATGTCACGATTGGTTCGATTCCATCCCAGGATCGATGACGCGATGCTCGAACCGGAAGGCAAGGTGACCGTGTTAGGAAGGAGCTCTCGCAGGAGAAGACTGCGCAACCAGCCGACCGATCCATCCTGGCGGGAATTCCTGATGTCGGTCCCGCTGTACCGCCGGCTGCCCCCGCATGATCAGCGGGAGGTCGAGGCTCACTCGCGTGTATTGCTCGACGAGAAGGCGTTCGAAGCTGCAGCCGGCTTCGAGATCCGAGAGCCAATGCCGTTGCTTGTTGTAGCGCAAGCAGCGATCCTGTTGCTCCACCGCCAAACCGCCTACTACCCGAAGCTCGCCTCGATCATCCTGTATCCGGCCAACTTCTTTGTATCGACCTCGCGCGTCGATCCGGCCGGATTTGTCACGGAACTCCGAGAGGTTCGCAGTGGTGAGTCTTGGATGCACGGCGCAATCGTGTTGTCGTGGGATGAGGTGGAGCTCGGCCTCCGTCCCGGAAGCCTGCGAAACGTAGTCCTTCACGAATTCGTTCATCAGCTTGACGCTCAGACCGGGGACATGGACGGAACCCCACCGCTCGCTTCGGCAGCAGCTCGCACGCAGTGGGCGGCCGCCATGCGGGACGCTCGTCGCTGCGTCGAGAGGGATGCCTGTGTGTCCGGCGGTGTCCCGATCGACCGCTACGGACTGAGAAGCCCTGCGGAGATGTTTGCAGTCGCCACGGAAGCGTTCTTCCTGAATCCCCACGCCGTGCAGCAAAGCATTCCTTCGTTGTACCGTGTGCTCGCCCAGTACTACGAGCAGGATCCCATCACCTGGCTCACGAGGGATTCGTCCGCGACCGCATGAACGATGACGGGCTTGCGGCTAGCAGGAAGTGATGGATGCGCCTACGATCGGCGCATCCGTCCGCGCTTTGCATCAGAAACACCCAGATGGGATCAGCCGGCCATCGCCGGTTCGCCTGTTCCAAGCTCGATGCCCCGATCGAGCAAGACATCGTGGATCCCCTCAGCCGTCCATTGCTTGCGACCGTCAATCACCGTGACATCGGGGTTGTCCAGCAGCCACTCGTCATGAAGCCGTTCGAGATCCCGCAGGTACTCGAGTGGAATCGAGTCCTCTTCGCTTCGTCCCCGCTCGAGGATTCTCTCGTGGCACACATCCGCCGGGGTGCGCAGATACACGATGTGATCCGGCGTGGTGCACCAATTGGACTCCAGCCAATCCCACAGACGGCAGTACAGCTGCCACTCCGTTTCGCTCATCAGACCGGATTGATAGCAGTTCTTGGCGAACACATACCGATCGCAGTAGATCGACCGCTCAAGGACCACATTGTGGTGGTTCGTCATCGCCAGAACCTCGGTCCATGTCTTCGCTCGGGTGGTGAACGCCGCCAACTGGAACGTGAATGACCAACGGTTGGGATCGGAGTAAAACATCTCCAACAGATTCGACGCGAACTCCTTTTGCCATGCTCCTACCGGCTCTTCGATGAACGCGAACAGTTCCGACTTGTGGAGCCGGCGACCGACCGTGCTCTTCCCCGCGGCGATGTTCCCTTCGAAGAGGATCATGGTTCGTTGTTCCCTCACTTTCCCCCCTTTGCACCGAACAAGCTCAAGCCAGAGGCAGGACCAGCCCGGCTTGTTCCCCTCAGACCACGAAGTGGTCGCTTCATCCGAATCCTATGTATGGATCCCGGTTTCCCGTATGGGGGGGATCCACCCGGCTCCATCACTTTACCGCTTCCGGCTCCCGCACCCAAGCGCCCCCGCAAGCGGTCCGACGGCGGCAAATCATCTTCAACTACACTCTCCGTTGGTTGTCCTTGTTGCACGCCTAACGAATGTCCTACCGGACAACGCGCACGGCAGGGGAATACGACATGCGTCTTGTCCGGTTCCAATCCCGCTAGAGAAGGGGAAGTTGTACGCCACCGGCATCAGGTCCGGGAGGCCGTGCGGGGTTTGTTTTCATCCCGGCGTCGTGGCATGCCGATCGGAGGGCGGCGAGCAATCGATCATGTTCGGGGACCTTGCACACATAGCACTCGCCGAATGCCCGAGCGTACTGCAAGCGGACGCCGGGGAACATGCGATCCAACTGAGCATAGAAGTACGCGCGTTGCCGGTTGCGCATCGTGACTCCCAGGAACGGAAGGATCCCATGGACGCCTGCATCGCTCGAAGCACGCACGATCTGAAGGATCTCCTCCTCGCTGTCCTCGATGAATGGAAGCACCGGCATGAGGGTGACCCACGTTTCAACGCCGGCGGAAGCGAGCGACCGCAGCGCAGCAAACCTTTGAGACGGGACAGGCGCGCGGGGTTCGAGCTTCGCCGCCAATTCGTCGTCCGTCGTAGTGACGGTCATCGCAACCACAGCATGGCCATTGACACGGTGTATCTTTCCCAGCAGCTCGGCGTCGCGTACGACAAGATCGCTCTTGGTGTGAACGTGTACGCCGAAGCCGTAGCGATAGATGACGTCGAGGCATCGTCGCGTCATGCCCAGAGATCGCTCCAACGGCATGTACGGATCGCTCATCGAGCCTGTGCCTATGACGCCCTTCTTCCGCTTGCGCGCAAGCTCTTCTTCCAGAAGCTCTACGGCGTTCCGTTTCACCAGGACTTCTTCGTCAAACCGGTCGATCCCGTAGCAGGCGCTCCGTGAATCGCAGTAGATGCAGCGATGCTGACAGCCGCGATAGACGTTGATGCTGAAGTCTGTGCGGTACCAGAAGCTGTCATCGGAGGTGGGCACTCGGGTAGCAAGCGTCTTGGCTTCGATCTCCCGCACGATGGTTCGATCCGCCATCTCGCACCTTCTTGCTTCAGCCCGGCCAGAGCCTGCACCTATACGTCGATGACGTCGAGATCCTTCGCCGACCTGATGCACTGATGTGGTCGAAGTATGGCCACCTGCCGGTGTCCGTCACCGTAGGCACAGGATGTGAACACCGTCAAACAGCGATCCTCATAAAGATACGTGGGGGCGAACGGCTGGTGTGATCGAACCAGCACCTTTGCGCCTAGCCTGGCGCTGATCCGCTCGAACATCTTGTGGTCGAGAGATGGCCGGGAATCCCAGGGGGATTCCGGCGTTCCGTCTTCCTGCCAGTCGCCCCAAGTCACGTTGCGCCAGTTCGCGTCGCCGTTCTCGATATCGCCGAACGCCTCAAGCGAGCCGACCTCGGGTAGCCCTCCGTGGACCGCGAGCACACCCAGCGGATGCCAGGCTGCAAGTGGAAGCTGAAGGAATGTCCGGCCCAGAAGCTCCGCGGTTTCCGTAGGGAGTCCGTGCCAGAAGTCCGCGGGCTGGAACGGCGCCACCTTCCATCCTTCGTGATTGCCCATCAGCAGGACAACCCGATCGGGGTGGGCGAGCTTCTCGGCGAGAAGCAGGCGTACGTTCCCCAAGGAATCAGGCCCGCGATCCACATAGTCCCCGAGGAAGACGAGGATGTACCGGTCTGGGGGGAACCGCGCGAAGATTCGTCTGGTCGCGTCGGAGTCGCCGTGCGTGTCGCCGATGTAGACCACCGGGCATCCTTCCGGAAGAACGTGAAGCCGCAGGGGTTCCCTTGCAAGAACCCCCGCGGCTTGCTCGACCAGTCGGATGAAGTCCGGGTTGATCATGATCAGTCTCCGATGAGGAACTCCCCGTTCTCGTAGATCAGTGCGTCATCCGCGTAGATCTTGCCGTCGACGGAGAGGTCGCAAACCATGTCCCAGTGGATCGCTGACTCGTTCTTGCTCCCGGTTTCCGGCCATCCCGCACCGACCGCCATGTGGAAGCTGCCGTGGATCTTCTCGTCGAATAGCGTGTTGCCGATTGCGCGTTGGACGCCTCGGTTGGTTCCGATGGCAAACTCACCCACATACCGCGCGCCTTCATCGGCATCCAGCATCTGCATCAAGAAGGCCTCATCGTTGTCCGCCTCCGCCTTGACAACGCGCCCCTTCTCGAACCACAGCTCAACCCCCGTGAGGCGCCGTCCTTGGTAGGTGGTGGGGTACGAGAACCGCACGTGCCCCTCCACGCTGTCCTCCACCGGGCCGGTGAATACTTCGCCGTCAGGCATGTTCTTCTTCCCATCACAGTTCTCGAACGTGCGTCCCTCGATGTTCATCGTCAATTCAACGTTCGGAGCAACGACGCGCAGCTTGCTGCACGGATCCAGTGCATCGACGATCCGTTGCTGCCACGCCGAGAACTTCCGCCAGTAACCAACCGGGTCCTGCAGGTCCGGGAGGCATGCTCCGTACGCGAAGTCCTCGAGTTGGCTCCTGCTCATCGCTGCATCCTGCGCGTAGGCGTCGGTGGGGTACATCGCCAACACCCAGTTGAGCTGCTCCGCCGACGTGCGCTCAATCATGGTCTTGAACAGGCCTTTGCTTGCTTGTGAGGTCAGCTGAAGCTTTTCCGGCGGAACGTCGCTCAGTTCTTTGGTGTTGGTGGAACTCAGGATGTTGATCAACGCATCGTACTGCTCGTATACCAGCCTGACCGGCTCGGGGATGTGCATCAGCTGCTCGTCCGAGGAGTACTCGTAGTGAATGCTTCTCGTCCCGGGAAGACTGACCCGCAGGAAGGGGTGCCCGCCTGCCTGCAGAACCTTGATCATGCATGCTTTGATCAGCGGCTCTGCGACGGTTGTCCCGGAGATCATCACCTTCTGATCCGGTTTGACCGCTACTGAGTAACCAACCAGAACGTCCGCCAGCTTCTCGATACGTGAATCCATCCTCCACCAACCTCCTGGTTTCATTGGTTCGCGATCCGGTTCGCGGATCGATGTCGCGACCATCTTCCAGCGTAGTCGGCGGGTACTCAAGCGGCAACCCGCAACGCGGATCGATCAGCGGCATCGGCTGCGGTCGCAGTCCCGGTTGCCCGGAGAGCTCTGTCGAACTATATTCTCGCGGGTACGACAACTCGATCGAAAGAGACTTGCCGGGAAACGGCGGGGGAAAGGGGAGCGATGACGACACTCAAGCCACGGTTGCTGAAGGGGTTCAGGGATTCCCTGCCGGCAGTCGCTGCGGCACGCCAACAACTGATCGATTCCGTGCGCAAGGTGTACGAGCTCTACGGCTTTCTGCCACTGGAGACGCCAGCGCTGGAGTATGTGGATGTGCTCGGCAAGTACCTGCCGGAGAGTGACACCCCCGAAGGGGGCATCTTTGCGCTGCGCGACGCGGATGGCGAATGGGTCGCTTTGCGCTACGACTTGACTGCACCGCTATCGCGGGTTGCTGCAGCGTATCCCGACCTTCCGATCCCGTTTCGCCGGTATCAGATCGCACCGGTCTGGCG
>Ga0272444_10003646_pt1 | contig 13788 bp, 8 predicted proteins | sample SSMForm13_FD_201033 | JGI IMG/M metagenome (GOLD analysis project Ga0272444, IMG submission 201033) | Marine sediment archaeal communities from Little Sippewissett salt marsh, Falmouth, MA, United States - SSM-Form-13 | ecosystem: Environmental > Aquatic > Marine > Wetlands > Sediment ...
GACGTATATTATATTAACCAATAGAAATATTCAATATATAAAAAAGTGACCCGCTCTTACGAACGGGTCGGTTGTTGGCCTCGCGCCTTTGACCGGGGGCGAGGAATATCAAATTGTCAGTTAATGGGGATTTTGAGATCACGACCGATCCGGATTGGGTCAGCTACCCGCAATCCATTGCGATCCCTTAAATCCGATTGAGTCACGTTGAACCTGCGAGAGAGATCACAAATGCTATCACCTCTCTGTATCTCATAGAGGAAGTATCCGATACCGTCTTCGAACTCTCCATCTGGTTCGATTTGACCCAGATCAAATATGGAAGCTTCTTCGCTTTCGCTCACCTCTTCTTCAGTAGGCTCAGGGATAGAAGCAGCGCTTTCAACATCTTCGGCAAGCCCAACTTCCTGGATAATCACCGTTGCTGGCGGTGGCTCTACATGGATATTAATATCCGGATTAGCAACAGATGTTGAATCAGAAGCAGAGACAAGCCCCGCTAAAGAGCTGACGCCCTCTGACACCCAGTTGGTCAATGGAGTGTCAAAAGAACCCATACTCAGTAGCAAAATTGCTACCAAGAATACTGCGAATCCGATAATCCCTCCTACTACCGAATTTCTGCTGAAGGCTTTGGCTATAGCAATCGCCAGTGCTACTAGCACGACTAATGCTACAGCCGTAACTACAAATGCTATAAAGTCCGTCATTTCAGGACCTCCTTGGTCTAATTTTGATTTACTCTCTAAGACCAAAAGCAATATATAAATCCACGGTCGTGTTTTTATATATCACTTGGCGGGAGATCCTCATCCTTCCTCTTCCTTCAATTTATGTTAACGCATTTATTGATACAAATGCGATCAGAAAGAATTGAGGGGCGGATTTCTCCGCCCCAAATAAATTTCAATATTCATCGAGAAGAGCACTTAGGGGTTTATATATACTTCTGGGCTATACATAGTATCTCCTGTTACATAACTGTAAACGCAATACATAGCAGTACACCCTGCGAACATCAAATCTTCTCCAAATTGTGATATCCCGTTATAACCCCCTGTAGTTTCGTCAAAAGTGAAAGAAGGAAGGGGGCCCAAAGGATTGGAACACATATAAGAGAACGCTTCATAATCATAGCACTCCTCATAACCCTTAAATGATTCTTCTGTCATGATAGTGTTGCCGTACTCATCAATGAGGTAGAAAGTAAAATTAAAATCTAGCCCCAAAGTGGTCTCTAAGGGTATCTCCCAGATAACATCTACGGCATGCGAGTAGTCAATGTTGACCTGTATCACATTACCGGCAATTACTGAGTCCGAAGCATCAAATGCCAGGCAACGAACAAAGTATATGCCTGGCATCCCTGGAAAATCTACTTCTGGAATATCTGTCCACTGCGCAGGATTATTCGAATCGAAATATCCCCACGTTTCCCCGAAATCTTCAGAGAATGACCATTCGTATCCTGATGCCATAACACCTGTATCAGGAATGGCTGTGAACACTTCTGACCCGCCAATGATAAGTTTTGTAGGATCGTTATCAGGAGAAACTGATAACCCCCCGGGATTGATAACGACTGTGACAGTTGCTATATCATCTTCATCACCATAGACAGCCCTTATAGAGAATTGATCTGTACCGACAAAATCCATATTCGGTGTATAGAACACCTGGTTGCCAATAACCATTGTTGTACCCATATGTGCATTTTCTGCGACGCTAAAAGTAGCATCTTCTGCAATGGTGCCATCATCGTTGAAAGCGATAGCTTTAAAATCCAGTTCTCCGGAATTCATAACTCCATACTGGATAGCTGGAGAGATGTGAAAACCTGCAAGTTTTGGCACTTCCGGTTGCTCAGACTCTTCCCAGTCCCAGATATGAAATTCCGGGCTGGAACCTGAACCAACATGGGTAGAATGGCAGAAAACTTCTACTTCTACCAAGTATGTCCCCTCTAACTGGTCAGCGGGAATCCCCCAACTAAGGCGAAATTCGCTGTTGTTACTCTGGAGCTGGAGGAAGCCATCCAACTCGATTTTACAACCATCACTCGCTGTTGATATGAGAAAGAATTTCACATTTCCCACACAATATGATGGTGTAATTGATCCAAGCACGACCAACTCATCTCCGACATGGAGATTTGTTGATTCGTTTGGTATGGTAACCATGACAGTTACCAAATCTTTTCCTGGTGCAATCGGGCCATTTGAGCCACTACAGCCGGAAGTGATGATAGCCAGGCAGAAGAGCCCGGCCAGTAAGGTGATGAAATAGTGTTTCCTCATCAGGAGCTCCTTTAGCGTGGACGGGTATCTCCCGCCCAGCGTTTGTAAATTCGCGCTCTTTTGAGCACGGTAGTTTGACTTACATTAAATTAAGATGATTCTGGACAAGCCAGAATGACAATGCAATACAAGCTACCGCGCTCAAAAATGCCTTTTTTTAAAGTACTTTGTTATCAACAAAACAGTATACCATAAATCAATAAAAGTCAAGTTTTTGCAGTCTGGGAGCAAGTTTTTCTAAACAATCCTTAAACATGATAACTAGATTTGTTATTCTCCTTATAAAGTATTGACCTAATAACGCAATTATGTTATAATTAGCTAATAGTTAGAAAAAATAAAAACAAAAATTTAATGGCAAGAAATACCAATAAAATAGGTTTTCTAAGCTCAGATAAACAGTTTATAAAATTGAGAAGATTCATATCTGGGTTAATAATGTGGCTTCTCGTATTACAGCCATTTTTAATGCTGGATTTTACCCTAACAACTTACGCTGCTGGAGATCTTGATCATTGCACAGTCTCCCCTCCCACAAGGTATATGGGGATGGATTCTGGTAGTGTTACATTTAGTGCTTTTGCTTTTGATACGAATGAAGAAGAAGTTGCTGGAGCTACTTTTGATATATCCGTATCGCCAAACTTTGGTATTGCACTGATCGTAGGGAACAGGGCAACCTATACTCCTAATGCAAGTTACGTCGGGACTGACCAATTTACTATCAGAGCTACATCTGGAGCAATTCAAAAAACTGCTATCGCTACTATTATTGTTAATGCTTTAGGGATGACTATTGCCCCCGATGATGGCCCCACTGCTTTAGAAATAGGCGGATCAGGCACATTTGATGCAATCCCAGATTTTGGAGCTGCGCCAGATACTTATACATGGGCATATTCAGATGATTATGGTTCTTCTTGGAATACTATTGAGCCCAATAATAGTACATTGATGTGGGTTGATATACCTACCGTAGATAATCCTGGCGAAGAAAACACTCATTTCTTAAGATGTATCGGTTATGAATCTGGGGATTTATTGATAGCAAAGATTATTGATCTTAACATAGACTACTCTCCAGCGGTAGATGTAGGATGGGAGGTCCCCGCAGAAACTGCTGTGGGGCTGGAGTTTGACTTCAGTTTTTACCTTATTGACCAATACAGCAACACAATTATGACCGAAGAAACTTTCCAAGGATACGATGACCCGTTTGATTACACTATACAATCGTATGTTGCCAGTATGCCAATGGGGCCCCTCCCTAATTTTACTTTTGACGAGACCACTGGATTATACAGCGGGGTGTCTGAACTGGGTGAGTTCATGATAGTTGGCAATACTGTAGGATATGGTCTTTTTGGCGGGAGCATCCCTGGCATAGATTTCAGTCCTGAGGTTTATGTTGTATCTAACGGTGTATATATTGACACGCCATCAAATTCTACTGAATGGAGCACAAATACTGCAGAGGATATTGTTTTTAGAGCCGGTGGAGATACTACCCCCGATTTTTTAAAAATATATTACTCACACGATAGCGGTAGTAATTGGATACCAATAGATACAAGTGTAAGTTACGGGTCACAGCCTCAAACATACAGTTGGGATATCCCCAATAATATTAACAATGCTGGACAGCAAGTGTTCCAAATTAAAGTTGAATCACACACAAATGCAACTGGTTTAATTACTAGCGGTACTAGCGATCTATTCATAATAAACCAAGAGGGAGGGTTGGGTCCCCAAGAAGATCCGGACACAACTCCACCAAGATCTGAAGTTTTCGGAATTTTAGAAGATAGTAATGTTGTATCCCCCATGCCAGAGACTATGCATACTTCTGAATTTACGTTGCTGTCGGAGGCTACCGATTTTGATGAATCTGACATTATGCAAGTTGAGCTGTTTTGGAGCAATAACCCAGTTGGGGATTTTCAAAGCTACGGTTTGGGTAATTCAATTACGGTACTAGGTCGAGATTATTGGTCTTGGGATTTTGATACAGAAAGTTTAACTGGCAATGGCATGTATTTCTTCTATTCCCAGGCGATTGATAATGCTGATAGCCCAAATGTAGAGATAATACCAAAAAGTTGGTGGGCACCTAGTGCTCAATACGATGCTTCAACAAGAGTTGAAGTTATACGTCCGATTATTCATTCTACTATACCTAGAGATAAAGATATTGATGTAGCAATTAACACTAGGGTTAGAGCAGTGTTTGATGAGGCTATGGACACAGCTTCGGTTGAATCAGCCTTTAGCGTAGAAAAACTAGACGGCACACCAGTTGATCTAGACTGGACTAGTCGTTGGTATAACGAAGATAAAACCGTAGTGTTTATACCAGCAACTGGGCAATATTTAAGTTACGAAACTGAATACAGAGTATTTATAGATCCAACGATAGCTAAAAGCCAGCAAGGCACATCTTTGGATACAGAAAGTCGAGTACCTAATCCATGGACGTTTACCACAGCTGAGCAACAAACACCCGATTTAACTACTTCCTACAAAGAGGCTAATCGGGATGAAACTCAACCCGGGCAAACTATTGTTTATACTATTCGTTTAACCAATAGCCACCCTAATGCCTTTGCTAACGTTACGTTCGAAGACCCCATCCCACATAACACAATTTACGATAATTATATCCGTAATGCTGATTGGGATGAAGAAAATAATAAAATAGTATGGAGCGGGGTTATAAATCCGGGTCGGACAAGAATTATTCGTTTTAGAGTAAAAGTAATAGCGCCTCTTTTGAATGGCACTATCATTACTAACGAGGCTAGATTCACCGATGGGATCAACAATTGGATATCCCGTTATGCCGAAACTATAATTCAATCCCCTCCTGCCCACATCACCCTAACTAACCCCATGGCTGGAGAAGAGAATGTGAGTATTACTCCAAACATTAGAGTAGTGTTTGATCAGACTATGGACAGAGCTAGTGTAGAGAATGCGTTTAGGGTAACTGAAGTTGAAGGAATTGATTTAGAAGGTGGAGAAACTACTGTGCCATGGAATGAAGACTGGGGTTACCGAAAGAAGATTACTGTTAATAAAGATCAAGTTAGTGGGAGTTTAGATAACTACCCAGTGCTTGTTAATGGTACTAGCTCAGCTTGGAGATACATAGACAGTGGTGGACATGTGGCCAAAGCCAATGGCGGAGATATTATGTTCACAACTAATGATGGAGTTACCAAGCTAAATCATGAACTGTCTAGTTACAACCCATACACTGGTGAACTATCCGCCTGGATTAAGTTAGATAATATTTCCAGTGCAGCTGACACTGATATATATATGTATTACGGTAAAAGTAATGCTGATGATCAGTGGAATGTAGCTGGAACCTGGAATAGTAATTACAAGCTAGTTCAACATTTAGATGAAACTAGTGGAATTCATTTGGATTCTACAGTGAATAATAATTTTGGTGATATTTATGGAAATGTAAATCAAGATGTAGTTGGGCAAATAGCAGGGGCGGATGAATTTAATGGTGGAGATATTAGAATTAACTACGGTTCAAGTTTAGATTTATCTGACCAGATGACATTTGCTGGCTGGATTAAGGCAGATAATCCTGGCGGTGGTTGGCAGACCATTGTGGCTCATTCACCAGTAGCTGGACAATACAACTATTGGTTCTACTTACAGAACAATGATTTAAGGTTAGCTAGCTATTCATCTACTTACCCTAACCTAACTGCTAATAATGTCATTAATGATAATAACTGGCACCATGTGGCCTTTACTGCCATAAAGGGTGGAGCTTTAACCATTTATGTAGACGGCGTGGCAGTGGCTAGTGGCACAGCTGGTAGTAGTTTTTGGACTGGTGGCAGTATCACAGTTAGTGATCTTAGAATTGGTAGAAACATCCGTTTTGACGGAATGATTGATGATATTAAATTACTCAACATAGCCGAAAGTGGTAATTGGGTGACTACCCAATACAATAACCAGGTAAATCCTAATAATTTCTACACTAGTCACGGTGAAGAAAGCCTAGAGGATGCTCCAACTACCTGGTTAGCTACTTGGTCTAGTCGAGATAGACGGGTAGACTTTACTCCAGTTGGTGGCAGAAGTTTAAATTACTTAACTGAATACGAAGTAGAGATTGACCCAGATATTGCTAGGACTGCTAAGGGCGGTGTATTAGAAGCTGGAGAGATACCTAACCCATGGACATTTACTACAGCTAAAGAACAGGTGCCAGACCTAACTGCTTCTTACAAGGATTCTAATAGAGATATGGTAGAAGCTGGTAGCACTATCGTTTACACCATTAGAGTAGAAAACAACGGTGACAAAGCTGCTACTACTTCGTTTGTGGATATGATCCCAGAAAACACTACTTATGATAATTACATTAGAAATGCCATTTGGGACCCAGACAACAACCAAATTGTGTGGGAAGGTAATATTAACCCAAGTAGAGCTAGGGTAATTAGATTTAGAGTAAGAGTAGATATGCCGTTGGATAATGGAACTATCATTACTAATGAAGCCATTATTAATGATGGGGTTAACCCAGAGATTGTTAGAACTACAGAATCAATCGTAGAATCCCCTCCTGCTCACATCACTCTAACTAACCCCATGGCTGGAGAAGAGAATGTGAGTATTACTCCAAACATTAGAGTAGTGTTTGATCAGACTATGGACAGAGCTAGTGTAGAGAATGCGTTTAGGGTGAGCAACTCCAACAATCAAGACTGGACTTATGTTTGGGCCAACAGAGATAGAACTGTAACCTTTAGTTTAGTTGGTGAAAACACCTTGGGCTATCTAACTGAATACGAAGTAGAGATTGACCCAGATATTGCTAGGACTGCTAAGGGCGGTGTATTAGAAGCTGGAGAGATACCTAACCCATGGACATTTACTACAGCTGGGCTAGAAGCTAACTTATCAACTTCCGAAGTAACTGTTGATCTAGATATCGCTAACCCCGGCGACTTCTTAAACTATACCATTAGAATTAGAAACACTGGTTTAGGCGAAGATATTAGAGTTAACTTAACTAACCCAATCCCAGAAAACACAACTTATGCTTATTATGTGGCTGGCGCTAGATACGACGAAACTGAAAATCAAATTTATTGGAATGGTGTGGTTAGGGCTGGCCGCACTAAAACAGTTCGCTTTACTGTCCAAATTAATGAAACTATACCAAAGGGCACTATTATTTTAGACGAATCTATTATTGAAGGTGAAGGTAAGGAGCCGTTCTCTAAGTTTGCCGAGACTTTAGTTATGCCTGAGGTTGATTGGGAGACTTCTTATAAATTAGATGCTAATGAAGATTCTGACAGAGCCCCCCACACCGCTTATCCTGGAGATATCTTAGACTATACAATTTTTGTGGAGAACACTGGTAATTCTGATGCCTTGAATGTAAGTGTTCTCGACTTAATACCTTGGCGAACCACTTACGTAGAAGATAGCGCTACTGGTGGATTAGTTTATGAAGAGGATGATAATCAAATGAGTTGGTCGGGTGATGTTGGCCCAGACGAAAATAAATTGTTCAGCTTTAAAGTATTATTAGATGAGCTATCTGGTTTATTTACTCCTCCAGATGATACCGTAATTAACGAAGCTGTCATTAGAGATTTGGATGGTAATATGTCCACCCAATCTACAGCCACTGTAGTTCTTGATAACAATAGCACTATACCAAACCCCAAGTTGCCTTACTTAATCGCAGTTGACCCAGAAGAAGACGAAACTAGCGTTAAGCTGTACGAACCAATTAATCTTACATTCTCTGAGCCAATTGCCCCAGAAAGCTTGGCTTACGAAGCCTATATGAATGATCAATTAATTGATACTGCCAACTGGCAAATTGAGCAAACTGATGCCGACTCAACTCTTACATTGCAACCAGACAAACCATTATATTCTGGTATGGTTTACACCATATCTATTGTGGAAGCAGTTGATACTAATGGGCAACGTTTAGTGGCAAATGGCCCAATTGAAAATAATACTTGGTCGTTTACTACTGCCAGACCAACTTTATTCTTTAGAGAAAGCCACATTCTAAACTTAAGAGCTGGTACAGTTAGCGGTTTAATTACTGTTGAATTAGGTGATTGGGTAAATTACAACGACCCTAACGCCACTACCCCTATTTACGCTCCTTATGCTGTAGAAGCTACTGAGGGTATGATGGTCAAGCTTTGGAGCACTAGTAAAACTGGCAAATTTGATCGGGCAGTTAATGGACAATTCTTAAATAATTCAATAGAAGTTATGATGCCATATGCACATTCTGGTATTAATTTCTACTACACCGATTCGGTGATTACTTCTCCTATTGTTTACAAGATGGTGGCGTATGCTCCATACACTAACTACTTAGTTTATGCTGGGTTTAGACCAGTAATTACAACTATCGATGGCATTATGCCAGACCAAAACCAAATCCACTTCACTACCGATTCTCAGAGTGTTCCAGTGGATGATTACAGTAACCCGATTGGTTTTGAATTAAGAAGTCCCGAAGGCTTAAGATTAGAGATGGAAGCTGGTAAAACCTTCTTGCTTTCGACTAACTCTAATACTGGTCGTTTCTACAATCAATTTAAATTGCCACTAGACCAATATGCCAGCTATAAAACTGATGGTGGTACTAAATTATATTACAAACTATCATTGCCAGACGAAACCGAAGAGGCTGTAATGTATTACCGTGATAGTACACCTGGCCCATATCTCATTACTGTTGACGAAGATCAAGGCATTAATATAAATTCGGTTCAAATTGCAGCTAACGTTTATCAGCCAGCTGCAGGAGCCGAGCAAGATATTAAGATCGTGCCATTAGAAGACCAAGACATTGACCCAGAAGATATCGAAGATGAGTTAGAAATTATCGAAGATGAAACTGGCCGAGAACTGGCTTATGTAGTAATTAACCCTCATGATACTACTTTAGTTCCTGGCTCGATGAGAGCTTTTGAAGCCAAGGGTTATGATACCGAAGGCAATTTGATCGAAAACTTAAGCTTTGGTTGGTACGTAATTGCTAGTGGTGGTTATATTGATAAGATTAACCCTACCAATGCTATGTTCCAAGCTGGCTACACCCCCGGCGTTTACAAAAACACCGTTATGGCCGCTGCTTATTACAACGGAGTAATTAAATCGGACTTAGCTACTGTGATAGTTGCTGATGTTGGGTATACTCCTCCAGGGCATTTGCCTTCAACCGGGCCTAATGGTATCCAGTGGTTGTTCATCGCCCTAATCTTAGTTTCGGCTGTGGCTTTGGCCGCTGTAGAACACTACGAAAAAACTCACTTCGAGGAAGTTAAATAATAGGTATTTTTAGCGCTGTTTGTCTAGTTCTTGGTTAACTAGCTTATCTGCTTCTTTGTTGTTTTCGCGTGGTACGTGTTTAAAATTTACTTCCGCAAATTCATCAATCATTTTACGAAGCTTGGCTACCAGTGGTTGTAGAGCTTTATTTTTTACCCTATATTCTCCCGATAGTTGCTTAACGATTAATTCACTATCTAAAAAAGCGTTTACCCTAGATGCGGATATCAAACTTGAGTCGTTAATTATTTTTTGGATTTGCCCTAACCCTAAAATTACAGCTTGGTATTCGGCTTGGTTATTGGTAGCCACACCCAAAAAGGAAGAAAATTCTCCTATTTTATTATTCTCTGCGTCATAAATAACTGCCCCGGCCGCGGCTGGACCCGGGTTACCTCTGGCTCCCCCATCCGTATATAAAACGTATTTACTCATAGTAAAAGTTTAACATGTCGGTGGAACTTTCTGGAGCCACCTCCCGGAATTGAACCGGGGACCTTCACTTTACGAAAGTGCTGCTCTACCAACTGAGCTAAGGTGGCTAACTGGTCGGGGTGCCGGGATTCGAACCCGGGATCTCACGCCCCCTAGACGTGCGCCTTAAACCACTAGGCCACACCCCGTTGTTTTTGAAGTTCTATCTCGGCTATGCGTTTTCTCATATCAGAAGAAGAAAATCCGTGATCTCTAGAATTAAAATAGAATTCCATATCTAAATCGTACCCCGTAAACTGTTTTCCTTTCCAGTCGGCTCCTAAAATTCTTATATCTGGCTTTAGTTTCTTTAGTAATTCAACTAAATCGGATTCCGTATCGTAAGTAACCACTTTATCAACCCAACGGATGGCTTTAACCATACCCACTCTTTCTTCTAAAGATTGAACGGGTTTGTTTTTATTAGGCCGATCAATCGAAGGATCGGACTGAACCCCCACAATTAAATAATCACATGCCTGTTTACATTCCTCAAACATTAAAACATGCCCATAATGAGTTAGATCAAAAGCTCCACAAGTAAATCCTATTTTCATATTGGTTTTGGTTACTTAGTTCATAGACATTATAAGCAGAGACCAGAAAATTTGTATACAAAAACTCCATTACTTTGCTGCCATTTTTGATCCTGGCAAGCCAGGTGGGTCTTCGCAGTTTAGGCATTACACCTAAAAAATGTTGAAGTCCCTATCAAAAATTTGTTGGGTCAAAAATTGTTAGCAAATATAATGGAGCATCTATATTTTACCATCCACATTTTCTATTTTCCTGTGGATAAAAAGCTTTACCTGCACTTGAAAACGCCTTCTGGACAATAAAAAACAGGCCAGCTCATAAACTTTTGGCTACAGAAGTGAAAAATTTAATACTCTAAAAATTGCCTTTGTCAGACTAGAAAATACTCATGATATTGCCGCCAGCAATAAAGCCGATCATGGCAATAAGTGGGTCGATAATACCCCAAATAATATTTATATTAAATAATCTTTCAGCAAAAATTACTGCCAATATCATCATTGGTCCCAAACGCTCAAACGATGCCCACCAAGTGTAAGGATGCAAGGATAGTTTATCTAAAATAAAGTAGAGCAGCTTAGACCCGTCTAAAGGCGGAATGGGCAGCAGATTAAAAGCTGCTAATACCATATTCATAACAATCACTACCGATAAGAACACAAATAATTGCCCTTCTAAAAAGGAACCATTCATCATGTAATAAATCCGATTAGGTAAGGCAAAGATAATGGCTACGATAATATTGCTAAAAGGCCCTGCCAAAGCAATTAAAACTTCTCCAAATTTACCGCGTCTGACAAAGTTAGGGTTATAAGGCACTGGTTTGCCCCAACCTAAACCAACTAACAAAATCATGATAGTGCCCAAGGGGTCTAAGTGAGCTAAGGGATTTAAGGTAACCCTCCCAGCATATTTGGCAGTTGGGTCGCCCAGTGCATTGGCCATCCAGGCATGAGCAAATTCATGCACAGTAATAGCTATAAGAATAGCTGCGACAAAGAAGATTAATATATCGGGCTGGCTAAAAAGAGATATGAGCATGAGAATTTAGTTGATTAAAATATAACGATCTGATATTATTTGGTGTGTTAATCAGAAAAACTATGAGCAGAGTATGCGATATTTGTGGCAAAGGAACTACCTCTGGTAATAACGTTAGCCACTCTAAAAGAAGAACAAAAAGAACTTGGAAACCAAATCTTACTCAAGTATCTATTGACGGTGGCAAAAAGATTAGTGTTTGCACCCGTTGCAAGAAAAGCTTGAATAAGATCAAAAGCTAGGTTGGTTTTTAATTTTTAAATCTGTCCAAAAGAAGCTATCATAACCTGATAGCCTAATTTATATCTGAGGCAATTATATCACACCTATAGGAGTGTATAATTGAAGTAATCCGCGGGTGTAGTTTAATGGTAGAACGTGACCTTCCCAAGGTTAAGACGGGAGTTCGATTCTCCTCACCCGCTCCATCTCGTCCGAATGGATTTCACTCAATCACTCTGTTTTTTCAAACAGACTTCATATCCGCTCCACCACATTCCTCCTCTCAAAATCACAAACAGCTTTCGGCTTCGGATTGTGATTTTGGCAAATAACTTGGTTTATAAATTAAGTAAATACAGAGTGGAATTGTTAAATACAGCAATACTGCTCTACTATATAGATATGGAAGAAAAGTATGTTAAAAAGATAGCCAGCTTAGCAAAAAAAGCTTTTACTAAAAAAGAAATCCCTATTGGTGCAATCGTAATAGACAAAGATGGCAAAATAATTGGAGAAGGCTATAACTTAACTCACAAAAATAAAGATTCTACTAAACATGCAGAGATAATTGCCCTGCAGAAGGCTTTTAAAAAGAAGAAAGATTGGCGGTTAGATGGTTGCACTTTAATGGTAAACTTGGAACCATGTTTAATGTGCCTAGGAGCTATTGCTAACGCTAGGCTCAAGAAAGTTGTTTACTTTATAGATGACCCCCAGTTTGGATCGGTAGCTAGCAAGTTAACAAAAGCTCAGTTAAAAAAATTATTCCCCAAATTAACAATAGAAAAAGTCGCAGATAATTTGGACACATTAGCGTTACTGCAAGAATTCTTTAAAAACTTACGTAGTAAATAAAACATTTTATGGAGAGTAAGAAAAAAATATTTTGGGTTATAGTATTATTAATGTTGCTAGTACTATTATGGTGGATAAATAAGGGCGAAGCGCCAAGCATCACCAATAATTCTATTATGTTTACCCCAGAAATAACTTTTGGGAGTGTAAATGATGGAAGCATAGACAAAGAGCCTTATTTAAACATTTTGTCTGAAAACAGTAAAATTATTTATTCTAGAGGTGAAAATGTTTTATGTTGCCGGGACCTAGAACTTAGTTACAAAAAACTCGGAGATAAAATTTACATATACGAAAACTGGTCTGGCATAGGTTGCAAGTGTCTTGCGTTTGCAGACATAAAAGTAACTCTAGATAATGTGCCTGATGGTAATTATGAATTACTGGTTTATGAAACAGGCACAGATTCATATGATGATACAACTCCAATAAATAATTTGCTTAAAAAAGAATTTATTACAATTGAAAACTAGCCAGGTAGGGTGGCCGAGTGGTTGAAGGCGGCGCTCTCGAAAAGCGTTATATCTTGTTTAGAGATATCGTGGGTTCGAATCCCACCCCTACCGCCACGGCGTCCCAATGAATTCCGCTAAGTCGTTTTACAAACAAGTTTGTAAAAGCTCCTCACTGCATTATTGCTCCTTTCAAAATCACAAACAGCCTTACGGCTTCGGATTGTGATTTTGTAGGGAGGAACAACCGTTTTGGAAAACTATAAGATTTGCCTCTGTAGCTCAATGGATAGAGCAACGGCGTCCTAAGCCGGGGATGGGGGTTCGATTCCCTCCAGGGGCACCAGTCTTCGCTACTTTCAGTAGCTTCGCCTGGCTTTGCCACATATAGATAAAAAGCGAAGACTGCCCTGCGTAGTTAATAGAACGAAGCACGGGCTACCCAGTAGCCTAAAATAACCTAGGTATTATGATTGAGGAAATGGGTTAAAGTTGAAATAATGTAAGAGTGTATGGCAGAACTAAGCCAATACTTAATATAATCAACAATATAATCC
>Ga0272444_10003647_pt1 | contig 13785 bp, 7 predicted proteins | sample SSMForm13_FD_201033 | JGI IMG/M metagenome (GOLD analysis project Ga0272444, IMG submission 201033) | Marine sediment archaeal communities from Little Sippewissett salt marsh, Falmouth, MA, United States - SSM-Form-13 | ecosystem: Environmental > Aquatic > Marine > Wetlands > Sediment ...
CATTAAAGGAATACTGGAGGGTGTCATGAAAAAAAAGTTATTCCTTATAATTGTTTTTCTTTTTTGCATAATCAGCGCAATGATCGTTGTCTCCTGCGACTGCGGCGACGATGACAACGATGACGACGACGCCGATGATGATGACAACAACGACACCACCGACGACGACAACGATAACGACACCAGCGACGACGACAACGATAACGATACCACCGACGACGACAACGATGACAACGACGATGACGATGAATTGATCATCGAAAAAGTGGCCGGAGGAATGCCGGGGGATAACGGGGCCGATATCGTCCAGGGAGCCGGCGGTGAACTGTACATCGCCGTGGACAGCGCCCGGGAATTATTAGTCTACACAGTGACCGAGGACAAGGCGGTTACCGAGGAGTTTGTGGTTCGGTATGCCTGGGAACCCATTCTGCGCATCGATGGGGACGGATTTCTCCATGCCGCCTATATCGACCTTTCCACCTTCGGGCTTTCCATCGTCACCAACCGTTCGGGGACATGGGAGCGCATTGTGCCCGACCTGATCATGCCGACCCCCGAAGAGAATTACTTCGGTTTCAACGTGGATGCGGACGGCAATTATTACCTTTGCTATGTCTGCGACGACAACGACACGTTGGTGCTTGCGACGAACGAATCCGGAACATGGACCAACGAGACCGTCGATACCGAAAGCACCGCCGGACGCTCGTGCGATCTGATTGTCGATGGAACCGGAACTGTACACCTCACGTATCAGGATGGTGGTGAGTGGACCCTTCTCTATGCGAACAACGACTCCGGTCTGTGGCAGAAGGAAACCGTTGAAGACTCCTTCCGAGTGGGACGGCGTTCAAAAATGACGGCTGACGCCGGCGGAAAACTCCACGTGGTCTATACGAACTACGATACCGAGGACCTCTGGTATGCAACCAACAAAACCGGCTCCTGGAATAGCGAATCGGTCGATGCCGATCAAATATACCGCGCCGGCATAGCCGTGGATCTTTCCGGCGATGTACATCTCGCATACTATGAAAGAGATGAAGGGCTTCGCTATACCACGAATGCCTCCGGAAGTTGGGTGATCGACAACGTTCTGAATGAAGATTTCGATGCCGAATCCCTGGTCATCGACTCCAACTACGATGTTTTTACCACGGCGTACAACTCCACCGATAATGAACTCCAGATCATTTCAAATGATTCGGGCGATTGGGAAAAGACGTGTGTGGCGCCCGGCTCAAATGAAGGGGAATACCTTGCACTAACCGCCGATCCTCTTGGGACGGTTCATGTAGCCTATGCTGCAAGTGATCTTGACTATCTTGGTTATGCCACAAATGAAACCGGCGGATGGGTGCTTTCGGACATTGATCCCTTAACGAGCATTCGTGGGAACACCAACATCGCGATGGACTCAACCGGCGCGCTTCATGTCGTGTACTACGACGGAATCGAGCTCGATCTTTTATATGCGACCAACGCAAGCGGCTCCTGGGCTCAGGAAACCCTGGATGCAACGGATAACGTCGGCGCCATTTCGAGCATGCTTCTTGACGAAAACGACCACGTCCACATCGCCTACATCAACAGTACGGACAAGAATCTGAAATACGCAACCAATGCTTCGGGGGCGTGGGTGACCACGACCATTGACAACGGCGGCGACGTCATGGCCTACGTGTCGCTTACCCAGGGACCGGACGATACGTTGTACGTCGCCTACACAAGCGATACCTGGGAAATCCGACTCGCGGACACCAGTTCTGGAAGCTGGGCATCGGCAGGCGTCCTTGATCCGGGCTACTCGCCGGGCGGATACATGCTTTACAAGGCTGATTCCTCCGGCAACTTCCACTACTTTGCGGGGAATTACAGCGCCAATACCATGATCTATGGAACCAACGCGTCCGGCACCTGGACGTTCGAGAACCTGGCCGATGATCCGGACCGGGAATTTGACAGCAGTGCGGACATGGAAATCGGAGCGGACGGTTCTGTGCACCTCGTCTACACAACGGGGGATCTGATCTATGGGTACAACACCGGAGTCTACTACCTCACGAACCAGAGCGGTTCATGGATCAAAACTGTGCTCGATCCCGGATGGGAAGTGGGGGACTTCCTGTCGCTTTCCCTTACTCCGGACGGATTCGCACACGTGGCGTACTACGGAGAAGAAGCGTTCTGGTACATCCGTTTTCCGCAGGGGTATGACGGAAGCGCAAAGTAGCAGACGGTTTTTCTACCCGGGAAAAAACCTGTCCTGAAAAAGTGCCATCTATGAAAGCCCCCATAATGAAATGCCGATCAACTATGAACACCGATCGTTCATGACTCCAGCCCAGGGTTACAGCTTGGCAAATCCTTCGGCGCAAGCCGCACCCTGGATAAGAAAAAAATAGCGATTCTGAACCCGTCGAAAAACTAAATTAGATTTTCTTCAGTCATTGAAGGATTCGAGCCTGTCAATAAATATTGTCTGTTTCTTCATAGTGTGGGCACTTCATTCGGGGCGAACACGATGAATAACTTGCTTTTAAACAACAATTGATAACGATCCGGATTATTCTCAATCACTTGGTCAAATTCCTCGTCTGTAAATCTGATAACGCGCACTCGTTTGAGCGGTGCCTGTTTGCCCGGTTGCGTAAGTATGAGGATCTGCTTCCCCAGAAGCCACATTTTTTGCAGAAGCGGATCATTTTCCGCTAGCTTATCCGGGATTGCTTGATGCTGGGGAAACGAGTACGTATCAAATAAACGCTGTGCCAATCCGTAGGCAATAATCTCAATGGGGGCATTGATAATGTAAAAATCCCCCGGTGAAGCGTCCTCGATAATCCAATCGATCAATTCAAATTCGGCGGAATTGAACTTCATGCACTGGATACGTTTTGGTAAACCGATGACCAAAGCGACAGAAATCAGCCCAATCAAAACGACAACGCCAACGCCTTTGAGAAATCGATGGCGGAACTTCTGGGGTATCCAATGGTCCAGAATCCAACCAATGGCGACAAATGCAAGTGGCAACGCGAAAAATCCAATCGTCAAGCTGTAGCGTTCATAGGTCGTGTGACCGCTGATCAATCCCCGTGCCGTGAGAACAACTAGTGTGATCATGAAACCTGTGGCGAAAACGCGATCATGGACCTTTTGTTTGATCACCAGACCGACGCCAAAAAACGACAGGATCAGTGTCAGAATTGTTACTTGGCTGCAAAGCATTTGCAGGTAAACAACCCATCTTGAGGAAAGATCATCAAATGGCGTGGTCGCAACAGGGATGCCATCGGCGACCTGACGAGAAAAGAAGTTCTTGAAACGCACAAAGAAGCGTATCGTGTCTGCCTGGGTTTGGCTGTCCAAATGGTGTTGGTAAAGGATGTATCCGCTTGCCAACAAAAAGAAAAACACAATTTTCTTCCAGTCGATCCGTTTCCAAAGACACCAGGAAAATAAAAACGGAAGTAACCACCCCTCAACACGAAAAGCCGTTGCGCCGACTGTGGCCAATGCAGCCAAAAACAACCAGGGCCACTGCAAAAAACCGGATTGGCTGCGGGCTGTTTTTTCAACCAGAAATCCGGCCAATGCCAGGAAGAAGATCATGCCGGGAAAAGCGCCCGGTACTCCGCTAGCCGCAATGTGCGGCAGATAAAGCGCCAATGCTGCGGTTCCACCGATTGCCGTGAGACGGTCAAAAACCATCCGCAGCCAAAAATACATCGGGATTAAGACCAATACACCGGGAATTACGGAAACCAGTTTGGTCGTAAGAATCGGCTCTCCATAGAAATGAATTAGCAGGGCATTAAGAAAATAGAATCCTTTGGTGGCTCCCGTATTCGCAAAAGAAAAACCGGCTATTTCCAGCAGATGAAATGGATTGGCTGAATGGGTAACGGCATCCCCAATGCGAAACGTTGAATCATAGTCGATATGCTGCGTGACCAAAAACACGTGGTAACGAATGGTGCCGCCGACCAGAGTGATCAGGGAAAGTAAAGCTGCTTCCCATAGACTAAAAGGTTGGCTCGAGGTCGTATCCTGTTCAGCTGTTGTTGTTGTCACCTAAACTCTCGTTATCGAAAATGAAACGGTCGATCTGTTTTTCGATGTCGGAAGATTGAATATACGTTGGCCTCTGGTAGTCGTCAAACATCAATTCGCAGGTAATTGTTACTCATTGAGCATGTCGATTGCGGTCTGCCGGTAGAGTGTTTCCGTGTTGAATCCCCAAAAAAGCTCTTCTTCATAGTAATCTGGGTGATTGGGCGCGTGAAAATCAGCAGCTGGAATCAAATAGCCGGTTTCATTGCCGCATACCGACATGTGCATAGGAACTGTAGTGTCCATGTGAGCTTCGATTCCGTCGATTGCCGAAAACGTGAACTCACCCCAACCTTCGCCGAAATCTACAACCGATTTTTCGCGCCCGATCAGCGTTTCGGGAAAGGTCTCGCCCGGTGAAGTGACAAGAGCCACCGGCCCGAAGCGGACAACCGCCAATCGATCCGAACTGCAGCCGAACCAACCGCAGAATTCCGGTTGATCTTGCACCACGTCGGCTTCTTCAAACTCAACCAATCCGGTGATATAGGCCAGGAACATGATGGGATTAGTGACCGGCAACAGCAGTTCTTCCACATCAACCGTTAAATCGGGATCGATAATGACTTCCGCCTCATTCAATGCTTCTAGGGCAAGATCGGCAATGACGAAGCCTAAACTGCGAGCTTTTTCCCAAGTGCCTTCGAGGTAGTAAAGCGGATTGCCATCATCGTCTGAAATCGGCTCGCCGTTTTCGCTGCGCGCCGGCACCTCGACGCCGGTCGGTGTGGCCAAACCACCCAATGCCCCGGAGATATAAACCGAAGCGCCGCCAAGTTGTGTTTCCATACGCTGCCTGGCCCATTGGGGAAAATCGGCACTGATTTCAGTGGATTCGATCATTACTTCCGGGTGGGTATGCCAATTGAGTAAGGTCGCCACCGTTACGCCGGCTTCATCGATAAATTGCGCCGTGGATAGCCATGGCACGGTGATTGTCGGCTCGCGTAAATCCGCCGTCAGCGTCGGGTAATTTGAAAGCGGATCGTTGACTTCGACCCGAACGGCTTTCATGTTGACCGGCATCAGGTTCTCGCGCAATTGCAAGACCAGATCGACCACCGCATTTCGCAGAAACGTCATATACGTTGGCGACACGCCGCTGGTGAGTACGTTCGGTCCGAAAACGCCGATGGTGTCAGGTGCCTCATGGGTATGCGTCGAGGCGATCAAAATATGCTCTTTTACCAGTCCATATTCGGCGAGTTGCTCTTGAATCTCCCTGCCCCGTGTACGTGTAAAACCGAGCAAATCGAGACTGACCAACACAACTTCCTCGTCGCCCTTTTTCAACATAAGTGCGGCAGCAAGCAAATCGTCGTGGACGCCGGTGGCCAATCGCGAAGGAAAGATGCCGCCCAGGTAAATCGTTTCAGGATGATTTTCCGTGTTGGGCGTGATCACTGTCTGTCCGGCAGCTGCAAAAAGTGTGGAGCCGGGAGTAAGGTCGTCATCATCGTCATCGTTTGATGTGTCGTCGTCACTTGAATTGTTGTTGGTGGTGTCGTTGTCGTCGTCATCGTCGCTTGAATCGGTATCACTACAAGACAATCCCATGAACATTAGCGAGACGAATACTACAATCATCAATACAACAAGTTGTTTGGGTATCGCGTTCACCATCTTTAGATTTCCTTATAGCAGACCGTCGGCAATTTTCAGTAGAAAGTGCAATAGATTGGTCGCTCCGTCCGGCAATGGCACAGCTGGATCGGTGGCAAACGTTTCGTGCCAGGCATCCGGATCAGGCAGACCGGCGACCCGCGCATAGGCAAACACCTGAATCCGATCGATTCCGGCGGCTTTGGCGGCGGCGATGTCAGCGGCCAGATCAGCCGGTTCGTTCATTACGCCAAGTCCGGGAATGCCCACGGCGATCGAAGCAATGTTCGGGTAGTATTCCACCGTCATCTTTCCGTAGCTGTAAACAAGGTAGGATCCGAACGGCAGACCGAAGTTTTCCACCCATTCACTGCTGTAAACCATAGTCGAAAATTCATCCCATTCGACGGTTGTCGCCGGTATGTCCATGATGTCCTGAATCGTCGTGTCTTCATCGGCCAGATCATCCAGGGCCAGCGGAGCGGTGACGTTCATTACGTAAAAGCCCATGTCATGCAGATCATCCACCATCTGTTGATAAACGGAGGAAGCGTAAGCGAATTGCTCAGGATCGATGTTGCCAAGCAATTCCAACAAGGCCAATAAGTATTGTCCCTGCTGAAACAAGTCGAGCAAGTAGTACATCTTACCCACGTCCATTTCCATATCAACGACCAGCCAGTCGACGGCAAAATCTTCCTCGACCAACCATTCGGCGAATTCCAGCATCCGTTCGGCGTAGTAGTCGGCGTTGGTGTCGTTGGCGTAAAGGCCTTCGTCGCGATCAACCAGAAACCAAAGGCGCACGTTGACGCCTGCGTCTTCGGCCGCACGAAGGTATGCAGCCAGATCTTCGCTGCCTGTTTGTGATTCATCGACACCAAGAACAATCGTGAAGTCGTATTCGGCGAGCGTAGGCAATTGCTCGATCTGCCATGACCAGCCTAATCCGGGCGCACGTTCGTAGTAGGCGTAAACTGGTGACGGCGGCGACCAGGTGTCATCGTCGCCGGTATCGTCATCGAACGTGTCGTCATCAATCGAATCATCATCGATCGTGTCGTCGTCAATACCGGTGTCGTTGTCATCGTCACCTGAATCGTTATCAGCAGAGTCATCATCGAAGGAGTCGTCGTCGGCTATCGTCGAATCGTCGTTATCGTCGTCGTCAGACGAATCATCACCGCCGCAACCGGAAAGAAAAGCGGACATAAGCAGCAGAACAAGCAATAAACGAAATAGGTTTTTGGCAAACATGTTTCATTCCTTCGGCCAAAAGACGACGTTGAATTTTGTAACGCATTTTCGAATTTGGTGAAACATTGAACGTAATTTAATAAATCAACCTTGATCGAACGATAATACTATAATAAATAATTGACTTTTTCTGGAGTTAAAAGGTAATCTTTAAAAAAATAGTTGTAACATCAAGCACAATAAGGGGAATCCTGAATGGATCGTCAGGTAGAACCCGTCGTCAAAAGTTCAAAAAAGATTTTCCGCCCCTTTTCCGCTTTGAGCAATGAAGCCGGTCGCATCGTTGAAGAGATGGTGCGTCTTGCCGGAATAAAAATTGGGGCGGAACTGATTGTCAACGATTCTTCGCTTTGGACCGATTGGGCGTTGGACGGCATGCTCGGTATCGGTGAATCGTACATGGCAGGCAAGTGGGACTCACCTCATGTCGATGTGGTAATTGGCAAGCTGATGACGTTGCCATCGACTGAAAAACGAAAGATTTTCAATTCCTGGCGCAACAAAGCCATCATTGGCGCAGCTACTGCAATCAATCCACAACGGCGTGACAAGGAAATGGAAGTCGCGGTCAAGCATTACGATCTGGGTAACAATTTCTTCCAATCCTGGTTGGATCCGCACATGCAGTACAGTTGCGGCTACTGGAAGACGGCGAAAACTCTGGCCGAAGCGCAACGCGCAAAGATGAAATTGGTAGCCGACAAGCTTCACCTTCGTCCAGGAATGCGTGTGCTGGACATTGGTTGCGGCTGGGGCGGTCTTGGTCGCTATTTAATCAAAGAGCATGACGTTTCGGTGACCGGAGTTAATATCTCCGCCGAGCAGATGAAATGGTGCGATGAAAAAGCGGTTCGGGAAGGATTGAGCGATCGCTTTGAATCCTGGGAAATGAGCTATCGCGATTTAGTGGGTCAGTGGGATCGCGTTGTCGTGATCGGGATGCTTGAGCACGTCGGCCCGCGCAATTATGAAAACTTTTTCGATATCTGCCATCGTTGCCTGAAGGATGACGGCATTCTATTGCTGCAGACAATTGGTTCGAATGTGTCGCAGGATGCGCTCAACGACCGATGGATTACAACTTACATTTTCCCGAACGGTACCCTTCCCTCCATTGCGCAGATTGCCCGCGCCAACGAACGAAAACTGGTCATTGAAGATTTGCAGAATCTCGGGCCCGATTACGAAACGACATTGATGTCCTGGCACGAGCGTTTTCAGAAAGTCAAGAAAACGATGAAAATACCGCTTGTTTTTCAACGAATGTGGGATTTTTACCTGCTCTACACAGCCGCCGGTTTTCGACATCGCAAGACACAACTCTGGCAGATCGTCATGACGAAGAACGAGCGTCGTCGATACAATTCTACCCGCTGATCGTTCACGTTGTTGAGTAAACACCGACCGCTTTGTTGAGGTTCAGCAAAGCAAGGTCGAGCTGCAATTGTTCGACAACCAGATTGACTCTGGCTGTACTGAGCGCGCCGGAAGCATCGACGACTTCCAAACTCGACGACTGGCCGACCTCGTATTGCCGGTTGGTCAGGCGGTAAGTTTCCTGCGCCAGTTCAAGCTGTTTGGCAGCCAGCTCAATGTTGCGCCGATATTGCTGCACGGTGATCCATTGCTGCTCGACTTCCTGTCGGATATCCAATTTTTTCTGCAACAGATTGTTGGCGGAAACGCGGTGATTGGATGCATCGAGCCTTGCCTGGGCCAAATTGCCTCCGCCGGAAATGATGTTCCAGGTCGCGCCGAATACAATCCGCCAGCTATCATTTTCCCCGGCTATATTTTCCGTCGAACTATGCGTCCAATTGTAGGTGACATCGAGGCTGGGCACCCAATTGGAGTAAGTCGCCCACCGTTCGCGTGCAGCGATATCCATTTCCATTTCCGCCGCCTGCAAGTCACTCCTTTCGGCCAGTGCTTGCTCAATTAATTCGTCGACGTTTCCTTCGACGGCGGAAATAGCTTCCGGCCGATGTACGTTGAAATCGCCTTCTACACCGATCAAAAAAGCCAGCGCTCGTTTGGCCAGACGATAGGAATCCCGGGCATTGGCCAGATCTTTCTTGGCGCTCAAAAGTGTCTGCTCGGCTTGTAGCTTGTCCAGGCGGGTACCAAGACCGACGCGCAGCCTGCCCTGTGCCAATCGCAGAAATTCCTCGGCGTTTTTTACGTTTTCCTGCGATACGGTCATTAATTTGTCGGCGGATACCACTTGGTAATAGGCGCTAGAAACGGCGACAAGCAGGTCGTTTTTGTTTTGGCGGGCGGCGTATTCGGTTTGCGACCGACCGGCGTAAGCGTTGCGCAGGTTGATAATCGACGGCAGGTTGAAAATCGTCATCCCGGCGGTAAAACCGTATTGTTCGACCCATTCTTCCTGTTGCACGATTTCGATCGTGTTGGTGTCAAAACCGCCGCTGTCGTTCGGCATGAACACGGTTTGTTCACTGACGATTTCCTCATCGTTTCTCGTCTCCGAAGCACTGGCCGTCAAGAAAGGAAGCAATGCCGACCATGATCCGGCGATCATGATGTCCGCTTGCCTAACCGACTCGTCCACATTCAACAACTGGGGATTGTTGGCTAACGCCATCTCATGCGCTTCCGCCAGGGTGATTGTCGGCGTTTCTTCCGCGTATGCGTAGGTCACGCTACTCGCCAGCAGCAAGGCGATGAACAGAGAAGTTAGACCCAACACAATCGGCAAAACTCTTTTCATGGATTTCTCCTTTACGCTTCGCTTCAGTCGCGTTTGAACAGACGTGTACGAATGCGAAGCGACCAATCCTCAAGCAACGAGTAGGTGCAGGGAATGACAAACAAGGTGAGGAACGTGGCGAAGGCCAGCCCCCAGATCATGCAGATCGCCATCGGCTGCCACATCAGGCCGGCGCCGCCGATACCGAACGCCATCGGCAACAAGCCGGCGATTGTGGTGAAGGTGGTCATCAGAATCGGGCGCATACGCTGCGCTCCGGCTTGCGATACCGCCTCGTTGATCGCTACGCCTTTGCGTCGCATAACGTTGGCGAAATCCACCAACACAAGGGAATCGTTGACCACCACGCCGGCCAGCGCGACAACTGAGATGCCCGCCACCAACGAGAAGTTAAGGCCCATGACGATCAGACCGACACTAACACCCAGCAACGAAAACGGAACGGTGAACATCACCACCAACGGTTGCAGAAACGATTTAAACTGCGAGCCGAGGATCATGTAGATCAAAATCAGGGCAATCAGAAATTCTTGCGCCAGATTACCGAAAGCTTTTTTCTGATGTGCGGCCTCCCCGCCGAATTCCAGCGAGTATCCGGGGAAGCGCGCGGAAATGTCGGAGTATTTTTCTTGAATGGCTTTATTGGCTTCATCGGAGGTAATGTTCTCGCGGTCGACGTTCGCGGAAACACCAATTACCCGCTTGGCGTCGTAGCGTTGCACCGTTTCCAGGGTTTCTTCGGAGGTAAACTCGCCCAATTCCGAAAGCGGCACCGAAATACCGGTGGTTGTGTTAATCGTCAGCAAACGCAGATCGTCCAGGCTGCGACGATCGTCCTCGCGAACCATAACCAACACTTTGACTTCATCGTCGGTCGCGTCACGGAACGAGGTTGCTTCCGTACCCTCGATGGCTGTGCGTAAAATTGACGCCAATTGGCTCATCGTGATGCCGTAAGTCGACATTTTCACGCGGTCGGGATGGAATCTGATTTTGGTTTTACCGGTGTTGAAATCACTTTCCACATCGGACACGCCAGGCATGGCTTCCAGATCATCCATGATCATTTTGGCGATTTTATTCATTGTCTCAAGGTTTTTACCGCGCACCCGGATATCCACCGGCGAACCCACCGGCGGGCCGTGCGCCGTAGTGGAAAATGAAGCCGTTTTGATTTCAGGAATGCGTTCGATGATTTTGCGAATGTCCGCTTTGATTTCTTCGTTAGGGCGATGATCGTCCAACAGGTTGATGGTAATGTTGCCGCCGTCGGTGGTCTGCAGCCGGCTGCGACGCTGCACAATCATCCCGGAAAGTGAAGTGACCGATTGGATGTCGGTTTCGGGTAACTCATCGATAATCGCTTGCGACAGATCGGTCAGCACGCGATCTGTTTCCTCGAGCTTGGTGCCGGTCGGCAAGCGGATAATCAACTCTTCGCTTGAGGAATCCTGCCGCGGAAATATTTCGACCCGCAAAAACGACAACGCCGCAAAAGTAATGACGACGGTGAGAATAAACGTACCGAGCACGACCAGGTAACGATGCCGCAGGGCTTTGCCGATTAATGCCTGGTAGGTCGCCAGCAGCTTTTTAAACATCCGGTCACCAAGGCGCTTGTCTTGGTTTTTCGGCAGTTGACCGAAATCTGCAAGGTGCGACGGCAACACGACCAGTGATTCTACCAGTGAACCCAGTAAAGCCAGCATGGCGACAATCGGCAATACGTAGATGAATTTGCCAATGCGCCCTTCCATCATAATTAACGGCAGAAAAGCGGCGACCGTTGTGAGTACGGCGGATACCACCGGCCACATGACTTCATGGGTGCCGTCGATGGCTGCCTGCACGGGTGATTTGCCCATCTCCAAATGACGGTAAACGTTTTCGATAACGATAATCGCATCGTCGACGACAATGCCCAAAACCAGAATGAAGGCGAACAACGAAAGCGTATTGATCGTTTCGCCGATGCCGTTGAGCAAAACGAACGCAGTCATAAAAGCAAAGGGAATGCCGATCACGGCCAGGGCCGCGCTGCGCTTTCCGATGAGGAACGTCATCAGAAAAGACACCAACAGCAAGCCGACAATCGCGTTGCCGACCAGCGCCCGCACGCTGTTGATCACGTCGATCGAATCATCTTTTTCCACAGAAAAGGTAATGTCGGTGATGTTCGCTTGATATTCCTCGACGAGTTGTTTGGCCTGACGAGCGATGTCGATGATCGATCCTTCGTCTTTCATGTAGATACGCACGCTGACCGAACGGCGCGCGTTAAGCCGACTGATGATCTCATCGCGGGTGAAGGTGTCGTGCACTTCGGCAACGTCGCCCACGCGCACGGTCGTTCCATCCGAATCGCTTCGCACCACCACCGCGGCGATGTCTTCGACGCCGGTTAGATCCCCGACCGGACTGACAATGAATTCTTTGTTGCCGAGCTCAATGCGTCCGGCGGGCAGATCGGTGTTTGCGGTCTGTACGGCGCTGAACAATTTGTCCAGCGACACGCCATAAGCGCTCAAGCGGGCGCGATCTGCTTCGACCCAGATTTCACGAGTTCGCGTACCGCGGATATCGACTTTGGCGATGCCGTCGATGTTCAACAATTCGTCTTTCATCGACTCAGCAAGTTCTTTAATTCCTTGCGCGCCGTATTCACCGCCGAGATTGACGTTCATTATCGGCCAGGTCTCACCGCTTCGTATTTTCATCACTTCCAGCGAATCGGCCGCATCGTCGGGAAGCTCGGGTTTGACGCGATCGATTTCCGATTTCAAATCGGTAACGGCAATGTCGTAATTATCGATGTTGGCGTCGTACTCAATGAAGATCAGGCAACGTCCTTCATAGGATGTCGCGTACAATTCCTCGATATCCGGCAGCGTTTTGATGCGGTCTTCCAGCGGTAAGGTGATCATCCGCTCAACGTCTTCCGGTGAAGCACCCGGATAAGTCGCGCTGACAACCGCGATTTCAATGCGCACCGAAGGGTGCTCTTCAATCGGCATTTCATGCAATGCGATGATGCCGGCGATAAATACCACCACCATCAACATATTGACCATCACGGGTTGTTTGACGACGAATTTGGGGAGTGACATGGCTTTACTCGACGATGTTGACGGTGGCACCGTCTTTGGCTTTGTCTTGTCCGGAAACAACTATCATTTCGCCCGCTTGCAAGCCGGCCAAGATGACAACCTGCGCGTCGGATTCGGGGCCGACTTCGACTTCACGTTTATGGGCGACATTGCCTTCAACAATAAAAACGAAGGTTTTTCCGAATTTTTGAATGATGCTGTCGACCGAAACAATGATCGCGTCATCGATTCCGTTGGTGGGAATCTGCGCGGTGGCGATCATGCCTGGTCGTAATTGTTCAGGCGGATCGATAAATTTCAACTCGACAGGATAGGTCATACTCGGTGGGAGCGGTTTAACCCCAATGCTGACAACCTGCGCTTCCACATCGGACAAACCGGCAGTCGGAATTTTGACTTTGACCTGCTGGCCGACTTGAATTTGGGCGATGTCGTCTTCGCCGACGCCGATGGCCATTTTCAAGTTTTCGGTATCGACCAATTGTGTGACTGCCGTCCCAACGGCAAGCGTGTCACCAAGTTGAACCGGCCGCGAAGCGACTTGCCCGGCGAACGGGGCGCGAACGATGGTTAAACGTAGCGCGCGTTGTGCTTCCTGCAATTGGGCTTCGGCCACTTGTTTCGCAGCAACGGCACGTTCGTAAGCAAAGCGCACCTGGTCGAAATCCGAATCGGAGATCAACTGTTCTGCATGCAGTTGTTTGCTCCGTTCCAGGTCGATTTTGGCTTGTTCACAAGTCGACTTCGCCTGGGCCACATTGGCTTTGGCCTGGTCGAGTTGGATGCAATAAGGTTCGGGGTCGATCACGACCAGTGCTTGACCTTTTTTGACGTTTTTCCCTAATACCAACTTGTCGGAGATCACGCGCCCGGATGTTTCGGAAAGCACGGTAACGTCATGTTCCGACTCTACGATACCGCTGGCTTCGATCATGCGATAGAAATTAGCGGGTTCCACTTGCACGACTC
>Ga0272444_10003648_pt1 | contig 13782 bp, 13 predicted proteins | sample SSMForm13_FD_201033 | JGI IMG/M metagenome (GOLD analysis project Ga0272444, IMG submission 201033) | Marine sediment archaeal communities from Little Sippewissett salt marsh, Falmouth, MA, United States - SSM-Form-13 | ecosystem: Environmental > Aquatic > Marine > Wetlands > Sediment ...
GATCTTCTGAAGCTCTCGGCGGCAGATCTTGTCCCTCCTGAAATCGTCACTTCGTTTCCGGCGGTTGTCAATCAGGATCCAACGGCAGGTGGGGTATTCGTGACCGCTGTTGGGATCCGCCATGACGGATCGCGTTTCCCCACCGAGGTGGGCACAAAGCTACTCTCGATCAACGGTGACTCTGTTGTCGTCGTGGTCGTTCGCGATATCACGGAACTTCAGGCCACAACGGAAGCACTGAAGTCATCCACTCGCACGCTTGAGAAGCTGCATGAGGTTGCCCTTGGCCTTGATCAATGCGAAACCGAAGGGGACGTGAGTGATCTCACCACGATCGCTGCAGTTGAGGTGCTCGGTCTTCGCCGGTGCGCAGTCGTGCTGTACAACCAAGGTGTTCCCGGCACCCGCAGTACCTCCGGCGTGTTTGCCGAGGAAGCTGTCGACGCGATCTGTGGCTCTGATGAAGCCAAGCGAGTCCTCGATTTTGGCATCCCAAAGCGGATCGATCGCCTCGTCTCCGAGCTCCGCTCGGATTGGACTTCCGGCCTTTGTGCGCCACTCGGCCGGCACGGTGTCTTCCTCGCAGTGTCCGGGCAATCCGCGACGTTTGAACCACCGTTGATCCGACAACTGGAGCTTCTCCTCCGGTATGCGGCGATCGTTCTCAAGCGGCTACGTCTCGGTGAAGAGCTTGAATCAAAGGCGTTTCTCGATCCGCTCACCGGGGTGTTCAACCGCCGGTACTTCACGGCGACGATGCCCACATTCGCTGCCCAGGCAACTCGTTACAGGGGCGTAATCGGCTTCCTCCTCATCGATGTCAACCGCTTCAAAGAGATCAATGATCGCCTTGGTCACCTGCGTGGTGACCAAGTGTTGGTCGCTGTCGCGGCGTTGCTCCGCCAGCAGATCCGCGCGAGTGATCTGCTCGTGCGGTTCGGCGGAGACGAGTTTCTGATTGTGCTTCCGAGAAACGGAGAGAGCATCGACATCATGAAGCGACGTATCCGCTCGGCTGTTGTGGCGTGGAATAAGGAGCAGTCGCTCACGGACTTCGACGTACATCTGGCAATCGGCGCGGCATCATGGAGACCGAGCATTGACGGACCGTTGGAGGCAGCTCTTCACAAGGCGGACCTCCGGATGTACGAGGACAAGATCCCCGGCCCCGATCCGGGAGAAGCTCCGCCGACCAATCGCTGATCCATTCCCGGGGGATTGCCCCCGCTTGCTGCGCCTAGTATGCGTCCGGACGCAATCCGAACTCCGCAGCTTCCACCCACGCTTGCGGCCGGGCAAAATACTCGGCAAGGGAACTCACAAGCAGGTAATGCTGCTGCTCCCTTTCGGCCAGATCGACAAGCAACTCTCGCGCAGCTTGGGTCGCGGCCTCCTCGGCGTGCTCCCGGTAGAACGCTTGTGTGGATTGCTCGATCTCCATCGCAGTTCGGAGGATTTCCTCCATCGAAGCGTCCGAGAACACAGCCACGGCTCCGCCTTCTACGCTCGCTGCAATCAGGGTTCGTGCTTCTCCCAGCAGATCCGATTCAATGTCCTCCGCGGGAGCTTGCTCCCCGGAGGCAACAGCTCGCAACGCGTTGGCATGCTTGCGTTCTTCGGCTGCCAGAAGATCCAGAATGGTCAGCGCGCCTCGATCCTCGACACCTTTCTTCGAAGAGAGGTAGAAAGTTTCCGCACGTTCTTCAAGCTCGATCGCCTGTCCGAGAATTGACACGGTTCCTCCTAGAAGTGACGGTCTACTGCTATGATGTCCACGTGATCCGACAGGTCCTCGGCGCGATCGGAGATTTCCACCAGGCGCTCCACAAACCCATGGAGTTGGAGCTTCTTGGCAAGATCGAGATCCATCTTGAACAGCTGCTTGATGAGCGCTCGTTCCCGCTGGTCGATCTCACCCTCGATCTTCTCGATCGCCTGCGTGTCTTCGTGCAGCTTCGCAAGATCGCGGAACAGATGCTCGATCATCAATTCGACTCTGGAGAAGATCTGTCCGGTTTTGTCGACGATTTCCAGCATGAGCTCCGCCAGCTCCGACGGAATTTCCGGTTTCTGAAACAGCAAGTAGTCAAGGATCGATTCGGCGGCGTTGGCCAGGCGATCAACTTGCTCGATGACGTTGAGGAGATCGCGACGAGATGACGGCAGCAAAGCCCCAGCAAGAAGCGCGACTTCAACCTCGCGACGCACGTCATCAGCGATCCCTTCCGCCTGATGGGTCTCAAACGCCAGCTTGGCCGCCTTGTCGGCATCATGCTCCTGGAGGTAGGCGACCATCGATCCCTGGAACGCTTCGATTGCCTTCGCCACTTCCGCAAGGTGCTTCAGGACCAGCTTCTCGACCTGCTGCTGTCTCTTCCAGAATGCGACTTTCATGTTTCCGACTCCCCTCCAGTCTAGGCAGACCCGTCTCGCGAAGCAACGCTTCTGCCGGGGCAGGCTTCAAGGTGCGTACAGTCACCGCACGTCACCGTCACCGCAGACTGCGTGTCATGTCCACCACAGGCGACAATCAGCGCACCTGTACCGTCAATATCGGTGGCCACTCCGGCGATCCTTGTTCCGGGATCGGAGCCGCGACTTACTTGGATCCACCGCCCCAGGGTAGCGCATTCCTGTCGATACTCGGCAAGGACCGCCTCCGCATGACCTTGCGGCCACGACTTCCAAACCAACACCGCCATGGTGCGCGGACTGGGGGGCGGATCAACGTACGATGCGACATGCGCAGCACCGGGGATCGGGGAGGCGTCGATGTTGATGCCAACGCCGATCAGAGCCCGATCTCCGACAACCTCGATCAGCAATCCGGCCACCTTCTTCTCGTCCACGAGCAAGTCGTTCGGCCACTTGATTGAGGCGTCCAGTCCCGTTTCTCGAAGGGCTCTCTTCGTGGCAATCGCCGCCCGGGCAGCAAGCAAGGTGTCGGCCGTGAGCATCAGCGTCGCATACATCCCACCGGACGGAGAGCACCACGTTCGTCCGCATCGACCGCGTCCTGCGGTTTGCATCTTGGCAAGGACAATGTCTGGACAAGATCCGGACCTCAGCAACGAACGTGCGATGTCCTGCGTTGAGGTCACGGAATCGAATTCGAGAATCTGCGGGGTCTCACGTTCGCTCATCGTGCTGATTGTACGCGATCGTGCCCTCACACGGAGTTGAGCCCGCTCTCATGAAGCGCTACGATCGCTTCTGAAGGAGGCTTGATGGCGATCACAACTCATACATCGGAATCGGTTACCGAAGGGCATCCCGACAAACTGGCCGATCGCATTTCGGACGCGGTCCTCGACGGGGTCCTTGCACAAGACCCAGGCGGAAGAGTTGCCTGCGAGACGTTCATCACAACCGGCCTGGTCATCGTCGGCGGCGAGATCAGCACGGACGCCTATGTTGATCTGGACGGAATCGCGCGCCACGCCATCGCCGATACGGGGTACGACAACGCCGACTTCGGCTTCCACTATGCCACGTGCGCTGTGCTGTCAGTGATCAAAGAGCAGTCAGCCGACATCGCGGATGCTGTCAACAGATCTCTCGAAGCTCGCGGCAACCGATCTTCTGACCCTCTGGACGCTCTAGGCGCCGGAGATCAGGGGATCATGTACGGCTACGCCTGCAAAGATACACCTGAGCTCATGCCGCTTCCGATTGCCCTTGCTCACCGACTTGCACAGGGATTGGCCTCCCTTCGGAAGCGCGGGGAACTCCCGTATCTCCGCCCCGACGGCAAAACCCAAGTCACCATTGAGTACGATGGCGATCGCCCGGTTCGCGCCACGAAGCTGCTGATCGCCGCCCAGCATGATCCGACCATGGATCAAGAGCAGATCGCCGACGACCTGAAGCGGCAGCTTGTCGATCCAATCGTGTCTTCTTGGCTCGACGAGAGCACCGAGATCCTCGTGAACTCCTCCGGACGGTTCGTCATCGGTGGCCCGGCATCCGATGCCGGAATGACCGGCCGGAAGATCATCGTCGATACCTATGGGGGCTACGGCTCACATGGCGGAGGCGCGTTCTCCGGAAAGGATCCCTCCAAGGTGGACCGCACCGGAACGTACATGGCTCGCTACGTTGCCAAGCATCTGGTCGCCGCCGGCGCGGCAGAGAAGGCCGAGGTCCAAATCGCCTACGCCATCGGCCGGGCACGCCCTCTTGCTGTCCACGTATCTTCGCTGGGTACAAGCTCTTGTGGCGACGAGCGTCTCCGACAAGCGGTGGAGTCGGTGTTCGACCTCCGCCCAGAGGCCATCATCGAGCGGTTCAAGCTTCGTCGCCCACAGTATGAAAGGCTGTCGGCGTACGGCCACTTCGGAAGGCCGGAGCTTGATCTTGCCTGGGAGAGACTCGATCTTGTCGAGGCGCTACAGCGGGCGCTTGCCTGAGAGAAGTGCCCGTCATCCACGCAACTACAAGCGAAGGTCAGCCCGAACAACACCCTCGTGCTGGCACAGCTGTTCGACGGCGCTCTCCACATCAGCGGCGCGATCATGGCGGATCCTGTAGTTCAGCGTCACCGTCTCCTGCGCTGAGTCCCATCGCCAGCTTGTCCGGGTTAGCCGGGTTCGCTTTCCGGACCCTTGCATCAAGAGCTCGCGAAGGGTTCCCTCAACGGCGACCTTCTGCTTGACAGCCACGGTCAACTCAAGGGCGTGGTAGACGCGATGAGGGAGATACGCCGCAAGTGGATCGATCAAGGACAGAATCGCCAGGCCGCCCGCACACCCTCCGACAGCAAGGATGTAGAACCCCTGCCCGGCAACGATCCCGAGCATGGCTGCAAACCACAACGAAGCTGCCGTGGTGAGGCCGCGAACCCAGTCTCCCACCTTGATAATCGTGCCCGCTCCAAGGAAACCGATGCCAGTAATCACGCCGGCGGCAAGGCGTCCCGGATCGATGCGAAGCGCATCCGCCGGGGATCCGATGAAGATCGTCGCCGCCTCGAACGCCGCCATCACCAACGCCGCCCCAACACCGACAAGAAGGTGCGTCCGCAAACCGGCGGGACGACCGTGAAGCTCCCGCTCCAATCCGATGACCGCGCTCAAGGCGGCAGCAACGAGAACTCGAACAAGCAACAGCAGTTCATCCATGGCCATCACACCATATCAGAATGCGGGCTGCAGCGCTCGGCGCCCCTATGAGAGCTCGATCGACTTCGCTTCGTCCTGTTGCCGGATCCGCTCGATGACACTTTCCATAGGCTGCGCACCGAGGTCCTCGCCCGTACGAAGCCGGACGGAGACTGCACCGCTCTCTTGCTCGCGATCGCCGACCACCAGCATGTACGGGATCTTCCGCAGCTGCGCGTTGCGAATCTTCCCGTTCATCCGCTCCGATGAAGCATCAACCTCAACCCGGATCCCCTTCGCGCGCATCTTTTCCTCAACTTCCTTGGCGTACGGTAAGTGGCGATCGGAGATCGGGATCAACACGGTCTGCACTGGCGCAAGCCAAACTGGGAACGCTCCGCCATAGTGCTCCACAAGCAGGGCGTAGAACCGCTCCAGACTGCCGAGAAGCGCTCGGTGAACCATGTACGGCCGATGCTCAGCCCCGTCTTCGCCGATGTAGGACATATCAAACCGTCCAGGAAGGTTGAAATCGAACTGAATCGTGGTGCACTGCCATGTTCGGTGAAGAGCATCTCGGATCTTGATGTCGATCTTCGGACCGTAGAAGACGGCCTCTCCTTCCATCCGCTCGTACGGAAGGTCGCGCGCCGCGATCGCTTTGATGAGCGAACTCTCCGCCGCTTCCCACATCACATCCTCTCCGGCGTATTTCTCGGGGTGAGACGGATCCCGGACGGAGAGCTCGATCTTGAATTCCTCGAACCCGAAGCCACGAAGGAGGTTGAGACTGAAGTCAAGCACTCGCAGGATCTCGTCGTCGATCTGCGTGTCGGTACAGATGATGTGCGCGTCATCCTGGGTGAACCCACGCACGCGAAGCAACCCGTGGAGCGTTCCGCTCCGTTCATACCGGTAAACCGTCCCCAGTTCGGCCCATCGCAGGGGGAGCTCACGATAGGATCGCGTCCGTGACTTGTAGATCATCACGTGAAACGGACAATTCATCGGCTTCAGATAGTACTCCTGGCCGTCGATGTCCATCGGCGCATACATCCCGTCTTTGTAGAAGCTCAGATGCCCGGAGGTCTCCCATAGATGAGCTCGTCCGATGTGCGGTGAGAACACGATATCGTAGCCGCCCTCGTAGTGCCTGTTGCGCCAGTAATCCTCAATGAGCACGCGCATGCGGCCGCCGTGAGGGTGCCAGTAAGCAAGCCCGGCTCCTGCCTCTTCGTGGAAACTGACAAGATCAAGCTCCCGGATTAGCCGCCGGTGATCGCGCGCCTTGATCGCTTCGATCCGCTCCAGGTACTCATCGAGTTCGCCGAGCTTCCACCACGCTGTGCCGTAGATCCGTTGCAGCATCGGCCGGTGCTCATCACCGCGCCAATACGCCCCGGCAACCGACATCAACTTGCCTGCTTCAGCGGAGACCTGCCCCGTGGACTGTAGGTGGGGTCCACGGCACATGTCGCTGAATTCGTCCTGCCGGAAGAACGTCACGGTGTCGTCTTCGAGTTCGTCGAGCAGTTCGAGCTTGTACGGTTCGCCTTCCGTTTCGAGCCGTTTTCTTGCCTCGTCCTTGGATACAACGATCCGCTCGATCGGCAGATCCGCAGCGATGATCGCGTTCATCTCCTCAGCGATCACGGCGAGATCGTCTTCCGAGAACGGTTGATCCCGGTCGAAGTCGTAGTAGAACCCGTCCTCGATCGCCGGACCGATCCCCAGCTTCGTCCCCGGGAAACGCCTCTTCACCGCCTGGGCCATGATGTGCGTCGCCGTGTGACGGAGGACCTCCAGAGACTCTTCCGATCCGCGGGTAAGGATCGTGAGGCTGCAATCCTCCGAAATCGTCTCGCGCAGATCGCACAAGACACCGTTGACCACGCCGGCCACCGCGGCCTGAGCAAGGCGCGGGCCGATCGCACGGGCCGCATCGAGGATCGAACTGTCGCGTTCGACTTGGATCATCGATCCGTCGGGCAAAGAGACCTGGATCATCGTTCCTCCTTCAGTTCTTTTCGGCGGGCCATCTTACCCGCGGCGTTTGCGGCGTGACAACGGAGATCAAACCGGCTGCGCTGTCTAGAGGATGTAGCGCGATAGGTCCGGGTTCTCGACGATATCCTCAAGCCGATCCGTGACATAGGACCGGTCGATGGTCACTCGCTTCCCTCGGTATTGCTCGGCCTCAAACGACAGATCCTCCATCAGGCACTCCATGACCGTCATCAGCCGACGTGCCCCGATGTTCTCCGTCGTTTGGTTGAGGTCGTAGGCGATGCGCGCGATTTCCTCGATTGCATCCTCTGTGAACGCAATTGTCACGCCTTCGACGCCAAGAAGAACCTCGTACTGCTTGATCAAAGCATCCTTCGGTTCGCATAGGATCCTGACGAATTCCTCGGCGGTGAGGTTCTCCAGTTCGACCCTGATTGGCAGCCGTCCCTGCAATTCGGGGATGAGATCCGAGGGTTTCGACATGTTGAACGCACCGGCAGCGATGAACAGGACGTTCTCGGTGGAAACGGCTCCGTAGCGAGTTCGCACCGTGGTCCCCTCCAACAAGGGAAGCAGGTCGCGCTGGACGCCTTGGCGGGATACGCCTGGGCCACCCGTTTCTTCCCTGCCGCCTGCAGCGACCTTGTCGATTTCGTCCAGGAAGACAATACCCATATCCTCGGCAAGCTGAAGCCCGCGTGCGCGCACGTCCTCCATGTTGATCAGCCGATCAAGCGTTTGCTCGAAGAGAATCGGCCGCGCATCCGCAAGCTTGACGCGCCGCTTCTTGCGGGATGGCGGGATCAATCCGGACAACATGTCTCCCATATCCACGCCAATCTGATCGACTCCGTCCTGCGAGAACAGCTCGAGCTGCGGAACGACCTGCTCTTCCACCGTGATCTCGACATAGCGCTCTTCAAGATCGCCAGCTTCCAGCTTGCGCAAGAGCTTCTCACGGGTTCTGGCGTGACTTTCCTGTTGATCCTCCGATTCGGACGCATCGGGGACCGGCAGGAGCGCGTCGAGCAGATCCTGCGTTACAAGACGTTCGGCTTCTTCTTCCACATCGAGGATCTCCTCCTCACGCACTATGTCGATGGCGATATCGACGAGATCACGGATCATCGATTCCACATCCCGCCCGACGTACCCCACTTCAGTGAACTTCGTCGCTTCGACTTTGATGAACGGGCACGTGGTCAGTCTCGCGAGCCGTCTGGAGATCTCCGTCTTGCCGACACCGGTTGCGCCGATCATCAGGATGTTCTTCGGTTTGATCTCATCCCGGATTTCGCCTTCAACGCATGCTCGACGCATCCGGTTTCGTAATGCGACGGCCACCGCACGTTTCGCGGCATTCTGTCCGATGACATACTTGTCCAGTTCGGCAACGATCTGCGCCGGCGTCAGCCCGTAGATCCCGCTCGCAACCTCAACGAGTCCGCCGTCGCCAGGAGTAGCACCCGCCATCATGGTTACCATGTAATCCTCTCAAGGACGATCTCCCGGTTGGTGTAGATGTCGATCGTTCCAGCGATCTCCAGGCTCTTGCTGGCAATCGCATCCAATGGCAGATCGGTCTCCGCAAGAAGCGCTCGCCCGGCAGCCAACGCATAGGCGCCCCCGGAACCGATTCCGATGATGCCCTCGTCGGGCTCCAGAACGTCGCCGGCGCCGGAGATCATGAGGAGCGCTTCCTCGTTGACTGCAACGACGATCGCCTCCAACTGCCGAAGGATCCGATCTGTACGCCACTCCTTCGTCATGTCAACCGCGGCTCGGCGCAGCTGGCCGTTGTGCTTCTTCAGTTTGCCTTCCAATCGGTCCAGCAGCGCCAGGCAATCGGCCGTAGCGCCGGCGAAACCGACCAACACCTTGTCATCGTTCAGGCGATACACCTTCCGGGTGTTTCGCTTGATGACCATGGTGTCCATCGTCGCCTGACCATCGCAGGCCATCACCGCACAGCGCTGCTCTGCGGATCGAAGGGCTAGAATCGTTGTGCTCTTTATCATCATTGATCGAACCGCATTCTATTCGTGATCCCGGCGTTCCTCAAACCCGTCATAGCGGCAACCCGGGCAGACCCGCCCGGTTCCCCAGAACGCGACCCCACACCGTGAACAGCGTGTCGCGCCGGATTCAAGACGCACGGCGTCCCGATTGATGCCGCCGCGGCGGATCCGGGCAAACGCCTCTTGTAGGCGAGGATCCGAGACGTCGGCCATGTCTGCAAGATCCTCGGCTTCGGGATTTGGTTCGGGGCTCTTGAGCTTTGCGTTGTCTTCCTGAGCGGCGGAGGATGACGGAAGCTTCCCGGGTACAAACCGCAGGCGGGTGACAACAGATCGGCCGTGGTGGCTGTTGAGCCTCTCGACAAGCTGTGCTTCCAGCATGCGCAACTCCGATGCCACGGAAGAAGATGCGACCGTGATGACAAGCGTTCCGTCTTCAAACCGAGTCGCCTGAGAGAGACGTGCGAGATTCTCCCCGACGACGTCCTCCCAGAAGAGAAGGACTTCTTGCTCGCGGAATGCATCCGCCAGGTTGTATCGAGAGAAGATCTTCTTCATCTCTTTCATAGGTCACAAGAATAGCAGTAGTTGTAGGCCGATCTCGAATCCGTGGAGAACCCACGATAACGGCGTACGACTGGGACTCCTTGATGGACCACATCTTGTGGATATCCCGGGGAATTCGTCGCCCGGTCTGGGGAAATCCTTGAGGGAAACCAGCACCGTCGTCTTGGGAAGCGGGTTTTCCACAGATTCGCCGGGTTCTCCCGGCGATATGCTGGGGATATCCACATGGTTATCCACAGGCCCGTAGCGCCCCCGGGATTCGCTACATGGCAGATCCGCAGGCAGTTCAACGAGGGATCGAGTAACGGGAAGCCAAGCAGTCCTGCATTTCCTGAATCTCGGAGTGAAGAAGAGGGGTTTCCTCCAGCAGCTCTTTGATCCGTACATAGGAGTGCATCGCGGTCGTGTGATCACGGTTTCCGAACGCCTTGCCGATGGACGGGAACGATTGATGTGTCAGTTCACGTGAGAGGAAAACGGCAATGTGTCGCGCTTGCGCGATCTCCCGCTGACGACTCGGCCCTTCGAGATCTTCCCGCTTAAGGTGGTATCGTGACGCGACTTCATCCTTGATGTGCTCGATCGACAGCCGTTCTCGGCGGCCTTCTTGGGGAAGCGTCGACTCAACGCTTCGCGGTGTTAGTTCGACGCCCTGGAGCTCCGCAAAAGCAATCGCCCGAATCAGGGCCCCTTCCAACGCGCGCACGTTTGACGAGATTCGGCTCGCGATCAGCTCCAGGATGGAATCCTCCACTTCCACCCCGCGGTACGATGCCTTGGAGTGAAGGATGGCGATCCGGGTTTCGAGATCCGGCGCCTGAATATCTGCGACAAGCCCCCAGCGAAAGCGGGACACGAGGCGTTCCTGCAGACCGGAGAGCTCTTCCGGCGCACGGTCACTAGAAAGGACGATCTGCTTCTCGGCCCCGTAGAGCTCGTTGAACGTGTGAAAGAGCTCTTCCTGGGTTGCCTCCTTGCCCTGAAAGAACTGAACGTCATCGATTAGCAGGACATCCATCTGGCGGTACTTGTCGCGGAATTGGGCGGTTGAGTTGTTGCGGATGCTGTGGATCAACTCGTTGGCGAATCGCTCCGATGTCGTGTACACAACAGATTTGCCTGCAGTTCGTGCGAAGCTACCGATTGCCTGCAGCAAGTGGGTCTTGCCCAGGCCTACGTTCCCATAGATGAACAGCGGGTTGTACGCCTTGCCCGGTTGCTCCGAAACCTTGCGGGCGGCGGCGAGAGCGAACTTGTTGCATTCACCGCGGACAAACAGATCAAACGTGTAGTCGGGGTTGAATGTCGGCAGCTTCGGTTCGGGTGTCGAGGCTGGATGCTGCGTCTCGTCGGATGCATCGAGCGTAGGAACTGGCTCCGCCGACGTGGATGATGCAGACTGAACGCGGACGCGAAGAGACATCGGCTCACTGCAGAGATCCGAGATGATCTGTTCGATCGTCTTCTTGTAACGACGTTCGATGCCCCCCTTGGTGAATGAATCCGGCACCGAGATCACGAGTTCGTGATTGCGAAAATCCACCACACTTGCTGACGAGAACCACGTCTCGACACTCGCTTCGGGCAGTTGCGAGCGCAAGCGATCGAGCGCCTGCTGCCACAGCAAAGACGGATTGTTCGCCATCGACTTCCTCTTCCAAGTGGATGCCCCGGGACCAGAAGCATAGGCAATCCATCCCGGAGATTGCAAAAAGATGGTGCCGAGGCCCAGATTCGAACTGGGGACACCGGCCTTTTCAGGGCCGTGCTCTACCAACTGAGCTACCTCGGCACAACCTGGCGGGGACGACCGGATTTGAACCGGCGATCTCTGGAGTGACAATCCAGCGTCCTAGACCAAACTAGACCACGTCCCCGTGAGATGCTGCATCAACTGGGCGAAACAGGACTCGAACCTGTGACCTTCCGGATGTAAGCCGGATGCTCTCCCAGCTGAGCTATTCGCCCGACATTCTACTGAGTGGCCGAACCCGCCGCAACATCGTATGTCTGGCGTCCCCAAGGGGATTTGAACCCCTGCCGCCGGGATGAAAACCCGGTATCCTAGGCCGCTAGATGATGGGGACAATTCTGTCGTACACCGGGATTATAGAAACGACAGCTTCGTCACTCAAATGGATTGGGTCGTGCTGGATTCGAACCAGCGACTCCCTGATTAAAAGTCAGGTGCTCTGCCACTGAGCTAACGACCCGCAGACTGTGGGTCGTGCAGGACTCGAACCTGCAACCAACGGATTAAGAGTCCGCTGCTCTACCATTGAGCTAACGACCCGACAGCGAAATGGTAGGCGAGCCCTCGCGACCTGTCAAGGGAACCCGCTTCAAGCCGTGACTGCACGCAATGGCTACGCTTCACACGTGTCTCGATCGATCAGCAGAACCGTCTGTTTTCATAGGGACGTGTGGCCGAACGCTGACCCCAGGCAGTGGCTAGACTTGAGACGAATGAAGGAGAGAAGCGGAAAACAACCTGGTCGTGATGGGGGGATGACGGTGGTGAGACAAAGAGTTCTCGGCATCTTGGCGGCGGGGCTCGCTGTAGTGCTTGGTGTGATGATTTCGTGCGGAGGCGTCGTCTTGTACGAGCAAGATTTCTCCTCGGCTACGTTGTCGGCGTGGGACACGGCGTCCTCGAGTGTCTCTGAGCGGTGGATTGCACAAGGAGCGTATCATGTGTTGGCACGCTCGCCCGCGTTCCCGACGATGGGGCTGCTCGAAGGAAGCTGGCTTCGCGTTGGGGCGGTTGAGCTCGACGCGAGCCAACAGTCCGGAACACCTCACTGCTCCTACGGAATCGTTTTCGGGTACGTCAACGATCGTTTGTACTTCCGGTTCTGCATCACGGGCGACGGCTATGTTGAGCTGAGCCGAGTGATCAACGGACACGACACGCTGATTGTCGAACGGCGACGATGCTTCGTATCGCGCCTTGGGCATCTGGCTGTGAACCGGTTGCGGGCGGAGTATGATGGGGTGAACTGCAGGTTCTACGTGAACGGATGCCTGGTGATGCAATGCCCGAATCTCGTCATACCGGGCGGGGCAGTCGGCGTCATCGTCTCGACACTGCAAGCCGACGATGTCCGTGTTGCATTCGATGACTTCCAGATCTACGACGTTTCGTCCGTGGTTGCGATATCGACCGCTCCGTGAATGCTCGCTTGAAGACGGGACACGGCAGCGCCCGCAGCAAGGTTTCGGACGACCGGAGGGCTAGTGGCGACGGGGTGTTCGCTTCCATCGGCGCCGAAGAAGCCGGCTTGACCCGAGCCAGCTGAACATTCCCATGCCGGTCGTGGTGCCGAGCAGGGCAACGGCAACCCCGCCGAACATGCAGAGCCACGCAGCGGTCCTCAAACTCCTGTAGTGATGGTAGTAGCGCTCGATGGCTTCTTCTTTCTCCAACCACTGCTGGTACATCGGATCCGTACGGTCTTCCGGCGCGAATTTCGGCACGGCGTACACGGCAATCATGAAGGAGAGTGTTTCCACGGACTTGGCTTCGTTGTACAGCAGGATCCCGGAGATGATCATCAGAAAGCCAAAAACGACAACCCCCAAAATCGTAAGTCTCCTACGCATCACTCCTCCCTGTCCCGCTTGGGCGAGGGTCTTCATCATCTCCTGATCGCGCATCTCCGATCAGACCGAGCTTCTCTTCGACAGCCGCCAGCTTCTCCTCGACCTCCCGACGCTGCTCTGCCGGCGTATCCTCGGGAAGCCGTTCCAGGACCTCCCGCAGGTACTCGCGACTTTGAATGAGGGACCGCTGCTCAAACGATGCGTTCAGACTGTTCCGAGCCGGGCGGACCCAGCGGAACAGGAAGAAGAACGCTGCGCCGAGAAACACAACGATCAACGCCATGGTCAACGGATCGGTCACAGAGCCTCCTTCGGTCAGGATTATAGGCTAGCGTCTCCGTTTCGTCATTGCAGGGCACCGGGGGGGGGCGGAAGGCCTTTCGTTTCTGTGAAACGGACTGCGCTATTGGCTTGCTGTCGCCGCAAGCAGTGTGTCAACAGCGCGGAGCATGCTCGGCATGGAAAGCAGGACTGCGTGAATCGTCGGC
>Ga0272444_10003652_pt1 | contig 13773 bp, 11 predicted proteins | sample SSMForm13_FD_201033 | JGI IMG/M metagenome (GOLD analysis project Ga0272444, IMG submission 201033) | Marine sediment archaeal communities from Little Sippewissett salt marsh, Falmouth, MA, United States - SSM-Form-13 | ecosystem: Environmental > Aquatic > Marine > Wetlands > Sediment ...
GGACTGGGGGCGGGCAGGGGGCGGCGGGGTGTTCGAGCTGGGTCGCGACCACCTGGAGCGCACTGAGCGAGCGTTGAAAGGCCACGGTCTGCGGGAAGACGATGACGGAGACAAGGGTCGTTGCGAGGATGTATTTTCGCGTCTTGGCGGAGGTCACGAGGAGGATGTACAAAAAGGACGTCGTGAGGGCGATGAGCCCGGTTCGCGAACCGGACGTCAATATCGCATAGCTGTGGATGAACAATATGATGGAGAAGATGGCTTTTGAACGGGCGCTCGTGCATTTCTGCATGTAGTAGCAGGTGAAGAGAAAGCCAAGGATGAGCCCCACAGCCGTGGTGTTGGGATTGGACGTCAGCCCCGAGGCCCGGACGTTCTTAAAGGATGTCAGTATGGTGTAGACGGCTCCGGTAAGGATAATCGCATAGAATGAGAGAATGGTGAATTTTTTGCATTCTGGTATGCGGCTAAATGCAAAATACGATGCAAGTGGGATAGCAGGGAGTGTAAAGAGGTGTTGTACGCCGAGTCCATTGAGTCTATCGTATTTGACGGTGAATATAAGCACATATGCCATATATATCACATAGGACAAGGCGGCCCACAAAAAATTCTTGTCCAATACAAATGCTGTTTTTTTTCTTACATATAGAGATATACATATCGCGGCGTATGCAATAAATGCAATCACCGCGTAGGAGAAATTCATATTCTGTACGGCATAGTTGGAATAGATGATCCCCAAGAGGACACCCATCGCTGTCGCATCGGCGGCGTAACGCTTGTTGTATGCGTTGTAAAGGGCATCAATATTAGGCATCATGATCGGAACTCAATACATTGTCGATAAGTTGAAGCCATTGCTCACGATTTACAACAGGTTTGAGCGTAGGAGGCAATGTATCGGGCACTGTCGTACCTTGCAAGATGTATGACGCAATCTCGTCCGCAGTTGCCGCGATGTTCGATATCATGGCCCTGGTGATGGGGCCGGAATCGCTGCTCACCACAGGCACTCCATGGTACAGTGCTTCGGCCAGGACGTTGGACAGCCCTTCCGAGTAGGAGGTCTGCACCAGATAGTCCATGGCCAGGTAGAAGGGGCCGATGTCGTCGCGTTGCAGGGCTCCGGTGAACGAGCAGCGGTCCCGGGGCAGGCTGGACTCCAGAAATCCCCGCATGGGGCCGTCACCCACGATGACGGCCCGGGCTCTGGGGTCGCCCTCCAGGACTATGCTGAGCACCCGGGCCAGCAGCTCCGGGTTCTTGTCCTGGTCCAGGCGGCCCACGTAGCCTACGAGCGTGGCCTGCCCCGGCACGCCCAGGGCGCGCCGCGTGGCGTCGCGAGTGGCCTCGGGGTCGTCCATCTCCGGGAAGGCGATGGGCTGCGAGACCGAGAAGAAGCGCGAGCGCTTGAAGCCCGCCCGGCGCAGGACCACGACCTGCGACTCGTGCAGGGTGATGGTCGTGTGGGCCAGGGCGATGCCCATCCTCCCGAAGACGTTGTTCTTCAGCCACAGCCGGAGGGCCGCGCGCAGGGGCCGCTTGTATCTGTAGACACGGAAGATGTCGCTGGTGATGCGGTTGATCGATTTCACGCCCGTGAGCCGGCCGGCCAGGGCCACGCACAGGCCGTTCATGCCGATGGCGCTCAGGGTCATGAGGATATCGGGCCTCTGTTCGCGGACGTAGCGCCCAAGGATGGCCAGCCGGCCCAGGACGCCGCCCACCAGGGGGATGCCGAACAGGCGCGAGCCGGCTTGGCGGATGGTGAAGTGCGCCGCGATGCGTGGGGAGACCTCGCCGTGGGTGATGATCTCCACCTCATGGCGCTGGGCCAGGATGGATCCGATCCGAAAGATGATGGATTCGAGATTGCGCTGGGTGGCGTATCGCGTGGCGAGGATGCCGATCTTGGCCATGGTGCGTCCCTTCGTGCTGCAAGGAGGGCGTGCCGCGGGCGCGGGGAACACCACGACGCGAACCAGCCCATGGGCCGGCCTCGGCGGTGGGGAGGTCGTCCCTGTCGCGCGCCGTCCGGATTCGGCCCGGCCGTTGCCTCACGCCACGGCCGGGAAACCATGTCGAGGAGATGATGCCCCGGCGTTTCCCCTTGCCCTCCATCCCGATGCCGGTCCCGGCCTGGCCGGGCTCCGGACCTGCCCGCGTTTGCCACGGGCTGCTCCTACCGTCTCAATTATATAATCCAAATGGCGCTGGAATGATAGTGCATGATTTTGCGGCAGGAATGCGGACGCCCGCCGCCCGGTCATGGACGGGTGGCCGCCCGGGGTGGTCCTTTGCGCAGCCGCGTCGCGAAATCCAGTATCTGCCGGGCGTTCTCCTCCCAGGAGCGGATGCCGGGCAGGTCCACGGCCGTGCCCCGGCGCTGCCAGGGCCTGTCCTCCAGAGCCTGAGCCAGGGCTTGGTCCAGGACCTTCTGACGGTTGCCCTCGACGACCAGGCCGGGAGCCCCGGCCATGATCCTGGGGATGCGGCCCGTGCGCGGCGCGATGGCGTATAGCCCGCAGGACAGGGCCTCCATCAGGGCGATGGGGTGGTTGTTCCAGTTGGGATACATGACGAAGAGGTCGCTGGCCCGCAGCACCTCGCCCACTTCCTGCCTGTCCAGGCGGCCGTGGAAGGCGGCCAGGCCGGGCAGCAGGTCGGCGGCCAAGCGTTCGAGCTCGGCGCGCAGGCTGCCGTCGCCCACGATGTGCAGCCGCACCCGGCCTGGGTCGGACAGGGAGGCCACGGCCCGGATGATGCACTGGGTCTGGTTGACCGGGTCCAGGCGTGCCACCGAGGTCAGCACCACGGCCTTGTCGCTGCCCATGGCCAAGCGTTCGCGCCAAGTGGGCGAGGCCGGGCCCGGGTGGAAGATATGCTTTTCCACGGCCGGGTTGAGGGCGATGGAGTCGAGCCCCTTGAGCAGCGCGGGGTCGTGGTCCTCCTCGCAGCCCCCCCAGAAGATGACCCCGCTGCCAGCCCGGCGGGCCATGGGCAGGCCCCAGCGGCGGGTCGGCCCCCTGACCGAGAGCAGCACCGTGGTGTCCACGTGGCGGGCCACGCGGGACAGCAGCGGCTTGCCCGTGAGCAGGATGAGGTCGGCCCTGGCCAGGCGTTCGCGCTGCTGGCGCACCAGTCGCCCCAGGAAGTCCCAGAAGAAGGCCTGGCGGGCCATCTTGTGCCCCAGGGGACCCAGCAGCCCCCCGGCGCCGAAGTAGAAGGGCATGTGCACGGATTCCACGGGCAGGTCATCGCCGTGCGCGGGCCCGGGACGCGAGGGGTCCAGCACGTCCACATGGGTCACGTCATGGCCCAGGCCGCGCAGGGCCATGCCGAGATTGAGGTCGTTGACCTCGGCGCCGCCGCGCAGGTAGCGGAAGATGGGATTGACGATGAGGATGTCCATGGCGGCGTCACTCACGCATCCATTGGAGCATCTGGTCCGTCAGCACGCGCACGTCGCGGTGGGCGCGCACCCACTGCCGGCCCTTGTCACCCATGGCCTCGCGCTCCTGGGGGGACATGCCTGCCAAGCAGGCCAGGACGTCGGCGTAGGCCTGTTCGTCCCAGGCGGCCACCAAGCCGCCGCCGGACTGCTCCAGGGCCATGCGCTGGTCCGGGATGTCCGTGCCGGCCACGGGGAGGCCGGTGCGGAAGTATTCCGACATCTTCAGCGGCGAGTTGTGGCGTAGCACAAAGGTTGGCTTGAACGGCGAAAGCCCGAAATCCGCAGCCGCCATGTAGCGGGGAAGGTCGTCTTCCGGAACGGCCGGGTGTATGGTGACGTGGCGGGCTAGGCCCGATGCTTCGGCCTGGGCTTGCAGATGATTTCGGTCACGCGGGTTGCGGGAGTAGCCCATGAACAGCAGATGCAGGCGAGGGCTACGCCTGCGGGCCAGGGCCAGAGCCCGGAGCACGAGGTCCAGTTCACGCTGCTGGTCGATGGTGCCGATGTAGACGCCCAACACCTCGTCCTGGTTGATGCCTAGCTCTTGGCGCGTTGTCCCGCGCAGACCGCGCAGGGCCTCCAGGTCGATGTCGGCATCCACTCCGGCGGGCCAGGAGACCACCTTGGCGGGGTCGATGAAGCGGGCGAAATACTTGCGCATCTCCTCGCTGGTGGTCAGGATGCGGTCGGCCTTTGCATAGACCTTGTCCCGCACGCGGCGGCAGGCCAGGCCCTGGAGCTTGTCGGCTAGGGAAGGCTTGTTCCATTTGGATTCGCAGAAGAGGTGGCCGAGGATGGTGAAATGTCGGGCTCCGAAGCGCGTGCGCAGGGATTCCGCGGCTCGCAGCAACCAGGGGTAGCCGAAGCTGAAGACGAAGCTCGGAGCGAAGCCTTGGTCCAGGACCGCCCGGATAGCGCGCTCCAGCCTGCGCTTATTGCCAATGTATTCCAGGGGCAGTCGCCATAGTCCGCCGCGTGAGGCGCGTGGGTAAACCACCATGTCGCCGCGTAGTTCGAGCCCTTGGGCGCGCGAATCGTTGCAGATGAAGCGTACCTCGTAGCCGTGCCGAGGTAGGATATCAAGAAAGGGCATGCGGTAGTGGGCCGGGAACCGCAATGCGATGTCTTCGTGATAGAGGATGAGAACCTGTTTGTTCTGGGCCATGTCTGCCGCCAATGCATGGGACGCCGTTTCCGTGGTGGACTCCGGAATGCGCAGGGAAAGCGCCGCCGTCGGGCGGGCCCGGTTATCCCCGTGATTTTGGATTGTTGGACATGAGAATAACGCTACGACAATGTAGCAAAAAGGGACTTGGTGTACAACTCGTGGGGCTTGGTTACCTTGACTTGGTCCGTGATTTTGCGCAAGCAAGACATTTCAAACGGTTAGTTTCCACGGCGTAGACAAGGGACGGTTCATGGTTACGGTGGCGTATATCCTGGGGGCCGGCAGCAGCGGCTCCACCCTCTTGAGCATGGCCCTGGGGAACCACCCCGAGATTATGACTATCGGGGAGTTCTCCCAGTACGACAAGCACGTGGCCCAGGGCCTGCCGTGCAGCTGCGGCCAGGCCGTGACCGACTGCGGCTTCTGGTCGCGCGTGGCCGCTCAGGTGCCAGAGCGGCGCGAGGAGACCATGCCCGTGCGACCCCATCTGTCCGCCCTGCGCGTGGCCCTGCCGGGCCGCAGCCGCGCCCTGCGCAGGGATCCCTTCTACCCTCTTACGGTCCAGAGCAACCTCGATTTCTACGAGGCCGTGGCCGAGGTAAGCAACTGCCGGGTCATTGTGGACGCCAGCAAGGACGCGGCCCGTTTCTACTACCTGTACCATTCGGGGCGGGTCCGTCTCGTGCCCGTGCTCATGGTGCGCGACGGGCGGGCCTATTTGGATTCCATGAACAAGCGCCGCGCGCATCGCTGGATTCCTCTGCTCCTAGACCCGGGCCCCAAGGGGTTCCTGCGTTCCTACGGGCGATGGGTGAAGATGAATCTGACTTCGCGTTGCCTGCTCAAGGGCATCCGCTTCTACGGCAATGCCGTCCGAGTCAGTTACGAGGATTTGGTGGCGGCCCCCGGCCAGGTCATCAAGGACGTCTGCCAACGCCTGGGCCTGGAATACGACACCGACATGCTGCAGTACCACGAGGCGGAGCACCACAATATCGCGGGCAGCCCGGCGCGCTTCGCGCCCGGGGAGATCAGGCCCATGCATGGCTGGAAGGAACGACTGCCCCGTTCGGTGAAACTCGTCTTCGGGCTGCTGGGCGGGACGTTCCTCAACGGCCTGTTCGGCGTCAGTTCCGGGAGCTGACATGGCCGGAATGTCAGTCTTTTCTTCTTATCCGGCTGGCCGGATCACGCCGGCATGGGTTTAGGCAATGTGGCTCTCCAGACGCACTCTCTTCCGCTACGGTTCGAGCATGCTCGGCAACGGCGTGGGCCACGGCGTGGGCCTGTTTTCGCAGATCGCCTTTGCCAGGTTCCTGGGCGTGGAGAGTTACGGCCTGCTGGCCCTGGCCCTGAGCTTCATCCTCTTCCCGTCCAAGCTCATGGACCTGGGCGTGACCACGTCCACTCCCCGCTTCATCGCGCTCAGCCTCGGAGAGAACGACATCGCCAAGGCCCTGCGCATCATCTGGCAGTCGGGTCTGTACCAGGGCGCGTCTTCGCTGGTGCTGACGGCCCTGGTGCTGCTCGGCGCGTCGCAGGTGGGCCACTGGATGGACATGCCGCGCCTGGGCGAACTGGTGCTCTGCCTGGGCCTGTTCGCACCAGGCGTGTTCCTGTTCCGGTGGAGCGCGTCGGTACTCAAGGGCCTGGGCCACAACACGTTGCAGGTCTACCTGGACTCGTTCTTCCTACAGGTCTTCACCTTCATCCTGGGCCTTGGCGGGTGGTATCTGACCAAGTCGGCGTTGGGCGTGACCGTCGGCTACGGCGGGGCCTATCTCCTGACGGGGATCATGGGCGGCGTGGGCGTGTGGCGGGCCTTGCGGGCCCTGCCCAGGCCGGAGGGCCGGTCGGATTTTCGTTTCATGGAGATGATCAGGCACGGCATCCCCCTGAACATCACCGCCCTGGCCCAGATCATCTTCCAGCGCACGGACCTGATTATCGTCGGGGCCATGCTCGACGCGCGCAGCGTGGGCATCTACCGGGTGGCCAGCAGCGTGGCCGGCGGCCTCAAGCGCCTGCTGACCCCGCTCAATGACTTCGCCGTGTTCAAGATGTCCAAGTACGTGGGCATGAAGAAGAACGATTTCGCCTTCTCGCACTACATGGACATCGTGCTCGTCAGCCTGACGGTGGCCCTGCCCCTGTACATGGTCCTGTTTCTCTTTGCCGGGGAGATCATCGTCCTGCTGTACAAGGCGGAATACATCGAATCGGTGCCGCTGCTGCGGGTCCTGATAGTGGGTCACGCGGTCTTTGTCGGCGTGGGGCCCATGGGTGCGCTGTTCAACGCCATGGGCAAGAACGTCGTGCGCATGATCTTCGTCATCAGCATGAGCGTCTTGAACATCGTGCTCAATATCGTGCTCATTCACTATTTCGGCATCATCGGCTGCACCTACTCCACCACCACGGGCTTCATCATTCTCTTTGCCGTCTTCCAGTTCTACATACGCCGGCAGTTCCTGGGCATGACCGTGGACCTGCCGCCCCTCATGTTTATGGCCGCGAGCGGCTTGGCCCTGGCCCTGGCCGCCGTGGTACCCGGCGGGTCCATGGCCGTGCGCGTGGCCACGGCCCTGGCGGCATGCGGCTTGACCGCCGCCACCGGTGTGTTGCTGTTGATGCGCACTGGCAGGGACCGCTGAACAGGGGCCTTGGTCCGCCGGGGGTGACGCGCCTCAGTCGCGCAAGTCGCGCCGGGAGTACATGGCGTTCATCCATCTCCCCGCGATGGCGAAGAGCAGATGCTCGTGGGGCTTGATGCGCTTTTCCCAGCCCGTGACGGGGCGGATCTTTTCCGGCAGCTTGGCGTCCAGGCGGTGGGCGTTGCCGCTGAAGTTGTGTGATTCGTGCTGCCGGAAGCGCAGCATCTCCTGGTCGAATTCTATCCCCATCTCGCCAAGGACCCTGGCCAGCTCGCGCTCGGGGTCGCTGGTGAAGTCCTCGAAGCGCAGGAAGTGATAGGGCAGGTCGGGGTGGCGGCGGCGGATGGCCTCCACCTGGAGGTTGGCCTTGACCCAGCCGGCCAGCGGCCTGAAAAATTGCTGCGGCCGCTGCTTCTTGACCGACGAGATGCAGGCCTCGCCGTTGCGGACCACGTGCAGCAGATGCAGGTCGATGCCCCGGCTCCTGGCCAGCAGTTCGGCGCGGAAGGGAATTTTGGTGGCGTCGAAGACTACGGGTTTGCCCGTCTTGCGGACGATCCGCCGGTAGATTTCCTCGTTGAGGGCGAGATAGGACGGCTCGTCCACGGGGTGGCCGTCGTGGTGCGCATAGGCGGCCCTGCCCAGGATGAAGGCCAGGGGGTTGGCGTAGACGCCCAGGCCGTGCTCCACGTCCAGGCCCTGGAAGATGTCCGACCAGAAGGGGCAGGTGGAGACCATCTGGCCGCAGTTGCAGGGCTTGTCCATCCTGGCCACATTCTTGTGCATGCGGCGCCGGTCCTTGGTGCGGTAGGTTCCCAGGCCGCCGGCCCCGAATATCCGGGGGTGGCCGTTGAAGACCATGTCAATAAGGGTCGTTCCCGAGCGGCCATATCCCGCCAAGTAGATCACCGTGGGCTTGTTGTGGGGCAATGGGGGTCTCCGGTTGGGGGTCGATTGCTTTGCTGGGTCCTGCTGCGCACTGTGCCAAAGACCCCGGGTGCTCGGCAACAGCGAAATCCCGGCCGTCCCCGGGCTAGGGGGAGGCGTCCTGGTCCAGGACCGTCGCCAGCCGTTCGGCCAGCAGGGCGGAAAAGCGCCTGCCCCCGGCGCAATTGAGGTGGACGGCGTTGAAGTAGTGCTCGGGCGACAGGGCCTGGCCCATGATCTCGGGCGTGTTCATGTTGATGATGCGGGTGTGGAGCAGTTCCGGGTCCTGCTTGTAGCGCCGCGGCATGCCGGGCATGGTCATCAGCAGCGGGCGTAGGCCCCTGTCCCGCGCCAGATCGAGCATGTCGCGGATGTACAGGGCGTTCTTGGCCCCGAGGGCCGTGGTCGGGACGACGCGCTTGATTTTTTCGGCCAGCGTCTTCTTGAGATTCCTTGGCCGCCACTTGGCGATCTCCTGGGCCGTGTATTCCATCTCGAAGCAGTAAAAGCCCTTCTCCCCCTGTTTCGACCCGGGGCAGGCCGGGGCGTCCCATGCCCATTGGAGCAGGAAGGGGCCTTCGCCGATGTAGAGCATGTTGGTCAGGCTGGCCTTGAGGTTGTGGAAGGCCAGGTCGGCCAGGTGGACGACCTGCCTCAAGGAGCGGTACTGGCGGCCACCCACGTCCTGGCGCAGTTGCGGCCAGAGGGTTTGGGGTTCGCGCCAGTAGCTGGACTTGAGGGTGTCGCGCTTCTTGGCGCGGTTGCCCGGGAACATGTCCGTCTCGAAGACCACGTATCTGAGGCGGGCGGGTTCCTGGTCGAGTATCCTGGAGAGCACGTACATGGCCTCCCCGTAGCAGAGCCCGCGCACGCCGAAGTTGTAGGAGCGCAGATGGACGCCGCGCGCGGCGAGCCCGGCTTCGAGGGTCGTCGGGTCGATAGCGCGATGGAACCGGCTGGTGCCGATGAAGACCATGTCCACGGAGTCCTTGCAATCGGTGAAGTCGTTCAACTTGCGCGTGAACGATATGTATTCCCTGCCGGGGGTGGCCGTGCGCAGGCCGGCAACCGTGGCCGCGAGCAGGGCGGCCAGTAGGGCCAGGTGGAACAGGGATTTCAACAGCGGGTTGTGCATGGCCTGTCAGAACTGGAAGTAGATGAACTCGTTGGAGGTGTAGGTCCCGAAAAGCAGCACCAGCATGAGCAGCACGTATTGCGCGGCGAACTGCTTGCGCAGGGAGCCCTCGTGGGCCGCCATGTCGAAGCGTCCGGTCTCCATGAGGCATTCGAAGCCCATGAGCAGGGCGATGAAGGCTAGGCAGTGGTTGAAGTCCAGCAGACCGAAGGTGGCGTTGAAGGTCAGTTCGCCCGGGTTCAGGGGCAGGGAGGCCAAGCTGGCATAGATGTCCAGGGCCTGGCCCATGTCCTGGGCACGGAAGAGCACCCAGGCCAGGGTCACCAGTACGAACACTCCCAGGATCTTGGCCGCCTTGACCAGGGGGGAGGACCAAGCCCTGTGGGGGGCCGTGCCGGGGCGCAGGATGCGCGGCAGGTTGCCGGCGCAGAGCATGACGCCGTGCAGCCCGCCCCAGGCTACGAAGGTCCAGGCCGCGCCATGCCACAGGCCGCACAGGGCGAACACGGCCAGGAGGTTGAGCATCAGCCTGCCCGGGGAGACCCGGTTGCCGCCCAGGGGGATGTACAGGTAGTCGCGGAACCAGGTGGACAGCGAGATGTGCCAGCGCCGCCAGAAATCCCGCACGCTGGCGGCCAGGTAGGGCCGCTGGAAGTTGCGCATGAGGTCGATGCCCAACAGGCGGGCCGAGCCGATGGCGATGTTGGTGTAGCCCGAGAAGTCGCAGTAAATCTGGAAGGAGAAGAAGAGCGTGGCCACGGCCCATTCCAGGGGCGTGGCCTGCTGCCTGCCGTAGATGGCGTCCACGTAGACGGCCAGGCGGTCGGCGATGACGAGTTTTTTGAAGTAGCCCAGCAGGATGAGCGTCAGTCCGCTGGAGAACCGCGCATGGCTCAGGGCCATGCGTTGCCTGAGCTGCGGCAGCAGGTTCCGGGAGCGCTCGATGGGCCCGGCCACGAGTTGGGGGAAGAAGGAGACGTACAGGGCGTAGAAGCCGAAATGGCGCTCGGCCGGCGTGTCCTTGCGGTAGACGTCCACGGCGTAGCCCAGGGCCTGGAAGGTGTAGAAGGAGATGCCCACCGGCAGCAGGAAGTCCATGGGCTCCAGGGGCCCCCCGGTCTGGACGCTGACGAAGAATCGGTTCAGGCTGTCGATGAGGAAGTCGACGTACTTGAAGACGATGAGCACGGCCAGGTTTATGGCCACCACGGCCCCCAGAAGGATCTGCCTGCGGCGCTTGGCGGCCGTGCGCTCGATGCCCAGGGCTCCGGTGTAGCTGCTCAGGGTGGTGAAGAGGATGAGGGCCGTGTATTTGAGGTTCCAGCTGGCATAGAAGACGTAGCTGGCCACCAGCAGGGGCGCCCAGCGCCAGCGGTGCGGCGTGGCCTGGTGGAGCAGGAACAGCGCGCCGAGGAAGAAGACGTATTGGAGTGAATTGAAGAGCATGGTCGCCTGGTTGTCTTGCGTGTCCTGACGGGTCGCCTCAGTTGATGGTGTACCCCTCGGGCAGGGGCATGGCGTAGCTTCGCGGCGGGGCCATGTACAGGGCGGCGTCGCAGGGCGCATCGGCCCCGTCGGGTTTGCCGCAGCGCGTGCGCACCGTGCATTCCACGGCCCGCGCCCGGGAGTCCACGGCGTAGTAACGCGCCACGGGCCCCTCGTCCAGCAGGACCACCTCGTCGCGCAACGCGCCGTCCAGGCTCACGCCCACCATGACCGGGCCCTTCGCGTGGCCGGTGCGCTGGAACAGGATCCCCATGTGCGGCCCCCTGGGCCTCAGCCATTGCACGGCCACGGGGCCGGGCGCAAGGGTCAGCTCCTCCAATGGGCGGTCTTTTTTCCCCTCCAATTCCACGTATCCGTATCCGTCCAACAACGTTGAGTGAAAACGCGGCACCTTCAGGGCCGTGGCCAGTACGAATACGGCGAGGACTACGGCCAGGGCGGCGTCCAGTCTCCGGGGCGACAGGAGTTCCCGTGGCGGGTTCACGGTCAGGACGTAGGCCAGATAGTAGAAGAACAGGAACTGGTGGGATAGCAACAACAAGGCGTGGCCTGTGAGCATTGTTATGGCATAGGCCGCCAGGGCCAGCGCCACGGAGCGTCCTGTTCCTCTGTCGTCGTCGGCCGGGGCAAGTGCCCGGCTCATCAGAAGCCATAGTAAAGTGGCCAGGGCCAGGGTGTAGAACAGCCCCACCTCGGCCTGCATCTGCAGCAGGTAGTTGTGGGTGTTTTCCTTTCTGCGGGCCCGGTCCGGTCCGTCGATTTCGCGATCATCGCCCTTGAAGTCGCCGAAGACCCGGTATTGTGTGCCGATGCCCGTGCCCGCCACCGGGAATGTCGCGCAGATGCGCAACGTCTCGCCCCAGCGCTCAAGCCGCGCATTGAGTGAGGTGTAGGCGCGACCCACGAGTCCCCGATGCTGGGTCAGGCCGATGTCCATCTGGTTTATTCGGCTGGATAGCGTCAAAACCAGAGCGATGGCCAGGGCCACGCCCAGCATGGCGACCATGCGTCGCGCCGGGGTGCCCAGCCCGAGGCAGAGCATAAGCACGAATGCGGTCACGGCTAGCAACGCCGTACGCGACCAGGACATCAGGCAGAGCACGAAGGCCAGCAGTCCAAGGACCGTGAACCGGGCCCTGCGTTGCCACACGCCCATGGACAGGAAGAGCACCGTGAACAGCACCAGGGCGCTACCGTAGGAATGGATGTCGTCAAAGGGCCAGGACAGGCCGCGCTTCAGGAAAAAGCCGGAATCAAATAACTGTACCAGGGCGAAGACCACGATGGTCGTCACATGGGCCACGGACACCATGTGCAGTCTGAAGGGCGCGGGACCGTCGCATTCGTTGTGCAGGATGAACAGGAACAGCAGGCCCTGGGCCGTGATGTTTAGGGCGTGGATGAAATACAGCCCGCTGTTGATGTGAAAGCTGCGCGGCGAGAACAGGTTCAGGGCCATGTAGTCCGGTTCGAGGCTCAGTGTGTTGCCGGCTGCCGAAAGTATGAGCAGGGCCAGCATCAGCGTCACCAGGAAGGCGACGGGGCCGTGGGGCGCACACGCCGAGTCGCGCAGGGCGCGCAGGGCGAAGCGCGGGTACCAGCCGCTATACAGCCCGGTGAACAGGAAGGCCAGGGCGATGTAGGTCACGTGGTCCGTGGCCACGCACAGCCCGCTGACCAATGGGGTGGCCGCAGCCAGCAGCAGGGCGGCGGCCTGGACGTTGACAAGGGACAGGCCGAGCATGGCCAGGGTTCCGCCCAGCATGGCCAGGAATGCCCCAGTGGGCACTTGGCGTCCCACCAGCAGCACGAAGAACCAGAAGTAGGCCAGGGACAGAGCCAGCACCGTGTGCAGCACTGCGCTATAGAAGGGACCCCGTCCTGTGTCTGTGGCGGGAAGCGAGATGTCGTGTGACGGCATGATCGGCGCGGGCTACAGGGAATCCGGCATGTGTAGGAGACAGGGTCGCATGGCCTTGAGGGCAAAATGCTCTTCCCTGACCAGGGAATTTTTGGGGTAATACTGGATCGTCAGCCTGTTACCCTGACGCAATTCCTGCATCAGGCGCGCCGCTTCGTCGTCGCTCAGTCGCCATTTGATGAAGCGGTTGGATTTCGTCCTGTACCAATCGTCTTCCGGCTCGAAGGGCGGATTGTCGTCCACCTGGAGCCGGGGCAGTCGGCTGCAGACGACCTTCCGATTCCTAATGGCCCTGAAGGTGAGCAGGAGGGATTTACCCATGCTTTTGGATAACACTATCTCGTAGTAGCCTCGCTTGTTGTGCAGGGAAACCGTTTGGGTATAGTTGCAGAGGCGCTTGGCCTCCAAGGGGGTGTGCGCGATCAGACCTACGGCTAAGGCAGTGGCCACGACCACGGCCAGGAGGATGGCGAAGTGAAGCGGTTTAGGTGTGTGCGGCATGTGGCTCTCTGGGAAAAGGTGCTGGAAGGTCGGTTGCCTGGGCGTCAAGGCCGCCGGCCGGGTTCCTGGTCCTCGGATTCGGCTTCGAGCACGGCAAGACGCTGGGTAAGTTCTCGAATCTGGCGCTCGTGGCGGGTGCGTTCCAGGTCCATTGTCAATATCTTGAGCAGCACCAGGCACAGGCCCAGTACCAGTGCCAGCACCGGCGGGTAGGCGATGCCCGTGTAGCGGCCCACCACGTTGATGATTTGAGGAAAGACGCCGAGTAGGGCGATGACCGAGGACACGGCGATCCACCACACGGAATAATTGACCCGCAGACGGTCCTTGCGCACCAAGCGCAGAATGATCACGAACAGGGCCAGCCCCACCAGCCCGGTGATGATTTTGTACGGAATGATGAAGTCTCCGCCCATGTTTCCCTCACTGATGTTGGCGTTTGGACAGGCAGAGGATTATGGTTTCGGTCATGTAGCGCCCGATCTTGAGGCGCGAACCGTAGAC
>Ga0272444_10003653_pt1 | contig 13772 bp, 13 predicted proteins | sample SSMForm13_FD_201033 | JGI IMG/M metagenome (GOLD analysis project Ga0272444, IMG submission 201033) | Marine sediment archaeal communities from Little Sippewissett salt marsh, Falmouth, MA, United States - SSM-Form-13 | ecosystem: Environmental > Aquatic > Marine > Wetlands > Sediment ...
CCTCCGACGCCCGCGATGCCGCGGCGCTCGCCTGCGCCACGGACTCGGGGATGTCGCACGGCCCCTTGCAGAACCCGCAGGCGAAGACACCCCTGGCGCTCGTGTCGGCGGGCCTCTCGTCGCTCGTCTTCACGAATCCGTGCTTGTCGGTCTTCACCCCGAGGAGCCCGCCGAGCGACTTCGCGTCCGGGCTCGGAAGCGCAGCCGTCGCGAGGACGACCAGCTCGACCTCCAGGCTCGCGACCTCCCGCGTCCGCGTGTCCTCGTACCAGACGACGGGATTATCGTTCGGCCCCTCGGTGATCTCGGCGATGCGGCCCCGGACGAACCGGATCCCGTACTCGTCCTCGCCGCGGATCTGGTAGCGCTGGAACCACTTCCCGACGTTGCGGAGGTCGGTGTGGAATATGTACGACGTGCAGTCGGGATCGTGTTCGCGCCCGAGCATCGCGTCCTTGATCGCGTACATGCAGCAGACGCTCGAGCAGTAGTCGCAGTAGTTGAGGTCGCGTGAGCCCGCGCACTGGACGTACGCGACTCGGTGCGCGAGCTCCCCGTCCGAGCGGCGGAGGAGATGGCCGCCGGTCGGACCGGTCGCGTTGATCAGCCTCTCGTACTCGAGGCCGGTGATCACGTTCTTGATCCTGCCGTATCCGTAGTGCGTCAGGGGCGTCGGGTCGAAGAGCGAGAGCCCGGTGGCGAGGACGATCGCCCCGACCTCGAGCGTCTGCTTGCTCCCCTTCTGTTCGAAGTCGATCGCGCCCTTCGTGCAGACCTTCTCGCAGACGCGGCACTTCCCCGTCGCGAAGTAGCGGCAGTGGTCCTCGTCGATGGTCATCACCGCGGGGATGCCCTGATCGAAGTAGAGGTAGATCGCGCGGCGCTCGTTCAGGCCCACGTTGAAGGTGTCCGGGACCTTTGTCGGGCACTTGGCCACGCAGTCTCCGCACGCGTTACAGACGTCCTCCTTGACGTACCTCGGCTTCCTCGCGAGCGTGACGCGGAACGCCCCGTTCTTGCGCGAGACCTTCTTCACTTCGCTGTAGGCGGCGATGTCGATCAGGGGATGCCGACCGGCATCCAGCATCTTCGGCGCCAGGATTCAGATGGAGCAGTCGTTCGTCGGGAACGTCTTGTCGAGCTGCGCCATCACGCCGCCGATGCTCGGGCTCTTCTCGACGAGGTGGACGGGCACGCCCATCTCGGCGAGGTCGAGCGACGCCTGGATCCCGGCGATGCCGCCGCCGATCACGAGGACGTCCTTCGGCAAGTCCGACTCCCTTCCGCGCCTGCCCCCTGCCGGGCGGGCAGGCTGATCCGCTGCGGTGTCGCGCCCGCTATTCCTCGAGCGCCCCGGCCAGGAACGTGGCTACGTACTCGATCGCGATGTCGCTGTCGGTGTCGCCGTCCTTCGCGGCGCACGACAGGTGGATGTTGCACTTCGGACACGCGGTGACGAGCGTCGCGGCCCCCGTGTCCACGGCCTCCCTGAGCCTCTCCTTCTGAATGCTCTTGTTGATCCTGGTGCAGCCGACCCAGCCGCTCGATCCGCAGCAGACGGCCTCGCCGCGCGCCCGCGGCATCTCCCGAACGTCGAGCTCGGGCACGGCCGCGAGGAGATCGCGAGGAGCGTCGTACACGCCGAGATACCTCCCCAGGCGGCACGGGTCCTGGTACGTGACGCCCGCGGCCCGCTCGCCGAACGCTAGTTTCCCCTTCGCCGCGTACGGCGCGAGGAACTCGGTCACGTGCGCGACCTCGAACCCGAGACCGCCGAAGTACCGCGGGTAGATCAGCTTGAACATCGCGTAGCACTCGGGGCAGGCGAAGACGACCGTCTCCGCCCCCGAGTCCCTTACCATGTCGAGGTTCGCTCGCGCGAGCTTCCTGAAGGTGTCCGTGTCCCCCGTCCAGTAGAGATCGTGCCCGCAGCACCGCTCATCGGGGCTCACGGCGGGTCGACGCCCGCACGCGTTCATCAGGCGAATCACCGAGTTCGCCATCTCGACCGTATCGACACCCAGATCCCTGAAGACGACGCCGAAGTACGGAAGACACCCGGTGTAGAAGAGGAGCTTCCCCTTCCGCGAGACCTTGAGGCCGGGGGTGATCCACCCGAGGTCTCTCTCGGAGCCCCGCTCCGAGTCGAGCACCTGGAGCGCCTGAATGGTCCCGGCGTGCGTGTCGACGCCGCCGTACCCGCCGTCCCTCGCGGCCACGCGCGTCCGCCGCGTGAACTCGTTGTAGTCGACGGTCGAGGGACACCGCGCGGTGCAGGTGCCGCACGTGAGGCACGTCCAGATCTCACGCTCCGCGAGCATCTCGTCGTCGGCGCCGAGGAGCGCGCGCTCGACCAGGATCCGAGGTGAGAACTCCGGGTAGTACCGCGAGACCGGACAGCTCCCGGTGCAGATCCCGCACTCGAGGCAGTAGTAGGCCTTGGTGTCCTGGACAATCTTCTCGAACATCCGATCGCTCACGCGGCGCCCCTCCTGCGGGCGCGCCGCTTCGACTTCGCGCGGGGCGCGCGCTTCTCACCCAGCGTGGCCTTGGCCCCGACACGGCCCTTCGTGCGCCCGGCGGGCTTAGAACGCCCCCTCGCCCGGCTCGCGGCCTTCTTGCGGATGGACATCCCGGCGGGCTTCTGACGACCCTTCGCCCTCGCGCTCCCGTTCAGCTTCCCGACGTCCGCCGCGAACGCCGTCACAAGCGACGCGAACGCGCCCCCGTCGACGTTCGAGGAGAGTTCGAGCCTGAGCCTCCCGGGCTCGAGGCCCGCGAGCGCCATGATCTCCCGCGCCTCGTCCACGACCTCCGCGCACGAGCCGTTGCCGTTGGCGTAGTGACAGTCTCCCTCGCCGCACGCCGCGACCAGGACGCCGTCGGCGTTCCCTGCAAACGCCCGGAGGAGCGCCGCGGTCGTCAGCGAGCCCCCGCACTCGAGCGGGACGACCGTCGTCGAGGCCGGGTACTGACACCCGTCCTCGCCCGCGTTGTCGACCGCGGTCAGCGGATACCACGAGCAGGCGAAGACGACGATCTTGGGGTCAGGTGCTCTTGCGGCCACCGGCGGCCCTCTCTTCAGCACTGCCTCTGCTCAGTTCCCGGCCCCGCCCGCGGCCCCTCAGGCCCGGACGGCGGCCCCCACCATTCGCAGCAGCTGCTCCTGCGTCATGTGAGACAGCGTAATGGCCGACGACGGACACGCCCGAACGCACACGCCGCATCCGACGCATCGGATCGCGTCGATGGTCGAAAGGCCGATCCCGTCGTCGCCCCTCTCCACCCGGGGCGCGGCGTGCGCGCACGCCTCGACGCACTTCTCGCATCCGCGGCACACAAGCTCATCGACGAGCGCGACGAACGGCTCCCGCTCGATCGATCCCGCCTCGACCAGCGCGGCCGCCCTGGCCGCCGCGGCGTGCGCCTGGCTCAGACACTCCATGATCGTCGCGGGCCAGTGGGCCGAGCCCGCGACGAACACGCCTGAGGGCGCGAACGAACCCGGCCGGAGCTTCGTGTGCGGCTCGGCGACGAAGCAGAAGTCGTCGACCGGCATGTTGACGAGCTCGGCGAGCTCGGCGGTCTCCGGGTGCGGCACGAGCGGAGTCGCCAGGACGACGAGATCGTACGGGAGCAGCTTCTCGGTTGAGGAGATCTCGTCGAAGACCTCGACCGCGTCGTCGCCGACCCGCGGCGGGCGCTCGGGGTCGTACCTCAGGAAGGTGACGCCCGCGTCGCGCGCCCGGTCGAGATCGCCGACGTACTGCGCGAACCCACGTGAGAGAACCGTGATCTCAGCGCCGGGCGCCTCTTCCATCACGGTGATCGTGTTCTTGACGGTGGCGGTGCAGCAGACGCGCGAGCAGTACGGGCGCTCGGGATTGCGCGACCCGGCGCACTGGATCATCACGATCCGCGGGGCTCCCTCGATCCCCTCTCTGAGCTCCTCCTCGAATTCGATCTGAGTGATCACGTTCGGGTTCTCGCCGTAGGCGAAGAGGCCGGCGGGCTTGAGCACGCCCGCGCCCGTCGCGATGACGATCACGCCGCACACAACTTCGCGCGCTCCACCCGGCGTGTCGAGCGTCAGACGATACTGGCCGACGTGCCCGTCGACGCCGGCCACCGTCGAGCCGGTTACAATCTCGATGTTCTGGTCATCCTCGACGCCCTCGGCGATCTCCCGGACGTAGGCCCGCGCGTCGGCGTACGTCGGATACAAGAGATTCACGTGCCGGAGGAGCCCGCCGATCTCGGGCTCGCGTTCGATCAGGGTGACGGGAATGCCCCGCGCCGAGAGCGCCCGGGCCGCCGTCATCCCGGTGACGCCGCCCCCGACCACGACGGCGCTCGCCTCGACGTCGGCGGTGATCACATCGAGCGCCCGCGCGTATCCGGCCTTCTCGACGCCCATTCGCACGAGTCTCGCGGCCTTCGCCGTAGCTCGCCCCTTCTCTCCCGCGTGGACGCGCGCGCAATGCCCACGGAGGTTGACGAGGGCCACGCGGTTCCGGCTGACCCCCGCCATCTCGGCCGCGTTTGCGACGAGCGCGCCGTGAGTCCGGGGGCTACAGCCCGCGACGACGACCGCGTCGAGCTTCTCGTCCGCGACTGCCTCGGCCAAGCGCTTGAGGCCCGAGGGCGAGCACCAGTACGGGGCACGCGAGATGTGGACGACGCCGTCGCTCCCGCTCGCGGACTTCGCGAGCCGCGTGAGGTCGAGAACCGAGGAGATCTCGTCACCGCAGTCGCAGAAGAACACGCCCACTCTCGATCGGGTTGCGCTCCCGGTCATCTCGGCTCCATCGGAGGCCTCACGGGCCGGAGTAGTGCTCCTCACAGACGACGCACTTCCTCACCCTGACGTCGTCTCCCTCGCCGTGCATCGTGCGAAGCTCCTCGACTTTCCTGAGGTCGAACGTCCTCGCCGGACAGACCGTCGTGCACGTTCCGCAGCTAATGCACCTGGACGACGGCGTGGCGAACGGAGGCAGCACCTGGCTCTCGGCGCCCCGGTCCGCGATGCTGATCGCCTCGGCCCCGACGATCTCGCGGCAGGCTCTGACGCAGATCCCGCACAGGAAGCAGTCCCCGTCCTCGACGGGATACGACGGCTCAGTGAGCCCGAGCGGCTCAGCAAGGTCCCGGAGGATCTGGACATCCGGGCACTTCGACATCAAGAGGTCGAGGATCGTTCGCCTGATCTCCCGGACGGCCTTCGTGTCCGTCCTGACGATCATCCCCTCGGCCGCCGGGGTGACGCAGGCCGCCGCGTGGAACGTGCGTCCGCCATCACTGACCTCGACCGTACACAGCCGACAGGCCCCGACCGACTCGAGCGCGGGGTGGTAGCACAGCGTGGGGATCTCGATGCCCGCGTCCATCGCGGCTTCGAGGATGCTCACCCCCTCGTCGACGCTGAGCTTCCTGCGGTCGATCCTGAGGTTCACCATCGCGTCCTCACTCGCATCGGGCGCCGCGCCCGAGCGCGCGGCACGTGCGACCGCCGCCCACCCGGCGATCACGGTTCACTCGATGTAGATCGCGTCGCCTGCGATCGCGTCGAACTTGCAGACCTCGTAGCAGGCCCCGCATTTGATGCACTTCGACTCGTCGACGTTGTGCGGCTGCGAGCGCGGCCCGCTGATCGCCTCGACCGGGCACTCCTGAACGCAGCGCTGGCAGCCGGTGCACTTGTCGGCGACGACGCGGTAGACGATCATCGCCTTACAAACCTTCGCCGGGCATCGCTTCTTATACACGTGGGACTCGTACTCGTCCCGGAAGTACCGAATCGTCGTGAGCACGGGATTCGGCGCCGTCTTTCCGAGACCGCAAAGTGAGGACTCCTGGATGACGTGCGCGAGCTGTTCGAGGCGCTCGATGTCGCCATCCTTGCCGCGCGCCTCGACGATGTCGGTCAGGATCTCCCCCATGCGCTTGATCCCCTCCCGGCAGGGAACGCACTTCCCGCACGACTCCTCCTCGAGAAACGTGACGAAGTACCGCGCGACGTCGACCATGCACGTGTCCTCGTCCATCACGATGAGCCCGCCGGAGCCCATGATCGCCCCGGCCTGTGCGAGCGCCTCGTAGTCGACCGGGAGGTCTATGAGGCTCTCCGGAATACAGCCGCCGGACGGCCCGCCCGTCTGCACGGCCTTGAACTTCTTGCCGTGCGGGACCCCTCCCCCGATCTCGAAGACGATCTTCCGGAGCGGCATTCCCATGGGGACCTCGATGAGCCCCGTGTTTACCACCTTCCCGACGAGCGAGAAGATCTTGGTCCCCTTGCTCTTCTCGGTGCCGATCCTCGCGAACCAGCGGCCGCCCTTCTCGATGATCCGAGGGACGTTCGCCCACGTCTCGACGTTGTTGATGTTCGTCGGTCGTCCCCAGATCCCGCTGACCGACGGATACGGCGGACGCGGGCGCGGACGGCCCTCGCGCCCCTCGATCGACGCGATGAGCGCGGTCTCCTCGCCGCAGACGAAGGCCCCACCACCCCGGACGACTGCGATCCTGAAGTCGAAGCCGGACCCCAGGATGTCGTCACCGAGAAGGCCGTACTCCTCGGCCTGGGCGATCGCGCGGGAGACCATCTCGACCGCGAGGGGGTACTCGTCGCGCACGTAGATGAAGCCCTCCGTCGCGCCGATGGCCCGTCCGCCGATGATCATGCCCTCGAGCACCGAGTGCGGGTCCGCTTCGAGGAGGCTTCTGTCCATGAACGCGCCGGGGTCGCCCTCGTCGGCGTTACAGACGACGTACTTCCCGTCGGCGCTCTCGGACTTCCGGGTGAGCTCCCACTTGAGGCCCGTCGGAAAGCCCGCGCCTCCGCGACCGCGGAGTCCCGATCGCTTGATCTCCTCGATGATCGCCTCGGGGGCCATGTCGAAGAGCGCCTTGGGAAGCCCGACGTACCCTCCGAGCGCGATGTACTCGTCGATCTCCGCTGGGTTGAGGCGACCGCGGTTCCGGAGCGCCACCAGCCGCTGGTGCTTGAAGAACCCGAGTCGAGAGAGGTCCGGGACGGCGCCCTTCCGCCTCGTCCGTCCCGTGCCCTTCCCGGCGGAGGCACGCTTCGAAGGCTTCGCTGCGTTCCGCGCGGAGCCGCGCGCCTTCGTCGTGGGTGCGCCCTCCCCGCTCTTCTTCTTCTTCGCAGGCGTCATTCGTATTTCTCGAGAATGGAGGCCACCTTGTCCTGTGTCATCTTGCCATGGAAGTCCTCGTCAACGACGAACACGGGCGCGAGCCCGCAGCAGCCGACGCACCGCACCGACTCGAGCGAGAACCGCTCGTCGTACGTCATCTCGCCGGTGCCGACCCCGAGTTCCCTCTCGAGCTTCTCGAGGATCCCGACGCCGCCCTGAACGTGGCACGCGGTCCCCAGACACACGCTGACCGTGTGGCGCCCTCGCGGCTTCAGGCTGAACGCCTTGTAGAACGTGGCCACGCTGTAGACCCTGGGAAGCGGGATGTTGAGCCGCTCGGCGACGTGCCGGAGCGCGTCGCGGGGAAGGTAGCGGAGCTCTCGCTGGATGTCCTGCAGGATCCCGACGAGCCTCGACGCGTCGAAGGAGTGCTTCTCCATGATCGTGTCGATCGTGTCGATGCTCTTGAGGTCCTCGAAGCTGACCAAGCGGTGACGCTGACGGCGCTCGGCCTCGTCGATGAACTCGCGCTTGGTCTCCAGAGATCTTCCGACCACGGCGAGAAGCGCGTCGGGCGCGTCGGCGATGCCGCCGTAGTCGGACGCCCCGTGTCTCACCGCCTCGACGGCGCCTACGATCGTGGGAGCGTCCGCGAGGACGACGACCGGGAGTTCGGGGGTGGCCGCGTGGAGATCGGCCAGGAGCGAGAGGGCCGAGGCGCCGGGCACGCCCTCGGCGACGAGGGCCAGATCGGGGTAATCCTCCCTGGCCGAGGTCAGCGCCTCCGGCGCCGACCGGGCCCGGCGGACCTCGTAGACGTCCGCCGCGAGCGCCTCGGCGAGGCGGGATGCCTGGACGCTCTCGGGGGAAACCAGCAGGATCTTGAGCTTGGCCACGTCCGCGGTCCTTCCTGGCCCGGTCGCGGGGCCGACCGACTGCTCGCGCGACGATGCCCTGAGACTACGCGGTCTTCTCCTCGCCGACCGCCAGCGCGTATCGCTCCACGACCTCGCCTTCGAAGAGGTGTGCCTCGATGATCTCCACAATCGACTTATCGTCCAGGTCGGCGTACTTGACCGGCGGGTGTCCGGCGATCTCGACGGTCGCCATGGGCTCGCGGCAGCAGAGGCCCGCGCATCCCGAGGTCGTGAGGACGACGTCGTCGGACGCGCGGGCGCTCAGCGCCCGCCTCGCGGCCTCGAGCACCTTGCCCGCGCCGGAGGCGAGCCCGCAGGTCCCCAGGTGAACGGTGAGCCTGGCGCGCCTATCCGGGCGCCCGAGACGCGTTCTCGAACGAAGTTCCTCTCGGAGTTCTTCGAGCCCCGCACGGGTCAGTTTGGACACGGCGACCCCTCAAGGCTGCAATGACAGCCGGGCGGCGGGCCGGAGCCCCGACGCCCGGGTTCGGCGGCGAGAGCGCGCGGTGGACGACGGCCGGCGGGACTACACTCCAGCCGCGTGAAGCTTCCCCACGAGATCGTAGGTCTCGAGGTCGGTCGACAGGATCGTCAGCTCCGCGCGGGTGGCCATGTCGATCGTCTCGTCGGGTACCGGCTTCCCCCTCGTCACGATCACCGCGCAGATGTCGACCAGATTCGCGGCGGCGACGACGTTCTTGTGGGATTGCGTCGTCACCCAGAGGGCGCCCGGCTTGGCCCCCGCCATGACGTCGCTCACCATGTCGGAGATGAAGACGCCGTCGACTTCCTTGTCGTAGACTTCATTCAGTGGCTTGAGTTCCAGCTTGTCCTTGAGCTCCGCGACCGTCATCTCCCGGGCCTCCTCTCCCAGCGTCGTCTCAACACCAGGGAATCCGTAGGTTCCTCACGCTTCGTAGAACGCCGACGGTACCGCCCTAGGACGCAACCTCCTCAGGTTCGACCTCGAACATCCCCACGTCCTTGAGGACCGTGCCCTTGCAGATGTCGATGTCCTTGACGAGCCACCCGGGCACGATGAGGATCTTCTTTCCGGGCGTCCTGATGCGCTCGTTGAAGTACTGGCTCAGGATCGCCAGCCTGTCGCCCATCTCGTCCTTGCTGACGATGTCGGGCTGATAGCAGAGCGCAACGTAGACCCAGATCCTCTGGTCCTCGCAAATGCGCGACATCACGTGTGCGTCGCAGTCGGGCGTGCACCCGGAGCACGTCAGCAGACCGAGCACGTCGGCGAAGGGCACCTCCCGGCCGCATCGGTCGCACTTCAGCCCGAACTGGACGGACTGCGCGCTTCCCATGTAGTCCCAGAAGTGCTCGCCTTCCCGATACTCCTCCTTCGGAGGCGTGTGCTCGGCGGCGAAGTAGCTCCGCTCGGTCTTGCAGTGGTAGCACTTCTCGACGACGATGAACCCGTACCGCACGTTCGTCATACGCCAGGAGTGCTTGCATCCTTCCTTCGCCATTCACCCCTTCCTCTCTCGTGCTCCCCCGGGCCACCCTCGGACCCTCTCAGGACCGGCGGGCGTGAACGGATCGCGGACGTTCCATGGACGCGCAGGCACGGCGGTCTCCGCCGTGCCCGTCGGTCCTCTGCGCCTCCTGTCCCGCTGGCTCCGTCCACGGCAGTTGGCCCCGCTCGGTGCCGGCGATGGCAACGACCAGCGGCGCCGCGGGGATCCGGAGCGGATCCCGCGCCGCGCGTCAGGTCGCGACATCCCGTGGGAGGTTCACCAATCCCCGCGGTCGGCATGCGCACGCGGGGCAACGTCATCATGCTATCGCGCCGCCCGGCACGCGTCAAGTGCTCTTCGACTGGCACACAGTCACGCTTGCGCCGCCCGACGCGTGGAGGACGCGGCCGGCGGCCTTCGCGATCCCGCCAGCGAAGGGCGCGCCCCCCGGGAGCGGCCGCACGCCGGCGCCCGGTCGGACCGCGCTGGGCCTCACGCCCGTGAGCCTCACCGCGGCACCCCAGCGGAGATGGGACGGTGACCGACACTCAACTTCGGGCGGCCGTTCTCCCCGCCCGGAGCCTCCCTGTCGGACGGTCTGCCGCGAGGAGGCCCACGCAGTGGGCCTTCCGTAAGCCCTCTTCGGCACGCTCCTTGCATATCCACCAGTGTGTCGGCACCGGACACCTCACAGGAGTGCTCCGGTAGGAAGCTCGCACACGGAGGGCAGCGAATGGCGGCCCCCAAGCACATCCTGGTTGCAGAACGCGACCAGCAGGTTCTGGCGCAGCTCGCGGGCGCCCTCCGCGCTTCGGGCTACGCGACGTCCGAGGCCACGACCGGGCGAGAGGCGCTCCGCGCCGTCCAGATGGACCGCCCGGACCTCGTGATCGTCGGGATGAGCCTGCCCGACATCGGGGGACGCGACCTGGCCAGGATCCTCGAATCGAACGGCCACCAGGTTCCGGTCAGGACCATTATCGCGGCCGGACCCGGTGTGCCCGCCGAGGATCTCTCACACGCGGGTGATCGACCGGAGAAGCCGGTGGTCCGGTGGAGCCACGTCGAGGAGATCGTCACGAGCGTCAACGAGGCGCTCGATCTCTCGGCGGGAAAGGACCCCGACCGGTTCTCGAGGCCCGTCCGCTGCGCGGGCATCAGCATCGATCCGAAGACGATGACCGTCGAGGTCAACGGCGTCCCGATCGAGCTGACCAAGAGGGAGTTCCGCTTCCTCCAGGTGCTCGCCCTGAACGAGGAGCGCACGTGCACGCGTGAGGAGCTCAAGAAGCTCGTCTGGGGTGTGGACGCGGACGTCATTGGGAGAACGGTCGACGTTCTGGTGAGCAGGCTTCGGTCCAAGCTGACCGCGGCGACCGGCCGCGAGATCGTCACCACGATCCGCGGCATCGGCTACCGCTTCACGGGGTAACCTCCCCCGCTCTGCCGGGAGGACCGACCGCACACGAGGCGCTATCGATACGTTCGGTAGGCCGCCTTGATCTCGCTTGTGAAGTAGCTCGAGTCCAGCCCGTCGAAGCCGATCAGCCGCGCGGTCTCGTCCGGCGTAAGCTCCGCCCCGTATCCCCACAGGTCCTTCAGGAATTCGCCGGCCTCGGTGGTCGACCACCAGCGGTCACCGAAGCGCTCGACTAAGACCCTCCGGATCTGCGCCGCGAGGAACCACGCCTCGAGGTAGTTGACCCCGTAGAACTCCTCGTCGCTCGACAGGTACCCGTACTCCGGATGCTCGAGCGGCACGAGCCGGTAGTCCTCCATCATCGACCGGTAGGCTTCGACGAGCTCGCCCTCGGTGAGGCCACCCCGGTGCAGCAGCCGCTCGTAGCGGAAGAGAGCCGCGTAGTACCGCGCGCTCCCCAGCTCACCCAGGAGCTGGTTCTTGAGGAGCGCCGCCAGCGTGTCGGAGCCGGGCTCGAACCCGTACGCCTCGAGGAACGCGGGATCCGAGAACAGCTGCTCGAGGAGGTACGCGTGCGTCTCCGTCGTCCCGTAGTCGCCGAGCCGAGTGAACTCGTACTCGGCCACCCGGACGTAGGAGTCGTGCAGCGCGTGGCCCATCTCGTGAAACAGGCTCTCGTAGTCGTAGAGCCCACCGACCGGCTTGACGAGGATCCGCACGTCCGTCCCCGGCTGAATCCCGTAGCTCGCGGCGCGCGGCTCCTTCTCCGGGCGATCCTCGGCGTCGATGTCGATCATCGGGAGGTCGCCGAGGTCGATGCCCATCCCGAGGAGCGTCCGCTCGAGGAGCGGCAGCGCGTCCTCCCGCGGGAAGTACTCGTCGAACTCGGCGCCGCGGAAGAGCCGCCCCCGGTCGTAGTCCGCCACTTCGGTCACGTCGACCCCGAAGACGGCGAGAGCGGCGTCGCAGGTCAGCTCCCAGTAGATGTCCCTGGTCTCGTCCAGGAAGTCGACGATCGTCGCTTCGAGGGCGTCGTGGTCAACTCCCCTCCTCGCGGCCTCGAACTCGTCGAGATCGCGGAAGCCGTACTCCCGCAGGCCGTCGCGCGTCAGCTCGACGATCTCCCGGCGGGGCGGGTTCGTGCGCTCGACCTCGAAGTCCCCCATCGCGGTGTAGAGCCGCTCCCTGAACGCGCTGTCCGTCTCGTTATAGAGCCTGATGCCGATGTCCCGGTACGCGATCTCCTCGTCGCCCACCGTGAGGGTGCCGGTCGACTCGATGTCCGTGATGCGGTCCTGGATGTCCGCGAGATCCTGCCAGATGATCGTGCCGACGACGTCGTAGTACAGGTAGTCGAGCTGCTTCCGTCGCCTGGGATCGCGTTCGACGTCGCGCTCGGTGGCAACGTATCGGACCAGGCCGGGATCCGCGAGGTCCTCGTACTCGGCCATGATGTCGGCGAGCCTCGACTCCTCGCCGTAGGCGTCGGTGTTGTAGTAGGCCTCGAGCAGGCGCCGCGACATGTCATCGGCTCTGGTGCGGACGGCCTCGAGATCGTAGGGGCTGCTCTGACAGGAGCCGAGAAGCGCGACCGCGAGTAGCGCGACCGCCAGACAGCGAATGGCCTTCCTCAATGGCGAACTCCTCCCTACCTGTACAACTCTTTGATCGTGCCCCAGGTGGAGGGGAACTCGTCCGCCCCCGTCTCGACGCACGGGATGTAGTAGGACTCGAGGAACGGATCGGAGTGACCGTCGACCTCGAGCACCCAGGTGCCGACCAGCTCGTACGTCCAGACATCGTCGTTGACGAAGTAGCCCTTCCAGAGCTCGACCGTGTACTCGCCCGGATCGAGACCTCCGATCGTCGCCCCGACGTCGAAGCAGCAGAGGCAGTAGCAGGGATTGATCTCGAACCTCTCCCGCTCGACGATCTCGATGTCGTGGCCTTCCTGAGTGACCTCGACGTCGATCCACGCGCAGCAGTTGAAGCGCGCCTCCCGGTGATAGAGCGAGATCGTGCCGTCGCCGATCTGGAACGTGACCTCCTCGGCGCACTCCTGAGCCGACGCTGCGGAGAACATCGCGGCGCTGATCGCGAGAACAGCGATGAAGCATCTCATCTCTCGCATCCTCCCTCTGGCGCGGCCGGTCCCGTGAGTGTCGAAGACCCGCCGCTGACTAGACTGCCCCGGCGCCGGCGTCGTCACCGGCCTCCGCCAGATCCTCCGGCGTGCCGACGTCGCGCCAGCGCGAAGCGAGTTTGAACGCGCGGACGGTCCGCCCGTCCGCAATCATCATCCTGATGGCGTCCGTGATCTCGTACTCGCCGCGCTCCGAGGGCGTGAGCCTCTCAGTGCAATCGAACAGAGACGGCGTCGTGACGAAGATGCCCGCGTTGACCCAGTTGCTCTCCGCGGTGCCGGGCGCCGGCTTCTCGACGATCTTGACGATCGCGTCGCCCTCGATCGACGTGACCCCGAACCGGTAGGGGTCCTCCACTCTCCTCACGGCGAGCAGGAGGTCGGTCGGCACCTCACGGAAGCCCTCGGCCATGCTCGCGTACTCGGCAGGCTCGGTGAGGATGTCGCCGAACGAGAAGAAGAACGGACCGCCGGACAGGAACTCCCGGGCCGGCTCGGCGGCCTTCCCCGTACCGTCCTGAACCTCCTGGGTGAAGTACGATAGCCTCACCCCGACCTCGTCGCCGTCCCGGAAGTACGATCGGATCGCCTCCGGCATGTAGCCCACGATGATGGCGGCCTCCTCGACTCCCGCGCCGCGGAGAGCGCGGAGCACGTGCCACA
>Ga0272444_10003654_pt1 | contig 13767 bp, 12 predicted proteins | sample SSMForm13_FD_201033 | JGI IMG/M metagenome (GOLD analysis project Ga0272444, IMG submission 201033) | Marine sediment archaeal communities from Little Sippewissett salt marsh, Falmouth, MA, United States - SSM-Form-13 | ecosystem: Environmental > Aquatic > Marine > Wetlands > Sediment ...
ACAGGGAGTCGAGCTACGTGAGACTCCTGCGCCGCAAGCGCGTCGACGGGATTGTTCTCGCCTCGGCTACGAGCGAGGACCCGCAGGTCGAGGAACTCGACAGGGCGAGAGTCCCGTTCATCCTCGTGTCGCGGCTGTGCGAGACGGTCGTGGCGCCGTATGTGGTCGGCGATGACCGGAAGGGGGCGACGCTCGCTGTGGAGTACCTCGTGGGTCTGGGTCACCGTGAGATCGGGTTCATCGGCGGACCGCCGGACGTCCAAGCGAGCCAGCACCGAATGACGGCCTACCGCGACGTCCTGCACGCCAACGATCTGGGGGCGCGGGACGACCGCGTCTTCTTCTCGGACTTCACGCAGGCCGCCGGGCGCCAGGCGGGCCGTCGGATGCTCGCGCCGGCCGATCGGCCGTCGGCGGTCTTCGCGGCCAACGATGTAATCGCCCTCGGCGTGCTCGAAGCGGCCGAGGATCTCGGTCTCTGCGTCCCCGAGGATCTGTCCCTTGTCGGCTACGACGATATCGCCTACGCGTCCCTGCCCCGGATCCAGCTGACCACGGTTGCTCAGCCCGCCCTCGACATGGGACGGATCGCCGGGGATTGGCTCCTCTCCGTCATCGCCGGGCGGAAGCGACGCGCGCTCCACCGGGTGCTTGAGCCGCGACTGGTAGTCCGCTCGACCACCGCGCCGCCGTGTGGCGTGCGATCGGTCGGCAAATCGACCACCGCGACACGGGAGGTCGGCCGGTGACCCGGGGAGAAGAGCCTGATCGGCGGACCGCCGCTGGGGGCGCGGTGCTCCGGCTGGGACTGAACGGCGCGACGATCCCCGGTGCGGACCTCGAGACCGGCATCGGGGCGGCCCGTGCTGGCGGGTTCGCCGCCTACGAGCCGCGGGTTCCTGCGTTGCTCGATTGCGAGCGACGAGGGACGCGTGATCGGGCGCTTGCGCGCCTTGAGGCGTCTGGATTGTCTTGGCTGCCGTTGAACGCACTCGAAGAGGTGTTCGAGATGGCTCCTCGCGCCCTCGCCGCCCACGCACACGAGATCTTCTCGCTTGCAGCGCGATTCTCGATCCCGCAGGTCATCGTGGTTCCGGGACGACCCGGGCGCGCCGTCGCGCTCGAGACAGCGAGAGCCACGCTCTCGGCGCTCGTCGGACAAGCGCGCGATCACGGTGTCTCGCTCTGCTACGAGCTGATCGGATTTCCAAGCCACGCCTTTGCGAGCCTCTCGGCCGCCGTGGATCTCACCACCGGGCTTGGAATCCCGCTTGTGCTCGACACCTTCCATCTCGCTGTCTCTCGGACCGTGAGCGAGGCGCTCTGCGCGCTCGACCCACGGGCGATCGGGCTCGTCCACCTCTCCGACGCGCTGACGGGCCGTGGGCGGGTCGAGGCGCTCACGGACGCCGATCGTGTCCTCCCGGGCGAGGGAGGGCTGCCGGTCGGGGGTCTGTTGGGTGCGATCTTGACGAGTGGATACCGCGGGCCGGTGTCGGTGGAGGTGTTTCATCCGCGCTACGGCGCGACGGATGCGTCGAGCGTCGCCCGCGACGCGTGTCGCAGCGCTCGGGACGCGCTGACGATTGCCTGGCAGCGAGCCGCGCAAGGACCGATGCGGAACAAGGAGGATTCATGAACGAGCCGGTGCGGATCGGGATCATCGGGGCGGGGCGAATCGGGCGGCTGCACGCCGAGAACCTCGTGCGGCGGATCCGTGGGGCGACGGTTGCTGCGATCGCCGACGTCGTCCTGGAGGCGGCGCAGGACTGCGCCGCGGCATTCTCGATCCCCGGGGCGGTTGCGGATCCCCGGGCGCTCCTCGAGGACCGGGAGATCGACGCGGTGTTCATCTGCTCGAGCACCGACACGCATGCCACACTGATCGAGGAAGCGGCAACGTGCGGCAAGCACGTCTTTTGCGAGAAGCCGATCGCGCTCGATCTTCCGGCGATCGATCGGGCGCTTGGCGCGGCAGCGCGCGCGGGGATCCTTCTGCAGATCGGGTTCAATCGCCGCTTCGATGCCGGATTCCGCCGTGCGCACGACCTGATCGCCGCCGGGGCGATCGGGCGGCCGGAGGTCCTGCGGATCACGAGCCGCGATCCGGCCCCGCCGCCGTCGGAGTACGTGAAGGTCTCCGGGGGGATCTTTCTCGACATGATGATCCACGACTTCGACATGGCCCGCTTCGTGATGGGCGACGAGGTGGAAGAGGTGTTCGCTGTCGGGGCTGTCCTCGTGGATCCGGCGATCGGCGCGGCCGGGGACGTCGATACCGCCGCGGTGACGCTGCGGTTCGCAGGCGGGGCGATCGGCGTGATCGACAACTCCCGCCGTGCCGTCTACGGGTACGATCAGCGGCTGGAGGTGCACGCGAGCAAAGGGCGGATCCTCGTCGAGAACCCGAAGCCCGATCAGGTCCTTCGCGCCGATGCAGCGGGCGATCACGGCGCGCCGCTCTACCGTTTCTTCCTCGACCGCTACACCGAGGCCTACGTGGCCGAGGCGCAGACGTTCATCGACGCCCTTGTTGCCGGACGCGAGCCGCCGGTCACCGGTCATGACGGCCGAACGCCCGTCGTGATCGGGCACGCCGCCCGCCTCTCTCTGGAGACCGGCCGTCCGGTGCGGCTGGCCGACGTCGCCTCCGGACCCGGCTGATCGCGGTGCGCTTGCCCAGTTTGTCGAGGAGAAAACACAGGGTATAATAGGGATTTGGCGGTAGCAAACGTTTGCAAGGAGGAATCATGAAGGCACTAGTGCTTTCGGCGCAGTGGGAACCCCGGGCGGGGTATCGCGTCTCCCGGTTCGAGGAGACAACCGGGAAGGCGATCGAGGGGTTCAACGTCTGGCGGCACCCGAAGTTGCAGCTCAAGGAGATCCCCCAGCCGACGCCCGGCCCCGGCGAGGTGCTCCTGCGGGTCCGCGCCTGCGGGGTGTGCGGTTCGGACATCCACTTCTACGAGCATGACGCCGACGACTACATCCTCTATCCCGGTCTCACGAAGTTCCCGGCGGCGATCGGGCACGAATTCTCCGGAGAGATCCTGGAAATCGGTCCCGGTCCGCAGGGCGACCGGTTCGCCATCGGCGACCGGGTGACGGTCGAGGAGATGGTGTGGTGCGGCCACTGCCGCACCTGCCGCGACGGGTACCCGAACCACTGCGAGAATCTCGAGGAAATCGGATTCACCATCGACGGAGCGATGGCCGAGGCGATCGTCGTCCCCGCGAAGCTGTGCTGGCCGATCGACGCGATTTTCGAGCGCTACCCAGACGAGGACACGGCGTGGGACGTTGCCGCGACAACCGAGCCGACGTGTGTCGCCTACAACGGTGTTTTCGAACGCGCGGGCGGGTTCCGCCCCGGCGCCTACGTCGTTGTCTACGGTGCCGGCCCGATCGGGCTCGGGGCGATCCAGCTCTCGAAGGCCGCCGGCGCGGCCAAGGTCATCGCCTTCGAGGTCTCTGGGGTGCGCCGCGACCTCGCCGCGGCGGTGGGCGCCGACCACGTGCTCGATCCGACACAGACAGCTCCGGCCGCGGCTGTGATGGACATTACACATGGTGAGGGCGCCGACCTCTCCGTCGAGGCGGCCGGCGCGCCGGAGAAGACGCTCCCCGAGATGGAGACCACCCTGGCGGTGAACGGCAAGATCGCCGTCATCGGACGGGCAGCCAAGCGTGTGCCGATGTACCTCGAGCGGTTCCAGGTCCGCCGCAGCCAACTCTTCGGCGCGCAGGGACACTCCGGGCATGGGATCTTCCCGTCGGTTATCCGGCTGCTTGGCTCTGGCCTGATCGATAACGCGAAGATCATCACCGCGCGCTTCCCGCTCGACCGGGCGCTCGACGCTCTGGAGAAGGCGACCCGCCGCGAGGACGGGAAGATCATCATCAGACCGTGAAAGGAGGACGAATGCCCAAGTGGATGACCACCGAGCATCCGGCGATCGTGTTCGAGGATTCGCAGGTCGGCCGGTTGAAGAAGGAGGTCTGGGACGCCTCGGATGCGGAGATCGACGGCATTCTCAAACAGTACGGGATCCCCTCTCCGTCGTTGCTCGCTGCGCCCGGAGCGTACCTCCAGACGACCCCGCGCGCGGCGGTCGAGGAGAACCGGCGTAAGAACGACATCGTGATCCTCCCCGTGGCGAGCACCGAGCGGCACGGCGACCACTCTTGCTCCGGGCACGATCTCTTCCAGGTCACCCAGCTGATCGAGGGACTCTGGCGGCACACCCGTCGGCAAGGGCACCCCGTCAACTTGGCGTTCAGCCCGCTCAACTACGGCGGACACCCCTACCATCACATCGGGATGCCGGGGACGGTGATCCTCCCCGAGGAAGTGGTGCGCGAGACGCTGGTCCACGTAATGCTTGGACTGTGGAACGACGGGTTCCGCAAGCAGCTCATCATCAACAACCACGGGCAGCTGTGGATGCTCGAATCCGCCCTGCAGGAGTTCATGTACCGCTACCAGCTGCCGGGGATCTTCCAGATCTTCGATTGGCACCGGTGCGTGCGGGAATTTTTCACGCCCTGCGAAAAGACGGGATGGGAGACCGATTTCGTGCACTCCGCGGAAGCCGAGACCTCCCTGGGGCTCCTTCTCTTCCCCGAGGGAATGATCGATATGCGCCACGCCGTCGATGGCGCGGGTAAGGCCTATCTCCCGGGAGGACACTTCGATACGTCGGTTGATCCGTACGGTCGGCCGCACCGGTGGTCCGAGGGAGAAGGGCACATCGCGATCGAGCTTTCCGCCACGCCCCACGGCGCCGTGGGCAAGCCGTCCGTCGCTGACGCGAAGAAGGCCAGGCGGCCGGTCGCGGCGATCCTGCGGTACCTGACTCTGGTTCACGACGAGATCCTCGAGCGGTTCCCTCCGGGGACGGTCCCGCCGGTCGAAGAGGTGACCCTGCGCACGCAGGAGGAGATGGCGCCGTACTTGAAAGAGCCGGGTTCGCCGGGCTGGAAGCCGGTCTACGCCCTGCCGCGACGGGGGTTCTAGGCGATGCCGTGGCGGGTCGGTTTGATCGTTCCGATTCAGGCCGAAACGCCGTTTTCACTGTTCTTTCCTGGAGCGTGGCACCACGCTCCGGCTGCGGTGAAGACCGCGGGGTGGGACGGCGCGGAGCTCGCGATCGTCGACCCCGACCGCCTTGACGCGGCCGACCTGGCCGCGGCGTTCGATGCCGAGGGGTTGCCCGTTTTCTCCCTGACCACCGGACAGGCGGCGGGCTTGGAGGACCTGTCGCTCGCCTCCCCCGATGAGGGGGTCCGCGAGCGGTCGGTCGCTCGGATTAAAGCCCACATGCGTCTTGCGCGCGAGTTCGGGGCGGTGGTCATTGTCGGATCACTGCAGGGCGCCGACGGCGAGTTGACGCGCCTTGCCGAGTCGCTGCAGGCGTGCGCCCGCTTCGACCCGGAGGTTCGGCTCGCGCTTGAACCGCTCAACCGCTACGAGTCGCGCGTCGTGAATACCGTCGAAGCGGGTCTGCGGGTGGTGGATGCGGTGGCCTGTGAGAACCTCGGCCTGCTTGTCGACACCTTTCACGCGAATATCGAAGAACGATCGATCTCCGGCGCGCTTCGGACCGCGGGGGACCGTCTGTTCCACGTGCACGTCGCCGACTCGAACCGCCACGTCCCCGGTCACGGGCACTTGGCGTTCGAGGCGGTGTGGGAGGCGCTCGCCGGGCTCGGCTACGGGGGCGCCGTCGTGGTCGAGACGCTCCCGCGGCCAAGCGGAGAAGCGCTCCTCGCCGTGGGGCGTGGCTTGCCGAGGAGCTGGCCGACATGAGCGCACGTCGGGTCCCCGCTGGATTGGAGCCCGTCCCCGGTTCGGCATGCACCGCCGATGGCGTGACCTACGCACTCGTCAGCACCACCGAGGGGCGCTTCCTGTATGCCTCGGCATCGGATCGCTTGCCGGACGCACGACCCGCCGGTGGTGGGAGCCTGCATCCGCTCTCCCCGGAGACCGCCCGCGCTCTGCAGGAGATCTTCTCCTGGCTCGTGCCGCGCCGGATCCCCGATGATGGACCGAGCTTCGGATTCGGCGATCGGATCGGCCTCGCGACGCCGGGGCACCTGCGCGCCGTGCGCAGCACCGGGGTCTTCCCGATTATCGCCCAGCAGTCGGTGCGGGAGAATACCCGGACCGGACGGTCGTTTGCCGAGGTGCTCGCCGACGCGGTCTTCGGCGCGTTTCACGAAGGGTACCGTGGCGGGTTCGGGGCCGACGCCGACCACCTGAAGACGATCGATGACGCGCTCGAAGCGGCGGCGTTGGGGTTCTCCTTCTTCACCTGCGATCCGGGCGATCACGTCGTCGCGGTCGAAAGCATGACGACCGACGAGGTCCACGCGCGGTTTTCGGCGCTTCCCGACGGCGAGGACCTCTTGTCGCGCTATGCCGGGAAGACGTTCATTGTTGGGGATGGACTGGTCTTGCGCTTCTCAACCGAGGAACTCGAACGCGCCGTGGTGAAGTACGGCGGGGCCATATCACACGCCGCAGCGATGGCGCAGGCGCTGAACGCGGCGCGGCCCGGCGGCGTCGACTACGAAGTCTCGGTCGATGAAACGGAGGAACCGACGGCGCCGCTCGAACACCTGTTCGTCGCGCTCGAGCTGCGTCACCGCGGCGTGGACTTCGACAGCCTCGCGCCAAGGTTTGTCGGCGCGATGGAGAAGGGCGTCGACTGGCGGGGGGACCGGGCGCGGTTCGACACGGAGCTCCACAAGCACGCACTCATCGCCCGATCGGTCGGTGGGTATCGGCTGAGCCTGCACTCCGGCTCGGACAAGTTCAGCCTGTACCCGGCGATCGCCCGCGAGACCCGCGGTGCGCTGCACGTGAAGACCGCCGGCACGAGCTACCTCGTAGCGCTCGATGGGATTGCGCGTTGGGATCCTCCGCTCTTCCGCGAGATCGTGGCCGAGAGCCTCGCGGCCTTCTCCCGCGATTGCGCCACGTATCACCTCTCTGCGGATCCGGCGCGGATTCCCGCGATCGAGACGCTCTCCGATGAGGCGCTCCCGGATCTTGTTTCCGTCCACGACTCTCGGCAGGCCCTTCATGTGACGTACGGGTCGATCCTGCGCGGAGGGCTCGCGCACCGCGTTTTCGCTTGCCTTCTTGGCCACGAGGCCGAGTACCATGCGGCGCTCGTTCAGCATTTCAACCGGCATCTGGCCGGTCTGGAGGTGTCTGCACATGATGGATCGTGACCATCGGGTCGCGGTGTTGACCGGCGGCGGCGGCGTCTTGTGCTCGTCGATCGCGCAGGGCCTGGCCGAGGCCGGCCTGCGCGTGGCGCTCCTCGATCTCGACGAGGAGAAGGCGCGGGCGGGGGTCGCGGCGGTGGAGGCGGCCGGCGGAGAGGGGCTTGCCGTGCGGGGAAGTGTGCTTGACCGCGAGGATCTCGAGCGGGCGTCAGAGGCGGTGCTCGAGCGGTTCGGACGGCTGGATATTCTGATCAACGGAGCGGGAGGAAACCACCCACGGGCGACGACGAGCGACGAGCGGTCGTTCTTCGACCTGCCGGAGGACGCGATCCGGTTTGTGTTCGATCTGAACGCGCTTGGCACGATCCTCTCCTGTCAGGTCTTCGGCCGGGTGATGGCGGAAGCCGGCGAGGGGGTCATTCTGAATATCGCGTCGATGAACGCGATCCGGCCGCTCACCCGCATCCCCGCCTACTCGGCGGCCAAGGCGGCGGTCGCCAACTTCACGCAGTGGCTGGCGGTGTACCTGTCGCAAAACGTCTCCCCGAGAATCCGCGTGAACGCGATTGCGCCGGGCTTCTTCCTCACGCAGCAGAACCGTTTCCTCTTGGAAACGCCGGACGGCGGCACGACGCCGCGCGGCGCCCAGATTCTCGCACACACGCCGATGGGACGGTTCGGGGAGCCGCGCGACTTGTGGGGGACCGTGTTGTGGCTCTTGTCACCGGCCTCGGAGTTCGTCCATGGGATCGTGGTTCCCATCGACGGCGGGTTTTCCGCGTACTCGGGGGTGTAGCGGTCATGCGAAACGTCGTCGTCGCGCAGTCCGGGGGACCGACGGCGGTGATCAACGCCTCGCTGCTTGGCGTGATCCACGCCTGCCGATCCATGCCGGGCCGCTTCGGCCGCCTCTACGCGGCGCGCCACGGGATCGAGGGACTCCTGTACGAGGAGCTCCTCGACCTCTCATCGCAGGAGGAGGCGGAGCTCGATCTCCTGCGCACGACGCCGGCCGCCGGGGCGATCGGGACCTGCCGCTACAAGATCGGACGCGACGCGACGCAGGACGTGGAGCGGATTCTCGAGGTTCTCGCGGCCCACGGCATCGGCGCGTTCTTCTACATCGGCGGCAACGACTCGATGGACACCGCGCAACGGGTGAGCGACGCGGCCCGCGAGCGTGGCCTTGATCTCGTCTGCACGGGGATCCCCAAGACGATCGACAACGATCTCGGCGACGACGAGCGCATCGTGATCGACCACACGCCGGGGTACGGGTCGGCGGCGCGGTACTGGGCGAGTCTTGTCCTCGAACTCAACGAGGAGAACCGTGGTTCTTCTCCCGCCGATCCGGTGCTCGTGGCCCAAGCCATGGGTCGGCGGATCGGCTACCTTGCCGCGGCGGCGCGGCTCGCCGACCCGGACCGGACGATGCCGCTGCAGATCTATCTCCCGGAGGCAGGGGTCTCGCTCCCCGAGATCGCGGAGAACGTCGAGGGCGAGCTCCGCCGGTCCGGCCGCGTCATCGTCGTTGTGAGCGAGGGGATTGGGATTGGCGACCTTGGCGAGCGGCGCGACGCGTTCGGCCACGCCGCGTTCGGATCGTCTCGCGGCTCGGTCGCGCAGGCGCTTGTCAACTTCCTGAACGACCGGGGATTGCCGGTTCGCGGCGCGGCGCGCGGCCAGATTCCGGGCACGCACCAACGGCACGCGATCCTCTGTGCGTCGCCCGTGGACCTTGACGAGGCGTACGAGGTGGGACGCCATGCCGTGGAGATCGCGGTGCGCGACGGCACGGGATACATGGCGACGATTGTGCGGAACCTGGGTCCGGACTATCGCCCCGCGTATGGGAAGGCGCCGCTTCGCCGGATGGCCGGGTCGGAGCGTCGTTTCCCACGGGAGTGGATCGCTGCAAGCCGTTGCGACGTCACCGACGCGTTCGTCACCTACGCGCGTCCCCTGATCGGGGAGGGGTACCCCGAGGTTCCGCTTCGGCGGGGACTTCCGCGGTTTGCGCAGCTGCGATCCGATTGCGTGCCGAAGCGGTTGTCGCCGTATACGCCCGAGGCCTACCGGGAGGCGGACCGATGAGTGGCTCGCCCGCCGACCGTCTCGCTGCGTTCCGACCGGTCCGCGAGCACCTCGTGTGCATCGACTCCGACGGTTGCGCGTTCGACACGATGGGGATCAAGCAGCGGGAGTGCTTCTGCCCGTGGATGATCGCCCACTACGGGCTCCAACCCGTGGCCGAAGCCGCGCGGGAGTGCAAGATCTTCGCCGATCTCTTCTCAAAGACGCGGGGGGCGAACCGACACGTGACGATCAAGCGCATCCTGACCGAGCTGCTCCCTTCGCACCCGCAGGTCCGCGCGCGGGGGTTCGCCGTTCCCGAGTATCCTCACTACTTTGCGTGGGTGGCCGATCCGGAGAGCCTCCTCTCGAATGAGGGATTGCAGCGGGCGATCGCGTCGGCCACGGATCCGGGGGAACGGCGTGAACTCGAGGCGGTGCTCGTCTGGAGCGAACGCGTGAACTGGGCCGTCGGGGAGATCGTCAAGGGGATCCCGCCGTTTCCCGGCGTGCGGGAGGCGCTCGAGCGGCTTTCAGGCACGGCGGACGTCGTCGTCGTGTCGGCGACCCCGCTCGAGGCGCTGCGCCGCGAGTGGGCGGAGCACGGAATCGATCGGTACGCGGCGCTCATTTGCGGGCAGGAGATGGGGACCAAGACGCAGCAGATCGCGGCAGTAGGGCGCGGGTACGCGGACGATCGCGTGCTGATGGTCGGCGACGCGCCTGGCGACCTTCGCGCGGCACAGGCGAACGGCGCGGTCTTCTACCCGATCGTTCCCGGGGAGGAGGAGGCCGCCTGGCGCTTGTTTGTCGATGAAGCGCTGAGCCGCTTTCTTGCCGGGACGTACCGAGGCCGGTACGAGGCGGAGCTGCTGGATCGCTTTGATCGGGCGCTTCCGGAGCGCCCGCCGTGGGAGGTGAGCGGATGAAGGCGGCGGATATCGGCGTCATCGGGTTGGCAGTGATGGGACAGAACCTCGTCCTCAACATGGAACGAAACGGCTACCGCGTCGCCGTCTACAACCGGACGACGCAGCGGACCGAGCGGTTCGTCGCCAATCGAGCGGCGGGCAAGGGGGTCATCGCGACCACCGATCTCTCGGCGCTTGTGGCCGCGCTCGAGCGGCCGCGGGTGATCCTGTTGATGGTGAAGGCCGGACCGGCGACCGATGCGACGCTCGATCTTCTGTGGGATCGGCTCGAGCCGGGCGACATCATCATGGATGGCGGCAACGCCCACTTCCCGGATACCGAGCGCCGTTTCGCCGACGCCGCCGTGCGAGGGCTCCACTACCTCGGAGTGGGGGTGTCCGGTGGAGAGCTCGGCGCGCTCAACGGACCGTCGATCATGGTCGGCGGCTCGCAGGCCGGCTACGCGCACGTGCGGGATCTCCTGGAGGCGATCGCCGCGCAGGGGCCGCAGGGGCGGTGCTGTGCCTATCTCGGGCCGCGGTCGGCCGGCCACTACGTGAAGATGGTCCACAACGGGATCGAGTACGCGATGATGCAGGCGATCGCCGAGTGCTACGACCTGATGAAGCGCGGGCTCGGCCTCGAAACGGCCGCAATGGCCGATCGGTTCGGCGCGTGGAATCGCGGCGAACTCGCCGCGTATCTCGTGGAGATCACCGAGATGATCCTCCGCGCCGCCGACGAGGATGGCGGGCCGCTCCTCGAACGGATCCTCGACACGGCGTCGCAGAAGGGGACCGGGAAGTGGTCGAGCCAATCGGCGCTCGATGTCGGCACGCCGGCGGTCACGATCGCCGAGGCCGTGTTCGCGCGGATCGTCTCTTCCCTCAAGGAGGAGCGGGAGAGCGCTGGATCGATCCTCTCCGGCCCGGCGCCAGCGATCGGCGGGGATCCCGAAGCGGCGCTCACCGATCTGCACGATGCGTTGCTCTTGACGGCCGTCGCCGCCTACGCGCAGGGACTGCGCCAGCTGCGCGACGCGTCGCCCGAGCTCGACTACCGGCTCGACCTGGCGGAGGTGGCGCGGGTATGGATGGCCGGTTGCATCATCCGATCGGCGCTCCTCGAGCCGATCCGCGCGGCGCTTTCCACCGATCCGGCGCTTCCGCTCCTCTTCCTGGCTGAGCCGTTCGCTTCGATGTGGACGACCCGTCAGGACGGGCTGCGGCGGACGCTCGTCCGGGCGATCACCGCTGGCGTGCCCGTTCCCGCCATGGGATCGGCGCTCGCCTTCATCGACGCCTATCGCTCGCCGAGGCTGCCCGCAAACCTGCTGCAGGCACAGCGGGACTGCTTCGGTGCGCATACCTACGCTCGGCTGGACCGGCCAGGGACCTACCACACACAGTGGGAGCATCCATGAACCGGTCCCTCGTGCCGGGCGAAACGATCTCCTCGTCGAAGCTGCGGGCGTTCCTTGCGGAGGTGTTCGACGGAGTGGCGCGCCCCGGTGAGCACCTGCTGGTCGTAGTGCCCGACGATACACGCAGCCTACCCATGCAGGAGATCTTCGCAGGGCTTCGGCGGACGGTCGTCCCGCGGGTGAGCCGATTGACGGCGCTCATCGCTCTCGGGACCCACCCCCCGATGACCCGGGCTCAGCTCGCCGCCCACCTCGGTCCGGGATGGGACCGGCCGGGCATCGCCGTGCGCCAGCACGAGTGGCAGAATCCCGAGGCGCTCGTTCGGGTCGGGGGGATCTCAGCCGCGGAGATCGGGAATCTGAGCGGCGGCCGCCTTGCGGAATCGGTCGAGGTCCGCATCCATCGCCTGGCGCTCGACGCCGACCGCATCCTGATCGTGAACCCGGTCTTCCCGCACGAGGTCGTCGGCTTCTCCGGTGGGCACAAGTACTTCTTCCCGGGGATTGCCGGACCGGAGATCCTCGACGCGTCGCACTGGCTCGGAGCGCTCTTCACAAACCCGAAGGTGAACGGTCACCGCGATACCCCGGTCCGCGCGCTGATCGAACGGGCGGCCGACCTCGTTCCGACGCCGCGCTCCGGTCTGTCGCTCGTGATGCGCGGGCACGATCTTGTTGGCGCCTTCGCCGGTGAGGTGCGTGAGGCGTGGCGAGCGGCGACCGAGCTCTCGGCACGAACGAACATCGTCTGGACCGATCGGGCCTACGGGAGGATCCTTTCGATCGCGCCGCCGATGTACCGCGAGCTGTGGACCGCCGGGAAGTGCATGTACAAGCTCGAGCCCGTGCTCGCCGACGGAGGGGAGCTCATCATCTACGCGCCGCACATCGACAAGATCTCGCCGACGCACGAAGCCTGGATCCTGCGCGTCGGGTACCACACCCGCGACTACTTCCTCGCGCAGATGGAACGGTTTCGCGATGTCCCGCGCGCGGTCCTCGCCCACTCGACACACGTGAAGGGAATCGGGCGGTACGAGAACGGCGTCGAGCGGCCGCGGGCACGGGTTGTTCTCGCCACCGGCATCCCTGAGGCGGTCTGCAAACGGATCAATCTCGGGTACCTCGATCCCGGGGCGATCGATCCGAGTGCATTCGCGGACCGTGAGGCCGATGGCGTCCTCCTTGTTCCCAACGCCGGCGAGATGCTGTATCGACTCTCCGACGGAACGGTTCCCGACATCGACCGCTTGTAGGCCGGTGCTTTACGGTGGGGCGCACGGCCGGGTAGGATCGCCGCGCGGGGCCGATGGCTGACCGATTTTGAGACGAGAGAAGGAGGCACGATGATCCTGACCGAGCTACTGCATCACCGGGTCGAGGACGCCTACCACGCGGCCGAGGGACTGTTCGCCCTGGTGGATGAGGACAAGCTCTCCTGGAAACCGGCGACCGGCAGTAATTGGATGACGGCCGCTCAGCTCCTGAAGCACATGACGGATGCATGCGGCGCGGCGATGAAGGGGTTCGTAACAGGAGAGTGGGGGCCGCCGCCCGGCGATCAGGAAGACACCCTACCTGCTGCAGAGAAGCTCCCTGCCGTCAAGAGCGTCGAGGAGGCCCGCCGGGCGCTCGCCGCGGACAAGCGCCTCGCCCTGGAAATGATCGCCAAGGCCGGCGAGACCCATCTCACGCAAGAAACCGTCGCCGCACCATGGGACCCGACCCCGCGGCTACTCGGCTACCAGCTGAACGCGATGATCGATCACCTCATCTCTCACAAGGCGCAGCTCTTCTACTACCTGAAACTCCAGGGAAAGCCAGTCCATACCGGGCATCTGTGGGGCATGTAGCACCGGGAACGAGGGAAGCGATGTCCGGGAATCGGCGCGCCTCGTCAGCCGCTTGACAACCGCGGGGCGCAGGCTACGCTTGGTGGACCACCATGCAGTCGATCGCCGTCACAGACCTTCACGGAAATCTGGCGCTGTATAAGCTCCTCTTGCGCATTGCCGAGATGTGGAAGATCTCCTCGGTATTCATCACCGGGGACCTCGCGCCAAACGGACCGGCGACCGCGGACGGCCGATGGGGCGACGAGACGGACGTTGTCCAGCTCC
>Ga0272444_10003655_pt1 | contig 13767 bp, 12 predicted proteins | sample SSMForm13_FD_201033 | JGI IMG/M metagenome (GOLD analysis project Ga0272444, IMG submission 201033) | Marine sediment archaeal communities from Little Sippewissett salt marsh, Falmouth, MA, United States - SSM-Form-13 | ecosystem: Environmental > Aquatic > Marine > Wetlands > Sediment ...
CCAGCCGCTCCCGGCCGGGGTGGTCCTGCGCGGGCGCTTGCCCAGCCGCTCCCGGCCGGGGTGGTCCTGCGCGGGCGGGTGCCCAGCCGCTCCCGGCCGGGGTGGTCCTGCGCGGGCGGGTGCCCAGCCGCTCCCGGCCGAGCGTTGACCGCCGGGCCCTCCTTCGGTACAATCCTAGGACTCCCGGGCAATCGCTTCCTTCCTGGGGGGCATCCCTGGGTCGTGGAGGCCGCTTGATCATCGGAGTGGGCATCGACATCGTCGATCTCGACGATTTCCGCGCCCGGCTCTCCGACGCCCTCGTCGATGAGCTTTTCCTGCCCGGCGAGGTTGAGCACGCGTCCTCACGGGCGCGTCCTTGGGAGAGCTACGGTGCCCGGTTCGCCGCCAAGGAGGCGGCGTTCAAGGCGCTCGGAGCGGGGCTCGCGGACGGACTCCGGTTCCGCGACGTCGAAGTCGTTCGCCGCCCGTCGGGGGAAGTCGGGATCACGCTCTCCGGCCGAGCGCTCGACGCGGCGTCCGAGAAGGGAGTCGCGGCGAGCCGCCTCTCGCTCGCGCACTCGGCCAGGAGCGCCGTGGCGGTCGTTATCTTGGAAGGCTGAACGGTCGAGGGAGTGGGCTCGACGAGCGCAGGAGCCGCGGGGGACACGTTGAGCAACATGGGATCCTACGAAGAGCGGCTGAAGGACTTCGACTGGGGGATCGCGAAGGACGTTCTCTCCTGGGAAGACGGCGAGCTTCTCAACATCGGGGCGATCTGCTCCGATCGCGTCTGCGCCAGGGGGAGGGCCGACAAGACCGCGCTCATCTGGGAGGGCTTCGGCGGCCGCCGGAAGACATACACGTTCGACGATCTCAGGATCCTCTCGAACGGCATCGCCCGGTTCCTCGTGGACCTGGGGCTTGGGCCCGGCGACCGCGTGTGTCTCTTCATGGACAAGATCCCCAGCCTCTACTTCTCGTTCCTCGGGGTCCTCAAGATGGGCGGCATCGTCCAGCCGCTCTTCTGCGCCTTCGGCGAGGAGTCGCTCGAGGTGCGGCTCGAAAGCGCCCAGACGCGTGCGATCCTGACGACGCGGAGGCACGTCAAGAAGGTCCGGAAGATCAAGGAACGCCTCCCGTCGCTCGAGCACGTGATCCTCGTCGAGGGCGATCCGAGCAAGCTCAGGGAGGACGAGGTCCTCTTCGACGTCGAGTCGACCCCGAGGGTCGACGCGTTCGATGTCCACGAGTCCGGTCCCGAGACGCCGTCGGTTCTCCACTACACGTCGGGCACGACCGGGCAGCCCAAGGGTGCCCAGCACGTGCATGGCTCGATCTGGAGCCAGGCTCTGACGACCTCGTGGGTGCTCGACCTCCGGGACGACGACACCTACTGGTGCACGGCCGATCCGGGCTGGGTGACGGGGACGAGCTACGGGATCATCGGTCCGTGGTCGCTCGGGATCACGCAGTGCGTGCTCGACGAAGGCTTCACGTCCGCGCGCTGGTACAAGTTCATCGAGGACAACCGCGTGACCGTGTGGTACTCGGCGCCGACCGCGATCCGGTCGCTCATGCGGGACGGAGGGGATCTCGTCAGGCAGTACGATCTGTCTTCCCTGCGCCACCTGGCGTCGGTCGGCGAGCCCCTGAATGCCGAGGCCGTCATCTGGAGCGAGCAGGTCTACGGCCTTCCGTTCCACGACACGTTCTGGCAGACCGAGACCGGGTCGATGATGATCTCGAACTACCCCGGCATGAAGGTCAAGCCGGGATCGATGGGGAAGCCGTTTCCGGGGATCACCGCGGCGGTGCTCGACCTCAAGACTCACGAGCCGCTGGAGACGCCGGGGGAGGTCGGCCTGATCTCGTTCCGGCCCGGGTGGCCGGCGATGTTCCGGAACTACTGGCGACAGCCGGAGGTGTACGTGAGCAAGTTCGTCGGCGCGCCGGAGGGTGCGAAGCCCGAGGACCTCTTCGATGACCAGAGCCTCTGGTACGTGTCCGGCGACCGGTCGAGCATCGATGACGACGGCTATTTCTGGTTCGTCGGTCGTGACGACGACGTGATCAACACCGGCGGACATCTGGTTGGGCCGTTCGAGATCGAGTCGGCGCTGGTTGAGCACGAGGCGGTCGCGGAGGCGGCGGCCGTCGGGAAGCCGGACGCTGTCAACATGGAGGTCGTCAAGGCCTTCGTCACGCTCACGCCGGGGTTCGAGCCGTCGGACGACCTCGAGCTGAGCATCATGAACTTCATCAGGAAGAAGCTCTCGCCCCTGGCGATGCCGCAGGAGATCGAGTACAGGGACAAGCTGCCGAAGACCCGTTCGGGAAAGATCCTGAGACGGTACCTCCGCGCCCTCGAGTGGGGCGAGGAGGTCGGCGACCTGTCCACGCTCGAAGACGACTAGGACGTGAGCGCGGCTCCGGGCCGGCAGCGACCGAGCGATCGGGGCCGCGCCGCGGCGGAGCGATCCGACCGCGCACGGCAGAGGCCCGGAAGAGAACAGGGAGACGACGACGATGGATGAGATCAAGGATGTGGTGCTCGAGTACGTGGTCGACGAGTACGTCGTCGAGGACGACGACGTTGAGGTGACGGCGGAGACGCCGCTCATTTCATCGGGGCTCGTCGACAGCTTCTCGATGGTGTCTCAAGGCCTTCCTGGAGAGGAGGTACAAGATCACGATCCCCGACGAGGAGGCCACACCTCAGGCGTTCGACACCGTCAATTCCATCGCCACGCTGGTTCAGAAACACTCGGGCTGAGCGGGAGGCGCCCCATGGCCTATTCGGACAACACGCGAGCACTCTTCACCGGGGAGATCGAGGCGATCAGGGAGAAGGGGCTCTTCAAGGAGAAGCGCTTCATCTGGTCCCCGCAGGACGCCGAGATCGAGGTCGAGTACCCCGAGGGCTCGGGACACGAGAAGGTCCTCAACTTCTGCGCGAACAACTACCTTGGACTCTCGAGCCACCCGGAGGTCGTCAAGGCAGCTCACGACACGCTCGAGGCGCGGGGGTACGGCATGAGCTCCGTCCGCTTCATCTGCGGGACGCAGGACATCCACCGCGAGCTTCAGGACCGCGTGTCCGCGTTCCTCGGTATGGAGGACACGCTTCTCTTCCCGTCGTGCATGGACGCGAACGCCGGCGTGTTCGAGGCGATCCTCGACAAGGAGGACGTCATCATCGCGGACCGTCTGATCCACGCGTCCCTGGTCGACGGCATCCGCCTCTGCTCGGCCGAGTACGACACGTTCAAGCACATGGACATGACGCACCTTCGGAAGAAGCTCGAGCTTCACGCCGACAAGCGCCACAAGCTCGTGGTCACCGACGGCGTCTTCTCGATGGACGGCGACCTCGCTCCGCTCGTCGAGGCGTGCGATCTCTGCGACGAGTACGGCGCGATGATCCTGGTGGACGATTCGCACGGTACCGGGTTCATCGGGAAGAAGGGGCGCGGTACTCACGAGCACTTCGGCGTGATGGATCGTGTCGACCTCATCACGACGACGTTCGGGAAGGCGCTCGGCGGCGCATCGGGCGGCTGTGTGTCGGGACACCGCGAGCTCGTCGAACTGTGCCGTCAGAAGGCGAGGCCGTACCTCTTCTCGAACTCACTGTCGCCCGTCATCGTGGGGGCGACGATCCGCGTGATCGACCTCCTGTCGAGATCCACCGAGCGCCGCGACAAGCTCGAGGCTAACACGAAGTACTTCCGCGAGGAGATCACGAAGGCGGGGCTGAACATCCGCAAGGGCGAGACGCCGATCGTGCCCGTGATGCTCTACAACGCGAAGCTCGCCAACGACATGGCGCGCGACATGTACGCCGAGGGGATCTACGTCATCGGCTTCTTCTTCCCGGTCGTGCCGGCGGGCCAGGCGCGCATCCGCGTTCAGATCTCCGCGGCGCACGAGGTGGAGCACATCGACAAGTGCGTGGCCGCCTTCCGGAAGGTGGGGGAGAAGCACGGGATCCTCGGTCTGGACAAGCAGGGGATCGTCGAGAAGTACGGGCTGTGAGCCGCAGGGGTCTGGACCGCGAACGAGACGAGGGCGGCTCGAAGGTGCCCTCGTTGCTGTTCTTGATCGGTCCTGCTCCGCCTACCGGGTCAGCCTCCCCTCGGAGTGCCTCTTCCGGAGCTTCGTGAGCATGTCCTCGGTCATGGCATCGAGGTCGTAGTTGGGCGCCCAGCCCCACTCTGCTCTGGCGGCCGAGTCGTCGACCGACGACGGCCACGAGTCGGCGATGTCCTGTCGGTAGTCGGGTTCGTACGTAACCTCGAAGTCCGGGACGCGCTCGCGGATCGAGGCGGCCAGCTCGCCCGCGCTGAAGCTCATGGCGCCGATGTTGAAGTCGCCGTGGTGCTTGAGCCTCCCGAAGTCGGCCTCCATGAGATCGACGGTCGCCTTGATGCAGTCGGGCATGTACATCATCGGGAGGCGCGTGTCCTCCCGCACGAAGCACGTGTATCGTCCTTCCTCGATGGCCTTGTAGTAGATCTCCACGGCGTAGTCGGTGGTCCCCCCTCCCGGCAGTGTCTCGGCGGAGATGATCCCCGGATAGCGGAGTCCTCTCGCGTCGATCCCGAACCGGTGGACGTAGTAGTCGCACAAAAGCTCGCCCGCGACCTTGGTGATCCCGTACATCGTCGAGGGCTTGAGGGTCGTCTCCTGGGGGGTGTCCTCCTTGGGCACGCCCGCGCCGAAGACCGCGATCGAGCTCGGGCAGAGCACCTGCGCGAGCTCGAGCTCACGCGCGACCTCGAGGGCGTTGAGGAGCCCCGCGACGTTCACCTGCCAGGCGAGGAGAGGATCCCGCTCGCCCTTGGCGGAGAGGATGGCGGCCATGTGGACGATCGCGTCGATCTCGAGCCCCTTGCAGGTTTTTCTGAGGGCGTCGCGATCCGTGACGTCGAGCCTTACGAACGGACCGGACACACCGGCCTCCGAGACCGGCGGCTTGAGATCGGATGCGATCACGTGCTCCGCGCCGTATTTCCGCCGGAGCTCAACGGTGAGCTCGGAGCCGATCTGACCCTCGGAGCCCGTGACCAGAATCCTCCCGATCTCTCTCTGAGGCACTGCATTCCTCCTGCCCTGTGCGGCGCTCTTGTTGCGAGCGTACCAGCGTAGCAGATCGTGCGACCGCGCGCGACCGGGCATTGTGAATCGCCCTCACGCGCTTGCCGCGGTGCGGCCTACCGCGGAGGGGCCGCATGCTGTAGCATGGCAGCAGCACGCTCACACGCGCGGCCCTCCGCCGCGCCCGCGCCCGCCGACGGGAGCGCGGGGACCACTCGGGAGAGGGGTATGCATCAGGCGAAGTGGGAAGCGCTCCTCGATCAGATCGAGCGCCTCTTCGGTTTCCTCGAGCATGAGATCGAAGAGCACCCAGAGCGCCATCTGACCGTCGAGACCGCCGTCTTCGACGGGGCCTCCGGGAGGATGAAGCTCGAACGCGCTGTCCGTCCGGTCATTCTGGATAAGAGGACGAGCTACACGAAGCGCGCCGGGAGCGAGACCGCCGTCGAGTACGTCTTCTCGGACGACGAATTCGTCGACACGGTCAAGCTGTACCGCTGGGACAAGCTCGCCCGGGAGTGGCGCCAGATGGACATCGCCGACCTGACCGGGTAGCGCCTCGGCAGAGTGAGCGCGGCCCGGTCAGGTTTCCCGGCCCGTTCGTGCCGCCTTGCCGGCCGCGACCGAGCCCAGCAGCTTCCCGCATCCACCTACCCTGTTTCGCCGGCCACCACCTCGTCCAGCGGCGTCCCGCATCCACCTCCGCTCGACCGCCGATCGAAACCTCGCGCAGCCGATGCCGCATCGTTTCCCTCAGGATCCCACACGCTCCTCTCGTTGGCATGGAACTTGCTTTTCCGACCCCCGGACGGGCGCTCGGCCCGCCGATGCGCACGGGTCCGCCCGCCGGTCCGGCGTGCTGCGCGCAACCACACGGAGGCGCTTTGGACGAGAAGAGCGCGAAGGTGCTCGTCGTCGACGACGAGAACTACATCCGCGAGATCATCTGCAGGAAGCTCGACGCAGAGGGCTACGCGTGCGACGACGCCGGGGACGCCGAGTCGGCTCTGGCCAAGCTCACGCAGGATTCGTACGACTGCGTCCTGTCGGACATCAACATGCCGGGGATGGACGGCATCGAGCTCCTGCGGACCATCCGCAGGACCGATGGCGACGTCGCCGTCATCATGATCACCGGCGCGCCGGATCTCGAGGGTGCCCTCGAGGCGATGCGGCTCGGCGCATACGATCACCTCGCCAAGCCCCTCAATCTCACCCACCTGTCGCTCACCGTGGAGCGGGCGATCGAGCAGAAGCGCCTGATTGCGGAGAACCGTGAGTATCAGCGGAATCTCGAGACCATGGTCGAGGATCGCACGAATCAGCTGCGCGAGGCCAACGAGGAGCTCCGGCGGCTGTTCATGGGCAGCATCAAGGCCCTCGCGCAGGCGCTCGAAGCGAAGGACGAGTATACGCAGGGCCACTCCGAACGCGTCGCGGAGGTCGCCGTCGGCATCGCTCACTACCTGTCGCTCGCCGAGAACGAGATCAACGACATGTGGCTGGCGGGCTTCCTTCACGACATCGGCAAGATCGGGATCCAGGAGACCGTTCTCAACAAGCCTGGCAAGCTGTCGGCCTCTGAATGGGATCTGATTCAGCAGCATCCCGTGCTGGCCGAGCGGATCCTCTGCCCCATCGAGGAGCTGTCCGAGGTCATCAAGGTCGTGCGTCACCACCACGAGCGGTTCGACGGGAGCGGCTATCCGGACGGCCTTGAGGGGAGCGAGATCCCGCTGGGCGCGAGGATCCTCTCGGTCGCGGACGCGTACGACGCCCTGACGTCGAAGCGCTCCTATCGCGACGCCCTCTCACACGAAGACGCGGTCGGCGTTCTCGAAGATGCAGCCGGGACGCAGTTCGACCCCGTCATCGTGCGGGCGTTTCTCAGCTCCAATTCCCGCACCCGGGCGGGCGCCGAAGGGGCCCGTCGGCACGGAAATCCCGGCTCCGTGCAGGATGCGAAGGGGGGACGAGGGGCCGTCTCCACGCCATTCCACCTGGGGCCCCGCCGCACGATATAACTTGCCATTCCACAACACCTTAGCACGCTTTCACCCATCCATTTCAGACTGGCATGAGCCTTGCAGTATTCCGTTTCGCACAGAGAGAGCGGGATTGCGAATCCGCCTAGGGACAAGGACTTAGAGCGTGCACCACCTCGAAACGGATCCTGGGCCGAAGCTCGACCTGGCCGCGATCGACATCGATCCGCACGTCGTGCGGCTCGTGCCGCGCGAGATGGCCAGGCGGTTTCACCTCGTGGCCGTTGGACGCGACGGCGAGACCCTGCTCCTGGCGATGGCCGATCCGTTCGACGTCGTCGCAACGGACACGGTCTCTGCGAACACGGGGTACGAGGTCAAGCCGGCCGCCGCCGACGCCAACCAGATCCTCGCCGCCATCGACAAGCACTACGGCGAGACGATCGACATCGAGAAGAGCATCCAGAAGATCGTCGACGTGGACATCGCCGGGGCGACCCAGGGAGATAGTGAAGCCGAGCAGCTGTCGATCGAGCCGAACGACGCCCCCGTCATCCGTCTCGTCAACCTGATCCTGCTCCAGGCGATCGAGGAGGGCGCGAGCGACATCCACATCGAGCCACGGGAGTCTGGGCTCTCCGTGAGGCTCAGGGTCGACGGCGTCCTGAGAGAGATCCTCCCGCCGCCGAAGCGAATGCAGTGGGCAATCACATCGAGGATCAAGATCCTGTCGGGCCTCAACATCGCGGAGCGCAGGCTTCCCCAGGACGGCAATTGCCGCGTGCGGATCATGGGACGCGTGGTTGACATCAGGATCTCGATGATCCCGACGATCTACGGTGAGAAGGTCGTGATGCGTCTCCTGGACAAGACGAATCTCAAGACCGACCTCATGGACCTCGGCTTCGACGAGCCGTCGCTCGCCATCATCATGGACGCCATTCAGCAGCCGCACGGCATGATCCTCCTCACCGGGCCCACGGGGAGCGGGAAGACGACCACGCTGTACTCGGCGCTCACGCACATCAACCGTCCCGACATCAACATCATGACGGTCGAGGACCCCGTCGAGTACGACCTCGCCGGCATCAATCAGGTCAAGGCGCGTCCCGAGATCGGTCTCGACTTCGCGGCCGCCCTCAGGTCGTTCCTTCGCCAGGACCCCGACGTGATCCTCGTCGGAGAGATCCGAGATCTCGAGACCGCGTCGATCGCAATCAAGGCAGCCCAGACGGGGCACCTCGTCTTCAGCACGCTGCACACCAACAACGCGACCTCGACGGTCGACAGGCTCCTGAACATGGGCGTGGAGCCGTACCTCATCTGTTCATCGCTGAACCTCGTGATTGCCCAGCGCCTGGTGAGGAAGATCTGCAACACGTGCCGCGAGCCGTACGAGCCGGACGGCGGGGCGGTGGAACGCTTCCGCGAGATTCTCCCGGACGCGGGCGACGTCGCGTTCACCAGGGGCGCCGGGTGCCGCGAGTGCACTCAGACTGGATACAAGGGCAGGCTCGCCCTCTACGAGCTATTCCCGATGAGCCGACAAGTGAAGGACTTGATACTACAGGGGGTTGTCGGCTCGGCGATACGCGACCGTGCTCTCGAGAGCGGCATGAGGCCGCTCATCGTGACGGGCATGGACAAAGTCCGCGACGGAGTGACCACGATCGATGAGGTCCTCGCGGTCGCCATGGACGCCGCTTAGCGCCGGGTCGAGCGTGACCAGGAGCGAAAGATGACCAAGGAAGCGCTGAAACTCTTGGAGGAGATGGTGCAGCGGAGGGCTTCCGACCTCCACTTCACGCCTGGCGTTCCTCCGCAGATTCGCATCGACGGGGTCCTCGTGCCGTGCGACACACCCCCGTTGAGCCCGGAGAAGAGCCGGGAACTCTCCTACGCGATGCTGGACGAGAAGCGCATCGCGCGGCTGGAGTCGGAGAAGGGACTGGATACCTCGATGAGCGTCGAGGGCCTGGGGCGATTTCGGCTCAACGTGTACTTCCAGAGGGGGAGCGTGGCCGCGGCGATCCGTCACCTTCCGTGGGACATCCCCCCGATGGAAGAGCTCGGCGTGCCGCTGATCATGAAGGAGTTCTGCGAGAAGCTCTCCGGGCTAGTGCTCGTCAGCGGTCCGACGGGTTCGGGCAAGTCGACGACGCTGGCCTCGATGCTGGCGTACATCAACGATCACCAGAACGTGCACATCGTCTCGATCGAGGACCCGATCGAGTACCTGCACCGCCACAAGTTCTCGATCGTCAACCAGCGGGAGGTCGGACGGGACACGCCGTCCTTCCCCGCCGCCGTCCGCGAAGTGATGCGTCAGGATCCCGACGTCATTTGCGTCGGTGAGATCAGAGACCTCGAGACCGTCCGCACGGCCCTGACGCTGGCGGAGACCGGGCACCTGGTGCTCACGACCGTGCACACGAGCGAGGCGCCGCTGGCGATCAGCAGGATCCTCGACATCTTCCCGCCGCACGAGCAGCAGGCCGTGCGCACTCAGCTCTCGATGTCGCTCCAGTGCGTGCTCGTCCAGCAGCTTCTGCCGGACGCCTGCGGCGTGGGGCGGTGTCTCGCGACCGAGCTGATGGTGGCGAGCTCGGCCGTGCGGAACCTCGTCAGGGAGAACAACCTCCAGCAGCTCAGGTCGGTCATCGAGACCAGCGCGAAGGAGGGCATGCACAGCCTGAACGCATCGCTCCTCCGGCTCGAGCAGGAGGGAAGGATTTCGACGGAGACGGCCATCGCCACTTCGAACGACGTCAAGGGCATTCTGAGGGAACTCGGCCGAACAGGCCAAGGTCTTGCATCACGGATGAGGATGTAGCTCCTCCGGTAACGAAGGAGAGTGGGGTTTACGATGCCTGATTTCGTCTTCACAGCGAAGTCGACATCCGGAAAGACGGTCCAGGGGACCCGATTCGCGGACAGCGAGATGAGTCTGGCGTCTCTCCTGCGCAAGGAGAGCCTGGTCGTCATCTCGATCACGACCGTGTCCGCGACGAAGCCCGCGCGCACGAAGCGGGGCAAGAAGGTCAAGACCAAAGACCTGGCCGTACTTTGCCGGCAGCTCTCTGCGATGCTCGAGGCCGGCCTTCCGGTCCTCACGTCGCTCGAGTCGATCGCGGATCAGGTCGGGAACCCGACGCTGGGCCAGGTTCTGAAAGAGGTCTGTCAGGACATCGAGGCCGGGTCGACGCTGTCCCAGTCGATGGCCAAACACGAGAGGGTCTTCACGCTTCTCTTCGTGGCGATGATCAGGGCAGGAGAGGAGGCCGGCGCCCTTCCGCACGTGCTCAGGCGGCTCGGGGAGTATCTCGAGGCCAGGGACGATCTCGTCCGGAAGATCAGGTCGGCGTCCATGTACCCGGCGTTCATCGCGGGCTTCTTCATCCTCGCCGTGGCCGGGATCATGCTGTTCCTGATTCCGCAGTTCGAGAGCATCTTCTCCGAGTTCAACCTTCAGCTCCCGGCCCTCACGATGTTCCTGATCGCCACGTCCAGGTTCATCGGACGGTACCTGATATGGGAGATCATCCTCCTCGCCGGGGGGCTCTACATGCTCTGGCGGTGGATCAAGACCCCCGGAGGCAGGAGGAGGCTCGACGAGATCATTCTGAAGGCCCCGGTTTTCGGGAAGCTCGTTCTCAAGGCCGCCATCGCGCGGTTCTCGAGGACCCTCGGCACGCTCATGGAGAACGGCGTCGGGGTCGTGGCTGCACTGGAGATCGTGGGCGAGACGTCCGGCAACTCAGTGGTGAAGGAGGCAATCGACGGCGTGGGCGTGGGCGTAGTCAACGGGTCGACCATCTCCGAGAAGCTGGCGGAGTCGCACCTCTTCCCCAAGATGGTCGTGAGCATGGTGTCTGCTGGTGAGGGCTCGGGTGATCTTCCACAGATGCTCGAGAAGGTGTCGGACTTCTACACGAAGGAAGTCGACGCCGCCATCTCCGGTCTGACTTCGATGATCGAACCGGCCCTGATCGTGGGGCTCGGAGCGATAGTGACGGTGGTTGTGCTCGCTATCTACCTGCCCATCTTCCAGATGGCGACAGGCATTGGTGGCTAGCAACGAAGAAGGGGCACCCTAACGTAGGGAAGGAGGTGAATAAGATGCTGCGCAGGAACCAGAGGGGCTTCACCCTCGTCGAGCTGATGATCGTTGTCATCATCGTCGGCATCCTGGCTGCCGTGGCCATCCCGATGTACCAGGGCGCGACTGAGCGCGCCAAGGCGTCGGAGGCCGTGGCCGCCCTGGGCACGATCCGCGGAGCGATGCGCGTGTACTACGCCGAGCACGGCACGTACGTCAACGCGAACTTCGCGGACAACGCTCAGGTGACCGCCGGTAGCGTTCTGGATGTAAGCGACAATGATCTGCTTGGTCGCTACTTTAGCAGCGCGTGCTACACGTTCCACGGCGCGCCGACGGCGACTACGTTCGACATCGAGTGCCTTGGGTCGGCAAGCGCCGCTCCATACGCGAGCGAAGTGTCCGGCATTACGCGGTACATCGATGAAGGCGGCGACATCACAGGTTAAGTAGTAGCATCTGCCTCCGGGGGCGGCCCTAGGGCCGTCCCCGGGGGAGTCCGAAGGAGGATTCGAGAGAGCGAACGCTAACGTTCCGGCCCGTCGGTGCGCCGGCGGGGCAGTTCGGCAGGCGGCCCAGAGAACTGGGATGAGTTGGGTGGGGAGGGGAGAGTGTGAGGACGGGAGGCAACATGGCAACGAGAGGCCAGAGAGGATTCACTCTCGTCGAGATGCTCATCGTCATGGTGGTGATCGGCATCCTGGCCACCGTGGCGATCCCGATGTACCAGCTGGTGCCTGAGCGGTCGAGGGCCACCGAGGCCGACGCCGGTCTCGGGGCCATCAGGAGCGCGATGCGCGTCTACTACGGCGAGCACGGCACGTACGCGAACGGGAGCTTCGTCGATGGCGGGGCAGTGACGGTGGGAGGGATCCTCAGCGTGAGCGACACCGATCTGGCAGGTCGGTACTTCAGCACCGAGTGCTACACCTTCGACGGCGCGCCGGGAGCCAACACGTTCACCATCGAGTGCGACGGGGCGAACAGCACTGCGCCGTACGCGTCCGAGGCGGACGGGATCGTCGGGACGATCGACCAGGACGGACAACTCACGCACCAGTGGAACTAGCTCGTGCCCGCCGCCAGCTCACATCGGCGGTCGGCCACGGGGAGACAGCAGCTCTGCGAGACAGCTACCGGGTGCAATTCTGACGCGGGGCTCGCACCGATCCGCGGTTGCGGCTCTCGCGACGACACAAGGGGGAGCGCGTCTTTGTTCAAGCTTGAGCAGCGCAGGCTGACCGGTCTCGACATCGGCTCCGCGTCCGTGAAGCTCGTCGAGCTCTCCGGGGTGGCCCCCAATCTCGAACTGGAGAGGATCGCGCTCGCCTCGATCGTGGAAGACGATCCTGACTCCACCCGAGAGCGTGCCATCTCGATGATTCTCGATTCGAACGCTCTCGACTGCAGGCGCGTGGCGACGTCGGTCTCGGGGCCGAACGTCTCGGTCAGGGATCTCCGCTTCCCCAGAATGGCGCCGGCCGAGATCCGGGGGGCGGTTCGCTATGAGGGGAGCCAGGTCATCGCCTTCGATATCAACGACTGCTACGTCGACTACTCGGTCATGGATCCCGAGGGCGAGGGCGCGGACACGATCGACGTGCTCTTCGTCGCCGCGGGCAAGGCGGAGGTCGATGCGAAGACACGCATGATCGAGGCCGCCGGCCTGGAGCCGAGATTCGTGGGCGTGGACATGCTCACGCTCCTGGAGGCGCTGCTGACGCGTTCGGATGTGCCGGAGACCGTGGCGCTTCTGGACGTTGGTTCGAAGTGCACGGGCATTGGGATCACGCGCGCGGGCGCCCAGCCGTTCGTGAGGGATCTCGACATTGCCGGGCACACCTACACGGAGGCCATCTCGGAGGAGCTCGGCATATCTCTGAAGGAGGCGGAGACCGCCAAGGTAGCCGATTCGAGGCGCAGCTCGGCCGTGGAGCGCATCATCCAGGGGGTGACCGGGCAGCTCGTCGGCGAGCTCAAGCGGTCGCTCGTCTACTATCAGACGCGCGGGCACGGCGCGAAGATCGAGAAGGTCTTCCTGTGCGGCGGGAGCGCGCGCGTTCCCGGCCTCGCGGAGACAGTGAAGGATGCGCTCGGGATGCCGGTCGAGCTCTGGAGCCCCATCAATGACGTGAAGATCGACGGTGCGCGGTTCGATCTCCCGTCGGTCGAGCAGCTGGCGCCCATCGTCGCGCTTGCCGCCGCGCTGGCCATGAGAGAGGACGTGCACTAAGCATGTACGACATCAATCTGATCAGAGACAGAGTGATCCCCGAGAGGCGCCGATACGTCATGCTCTCCATCATGGCCCTCTCCGGGCTCGCCTGCTTGATCACCGTCCTTGCCACGGTGTTCCTCACAACGGCGAATTCGAGCACCGTGAACGCGTACGCCCACGAGATCGAGAAACTCGAGGATGATCTGACCGCCCTCTACCCGGGGACGCCCACCGAGGAGGAGCTCTTCACGATGATCAACGGCGTGAAGCCGGAGCTCAAGAAGATCGGGCAGATCATCGACGGGCGGACTGAGACGACACTGATCTGGGAAGCGATCGCCGAGGCCGTTCCCGACAGCGTCTGGCTCACGGCGGTGCGCGTGGCC
>Ga0272444_10003656_pt1 | contig 13766 bp, 10 predicted proteins | sample SSMForm13_FD_201033 | JGI IMG/M metagenome (GOLD analysis project Ga0272444, IMG submission 201033) | Marine sediment archaeal communities from Little Sippewissett salt marsh, Falmouth, MA, United States - SSM-Form-13 | ecosystem: Environmental > Aquatic > Marine > Wetlands > Sediment ...
TCCATGTGCTCATGGAGGTTCACCTGGCCGTCCTTATTTCCGTCTCGGCCAAAGGTGAGTACACTGGAGGGCACAAACTGGGCAAAGCCCAAGGCCCCAGCGTAAGAGCCACGAAGGGAAAAGGGGTCTATGTTTTGGGCCTGCACATAGGTCAAATAGGCCTTGAGTTCCCGGTATGCCCAGTCCGATTTGCGCACGGCCCATTTGTCAAAGCGGTTCCTTATCTCCTGGGTCTCCTGTGCCTTGCCTTTCACATGGCCGTTCCAAAGCATGTCACGCTTGGCCGTTTCAGCAAGGGCCGACAGGCTTGAAAGGGTATTGAGGACACGGCGCTTCCCGATGAATGTGCCCAGCCTGGACTCCACCAGGAGGATGGCGGTGACCACCTCGCCTTCCACGCCATAGCGCCGGTCGATCTCCTTCAGAGTCTTTCTATGTTCATGGAAGTAGGCCATGGCCTGGTTAATGGAAGACGGCGTCAGGAACTGGTCGTAGTCCAATGTGGCTTCACGATGGGAGAAATAGTCGGCAATGCCTTTTTGGTCAAAGGCGGCTTCGGATCTGGCATATATCCCTTCTATCAGGTTCCTGTCGAAGCCGTCTTCAATAAGTCGCTGTTGGAGGAAGGAGAAAGGCTCCGGCCTTGTTGATGGTTTGCCAAGGGCGGGATCGGTCCGGCTGGCCAGCCAGAGAAAGGTCACAGCTGCCATGGCCAGCCATCGTAACACCACATCCCGTGGTTCAGGCCGGAATGACAAGGTAGAACTCGTTTCCCTGTTCTTGTGCTCTGTGGCCAACAATGCCTCCATGTACTTCAACCACATTCTTCACAAAATGGAGCCCGTGACCTGTCCCTGCCACAGACTCCCTTTCATTGATGCGAACCCCTTCCTCAAAAACGTGGCTTGCACTCTCTCTGTCAATGGGGGGGCCCGAGGAGTAGACATGCAAGCTCACTCCGTGCTGTCCTTGGCCAAAAGAGTCTTTGATGAGTGCGGTGCTGCAGTTTACCCTCTTAACCACTTTTCCTGATGGGGCCTTGACCGATTCAGCGTACTTCTCAACATTTGAAAAAAGATTAGCCACCACCTGCGCCATGAGCCCTTTGTCCACCTTGACCTTAATATCATCAGATTTCGGATGCTTTTTGACAATAGGGTCAATGGCCATGCCCTGCTGGAGAAAACGGGCTCTGTATCGTTGGAGTTGGGGCAGCACGACATCTTCCCACAGATAACAGGGGGTTTTCCTAAGGATGTATTCACCAAACAAGAAATGGTCCCGACGGAGCAGGCTTTCCAGAAAAAGGCTGGTGTGCTTGTAGTGTTGGTCGATCCTCTCCTGATCGCCGAACATGCTCCTGTTGATGACCACCATCTGTTCCACTATCTCAGTGAGTTTGGAATACAGCTCCGAGTCCTTGGTCTTGACCTCTCCAAGGAGGCCGTCGAGTTCATTTTCAATTTCTTTATTTCTGTTCAAATACTTCCTGATTTTTCGGAAGTAATACTTATAGTGGAGGTTGGGTACGATCACGTTGTGGTCTATGTCTGCTACCAGGTTATTGATGAATTTAAGATGCTGGATATTCTGTTCGGCCAGAAATTTGTTGTAAAGGTTATACCCTATGCGGTTGACATACTTTTGGATGAAAAAAACCTGAGCGTCTTTGAGCTGATCCGCCTGGCCCACCTCAAAAATCCCTATGACGTCTCCTGAGGTATGGAAGAGAATACGGCTGGAAGGGGTTCTCTTGCCGTGGATGGACACAACATAGGCCTTGCCGCTTTGATAGGGGGTATCGGTGATCCTAATGTAAGGGGGCACGCGGTCTTCTGTGGGGCCGAGGTGGGGATGGCTGTTGGCCACCCATGTGATGGCTTGGGTCCTGGGGTCAATCATATACAGATGACACTGCAGTGCGAAAAAGACCCGGGGCACGGCCACGCTCACGGCGTAGAGGTTTTCCAGGCTGTCGTATTCTTGGGCGAGATCGAAGAAGGTATTAAGGGCGGACATTTCAAGTTTTCTGAGACTATAGCTGGTATAGTCTTTCCTCTTTTGCTCGACCCGTTTGAGGATGGCAGAAAACGTGTCCATGATGGTCTAAGATGCCTTGATCATTCTGGCAGTCCGCAATAAGCAAGAGGTTGAATCCGGCAGTAGGCCCCGTGGTGGCCCTCTCAACGGCTGGCCCTTGCTTCATTGGCTAGATTATGTCGTCAGACCCATATTGTCAAACGAAACCTATCCCTTCTTCCCTCATACAAGCTTGCACTTGGTGACAGTGAAGGCGCATGGGACCTTGCATTGCCTTGCTCAGAATGATAATGATTTCAAAGACGCATGGGGCAGGGCAGGTCCAGCTCATGTTAGACGAGTGCCACAAGACAGACCTATCAAAAGGTGGTCTCTATCCAAATGAAAGCCCATGAAAGCTAACAAGGCGGGAAAGACGGTTTTCCTGTGCCAGAATTGCGGTTACCAAGCCCCCAAATGGATGGGCAAATGTCCTGACTGTGGCCAATGGAACAGCCTGACAGAGGAAAGGCCGGGTTTGGGGGGTGCCCTTTCATCCAAGAGGCCTTCCACTTCACACTCGGCCTCCAGGCCCGTTCCCATAGACTCAGTGGAAATAGGCCGGGTGAGGCGTCTGACCACCGGAATTCAGGAATTTGACAGGGCCCTGGGAGGCGGTTTGGTCCCCGGCTCTCTTGTCCTGATAGGGGGGGACCCCGGCATCGGCAAATCGACTCTCATGCTGCAAGCCTCACACCGGCTGGCATCTTGTGATCACAAGGTCCTCTACATCTCTGGTGAAGAATCGATCCAGCAGATAAAGCTCAGAAGCAGCCGCCTCGGCACAGGGTCTCAGGGTCTGTGGGTCGTCTCAGAGACAGACCTGGAATCGATCAGGCACATGGCAGAGCAGATAAGACCGGATGTGATGGTGGTTGATTCCGTACAAACCATATTTACGCCTGAACTGACCTCTGCACCGGGCAGCGTGACCCAGGTCCGGGAAGCCACCATGCACCTCATGTTTCTGGCAAAGCAGACGGGTATCCCCATTTTTCTGGTGGGGCACGTGACCAAAGAGGGCGCCATTGCTGGACCCAAGCTCCTGGAGCACATGGTTGACACGGTCCTCTATTTCGAGGGTGGCCAGAACAATCTGTTTCGAATCCTCAGGGCAGTCAAGAATCGGTTTGGTTCGACCAATGAAATCGGCGTGTTTGAAATGAAGGACCATGGGCTTTGTGAAGTGGCCAACCCTTCAGCTTTCTTTTTGCCCGAACACCCCTGTTTTGCCCCCGGTTCTGTGGTCACGGCCAGTTTGGAGGGATCTAGACCCATACTGCTTGAGATCCAGGGCTTGGTCACCAGATCCAGCCTTGGCACGCCTCGCAGAACGGTGCTTGGCGTGGACTATAACAGGGTCTCACTTCTGGTGGCCATTATGGAAAAGAAACTCGGTTTGCAGCTAATGAACGAAGACATTTTTGTAAATGTGGCCGGAGGCGTGAAGGTGGACGAGCCCGCGGCGGATCTGGGCATTGTCTCAGTCATTGCCTCCAGTTTCTTTGACAACCCTGTCAAGGGAAGGACAGTTTTATTGGGTGAGATCGGCTTGACCGGAGAAGTCAGGGCCATCAGTCAGGTAGAGCCGAGGGTACTTGAGGCGGCAAAGATGGGCTTTGAACGGTGCCTCCTTCCGAAAGACAACCTGAAGAATCTCAAAGCACCAGGCTCCATGGAACTCATTGGCCTTCGGAGAGTCTCTGAGGTGGTTGATCTGTTGTTTTGACTTGAAAAGGAGATGGTTGTTACTGTATGGTCAATCGGACACGTCGGGTGAAACCTCATCCATGGCACGATTCCTATACGATACGGGCCCGTAGAGAAGGATATCCAGCCCGATCCGTTTACAAGCTTGAGGAAATCCAACGGGCCTTTTGCATCCTGAAAAAGAGTGGATCTGTACTTGACTTAGGCTGTTTCCCTGGCTCTTGGCTCCTCTATGCTTCCAGGATAGTCGGAGGCAGAGGTAGCGTTCTCGGGGTGGACATCACCCCGATTTCCATTCAACTGCCCCCCAATGTTCGATTTTTGCAGCATGATGTTCTTGCCTGGAACGCATCATTTTTGGAGGTCGCTGGAGGACCCTTTGACACGGTCTTGAGCGATATGGCACCTTCCAGCACGGGGAGCAAGTTTGTGGACGCCCAAAGGTCCCTTGAGCTCAGTGAATCCGCTTTGGCCCTTGCGGCCAGTGTCCTGAAAACCAAAGGGGCCTTTGTGTGCAAGGTCTTTCACGGGTCTGGCTTTAAGGGCTTTTCGGATCAAGTCAAGACTATCTTTGAACGGGTTGCCCATGTGAAGCCAAAAAGCAGCAGAAAGGCAAGCAAAGAGATCTTCGTGGTTGGCCTGGGGAAGAGGGGCGTTCCAAAGAAGGGGGAGAGGGAACAGACCAGTTAGAGAATGAGGGGGCAGTATGTCAGGACATTCAAAGTGGAGCACGATTAAGAGAAAAAAGGGCGTAACTGATGCCAGGCGAGGCAAGATTTTTACCAAGCTCATCAAAGAAATCACCGTGGCCGCGCGCTTCGGGGGTGGTGACCCCGATGCGAATCCTCGCCTCCGCACTGCCATTGCCACGGCAAGGGCAGAGAATATGCCAAAGGACAACATCGAAAGGGCCGTAAAAAAAGGGACAGGAGAACTAGAGGGCACCACGTACGAAGAGGTTTGCTATGAAGGATATGGTCCTGGCGGGGCGGCTGTGCTGGTGGAATCGCTGACCGACAACAAGAATCGCACAGTGGCAGATGTCCGCCATGTTTTCAGCAAGTCAGGCGGAAGCCTGGGTGAGGCAGGATGCGTGGCCTGGATGTTTGGCAAGAAGGGGTTCTTTGTCCTTGAGAAGACTGGCGTAGACGAAGAGACCCTCATGGAAGCGACGTTGGATGCCGGGGCAGAAGACATTCGGGATGAAGGGGAGACCTTTGAGGTGATTACCTCCGCTGCAGACTTCGAGGCGGTGAAGAAGGCCCTGGAAGACAAGGAGCTGCCTTACGTCGTCGCTGAGATCACCATGGTCCCCAACAGCACCGTCGAGCTGGAGGACAAAGAGGCCGAACAGATGCTTAAACTCATGGACATGCTGGAGGATTCAGACGATGTCCAAAAGGCCTATTCCAATTTTGACATATCTGAGAAGACCCTTGAAGAGCTCGGTAGCACGTAGGGTTTTTTAGCACCAGGTGTGTACGATTTTCCTTAAAAGGGGTTTACAAACCGGGTGGTTCTGCTATGAAGAGTAGCCGGACGACAGACCCGAACCAAGGAGCAAGGTGACACAGTCTTGTTAGTACTGGACGATCTACGGTACTCGGAAGAACATATCTGGATCCGCCGCGAGGGGGATCACACGGTGACCATTGGTGTCACCGATTACGCCCAGCTAGAGTTGGGAGAGCTCCATTATGTGGAACTCCCCAACGAGGGTGATGAGCTGGCTTACTGCGAGCCTTTCGGGAGTGTGGAATGCGCCCAGGTGGTCTCTGATCTCTACGCCCCAGTGTGTGGTCGCGTTTTGGAAGTGAATCAAGACGTCATTGACAATCCCACACTAATCAATGACTCCCCATACAAGCGGGGGTGGGTTATTCGGGCTAAAGTCTTTGCCTCAGAAGAAGTAGGTATGCTCATGTCTGCCGACGACTATGAAGAATACGTACTGACCATAAGTCCCTGATCACAGTCCTCTACCCCATCTTTTTTTTCAGTCTATCCCTCTTTCCCGGTAAGGACAACAGTGCTCACTTGTCGGGGCCAACCCAGTCCAGAAGAAACATTGAATATGGAATGTCGAACAGGGAATTTCGAATGATGAAGTTTCGCGACGTGTTGTCCGGCTGGCGCCCATCCATAAACGCCCTAGAAGGGGAGGGGCTCTGGCCTCCTTTTCTTCGGGCTGGAGTGTTACAGAGGATCAGTTCCATGACTTTGGGACGGCATCATTCTCCTTCTCCTTCCAGTTGAAGCACATCTGCGTCTTTGGGCACCTTGAAGATAAACAAGGATCTGTCAAGGTCCTGATTGAATCGGAAATCTTCAAATCGGATGCTTGTTTTGTCTCCAAAGAGATTGTAAGTAACAGACCGGACAATGTCAAAGGTGCTTTCTGAAATAAACAGAAGTATCTTTGCTAGATTTGATACACTCTTCTTGGGAAGAAGCTCTAGGACGAATTGGCCTTTTTCAGTGAACTCCCTGGCCGCGAAGTGCACAACAAATTCGTCGCGAAGCTTGTCAGGTTCGGCAAAGAACCCAGTCCATTTTGCATCGCCAAAATAGTCGGCCGTCCGACCAACCATGACCTGGTTCTCGTCGGGCCGATAGATCCACACACTGTTGCCATCGGTCATAATAAGGTATTGCTCTGGTGCCTTATAGTGCCAACGCATCATGGCCGGGGGTCTAAAGCACACATGCCCGCGGGCGGAGTCGACCATACCCATGGCCTTAAGGTGAGACTCCTGGACAAAATCAGCCTCAAAATCGGTGACTGCATACCTTTTCTGGACCCGACTCAAGATCTCAGAGATCGACAGGCCATCTGAGGCCATACAAGCCCCGCAAGATAGCACGGTAAGCCATATAAGAGACAAACCGGCACAGAGGGAATAAAAAAGGGGAAAAGGCCCTCTCCATTTAAGCATCGTCGTCTTCATTTGATCAGTGTCCTTATCCTTGACGGTTTCGTAAGAAGCTTTTGCAAACAATTGAGTCCGCCGTGGCGGAGGAGAAAAGCACTTGGGATGTTCGGCGTAAAAAAATGTCCCGACAAGTCGGGATTTGATCCGGGCCGCGGAGAGTTTTAGCATTTTAGACGAACATTCTAAGTGCGCCCGTCTCTTTTTAAGCCCACAGGCGCAAATGCTCACGGAGAGAGCAAAAGGGACTTCTTACGATTTCATCATCCTTGCCAGGTTAGGAATCTCTTGAAGTCTCACAGGGAGGCCATGGTCCCCTGAAAGAACGCCACAAAACAGAGATCTCAGATATGATGGTAGTAAATGGTTGTCCAGAGCTAGGGTCCATCCAGAAACGGATTCCTGGAGGGCGGACCGGACTAAGCGTCACTGGTTGTAGCCTTTGACCAGTACTTCTCTGGGTCTGCTCCCGTCACTTGAACTCACGATGCCGTTGCGTTCCATCACTTCAATCATACGGGCAGCCCGATTATACCCCACCCTGAGACGACGTTGGACCATGGAGATGGAGGCCTGTCTGGTCTCTGTCACCAAGGCCACTGCCTCATCGTATTTCTCATCATATTCAGCTTCGTGACCCCCTTCATCTTCCGGGCCCGCTTTCAGAATCTCCTCTTGATAGACCGGCTTCTTCTGCCTTTTCAAGAAGTCTATGATCCCCCGGATCTCCGGTTCCGAAACATAGGCCCCATGGATGCGCTGCAACTTGGCCGTGCCAGGAGGCAACAGGAGCATGTCGCCGTTTCCCAACAGATTTTCGGCGCCGTTGGCATCCAAAATGGTCCTGGAATCCGTTCGAGAAGAAACCTGAAAGGAGATCCTAGTGGGAAAGTTTGCCTTGATAATGCCGGTTAAGATGTCCACCGAGGGCCTTTGTGTCGCAATCAAAAGGTGAATCCCTGCAGCACGAGCCATCTGGGCCAGTCGCGTCAGGCCAAATTCCACATCCCGAGAAGCCGCCAGCATGAGATCTGCCAGTTCGTCGATCACAATCAAGACAAGAGGCAGCTTCTCATGAATGGGTTCCTCTTTAGGTGGCCCTGTATCGGCGGATCTGGCCTTGCCTGTGTCGGCCTCTTTCTCCTTGATAAGTTTCTGATTGTACTGCTGCAAGTTTCTTACGCCCTTTTCTGCCATAAGGGCATAGCGACGCTCCATCTCATGGACGGCCCAGTGTAACCCCCGCGTTGCCTTCTTGGCATCCATAACCACAGGCACAATCAGGTGAGGAATGCCCTCATAGGCAGAGAGCTCAATACGCTTGGGATCCACGAGCATCAGTTTTACGTCATCAGGGGTTGCCTTGTACAGCACACTGCAGATCATGCTATTTAGGGCTATACTCTTGCCGGATCCCGTGGCACCTGCAATCAAAAGGTGAGGCATTTTGGCCAAATCGGTGATGACCGGATGTCCCATGATATCCTTGCCAAGGGCCAGGGTGAGCTTGGATTTGGATCTTTGAAAGACCTCGGAGGCTATGACATCTTTGAGGCGAACGGTTTCTCGCTGCTGGTTTGGGACCTCTATGCCAATGACCGACTTGCCTGGAATGGGGGCCACGATTCGGATACTCTCTGCCCGAAGGGCCAAGGCCAGGTCATCTGCCAGGTTGACGATCTTATTGATCTTGACACCGGGTGCCGGCTCGTATTCGTACATGGTGACCACAGGCCCCGGAGAGACCGCCAGTACCTTTCCAGAGACAAAAAAGTCGCTCAGTTTCTTCTCCAAGAGCCTGGATTGCATCTGAAGCGTTTCATCGTCCCCGGCCTTCACATCATTGCCAGACCCCTGTAATATGTTTAGTGAAGGGAGCCTGAATCCATCATTACCAGGGACGAATCCAAAGGCTTCTTGCCTAAAGACCGGGGTCTCCTTGGCAGGCCTTGGCACAGGCTGTACGATTTTTACAGGGGCCTTCCGCTCTTGTGGTAGCTTCTGTTGTGTCTTGGCCCGTTTCTTGGCTTTGTTACGGCGCTCCCTGAAGATGACCCAAACACTCTTCCCATACCTCCATGCCCCTTTACACAGAGTGGTCAGTCCACGGAGAATTCCTAGAAAGGATAAGCGGGTCGTCATGACAAACCCAACGGCCCAAAAAGTGAACAGAAAAATGAGCCCGCCCGTAGTGCTGATGTAGTCTTTAACAATAGTAGCAAAAGCGATTCCCACAATCCCGCCGCTGGAGAAACGTTTCCCCAAAAGCATATAGTGCGTGTTGCCTAAGGACAAGAGACTCCCGGTCGTGACCACTAACAACCCTCCACCTACTAGGGCAACAAGGATGACAATCCTCGGGGCTCCCAGAAAGACATGGAAGGCCATCACAAATAAGACAACAGGTACCCAGAAAGCGCCAAGGCCAAAGAGGGCAATGAGAAAACCAGCGATGTGAGCCCCCAGAAGCCCGAAGAGATTCTGAACTTCGCCTGACGTTTGGGTATTAATGGAAGGGTCTGTGGGATGGTAGGAAAGGAGACTGATGGCCGTAAGGACCAGGATGAACAGGAGAATAATCCCAAAGATTTCCTTTCGCATCTTGATACCTTCATCCCTCCGGCAAGATTTGAGATGGGCACTATCTAGACAGATTAGGAAAACTGCCTGTGGTGCCAGGGTAGGGCCCTTTCCGTGATTTCCAGCCAGGGGAATGCACTTTTTACTGTGTGAGGCCGCATGGTTCGGTTGCCCGCAGCCGTTCGAGATCTTGTTTTATGATGGAGCGCACCGATTCCATGAGGTCCTTTTTGGCCTTATTCTTGTAAGCAGCCGTGTCAATGGGCGGATTGATGCTGATACGAATGTGGCCAGGTCTGATCCGAAGTTTTCCCTTCGGCATGACCTGGCGGGCCCCGCAGATGACCACAGGCACAATGGGCCGCCCAGAACGGATGGCCAGATGAAACCCACCGGCCTTAAAGGGCATGACCTGGCCATCTGTGCTTCGACTTCCCTCAGGAAAGATGACCACCGACACCCCTCCGGCAATCTTTTGGGCTGCTTCAAGGAGGCTCTTATGGGCTGATCTTCGATCAGAACGGTCAATACTGATATATCCTGCACGGGCCATAGAATACCCAAAAACCGGGATCTGGAATAGTTCCCTTTTTGCCAACCACCGAAACTGGACAGGGAGATACGCCAGGAGACTGAAAATGTCGAACATGCTCTGGTGATTTGCCATATATAGATAGGGGCCGCCGGGGTCAATATATTCCAGTCCGCTCACAGAGACCTTGACGCGACTCAGAAAAAGGATAGACCTGGCCCACAGCCGTCCTACCAGGTGGGCACCATTGCCGCCCTTTTTCCATATGGATACCCCTATGGCAAGGAGGGCACAAATCAAGGTGTCAAAGAGAACACACACTAAAACGACAACGTCTTTCATGATCTGTTAGCAACCTGGGCCCCAAATAAACCCTAATGTTGCATAAACAACATGGCAAAAGGTCCCAAAAAGCAATGATAGTCTTAGGTCGTGGCGCTCTTGGGCAATTTTGGCGAATTCACTGCCCGTGACATCCACGAAAAGCGAAAAGCCTGCCATGTTGTTTACCCTTCGGGAAAGCCGATCATACCGCATCTCCTGCGTTGTCAAGGGTTCGGCGTCCGCCTGAGGCGGACAGCCTCACACTCGACGCCTTGAACCTGCGGCATCCTCGACTTTTGCAACGTTAGGGTAAAGAAGCTCAAAAGAGATAGTAGACCATCCGGCCCCAATGGCATCAGCTTAGAATCTTGAGAGTTTCAAACATCATATCGGAAAACCGAATAATACTTTCTCTTTGTTCGGCATTAGCATAGTGCATGCAGTCACAGCGGACCCTGTTTCGCGATCTGATGAGTAGTTCAAAGGAGATGGCCGTGGGTTTCAACTCCACTGCAAAGTAAAAGGGCTGACAGTCCGTATGGGCCGCCTGGACTACGTCTAGCAGTTTCTCCTCTAGGGGGACCCAGTAAAGACCTTCCACTTGGCAAGGACCAAAACGCTTGTTAAGATAGGCCTCCATCTTTTCATAGTCCTCGGGCCGAAGCTCGTCAATACGATACTGTTTCATGCCCTACCATCCTTCAGCAGAATAGCTCAATTCCTTACGCCTGCAAATCAAAAACCGATCTAGCCTGTGGTAACACCTTTACTGCCTACATGGCACAGACCTTACGGTACACCAATCCATGAGATTTCCAAGCCATCATAACAGACTAAGTGGATTTGTAAATTGTTAAATAGGGCCGGGCTGCCAAAGCAAAAATCCCGCAGCACTCATGGCGCTACGGGATTCTGGACTATTACACACAAAGGTCAGGAAGATTACTTATTATCTTTAACCTCCTCGAAATCTGCATCTACGACGTCTTCATCGGCAGAGGCCTTGGATTCCCCTTGGGCTGAAGCCTCTCCACCGGGAGCTTGCTCACCGGCCTCGGCGCCACCAGAGGCCTTCTGATACATGGCCTCAGCCACCTTGTGAGAGCTTTGCATGAGTTCTTCACTCAAGCGCTTGATCTCTTCTGCATCGGTGCCTTCCATGGCCTTTTTGAGTTTCTCAATGGCACCTTCGATGTTCTCCTTGAGCGAGGCGTCTACCTTGTCTCCCAGGTCCTTTATCGACTTTTCGGTCTGATAGATCATAGTGTCGGCATGGTTTCGGGCTTCAACCAGTTCCTTCTTCTTCTTGTCCTCGTCAGCATGTACCTCGGCCTCTTTAACAAGCTTCTCAATTTCCTCTTCTGAAAGTCCGCTCGAGGCGGTGATTTGTATGGACTGTTCCTTCCCTGTCCCCAGGTCTTTGGCGGAGACGTGGACGATGCCATTGGCGTCAATGTCAAAGGTAACCTCAATTTGGGGGATGCCCCGCGGTGCGGGAGGGATTCCAACAAGTTCGAATCGGCCCAGGGTCTTGTTATATTCGGCCATCTGCCTTTCGCCCTGAAGCACATGGATGGAAACTGCCGGCTGGTTGTCAGCAGCAGTGGAAAATATCTGGCTCTTTTTCGTAGGAATGGTGGTATTCTTTTCAATCAGTTGGGTAAAGACCCCGCCCAGGGTTTCAATCCCTAAAGAAAGCGGTGTCACGTCGAGCAGAAGGACATCTTGGACATCACCCTTCAGTACCCCTGCCTGAATGGCTGCTCCTGCAGCCACCACCTCGTCGGGGTTAACCCCTTTGTGAGGCTCCTTGGCAAAGATGGACTTCACCTTTTGCTGAACCGACGGCATACGCGTCATGCCGCCGACTAAAATGACCTCATTGATGTCTGCGGGTTTTACCCCTGCATCCTTGAGGGCCATTTGGCAAGGACCCACCAACTTGCCCAGCAGGTCGTCCACCAAAGATTCCAGTTTTGCTCTCGTCAGCTTGATATTCAGATGTTTCGGTCCGCTTGCGTCGGCCGTGATAAAAGGCAGGTTTACATCCGTCTCCATGGCGGTGGAAAGCTCCATTTTGGCTTTTTCCGCGCCCTCCTTAAGACGCTGCAACGCCATTTTATCATTGCGGATATCGATTCCCTGGTCCTTTTTAAACTCCTCGGACAGGTAATCGATGATCCTTTGGTCGAAGTCTTCACCGCCCAAGTGGGTATCTCCGTTCGTTGACTTTACCTCAAAGACACCTTCCCCTATTTCCAATATAGAGATGTCAAAGGTACCGCCACCCAAGTCGAAGACCGCGATTTTTTCATCCTTCTTCTTGTCCAGACCATAGGCAAGAGAAGCTGCAGTGGGCTCGTTGATAATGCGCAACACGTTGAGACCTGCGATTTTGCCGGCGTCCTTGGTTGCCTGTCGCTGGCTATCGTCGAAATAGGCCGGTACCGTAATGACCGCTTCGGTGACCTTCTCACCCAAGTATTCCTCGGCCGTCTTTCTCATGGCCTGCAGGATATGGGCGGAGATTTCAGCAGGGCTGTAAGCCTTGCCCTGAATTTCGACCTGTGCATCACCATTGGGTGCCTGAGAAATGGTGAAAGGGGAGATCTCCTTGTCCCGTTGGGCCTCCTTGGAAGCATACTTGCGTCCGATAAGCCGCTTGACAGCAAAGACAGTGTTCTCCGGATTGGTGATGGCCTGCCGCTTCGCCGTTTGGCCCACCAAGCGCTCTCCACTGCTGGTCCAGGCAACCATGGAAGGGGTGGTCCTTGCCCCCTCAGGGTTCGTAATGACCTTAGGGTCCTTTCCCTCCATAAGGGCCACACAAGAGTTCGTCGTGCCCAGATCAATTCCTATGACCTTGCTCATGGATCTCCTCCTTAGAATATATATTGAATATCATTGAGTTCGCCAAAATGGCAATAATAGGATACTAATTTTGATGAAGCTGTATAGATCTGAAGAGGTGACACTAGTGCACTGTAGTCTCTCGCTCCGGCCCATCATCAAGAGACTTTGATTTCACGTCCACCCCGGTGTCTGGCTTTTTTGAAACAACCACCATTGCGGGCCTAAGGAGTCTGTCATTAAGAACATAACCCTTTTGAAGTTCCTGGCACACGGTGTTTTCGGGGAATCTCTCAGTCTCTTCTTGGGAAACCGCCTGGTGGAAATTGGGGTCAAAGGGCTTTTTCAGGGCATCTACAGGAAGAACCCCAAACTTTTTGAGTCCGTCCATGAGCCCCTTCAAGGTCATTTCCACACCCTGCCGCAGACCTTCCAAGGAATCCTCGTTGCTTCCGTGCCCCGTGCCAAGGGCCCGTTCCAGGTTGTCCACAATGGGCAAGATTTCCTTGACGAGGGATTCATTGGCGAATTTTCTAAAATCATTCATTTCGCGTTCAATACGCTTCTTATAGTTTTCAAAATCCGCCGTTACCCTCACAACGCGGTCATAATTCTCTTCAGCCTTGGCCTCTGCGGTCTTCAAGCGGTCCCGGAGGCGCTCCTTTTTGGGCCCCTTTTTATCCCCCTTTTTGGCAGTATCTCCATCAGGCTTTACGGCCGGTTCAGCCTCAGGAGATTCTGTGTATATGGACCTCCCCTGG
>Ga0272444_10003658_pt1 | contig 13764 bp, 13 predicted proteins | sample SSMForm13_FD_201033 | JGI IMG/M metagenome (GOLD analysis project Ga0272444, IMG submission 201033) | Marine sediment archaeal communities from Little Sippewissett salt marsh, Falmouth, MA, United States - SSM-Form-13 | ecosystem: Environmental > Aquatic > Marine > Wetlands > Sediment ...
ATTCTGGCCACCTTCGGCGATCTTGTGCGGGTGCCGGGAAGCCGCTCGACACTCGAACAGGTTCGCAGCGAAGGCGCTCGCGTGGAAATCATCTATGGCGCCGACCAGGCGCTTGACCTTGCCCGGTCGAACCCGGAGCGAAAAGTTGTTCTCGTCGGCATCGGGTTCGAGACGACCGCCCCCACCTCGGCGGCGGTTGTACTGGAAGCGGAAAGCAGCGGGTTGGACAATATTTTTCTGCTTTCCGCTCACAAGACCATGCCGGAGGCGATGGAGTGGCTGGTCAGTTCGGGCGAAGTCGCGCTCGATGGATTCATCTGTCCCGGTCACGTCAGCACAATCATCGGCTCTCAGCCCTATGAGTTTTTGGCGAAAGACTACGGCATCGCCTGCGCCGTTGCGGGATTCGAACCTGCGGACATGCTCGCGGCGATTTTGCTCCTGGTGCGGCAAATCACTGAAAGCCGACCAAGCGTCGAGGTTGCCTACCGTCGCTCGGTCCGCCCCGAAGGCAATCCCAAAGCGCTGACGATCATGCGGCGCGTTTTTCAGCCCGGCCCCTCGGCCTGGCGCGGGCTCGGGACACTGGACGGCAGCGGCCTGGACCTTCGCCCGGAGTATCGTCGCTTCGATCCCCTCGGGGCATTGGACGTCGAAGTTCCGCCCTCGGATGACCTGTCGCTCGAACAGGAGGCAGGCTGTCGATGCGGCGAAGTGCTGCGGGGCGTGATTCGGCCGACGGACTGCGCCCTGTTCGCCACCGCCTGCACACCGGAAGAACCGGTCGGCGCGTGCATGGTCAGCGCGGAAGGAACCTGCCGCAACTATTACACGTATCACGTGCAGGGCTGATGCCGGCAACCTCTCCCGAAACGATGATCGATCTGCTGGATCTCTCCCTTGATGAGCTGGAAACCGAACTGACCGTTCTCGGCGAGCGCGCCTTTCGAGCGAAGCAGGTTTACGCCTGGGTCTATCAGAAAGCAGCCTCAGATTTCGAGGCCATGTCCGATCTTCCCAAAGCGCTTCGCGAACGGCTGTCCTCAGGGTTCTCTTTCAAGGCCTTGGAGGCTGCCGACGTTGCCAAAGACAAGGAGGCGGAAAAGGCGGCGTTTCGACTTGGCGACGGGTCCGTTGTCGAGAGCGTTCGGATTCAAGCGAAAGAGGGAGATACATACTGCCTGTCAACGCAGGTGGGCTGCGATCTCTCTTGCCGTTTCTGCGCCTCGGGGCAAATGGCTTTTCAGCGCAACCTGACCGCCGGGGAAATCGTGGGGCAAGTGCTGACGCTGCAAAGGCAGTCGGGGCAGCGGCCGGCGCACCTTGTTTACATGGGCATGGGCGAACCGTTTCTGAATTACACCGCGACGATGAAAAGCCTGTCGATTCTTCAGGACGCGCAAGGCTATGGATTCGGCGCGCGCCGCATCACGGTCTCCACCGCGGGCGTGGTGCCGGAAATCTACCGGTTCGCCCGCGAAGCTGGGCAGGTCAACCTGGCGGTTTCGCTTCACGGCACAACGGACACCAAGCGCCAGGAGATCATGCCGATCGCGAGAGTCTACGACTTGCGGCAGCTGTTGGACGCCGCCTGGGATTATACCCAAACCACCGGCAGGCGAATTACGTTCGAGTACATCCTGATTCGCGGCGTTAACGACAGTCATCACGACGCGATTCGATTGGTCGAAATGTTGAAAGGAAAGCTGGCGCACCTCAACGTAATTTCCTTTAATCCGATTCCGGGAACGCGCTACGCGAGGCCGAAACGAGGCGAATTTGAACGCTTTGTAGGTTTCTTAAAAGACAATGGGCTTCCGGTTACGCCGCGTCACAGCGCCGGGCGAAGCATTGCTGCGGCCTGCGGCCAACTGGCGGGGAAACTCAAGGAGGAACGCTCGAGGTGATTCTCGAAGCGAGTGTTCAAATGAAATACAAAAGGTGGCAATAGACCTCTCTCCCCCTTGATAAGGGGGAGCTCGAGGGGGTCGCTTTTTAAGGCGAGAAGCAGTACTGCTGGAGAAAAGATTACCCCACCCCGCCTCCCCCGCCAAGGCGCGTCTGCGACCTTATAAAGGGGAGGAGAGGGGGCGGCGATGTGCTTCTTGCATATACTGCACAAGACTTGCGAGAGATACTTTGGCGAAGATAATCTTGCAGGAAAACTCAGTTCGGCAAACCGAGCGCGCGCCTGCGTCGCCTCTGGTTTGGACCGGGGCGGTCGGCCTGGAAATCTACCTTCAGCCTCTCAAGCGTATCGGAGGGCAGTTGTCGCCGTTGCTGACGCCGATCGGCGTTTTGCCGGGCTATACGCTCGCCGGAAGGCTCTGGATGTTGGCCGAGAAGCATGGCGAGAAAGCGGAAGACTCGAAACCGAAAGTGCTTGTCTTGAACCTGCCTGCCCGAGTGCGGCATGGAAAGCGAAGGGGATGGTTGGTCGATTCGGTTCTCTGCACCGGCCAGGACGTTCACCGTGTTCTTCAATCGGAGTGGGGGCTTGTCTCGCAGATGGCTTGCGCGGAGTTCTCCGGTAGGAACGGCTTGCGCTTTACCCTGCGGCGCCCCGGGGGATTTCAGACCCGAGCGGCCGTCTGTCCCTTTGGTCCGGGACGTGCCTTGTCAAATCCGCTTGCGCTGCTGCACGAGAAGAACCGGAGAATTCATTACAGCGTGCTGAGGATCGAGGAGCGGTTTCGCTGGAATCTGGGCGGGCTGAAGATTTCACGAAAACGGGCACGGGACGAGACTGCCCGCTTCAAGATCGCCTCCTTCGTTGCCAAGGCTTCCCGAACCGCCCTTGAGCGCCCGCTCGATATCGATTATCGAGGATTTAGAAAACACCATTGAGGATGAAAGATGGCTCTTACTCCGCCCTCCTTCAGTCGGTTGCGCCATTTGAAATCGATCCTTAGGCCGTTCAAAAAAAACTTGGAGCAAGGGAAAAAATCCGCTATAGTCACGCTTTCCAATCTGGAAACCCGTATGGCAGCGGTGTCTTGTCCCTTTGGGAGTGTTTTGGAACCAAGTGAATGTTGAAAGGGTAGCATTATATGATCCGTTTGAAATCCAATAAACCTTCCCATATCGTCTTGAATGTTGTGGACTTAGATCGTTCTTACAAGTTCTACCATGAGATTCTTGGGCTTCCCCGGGAGGAGAAGAGCGATAATTCGGTGACGTTTGCCGAGTATGGCTTGGTGATTCAGCAAGCCAGCGAGGACGCCAAAGTGCCGAAGAAGACGAGTTTGCGCCATCAGGTCGGGCTTTCTCACCTGGGTTTCCTGTGCGAGGACGTGGTTGAGGCGGCCAAAACCCTGAGGCTGGCGGATATCCAGATTGTCAACGGTCCCATCCGAAAGGGAGGAATCGACTATATTTACCTTCTGGATCCGGACGGTAACCAAATCGAACTTCACACGGCGTAAGTGGCGGATCGCCGCACTTGCAAGCCTTGGTTTTGAACCGAAAACGCCCATCTTTGCCCCTGCGGGGAGATGGGCGATTTCATAATGGGGTGCAGTGACGCGAAGAAGCAAGATCGGCTGAAATCCATGAGCAAGCGAGAGGGTAAGCTTCGAGTCGGTATTCTTTTCGGCGGACGCTCGGCGGAGCACGACGTCTCGATCACGTCAGCTCAATGCGTACTGAGAGCGATCGACGGGGAGAAATACGAGGTCGTGCCGATCCGGATTTCCCGCAACGGCCGCTGGACGGTCCTCCCCTCGCCTCCCCGGCTCGACTGCCTTGCTGAGCTCGGGCGGTTGCCGGGCGCGGCAGGTGTCTTCAGTCCCTTGAAAGAAGGGGGCCGACTGATCTCCCCTTCGGATTCGACCGCGGCGCCGGCCGCGCCGGTCGACGTCGTGTTTCCCCTTCTGCATGGAGTTTGCGGCGAGGACGGCAGTGTGCAGGGACTGCTGACCTTGGCCGGTGTGGCCTATGTGGGTGCTGAAGTGGCGGCCTCGGCCCTCGGCATGGACAAGGTTCTCATGAAGCACGTCTTCCAGCAGGCGGGACTGCCGGTTGCTCCTTTCTGGTGGATAGCCCGAAGACGGTGGCAGGACGATCCGGACGCCGTCGCGCGGGAAGTCGAGACGCGGCTCGGGTATCCCTGCTTCGTCAAGCCGGCTAATACCGGTTCCAGCATCGGCATTTCCAAGGCGCACGACCGGGAAGAGTTGACCGAAGCCTTCCGGCAAGCCGCTCGGCTTGATCTCAAGATCCTGGTTGAAAAGGCGATTGATGCCAGGGAGCTCGAATGCGGCGTTCTCGGCAACGACAGTCCCCAGGCCTCGGTTGTCGGGGAAGTTTTTCCCGGGCACGAATTTTACGATTATGAGGCGAAATACGGCGACGAAGGCACCCGCATTCAGATTCCCGCCGAGATCGATCCGGCCCTGGCCGCTAAAGTACAGGCGCAGTCGGTTGCCGCCTTTCAAGCCATCGACGCCTGTGGTCTGGCGCGCGTCGATTTTTTTCTTGAACGCCGGAGCCATCAGTTGTATGTCAACGAGATCAACACGATTCCCGGCTTTACGCCCCAGAGCATGTTCCCGAGGCTCTGGGAAGCCGGCGGAGTGGCTTATCCCGAATTAATCGATCGATTGATCGAGCTGGCGCTTGAACGCCACGAAGAACGCCAAAGAACGCAAGGATACGAGGAGAACCCATGAGCAAGTCGCGCGGTGCCAAGCCGCCCTTTCGGTCGGCGGAAGATTTCCGAGTGGGATTGACTTTCGACGATCTGTTGCTGTTGCCTTGTCAGTCGGACGTGTTGCCGGGTGAGGTGGACACCCGAACCCGCTTTTCGCGCAACATCGAACTCAAAATTCCCCTCAGCTCTTCGGCCATGGACACGGTGACGGAGAGCCGCTTGGCGATCGCTTTGGCGCAGGAAGGCGGCATTGGGGTAATTCATCGCAACCTGTCGCCCGAAGAACAAGCGGCTGAAGTCGATAAGGTCAAGAAGAGTGAAAGCGGCATGATCTCCGATCCCTTGACTCTGTCGCCGGATCACCTGGTTGGAGAAGCGCTCGAGCTGATGGCCCACTATCATATTTCCGGTGTGCCGATTACGCGGGAGGGCAGACTGGTCGGTATATTGACCAACCGGGATCTCCGATTCGAGACTCGTCGGGAGATTCGCATCGAAGAAATCATGACGAAGATGCCTTTGGTCACGGCTCCCCTCGGCACGACGCTGGAGCAGGCCAAAGAGCTGCTTCAAAAGCATCGCATTGAGAAGCTGCCTTTGGTTGATAATGAAGGACGCTTGAAGGGATTGATTACCGTCAAAGACATCGTCAAGCGCATTAAATTCCCCAATGCCTCGAAAGACGATCGGGGGCGGTTGCGCGTGGCGGCGGCCGTGGGAATCAAACCGAACCTGGAGCGGGCCGAGCGGCTGGTCGCTGCGGGGGTCGACGCTTTGGTGGTCGACACGGCGCACGGCTACAGCCGGAAGGTCTTCGAGAAGGCCCGCCTGTTGCGAAAGCGATTTTCGGGAATCGATATTATCATCGGCAACGTTGCTACGGAAGAGGCCACGCGCGATCTGGTGAGTCTGGACGTGGACGCGATTAAGATCGGCATGGGGCCGGGTTCGATCTGTACGACGCGGGTGGTCTCCGGCATGGGCGTGCCTCAAATCACGGCGATTTTTGATTGCCTTCAGGGTTTGGACGGCCGAACCGACGTGCCGCTGATCTCGGACGGCGGCATTCGATTCTCGGGCGATATTACCAAGGCCCTGGCCGCCGGGGCCCATTCGGTCATGCTCGGTTCGCTTCTGGCCGGTTCGGAGGAAGCGCCCGGCGAAGTGGTTCACTACCGGGGCCGCACGTTCAAGGTCTATCGGGGCATGGGCTCCCTCGGCGCGATGCGCGAAGGCAGCGCCGAGCGATACTTCCAGGAAACGGACGCTGAAGTGCAGAAGCTCGTTCCGGAAGGGGTCGAAGGGCGAGTGCCTTACAAAGGCAGCCTTGCCGGGCTGGTCTACCAGCTCGTCGGCGGCGTGCGCTCCGGCATGGGGTACCTGGGGGCCAAAACCATTCCCGAACTTCAACAGCGAGCCCGTTTCATTCGGGTCAGTCCCGCCGGACTGCGAGAAGGCCATCCTCACGACATCCTGATCACCAAGGAATCGCCCAATTACCTGGCGGAGATTTAGCTTCCGGACGTCCCGGGATACGCTACTAAACCCTCTGCGGCGCGTCGTGGAGGTTCATGGTTTTGCAAGCGGCTGTTGACAAAACCGCTCGAAGCTCGTAATAAAATGGATCAGGTCGCTCATGCGTTTGTTGCAAACCACCGGTATGCAAACAAGCGTGAACTTTCAGGCCGGTACGGGAGTCGAAAAACCGAACCATTGTTAAACGGAAGCCGGTGGATGGAACCGGCGTTTGAGAGAGGAGGGACTGATTATGGAAATGGATATGGAGCCGAGAAAAGAATCCGCGGCGGCGGGGTGCGCCGCAAAGTTTCTTTCGATAGGCATCAAGCTGTTCCTGCTGGTCGTGCTTCTGATTATTCTCTTCATGGCTTACGTGGTTTATTTCTCCGGTACGGACAAGGTGCCGGATTGGATGATGAAGGGGTACACGAACAAAAGCTACCGGCAGGCGAACAAGCAGATGAAGCAGGGGGAATACGAGCTGGCGATTCATGGTTTCGAAAACGCCATCAGTGACGAGCCCGACAATGAGGCGATGGTAGAAGACAGTCGGTTCAATATCGCCTATTGTTACGAAAAACTGGGCGACAGCCTGGAAGCCTTGAGTTGGGAGAATACGCCGGAAGGGCGGGAGGCCGCTCGAAAGCAAAGCGAAGCCTACCGGCGAGCTGTGGGTATCTATGGGGACATGTTGAAAGAGAATCGCAACAACAAGCGGGCTCAAGTGGCGCGCGACCTGCTGCTGATGAAAATCGGCTAGCGGGAGAAAGAGTACTGCGGGTGAGGACCGCCGGCGAGGATGCTTAAAAGTTTTATTGAAGTAGACTTGGAAGAGCTGGTCGCTGACACGACGCTCGAACTCGATTTGTACATTCGGCGCGGCGCCGATTATGTATTGTACAATCGGGGCGGCCATGCCTTTACCGCTGAAAAGAAAAAAAACCTGCTTGAAAGCGGCCACCAACGGGTGTTCATCGTCGCCGGCGAGCGGGAGCGGTACCTTGAATATGTCGAGGATCATCTTGAATCGGTGGTGGCCGATCCCGCGATCCCCGTTGAAAAAAAGTCGAAGGTGCTCTACAACGCCTCAGCGACGCTGATGGAGGACCTTTTTTCCGATCCCCGCTCCGGGGATAAAATCCGGCGAAGCAAAAAAGTGATTCGGCATACCGTCGACCTGATCTTGAGCGGTCGGGAAGCCACGCGGCACCTGATGTCGTTGACCGCTCACGACTATTACACGTACACCCACTCGGTGAACGTTTCAATCTTCGGCCTGGCGCTTTGCGAACGCTTGTTCGCCAAGGACGCCGACCACGATTTCTACAACCTTGGCCACGGTTTTCTCCTGCACGATCTCGGCAAAAGCCTGGTCGATCCGGCGATTATCAACAAACCTTCCAAGCTGAACGATGAAGAGTGGGCGGTCATGAAGAAGCATCCGGAGATGGGGTATCAGCTGCTGTCTGAAACCGATGGGCTTTCGGAAGAGGCAAAGATCATTCTCCTGCAACATCATGAACGCTTTGACGGTTCGGGCTACCCTTCCGGCAGGAAAGGCAACGACATCCACCCTTACGGCCGGATTTGCTGCATTGCCGACGTGTTCGACGCCTTATCCACCAAGCGAACCTATCGTGAGGCCATGTCCAGCTTTAACACGTTGACCCTGATGCGCGATAAAATGTCGGGACACTTCGATCCCGATTATTTCCCCGAGTTTGTTCTGTTGCTAGCCGATGACGCCTAACGCGGCGCAGGCTACTGCCGCCGCCGCAACGAACCGGAGTCTCCCTCTACCCCTTTATTGCCATCGAATGCATCCTGAGGCGGAACGCAATCATTTGAGAACTCGAACCAGTTTCCTCGGAGCGAGAAGAAGCCACAGGCCAAGGCCAAATTGCACAAGAACCCCGATTAATGAAGGAATCTTTGGGCGTTGAAGAGGCGTCGCGTTGAGGAATTGCAGAAAGTCGGTAAGCAAAGGCTTCACGGCCTGACCCGCGATGAGCAATCCAACGATTGCAAAAGCGATGGCCAGAATATCCTCGCGATTCAGGGAAAGGTTGATCGGTTCACTCTCAGACTCGCCGATCATCCCGCGGGCGATAAATCCGGACCGGCTCCACAAGAGAGCGGCTACGATAAGATAAAAGAGTGCCGGAACCGCAGCGGCGATCGTACTGCCCGCCGCCCGGTCGAGGTCGCCCCCCGGAGTGAAAGATTCAATTAAAACGCCCACTCCAAAGGCAAGCGAGCCAAGAGCTCGAATGACGACCAAAAGGGCGATAATCTTACAGGCCAGCGAAGCAATTTCGCGCTTTTTCATGATATTTTTCCTCCTTTTGAAGGTCATATTCTAAATGGATCGGATTACCAGCCCCCCCCGCCGCCGCCTCCGCCGCCGCCTCCGCTGGAACCGCCGCCGGACGAGGAAGACGACGAGGCCGTGGCGCTGGCCAGCGAGCCGCTGATGGAACGGCTCATACTCGACAAGTCAAAGCCTCGACCGGCCGGTGCATGATACCAATGCGGGCGGTGGTTCTGGGGGATTCGCAGGGCTTCACCGATCGACTCGGTGAATTGCCGGGTCCACTGATCGGCTGTGCCCAGTGCAATGGCGAACGGCAGGAACTGCTCGAAGCGCTCGGTGGCTTCCTCCGGCGAGGCAAAGTCCATCATGCGCGAGCGGTCCTCGCCCGCAAGATACTGGGAGAATCCCTCGACCTGGTCCAGCAGTTGTCTTCCTTCAATCGTCGGCGCCTTGAGTAAGCCGTAGAACACGATCGTGAGCCCAATGAAGGTCAACAGGACCAAAACGGTCAGGAGCGAAGCAAAGCTAAACAGCGCCGCCAGGCCGAACAGTTCGCCGGCGATGAAAGGCAAAGCGAAGAGCATCATGGGAATCGCAACCTTCAGCTGCCCCGAGCGCCAGCCGGCGGCGGCCGTGTAACAGAGAGCAACCACTCCAACGCTCCAGATGGACAGCCATAACAGTATAAACAAGGTGCCGCCGAACGCCTCGTCGCCCGGCGTCAGTCCACTGCCGAACACCGATGCAACCGTAGCGGCCAGCCCCAGGAGAACGCCCGGCACAAGGTATCCGCCGTTCGTTGTGAAATACTTCTTTTTGTATTGCCGGGCGAGGGATTTCTTCAGCGCCTGCGTCGCGCGGCTGAGCCGCCCCCGGTTTTGCTTGCTGATCTTGAGTTCCTTGCGATACTGCAACAGCTGGGTGGCGACTTCTTTCTCCTCCTCGCTGAGTACACTTTCCTCGGCCCAATCGCGCTTGACGACGTAGTCGGCGTCCTCCTGATCGATGATCAGGAAGCCCTTGGAAGCCATGTTAATCAGGGTCACGGCAAAGGCCTGGTTGTCGTAGCCCATGCGCTGGATATAGCGAAGGGCTTGGGGGGAAAATCCTTCCGGCGGCTCGTTCGTCGGCAGAATCGGCCCTCGAGTGGGATCGACGCCGACGCGCATCCACACCAAGATGTAGTAGAAAACGAGGAGGACAAGCGCGCCCAGGGTAAACCCCAGGGATACGTTCTGAAGCGTCAACAGCGGCGCCGATTCTTTCGCCCCCCGGGGGGGGTCCAGGATATCCTTGGCAAACCGAACGCGAACCGTCAGGCCATGCCCCCTTGGCATGGGAGAGCGGGTGTTGAAAGCCACCTGAGTGGGATTGAGCGTCTGGGTTTCGAAATTAGTTCCTCGCTGACGGCGTTTGCCGGTGAAGGCTTCGATGCTGGAGAAGGTTTCCCCTTCAGCGGAGGCTCGGGGCAGGCTTACGACCGCGGACGCGGAGTCAATGGGAAAGGTCCAATCATTGCCCGTGACGTTCCAATAGACTTCGTTATAATCGTCTTGATATTTCAGCTGCTTGGTTGATCGATAGCGCAGGGTGTAAGTGTACTCTCCCCGCTTTAGAATCCGGTTCTTTTTCCCGATATAGATTCGAATTCCATCGGCTTTCTTATCCGTGTGATAAGATTCGGCCCGTTGATCCCGAAGCACCGCCAGCAGCTTGAAGCCGACTCGGCGGCGGATGCCCATCCAATTTTTGCGAACCAAGGGGAAGTCTCGGAAAATGCCGCGTTTAATCTCCGCTCCCTCCGCCCGGACGGTAATCTCCTCGGTGACGATCAGGGCGCCGTCCTCTTGAACCTCGATCTGACTGTGGAAATTCAAGATGCGTTCGTCGGCCGGAGCGGACTTCGCCGAGGCGAGCACCAGCATCGACAGCAGGATGGGGAAGAAAGCACTTAATTTGCGCATCGGGAAACCTCCCTTAGAGGGTTGGGCAGTCCGGCCCGAAGGGTCTTTCAGGCCACCTCGACGGCCGCTTCGAGTTTAAGACAGCCCGATGGAATTCTCAAGGTCAATGTGGTATGTTGAACCACTCTGGAACCGGTTTTTGCCGAGTTGTTTTCCGTCCGAACTCGGCGGTGTTCCTTTGAGAGTTCCGATGCTCTCGAATGATTCTACTCGCAGAGGGAACAGGATATTCGAATGAAAATCGCGCTTGCCGCCGATCACGCCGGATTTACGCTCAAGGAGGCGATTGCCGCTTTTCTTCGCCAGGAGAAGATCGAGATCGTGGACTTCGGGACGTATAGTCTCGAATCGGTCGATTATCCGGATTTTCTCTATCCAGCGACGCTGGCGGTGGCGCGCGGGGAGTGCGACCGAGGGATCCTGGTCGCTGGAGCGGCTTATGCCGGGGCGATCGTTGCCAACAAGGTGCCGGGGATTCGAGCGGCGGCCTGTGAAGACCTCTGGTCGGTCAAGACGGCGCGCGAGCATGGCGACGCTAACGTCCTCTGCGTTGGGGGCGTGACGCTGGGGGCGGGACTGGCGCGCGAAATCGTGCAGCGTTTTCTTCAGACGGCATTCTTGGGAGGCAAGTACGCCCGGCGCAACGAGAAGATCCGGCAGATCGAGGCGGGCTGCGGCGCGTCGACGGGATCGCAGCCCCTGCCGCCTCCGCCGCCCGATCCGAGAGAGCAGGCGCTGGATTTGGTCACGGAACGGGAGGTCGAGCGCGCCCTGCACTTTCATGAGCCTCTGATCGTACTGCGAACCGCCATCATCACGCCGGCGGCCCGGGATTTGATCGAAAGCCGAAAGGTCGAGCTGCAATTCGTTGATTAGTCCATCCGCGAAACAGGATCTGTTTCTTCATCTGGGCGGTCGCCTGGAGGAGCGCGTACCGCTGGCGCCCCTGACCACGATCAAGATCGGGGGACCGGCCGCATTGTTTTTCGCCGCCCAGTCTCCCGATGATTTGGTCGAAACCACCGCTCTGGCCCGCTCGGAAGGGATCGAGTATTGGCTGATGGGCGGGGGAAGTAATTTGGTCGTCAGCGACGAGGGGCTGCCGGGGCTTGTCATTGTCGATACGAATCGAAAGCGGTTCGAATTCGGAGACTGTACCGTTACTGCTTCTTCCGGGGTGGCCTTGGCCGAAGTGGTGGAAGCTTGCCGGGAGCGAGGTCTGGCCGGGTTGGAGTTCGGGGTAGGCATTCCCGGCAATATCGGCGGGGCGGTTTGCGGTAATGCCGGCGCGTATGGTTGCACCGTGGGGCAGCGACTTATCGAAGCCGAAGTTTGGACGCCCGAGGGACGCCTTCGCCGGGTGACCCCGGATTTTTTCCAATTTCAGTATCGCGAGAGCGTGTTCAAGCGGAGCAAAGGGTTGGTGCTTTCGGCAACGTTCGCCGTCGAGCCGGGCGATCCCGAGCAGATTGAGCAAAAGATGGAAGAGAATATGCAGCGCCGGCTGGAGCGTCTTCCGCCGCCGCAGGTGCCTTCCGCCGGATCGTTTTTCAAAAACCTGCCGGCCGAGGAACCCGGAGGCCGTCGTCGAGCGGCGGGGCAGCTGTTGGAGCAAAGCGGAGTGATCGGCTTGCGCGTCGGCAACGCCCAAGTCTATGAGAAACACGCCAATATTATTATCAATCTTGGCGGGGCGACAGCGTGCGAGGTCAAGGCCTTGGCCCGGCAGATGAAGCGGCAGGTCGCCAGCAAGTTTGCCATCGCGCTGGAGGAAGAGGCGAGGTTTCTAGGTCGAGTTGATTAAGGTGGTTAGGGCGGTTTCGGCCTTTTCTTGGTCGATTCGGTCCCCTGATTTTCAGAATCGAGCATCCCTCTGGATTGGCGGAAGATGCCTTGACAGATGGGGGCCAAATCAGTATGAATGTTCTCTCAATTTTGTTCAAGGAGCCTCGGTTGCATGTTTCGGGGCAACTATTGAATCTAAAAGAACAGGTGCGCGATGCCGGTCGTTCGGATTGAAGGACTTTCGAAGGTTTATAAGCGAGGATTCTGGGGCCGGAAAGTGATGGCGCTGGAAGGACTCGACCTGGAAATCGAGCGAGGGGAGATTTTCGGATTTCTCGGGCCTAACGGGGCGGGGAAAACCACCACGTTGAAGATGCTGCTGCAGATCATTTTCCCGACGCGGGGCCGTGCGTGGATTCTCGAAGAGGAAATCGGTTCTTCGGTGCTTAAAAAGAGAGTCGGGTATATGCCGGAAAATCCCTATTTTTACCGATTTCTGTCGGGCTTCGAGTTTCTCCGCTTCTATAGTGGTCTGGCGGGCATTCCAGCCTCGGAGAGCCGGCGCAGGGCGGGCGAGTTGCTCCAGCTGGTTGGGCTGGAGGATGCGCGCAACGTGCGGATTGGGGAGTACTCGAAAGGGATGACCCAGCGGATCGGCTTGGCCCAGGCCATGTTGCACGATCCGGAGATTATCTTTATGGACGAGCCGCTGTCGGGCTTGGACCCGATTGGCCGGCACGACATGCGGGAGCTGATCCTGCAACTTCGGGATCGGGGCAAAACGATCTTCTTCTGTTCCCATATTCTCAGTGACGTGGAGTCGATCTGCGAGCGGGTGGCGATCTTGCACAAGGGGCGGCTGCGCCGCATGGGGGCGATCGCCGATTTGCTCGAGGCCCGGGTCAAGACCGTGGAAGTCAAGATTCGGGGCGGAGACCCGGCGAAGGTCGACGCCTGGAAAGCGAAAGCGGTTCGGGCTTCGCATCTGGGGGACGTGCTGGTCATGGAACTGCCCGGCGAAGAGCAGTCCAAGGCGGTATTGGCCCAGCTGTCCGCGTCCGGGGCGCAGTTGATCTCGCTGGTGCCGAGGCGGGAAACGCTTGAAGAATACTTTATGCACTTGATCGGAAAGGAAAACGGGGCGCCGCAGGCCCCGGGGAAGAATTCAGGGAGCGCATGATGAGAGAAGTGTCACCGATGTTCAAAATCGCGGTCCTGGTGACCATCCTCGGAGCCTTGGTGTTTACCTTCGGCATCCGGGGCTCCAAGGCGCCGTTGGAGGCGGCCGGCGCGGTGTTGCTGCTGCTGGGGGCGGTTTTAATGACCAATTCGAACAATCGGACGATCGCCGTCAACACCTTTCGAGAAGCGCTGCGCAACAAAGTGCTGTATATCATTTTGGTGTTCGCGATCTTGCTGATCGGGTTTGCCGTCGTGCTCGGTTCGATCTCCATCGGGGAGAACGACCGGGTCATCAAGCACGTCGGGCTGACCGCCATCAACGTTTTTGGCATTTTCCTGGCGATGTTTGT